>Ga0208199_1000519_pt1 | contig 15532 bp, 6 predicted proteins | sample Sb_taG_FD_187705 | JGI IMG/M metagenome (GOLD analysis project Ga0208199, IMG submission 187705) | Peat soil microbial communities from Weissenstadt, Germany - Sb_50d_1_NS metaG (SPAdes) (version 2) | ecosystem: Environmental > Terrestrial > Soil > Wetlands > Peat | place: Germany: Weissenstadt... | reverse complement strand
GAATTCCACGCCGCGCCTGGAACTTCCCAACCAGGAGCTCATCACATCCGACTTCCGCATGGCCTCGCGGCCCGCCGCGCCGGTCTCGTCCCTGCCCTTGCCTCCCGCCGCCAACACCATGCCGGTGCGTATTCTCGATTCCACGCAGAATCCAACCGGCCCCGCTTCGATCGATCCGTTCACCGGAGACCCTGTCCATGTGATGGCGCTCTCCCCCGATCCCGCCCCGCTCACCGACGCGCTCAAGGCCCTTTTCATTCCTGCCGGCAATCAGCTCGCGCGATTGCCGGGTTCCCCGCCGCTATTTGGCTTTTCAGGTTTGGGCGATGGCTCCGGCGATGCCGGGGGCGCCGTGGGCGCGTCATTCCGTGGTGGTGAGCCTGCAGGTGGCGCCGGCGACATGCCGAACTCGCCTGAGCTCGTTCACTCCCTTGCAGGGGACGGACGCATTTTTGGATTATTGAGCCCGCCCGGACTCAACGGCACTCCGCTGCGCGTTCTGCACCCGGCAGGCGGCGTCTTCGACGTCGTGGTGGTCCAGACTTCCAACTCCGAAGCATTCTCCGCAGGCGCCGATGCATTGTCCGGAAGGCCGATCTATACGGTCTATTTGCAGGTTGGCGCGCCCAAAGAGTGGATCATGGAGTATTGCCTTCCCAACATGGCCGGTGCCGTTCAAACCGGAGGCATTGTGAATCTAGGAAACCCCGAACCCATCACGGCCCCTTATCCCACCGTGACCGTGCGCCCGCCGGAAGACTGGCGGCATGGCTCCGATTATCTGCTGGTCCACGGTTTCCTGGATGAAAACGGCCGGCTGCGTGATATGAAGATCCTGGCCAGCCAGAATCCCCAAGAGGCTCTGACCGACGCCGTGCTGCAGTACCTTCCTTATTGGGAGTTCCGCCCGGCAGTGGTCGACGGGCATCCGGTAAGGGTTGAAGTCATCTTGGCGGTACCGCCGGACTTGGCGAGCTGAAATCTTTTCTCACTTCGGCCGATCACCGCGGAGGCGCGGAGAAAAACCGAAAGCAGCACTTGCTTCCATAGTGCTGCCTCTTCCCGCAAATTTTCTTTAGGGGTTTCTCGGCGTCTTCGCATCTCCGCGGTGAAATTAGTTTTCCACCACCGTGACGCCCAGCCTATTCGACCGGCAACAGGACGCTATTGCTCTCGACCCCGTTCACAAACACCTTCAGCGCAACATTGGACGCGTGGGGAATGCTTTCGTCGATCTTGAGCTGTACAACAGCAACCCCCACCTTGCCGGCGCCGGCGCCCGCCCACACAGGCTCAATCTGCTGCTCTCCCACGACGATCTTGGCCGCGTCGGCCAGCGGATACTTCGTTCCGGCGGATACCGCGGCGCCGTCCGGCGGCTCTGGATTGTAGGGCCCGAAACCCGTCCCATATAGGGAGACAATCTCGCCGCGCCGGGCCGGGCTGCTCACCGAAATAGAGGATCCGTCCTGGTGGGCCGCAACCGCGAATGTTTCCGCGTTTGCCACCGTGCCATATAGTCCCGGCGCGTTGCGGGACACCGTGAACTCCGCGCTGGCGTCCGGCTTCCCATCGATGTGAACCGTGAGGAAGTGATTGCCGGTTGGCAGACTCGACGGCAACTGGATGTTGATCTGGCCCGGTGACACAAAAAAGAGGGGTACCGCCTCCCCGCCCGCTCTTACCGTGACGTTGTCCAGCGTTGTCGCCAGACGCGTCGTCGGCGACGTGAGGTTGTTCGAGGCCAGATTGATGCCGTAGATCGCAACCACGGAACCAGGGGCTACGGCCTTGCTCTCGGCTTGCGCGGCGCTGTTCATGATCCCACCCGGCGCGATATACGGCACCGGGTTCAGTTCCGCGCGCACGGTGTGCGGCGAGTCCATCACCACCAGCGCTGCCGGGGACGATCCGCTGACATCGCCTGCCCAGTCGATAAATTGGAAGCCCGGCTTAGTAGTAACGGAAACCTCGACGCGCGTATTCGGATCGAAGTACGAATCGGCTGACGGCGGATTGGTTGTCCACAGAGCGCCGTTCGGAGGATCGGAGACCCCGGTCAATTGATAGCGCAGTTTGTAGGCCGCCGACAGATTCGTGGGCTGCTTCGCGACCGTGATGCTTCGCGAGGCCGGCGCGCCATCGGCCCAACCCCGGAAAGCGAGTTCCATTCCCGCTCCCGCGCTGGAATTCATGGGCGCCGCTACTTGCACTTGGGATCCGACCGCCCGTCCTACACTGCACGGTGTGGGGCAAGCCTGCCCATCCACCTGCATGGCAACGCCCGCCGGGTTGCTGTTGATATTGAGCATTCCCGCCTGCTGATAGACCGCTGTGTAACGATTGTTGCTGGCAACGCCGGAAACGGTAATCTGCTGCGTCTCGGGACCGCTGTTGGACCAGCTTTGGAAGGCCCACGTGTTTCCATTGGCGTCCACTTGCGTAGCGGGAGCGCTGACGGTGTGCACACTGCCCGGCGCCCAAGCGAACGTGTAGCCGGGATAGTTCTGCCGGCCATCCACGGTGAGCGCCAAGCCCTGAGGCGTAGTGAGGAACGTGGTCAACGTTCCGGTGACGTAGTTTGCCGTGAAGGTAATCGGCGCCTCGCCCGTGGAGGGCACGGTGTAGGTGTGCGAGTATGCGCCGTTGTCGCTCCAGGAATCAAACACCCACAAGGTGCCGTGCAAATCGTATTGCGGTGAGATTCCGCCGAGCTGATGAACGCTCCCCAGCCCCCATTCCAATTGAACGGGCGCAAAATACGGCGTCCGGTCGACCAGGGTCTGCAAGCCAGCAGGCACAGTCTGGACCGTGACCGAAACCGGAACAGCCCGAGTGAACTGCGGGTAAAGAATCATGGGGGTATTCACCGTCCACGTGTTCTGGAACGCCTGGCTGCTGTTTCCTGAGCCCGGAACGGGAAGCCATCCTGCAAAAACCCATCCTGGATTAGGGTGCGCCTCCGCCACGACATTCTGCCCTGCCGTGACGAATATCTCGGCATTCGCATAAAAATTCGTGCCATTTAAAATTACATATCCTGGCTCGGAGCAAATAACGCCGGGCTGGCAATTGGGGGGCATCGTGCAATTGTTGGTGGAGGCGGCGAGGCTGGCCGGACAAGCGAAAAAGTCCAAATCGACGGCGTACGAAATGCCGAACGGCAGTTCGATGAAAGTCAGATTCGGGTCCGCGGTGATGCTGGTCAGATCGGTGATCGGCCCCAGATTGCTGATGACCGTCTGCAGGCCGTATTCGGTCTTGGGTTGCGCAATCCCCAGGATCTGGAGGCTCGGGACCACAATCTCGTGCTTGCTGCCCTGCGGCCACAGCAATGTCACGGGTTGCGTATAGCCCTGCCCATCCACCGAGTACGTGAGACCCGGCGGACTGGTAAAGATGCGAACGCTGCTCACCGTCTGCGCCGGCAGGCTGGCCGCCGGCAAAAATGAACCGATAATCAAAGCACTTTTTATGCGTGATTTCTTAAAAAGCATGCGATTTCCTGCCAACGAGGCAGTGCCTTCCCTTATGCGAGCCTCGGAACGCCAGTATACCTGAAAAGTGCCGGTTTTAAAGCTATACAAACGGATGAATTTGTTGTCAAGTTTTGATATATCCCCGCTGTTAACCGACGGCAGGAAAACCGTACTACCTATTTTTGCTATTGCATTTCATTGCCATAATGCTAAATTGACAGGGTCATTTCTAGGGGAATAATGTTTCCTATTTCCGCGAGGTTGTCACGTTCTATGAATTGCACACACTCCCTTCACAGCGTGATCTTACGAGTGGGCGCCTGCCTGGCCGCCGCTGCGTTGAGCCTGATCGTCGCCGCCGGAGTGGTGGCGCCAGTCTCCGCCGCGACGTTCGGGACAGTGGTGCCCATCGGCGGCCAAGGCGCCGACATCGCTCTCGATGAGCCCCGAGGCCTGCTGTACATCGCGAACTTTACCGCCAACCAGATCGACGTGATGTCGCTGTCGGACAACACCATTCATTCGTCGATTAGCGTGGCTCCACAGCCCGGTTCACTGTCGCTGTCGCCGGATGGCAACTATCTGGTCGTCGTCCACTTCGGAAACTTCACCGCGCCAGCGGCGTCCACCAACGCTCTGACGGTCATCAGCCTGAACCAGAATAATGCCCTCCAGACGTTCGCGCTCGGCGATCCACCGCTCGGAGTCGCATTCGGTATCGACGGCCTGGCTCTCATTGTCACCACCACCAATTTCATTCTGTTCGACCCCACTAACGGCCAAACCACCGTTCTCGACACTATCGCCAACGTTACGGCTCATTCGCTGCCGGTCGCGCCGGCGAATTTTCCGCCGAATATCGTGGCCACTTCTCTGAACGTTTCCGGCGATGGCTTCTGGGTTTACGGCTTATCCGACACCTTCTTTTTCCAATACAGCGTGTTGAGCCACGGCGTCGCAGTCGTCGGCTATCAGGCGGTACCACCGCTTGGGCCGCGCGCAGTGAGCGTCAGTGCGGACGGCAGCTCCTTTACCGCCGGTTGGGCGTTATTGAGGGGCGGGTATTGGGCCGCGCAGTTCCCCAGCGCCGCCGGCACCCTCAACATCGGCACCACCGCCATCAATTCCTCAGCTGGGCTTATTTACGCCCAAGTACCCCAAGCCACGGCACAATCCTCAGCCGCCCCGCCCTCGACTCCTTCCTCCCCATCGGCGCCACAGGGTTCCGTGGCGCCGCCTATCCTGCAGGTTGTGGCCGCCGACAATCTCGCGGTCCAGCAGAATCTTCAGCTGGCTGAGAACACTACCGGCAAATCTGTCTTAACCGCCAAAAGCGACATGCTCTATACCATCTCGGATAGCGGCGTTACCGTCTTTCCGGTCGGTTATATGAACTCTTTTAACCGCGTGCAGGCTTCGAAGCCCGATCTGGTTTTCCGCGGGAATCTTTGCGCCACCAGCGTCAACACCCAGCAGGTCACCATCCTCGATCCGGGCGGCAACCAGACCGACTTCACGCTGACACCATCCGTGGCGGGCGTCTACCTGTCTCGATACGCCGGAACCACCCCAGCCACCATAACCGTGACCGTCGATCCCGTTGTCTTCCAGAACCAGACCGGCACCGTTACTGCTTCGATCGCCATCGCCTCCAGTCTGGCCATCAACGTCCCCGATCCGATTCGCATCCTGATCAACAGCCAAGGTCCCGAACAGCGCGGAACCTTCGTCGACGTCCCCGGTACCCTTGTTGACGTGCTGGCAGATCCCATCCGCAACCGGTTTTACGCGCTGCGCCAGGACCAGAACGAGGTGTACGTCTTCGATTCCACCGGCCAAAACCAGATCGCCCTGCTGCGCACCAGCAACACGCCCACCTCCATGGCCATCACCATGGACGGGAATTACCTGCTGGTGGGACATGACAATTCGCAGTTGCTGTACGTGTTCGATCTCAACACGCTCCAGCCTTCCGTGCCAGTCGCCATGCCTTCCGGCCACTATCCGCGCCAGGTAGCGGTTTCGTCCAGCGCGATTCTCGTTGCCAATCGCGTTTCAGGCCCGGCCCACACCATCGACCAAGTCAATTTCCCCAACCGCACCGCGGATGCCTTGCCCACCCTCGGCATTTTCCAGAACAGCATCAATATTGATACCGTGCTGTCCTCCTCGCCCGGCGGGCGCTACATTTTCGCCGCCGGAGCCGATGGGACGACATATCTCTATGACGCCAGCTCGAACTCGTTTGTCGCGGGGAGAAAAGACTTCGCCGCGCTCTCCGGCGCGCATGGCGCATCCGATTACGGCTCGTTCGTCGTGAATAACACCCTCCTGAACCAATCGCTGGTCGCGGTCGGCACACTGGATTCCTCTATTGGCGCTTCATCCGGCGCCGCGTTTTACTCCCAGACCGGTTACCGCACCACCGCCCCTTCAGCGTTAGGCGCCGCGGGCGTCATCGAACAGATCAATCCCAGCACGGTTGCCACCCTCCGCCCCGTTGAAATGGTGGAAGCGCCTCTGCTGGCGCCGCAGGGCGGTATCTCCGCCTTCACGCGTACGCTAGCGCCGCTCGCCGACCGGAGCGCCTTCGTTTCGCTCACCACGTCCGGGTTCACTATGGTGCCGTGGAATTATTCTGCCGCCGTCATTCCGCCGTCTTTGAAATCCGTGGTCAATGCCGCCGACTTTACCAAGCCCATCGCACCCGGAGGACTGATCGCCCTGCTGGGTTCGGGTTTGGGCGCTTCGACGCAAAGTGCCACCTCGGCTCCCTGGCCTACCGTGCTCGCCGATACTTGCCTGATGGTCAATGGTTCTCCTATTCCCATGACTTTGGTGTCCGGTAAGCAGATCACGGCGCAGTTGCCTTACAGTTTGGGCGGCAGCGCAACCCTGGTCCTCCACACGCCCGGCGGAAGCACCCCGAGTGTGAATTTGAACATCCAGGAGAACGCCCCCGCCGTGTTCCGCAGCGGCACCGCCGGCCCGTTGACGGGCATCCCCACGGTGATGCGAAATTCCAACCACCAGTTAGTGACATTGTCGAACCCCATCCATTCGAAAGACACGATCACCATCTACGCCACCGGGCTCGGAACCGTCACCCCAACTGTGGCCGTCGGCGCGGCCGGCCCGTCCAAGCCGCTGGCGTTAGCCACCATACCGCCCACCGTAACGCTAGGTGGCGTGGGCCTGAACGTCGAGTACGCCGGCCTCGCGCCCGGCATGGTGGGCGTCGATGAAATTGAAGTTAAGGTGTCCGGTGGTATCCCCACCGGCCTGAGCGTGCCCCTGGTCATCAGCCAGAATGGCGCCGAAACGACGCTCTCAGTGCGCGTCGTGAAGTAACAGGTTGCCGCCCATCGCCGCGGCGATCGCGAAGAAATTGCGTTTCAAACGGGAGAAGATATGCGAAAGGTTACGTTTGGATTCACGCTGGCCCTGCTATTCGCGGGCATCAGCGCGGCACAGGAGTGGGAGGTGGGCGGCATGGCCAGCTATGGCTTTTACCGCAATGTCGACGCCACCAATCCACAGGGATCCGCTTCGGCCGGCTTCGGACCCGGCGCCGCCTTTGGCGCGGTGGTCGGGTACAACAGCAACAGCCGCTTCGGTGGCGAATTTCGTTACGCTTTCGAGATGAACGATCTGAGGCTTTCGTCCGCCGGAACCACTGCCAGCTTCGCCGGGCAGTCGCATGTCATCGGATACGATCTGATTTTGCATCCGCGCGTCCGGCACGCCGGCAAGATTCAGCCCTTCCTGGCTGTGGGCGGTGGCATGAAACTGTATCGCGGCACGGGCTCCGAACAGGCATTTCAGAATTTGGAAAACTTTGCGCTGCTGACCAAAACCCAGCAGGTCGAGCCCATGATCAGCGTGGGCGGCGGAATCAAAGTCGCGCTCTCCCAGCACCTGCTGCTGCGCGCCGAAATCCGCGACTACCTCACGCCATTCCCGCAAAACGTCATCACCCCGGTTCCCCCGACCAGGATCGGCGGCTGGCTGAACGACTTCGTCCCCATGATCGGCATTAGCTACATCTTCGAGTAAGGTCTAGGCACCTCCCTTGGCGCCGGCTCCCCGTCGGCGCCGTTTTTTTTGGTGCCTCTCTGCAATTCGGGGATTGGCTTCGAAATTCCGTTGACCAATCTCCGTGCGAGCTCGCCGCGCAACGGAATTTCGTTGCCTGTACCCGCATTGCCCTCACCAGCCCTCCGAGATTCCCCGCGCTCCGATTTCGCTCCCCGCCGATGCCGTTTTTTTGGTGTGGAGTGGTGAGCCATCGCCTCAGTTCACCGCCGTCCAGTCGATCACAATCACCGAAATCTTGGGATTCTTGCTGCGCAGCACCAGGCGGTTCCATCCGTTTTGCGCCGCCGGCCCCTCATCGATCGCTATGTCATTGGCGAATTTCGGATTCCACGTGTAGACCGTCTTGTTCCACCCGTTCTGCGCGCCCGGTGGCTCCACCACGCTGTTGGCGTACTGCATGTTCGCGCTGTACAGCACAATCCCGTCGCTCGATAAATCCCCCGGCGAAATGCTGAACTTGAACGGGCGCGCGGGCAGTTCTCCGATGAGCGTTCCCGCCGAGCTATTCCTTCCGTTGATGGTCACCGGCTGGTTCTTTTGCAGGCGTCCGATCCAGATCACGCGACCCGAGCTGGGCGCCGCCGGGACGCGCGGCGTCACCACCGCACGCGCCGGGCCCTGCGCCGGTGCCGGCGCGGCGGCAGTGGAACTCGCGGGCGCGGGACGCTGTGGCGGAGGCGCCGGCTTTTCCGGCGGAGGCTCGGTGCGCAGTACCGGAACCGTCGCCACGGACGTTGGCGCGTTACGCGCCACTTGCATGGGAGCCCCCACCTCGGGAGCGGGTGGCTGCTCCAGCGGCACCGTTCCCGCGGGCTTGGCCACCGGCGGCTGGAATTTCGGACGCTCCTCCGCCGGCCGCCCCGTCTCCACCGGCACCGGCACCTCCAGTTCGGGCGTCTTCTCCGGAGAGCTTTCAGCGGTCTCGCTGGGTGCCCGATTCGGCTCCGCCTCCGCCACCTGGGTCGAAGGCGGCGAACCCGCCGAACTTGCCGGCCCAGCCGGGGCGACAAACTGGGTGACTTCTTCGGCGGGCGCGCCGCCATCGGCCATTACCACCAACCGCACCGTTACCTGGCTCGAATGCTGCTGATGGTTTACATAACCGATCTGCAATTGCTCCGCATCCAGATCCACCCGCTCACTCTGGCCGCCGTCCCCGATCTCCAGATATCCCACCCTCGCGTTGCGCACCGGCCCCGCCGTCCTGTCCCACGTGATTCGTATCTGTGCGGCGCTGTCGGTCATGCGAACACTCAGCCCCAGCGGCTGCGGCCGCAGGAACCCGTAGTAGTAAATGCCGCCGGCCAAAACCACAAGGGCAAATCCCATCACCGCCATTGCCGGGAACCGCGACGTCCTGCGCCTCTCCGGCGGCGCCAACAGCGCGCTCATGTGCGGTGTCAGCTCCACCCGCGCCAGCGCCTGATTTTCGTCCTCGGCAGGCTCGGCCAAGGCCTCCCGCATCGGCTCCAATTCTCCAGCCGGTACGGTGAATTCGCGAACCGTGCACTCCGCGGTCCACGGGCCTTCCCGGTCCCGGAAATAAAAACACACGCGCGACGCCACGGAATTGCCCGGACGCATGATCAGCGCGACCTGCCAGAGTTGCGGAAACAGAGTGTTCGCGATCTCCAGATCGCGCTCCTCCAGGTTGAGATTGCACCGTGGATGCGCGCGGAACCACCCCACCGGCTCCAGGCCCTCCAGTTCTTTCTGATCCCGCGCGGCCGCAATCACCGCAGTGATCGCACGCTGTGTTTCGGTGAGAGCTTCGGATTGCTGGAGGTCCCCCTTGGTCACGCCCAAACAGAACGCGGTGATCCGAATCTCGTCGCCATTGCGCGTCCCGAACAAAACGCCTGTAAGGTCGCTGCCCCCGTGTGGTGTGGAGTTAAATCGTTCTAGTACCGACGCCCGCAAGTTCTGCAGTACCGAGACCGGGCAGTCAATAGCGCGCGAGTGTTCTTCGAGGGGAGGGTGGTCCCCCTCGAGGCTGGAGGGCGCTCGTTCCATGGTCTGCTTTGCCTAGCTTAGTCTAAATCGCGGGTCCTAAACCAGTTCGCAATTTTCGGGGTAAAAATGTCCGTTTTAGTACAGTACTTCCGCCCGCCCCCTTGCGCTGTGTTTGTTATAAGCTCTTAAATTGCCTTGCATGCGCCACTCCCCTAATGCGCCGGACGAGAACCTCTCTCGGTCACGCCCGCTCTCTTTACCGCGACCTGTTGCTCACCCGCTCCCGCTTGCTCTACCGCGCCTGCTCTCTCTACCTCGACTGTTCGCTCAACCGCGCCCGCTTGCCGAGTCGCGACCAAAGGGAGCGGTCTTCCGCCCCACCAACATCATTCTCGTTCCCGCCGTGATTTTCTCCATGCTCGCCGCGTCCGCCGACGCGCAAACCAACGCTATCAAGATCGTGGTGCAGGAAGGCCAGGGCGCCATCAACAACATCCAGCAGCACCGCGCCAAAGAACCTGTCGTTCAAGTGCAGCATGAGGACAATGAGCCCGCGGTCGGCGCTTCAGTGAGTTTTCAGTTGCCTGACTCGGGACCCGGCGGCAGCTTCAACGACAATGCCAAAATTCTCACCGTCCAGACCGACGATAAAGGACAAGCCGTAGCCCACGGCCTCAAGCCCAACGATATCGCCGGCCGCTTTCAGATTCGCGTGACGGCTTCGTACCACGGCCAGACCGCGAGCGCCGTCGTCGCGCAGATCAACGCCGAACCCGCCGCGGCGAAAAAAGGCAACGGAAAGATGTTCCTGATTCTGGCCATCGCCGGCGGTGCAGCCGCAGCCGGTGCAGCCGCAGCACTGGGACATAAAGGTTCGCCCAGCAGCACAGGCGTGGCAGTAGGCGTAACCACTCCACCCACCGTGCTCGCGCCCGGCACCCCGTCCATCAACCCGCCCCACTAACCCCAAACATGAAGCGAATCTCAATCCAGTGGGGATGTGCCGTCATCGCGATGGTCGTGTGCGCGGGCGTGGCCAAGGGACAGATCATCACCATTACACCCCCTTCGCTGCCGCCTGGCGAGGTCGGCGTCGCGTACCCAGCAGGACAGGGGTTCCTTGCGTCCGATACGGTTGCGGGCGGCCCGTTCACATTCGCCTCTAGCGCCCTCCCGCAGAACGGAATTTTGCTAACGTCGAACGGCGTCCTCATTGGAACTCCAATAAGCGCGACTCCGATCACGTTCTCGGTGACGGCCACGGACTCAAATGGAACCAATGGTGCTGGCCCGTTCACGATCAATGTGATTGCCGGACCCAGCATCACACCGACAACCTTGCCTAGCGGAACGGTCGGCGTGCCCTATGGGCCTCAAGCCCTCAGCGGAACAGGCGGAACCTCGCCGTATACGCTTGCGCTTGCCAGCGCACCACCGCCGGCTCCAGGCCTGACATTTACGGGCGGTGCAACTGGCTCAGTCGGTGGAACCCCCACCCAAGCTGGCAATTTCAACTTCAGTGTCACGATCACGGACGCTGCAACTGGAACATCGACTCAGAATTTCACTGTTCAGATCACAGCGCCACCGTTAGTCGTCGCAACCACATCCTTGCCAGCCGGCGAAGCCACGGCTCCCTACGTCGGTACAACCTTGGCTGCAACAGGCGGGGCACCGCCATACACATGGTCTGTCACGCCACCACTACCGCCTAACTTGGTGCTGAATCCGTCTACTGGAGCTATTACAGGCAGCCTTTCGGCGAGTGCCACGACGGTTTCCGGTCTCGTCTTTAAAGCCACGGATTCAGCCAGCACGAGCGCGACAAGCGCCCCATTGACCCTGACCGTTAACGCCGCCCCAACTATCGCCTCCGCAACCCTGCCGAGCGGAGACATCAATACCCCGTATCCCGCCCAAACACTGACAGCGACGGGTGGCGCGTCCGGAGGGTACACCTGGTCGCTATCAGGTGGCGCACCACCTGGCATTTCGATTAATCCGAGTACCGGTCAGATCACCGGCACGCCGACCGCTTCAGGAACCTTTAACTTCACCGCGCAAGCAAAGGACACGGCAGGTGGCTCGGGCACGCAATCCTTCAGCATTACGATCAATCCGGCTCCAAGTATCAGCCCGACGTCGCTTCCGGCGGCCGATGCGGGTTCTTTCAGCCAGACGCTGACGGTAACCGGAGGCACCGGACCTTACGCATGGTCGTCGACGGGCACATTGCCAGCGGGTGTCACGCTGACACCTGCGCCCTCACCCAGCATGACCGCAACACTCTCCGGTCCCGCTACCGCAGGCGCGTACAACTTTACAGTCAAAGTCACCGACAGCCTCAGCAGTGCGGCAACCCAGAACTATACAGGTAATATCAATGCCGCTCCGACCATCAGTCCTGCCTCTCTGCCAGCCGGCGAAGTATCCATCGCCTATTCACAACCGTTGACTGCATCAGGTGGCACCGGATCGCTGACCTGGTCGCTGGCCAACCCCAATACGTTGCCCCCTGGACTAAATCTGAACACAACCACCGGGTTGATCAGCGGTACACCCAACACTGCTGGCCAGTTCAATTTCGGCGTAGTCGTGACCGACACCCTGCAAGTCTCATCGTCGCCGCAACAATTCTCGATCACCATCGCGCCGCCGCCCGGTATCACCACCGCACCCACGTTGCCAAACGGCACCGTCGGCACATCGTACGGCACTGTGACGCTCGCCGCCACGGGCGGCACTTCCCCCTACACGTGGTCGATCACGACTGGCGCCCCTCCTGCGGGCCTCAACTTCAACGCAACCCCTACCACCGCTACCATCTCCGGTACGCCCTCAGCAAGTGGCACTACCACTTTCACCGTCCAGGTCTCCGACGCCAAAAGCGTCACCGGCACAAAGCAGTTCACCATCACGATCGTCGCCGGCCTGACCATCGTCACCGCTCCCTCGCTGCCCAATGGCACCATTGGCCAGGCCTACACCCTCACCCTGCAGGCCGCGGGCGGCACCAGCCCTTACTCATGGCAAGTCGCCACCGGCGCGTTGCCGGGCGGGCTTACATTCGACAACTCGGGTAATATTTCCGGCACTCCCACCGGTAACGGCACATTCATTTTCACCGTGCAGGTCACTGACAGCAACTCCGTCACGGCGACAAAACAATTCACCCTCATCGTCGCCTCGGGTCTGAACATCACGAACGCGCCCACGCTGCCCTCTGGCGTTGTTGGCGGCGCGTATTCCCAAACCCTGATCGCCATCGGAGGCACGTCGCCGTATACATGGACCATCACCGGCGGCGCACTGCCGGGCGGTCTCAGCTTCAATAATGGCGCCATCAGTGGAACACCATCCACTGGCGGCTCATTCAGCTTCACCGTCACCGTCACCGACAGCACTTCTCTCACCGCATCCAAATCGTTCTCGATCAGCATCGCCGCGCTGCTCGCCATTTCGACGCAGCCCGCTCTTCCTTCGGGCGGCGTCGGCACGCCCTACACACAACCGCTCACCGCGGTTGGCGGCACAGCTCCCTATGCCTGGACGGTGAGCGCCGGTTCCCTGCCCGGCGGCCTGACACTCGGCCCCACCAGCGGCACGATTTCCGGCACGCCCACGAGCGTCGGGAGTTTCAGCTTTACCGTACAGGTCACCGACAACAATTCGGTTTCCACCACCAAGGGCTTCACGCTCGCCATCGTCTCCGCCCTCACCATCACCACCCAGCCCACTCTGCCCGGCGGAGCAGTCGGCGTCGGCTATTCGCAATCGGTGGTAGTCGTCGGCGGCAGCGCGCCGTACACCTGGAGCATCACTTCCGGCTCTCTGCCCGCGGGCCTGACGCTCGCGCCATCATCGGGGGCCATCGGCGGCACGCCCTCGAGCGCGGGCAACTTCACCTTCACGGTGCAGGTAACCGACAGCGCTTCCGTCAGCGTGAACAAGGCGTTCAGTATTGCGGTGGTCGCCGGTCTCACCATCACCACCGCGCCGGTTCTGCCCAGCGATTCCGTGGGCGTCGGTTACACAGTGACCCTCGCGGCTGCGGGAGGATCATCACCATACACATGGGCCGTCTCCGCCGGCGGCCTGCCTGGCGGCCTGGCTCTCGATGCCAAGAGCGGATCGATTTTCGGAACACCCACTGCTTCGGGATCGTTCGCCTTCACGGTCAAGGTCACCGACAACGCTTCGAATACCGCCTCCAAGCAATTCTCCATCGCGGTTGCGGCCGGTCTAACCATCACCACCGCCCCAGTGCTGCCGAATGGCGCGATCGGCGCTACATATTCCCAAACGCTCGGCGCGGCAGGCGGCGCGGCTCCCTACAACTGGTCCATCACGCTAGGCGCGCTCCCCGGCGGTTTGACGCTCGATCCATCAACCGGCGCCATTGCGGGCACGGCGGCAGCTTCCGGATCCTTCAACTTCACGGTGCAGGTGACCGATAGCGCGTCCGCTACGGCCACTAAGCTGTTCTCTGTCACCATCAGCGCCAGCCTCAGCATTACCACTCCATCGGGCTTGCCCAACGGTTCCATCGGGGTGTTGTACTCTCTGACATTCGCTGTGGCCGGCGGCGCGGGTCCTTATCAGTGGACCACCAGCGCCGGAACGCTACCCGGCGGCTTCACCCTCGACAGCTCCACCGGCGCCTTGAGCGGAACACCCGTGGGCGCTGGCACATTTTCATTTACTGTCACCGTCACCGACAGCTCGGCGCACCAGGCCAGCCAGCAGTTCAGCCTGACCATCGTCTCCGGTCTGGTGATTTCCACCGCGCCGCAATTGCCCACCGGATTCGTCGGCAGCCCCTACTCCGAAACCCTGAACGCGGCGGGCGGCACGCCTCAATATCGCTGGGCCGTCACTGCGGGAACGCTGCCCCCGGGGCTGGGATTGAGTCCCGGCGGTGTGCTCAGCGGGACTCCCACCGCCAATGGCGCCTTCAAATTCACCGTCCAGGTCACCGACAACACCGGCGCTACTGCGTCGCTTCAACTTTCTGTGAATATCGGATCCGGCTTGACCATCTCGAGCCCAGCGGCGCTACCTCCCGGCACTCCAGGCCAGCTCTATACGGCTATCCAGCTCGCCGCCGCGGGCGGAAGTCAATGCTGTACGTGGACGATCACTAGCGGTGCGATCGCACCCGGTCTAACGCTGAGCGCCGGGGGCATCATCAGCGGCACACCCACCACGGCCGGCGCATTCACCTTTACGGTGCAGGCGACCGACAGCAGTGGCGCCAAAGCCAGCCAGGTGTTCACGATTTCGATCATCCCGCCGGCGCCGGAGTTAAATGTCTCTGGACTGCCGGAGACTGCGGCATCAGCCCAGCAGATCAACTTCAGCGTCGCGCTCACCTCCGGTTACCCGCTCGACATCACCGGCACGGCTACGCTGACCTTTGCTCCCGACGCCGTCGCGCCGGCCGACGATCCCGCCATTCAACTTTCCACAGGCGGACGCACCGCGAATTTCAAGATCGCGGCTAACACGAAGAACGCGGTTTTCTCCGTGCCGCAGATCGCCTTGCAGACTGGCACGGTTTCGGGCACCATCACTCTGACCTTCACGCTGGAAGCCGGAGGCACTCAGCTTCCCTCGACCGGGCTCACCCAGACCATCACCATCGCGCGCGCCGCGCCCACCATTTCGGCCGTAAAAATCGTGACCAGTTCCAATAGCTTCCAGGTTGAAGTAACGGGCTTCTCCTCGCCACGCGAGTTGACCGAAGCCGATCTCACGTTTACTCCCGCGGCCGGCTCCACTTTGCAGACCACCAGCGCCATCATCGATCTCACCGCCGTGGGCAAGCAGTGGTTTGAGAGCTCCACTTCCGCCAAGTTCGGCAGCCAGTTTATTCTCGTGATGCCGTTCACCGCCACGCAAGGCAACATCAGCGCGGTGGCGTCCGTGAGTGTCGTGTTGAAAGACTCGACCGGCGCCTCGCCCGCCGCAAGCGCCACGTTCTAGTTGTTTTTAGATCGGAA
>Ga0208199_1000511_pt1 | contig 15645 bp, 15 predicted proteins | sample Sb_taG_FD_187705 | JGI IMG/M metagenome (GOLD analysis project Ga0208199, IMG submission 187705) | Peat soil microbial communities from Weissenstadt, Germany - Sb_50d_1_NS metaG (SPAdes) (version 2) | ecosystem: Environmental > Terrestrial > Soil > Wetlands > Peat | place: Germany: Weissenstadt... | reverse complement strand
TCCGGAAGCCGTGCGGACGCGCAGGTCGTGCAGACCGAGGGGGGCGTCGGCGGCGATCTTGAGCTTTGCCTTGACGGTGTTGTCGTCAACCCGGGCTAGTGACACGGTCGTGATACCGGGCTGGTAATAGAAGACCTCCTTGGCGTCGCCCAGCCGGGCGCCCGAGAGCGTGACCTCGATCTCGGTGCCGCGCTGGGCGCCGACCGGACGGATCGCGCCTAAGCTGGGCGAGGCCGCCGTGGCGCGAGTTGTGAGAACACCGAGCACGGACAGTACCCGTAATGCACTTTTCAGGCGGGGGAACATCGCAGCGGGCATGGGGGGTACTCAACGGGTGGGTCGCAGACGACTCAGGCAAACCAGCAGAGGTTGCTCTCGATCTGGCTCACTTCAATCCGGGGACGGTTGGTCCCCGGCACGAGGCGGAATCCCAGGGGAAAAACCGCGCTCTTCAGGAGGAGGGATTTCACGGCGGGCTCGGACTTGCCGACGAGGTGCCACTCCAGGCCGGCTCGGCGGTGAAGTTCCAGGGACCAGGGGCGGCGTGCCACGAACATCAGCTCGCGCACCCCGACCTTGGCGTAAAAACCGAACTTCTCTCGCGAGCGATCATAGGGGCTCTGGATCTCGACGGCGAAATCGGGCCCGCCATACCAGTGGGTGTTGCGGTCCTCCGCCGGGTTGCCGGGCAGGAAGACCGCCACATCCGGGCAGCGGTAGTTACGCTTCCAGCGCTGCGATCGGCTGCTCACGTTGCAGCCTGGGAAAATGCGAATTCGTTGGTCCTGGACCAAACCCATTTTGATAGCCGAGGCCAGGTCGAATCCTAGCTGTTGATGCTCGTTATCAGCCAGGGGAGACATCACATAGACCCCGTCCCAGACCTCGTCATAACGATCGCCACCGCATTCGCGACGTTCGCGGATCAGGTGGGCGAGGTCGACGGGGTTGACACTGAGCAGCGCCATCGCGGGAGGCTCCGGGCGTGGTGAGAGAGCGGGGAGGTCCATCGTCTCTTACAATCGGCCACTGATCGGCCAGCGTCAAGCCAGCAGTTCCTTGACCACCTTGCCGTTGTCAACGATCTCGATGGGCCGGTTGCCTGGCGCCATGAGCTCTTTGTCGGCCACGATGCCCATCAGGTGATAGACCGTGGTGGCAAGGTCCTCGGGACCGATCGGGTCGTGGTCCGGCTCGCCGGCCGTCGCGTTCGAGGCACCGTGGATGTAGCCTTTCTTGACGCCGCCGCCGGCCAGGACGACGCTGAAGACCTTGGGCCAGTGGTCGCGGCCGGCGTCCTTGTTGATCTTCGGCGTCCGGCCAAACTCGCTGGAAATCATCACGAGCGTGCGGTCGAGCAAGCCGTTCCGTTCGAGATCCCGAACCAGGGTCGCCAGCGCCTGATCGAACGCCGGCATCTGGCTCTTCATGCCCGGGACGATCTGCGTGTGCAGGTCCCAGCCGCCATAGTGAAGGGTGACCATGCGCACCCCCGCCGCCACCAGCCGCCGGGCCATGAGCATGCGCTGGCCGGCGGGGTTGCGGCCGTACTCATCGCGGATCTTGGCCGGCTCGGCGGCGATGTTGAAGGCCTCCCGCGCCTTCTGCGAGCTGATCAGGCTGTAGGCACGCTGGTAGAACGTATCCATCGCGCCGATATTGTCACTCTTTTCCTTCTTGGCGAAGTGGGCATTGACCGCATCGAGCACGTTGCGCCGGGCCACGAATCGCGGCTCCGTGATATCGCCGGGAAGGTTCAGGTCTTGAACGCGGAACCCCGGGTCGGCCGGGTCGCTACCCAGGCTGAACGGGGAGAACGACGAACTGAGGTAGCCCGTGCCGGCATAGACGTTCGGCTGACTGGGGACGCAGACATAGGGCGGCAGGTTGTTCTTGGGACCGTATTCGTGCGAGATCACACTGCCAAAACTTGGGCACAAGAGAGCAGGACTGGGACGATAGCCCGTGAACATGTTGTGCGTGCCGCGCTCGTGGGCCGCCTCGCCGTGGGTCATGGCCCGAATCACCGTCAGCTTGTCGGCGATCCGCGCCGTCTGGGGGAGCGTCTCGCTGAATCGCTCTCCGTCGATCTTGGTCGGGATCGATCCCATTTCACCGCGATACTCGATCGGGGCGTAGGGCTTGGGGTCGAACGTCTCCTGATGGGCGATGCCGCCGGGGAGGTAAATGTGAATGACCGAATCGGCTTTGGCGGCGATCGGCGCGTAATTCTTGAGGTCGGCTCGCGCCTGGATGCGGAGCAGATCGGCCAAGCTCAGTCCCCCCAGTCCGATCGTCCCGACCGTCAAGAAGCCGCGGCGGCTGATCGGTTTATGGAAGCCAGTTGGCATCTCGAAGTCTCCCAGTCTCTCGGGAAGGACACAGTCAACGGGTCACGGTCCCCACCGATGGCCACGCGACGATTTCTTGCTTGACGTTCAGGATGCAAGACCTGTACCAGTCTATCAAACTGGACGCGAAGTGGGAATAACCCCGCGAACGCCCCAGTGCTCCGGGCCGGCTGGATCGATTCAAGTTAGTGCTACAAAAGAAACTAGGTCGACCGGAGAAAGGCATGACTGGCGCGCTCACGAAAACATCTGGGGGAGCAAAGCGGGGTCGCGGAGGCGTGTTGATCGACATTCGCACAAAGAATATCAAACACTGCTCCATCCTTTACTAGTACGCCGTCTGCAATGGCCGCGCTGGCGCCTTTTCTGGAGTCCCCGATCACGCAACGGCGCTGTGGGTGCGCCAACGGGATCCGCCCCACCTTGGCCCTGAGCTCGCGTTTTGGCTCATTTCGCTCTGGTTTTCAGATCGTCGAGAATTCTGAGCATGGATCCGCCGCCGGCGATCGGGCCAATGGACCCGGCGGAGAACTCTTCCATGGTCACCAAAGGGCGAATGATCTTTTCGACTGGGCCGTCGCTGAAGGCATGTTGCATGGCATCATCGGCCAGCTCGTTGGCGATCGCGGCCATGATCATGCCTTGGTCTATGGCCAGGATGCACCCCGTGACCACCCCCGCGGACACATCCACGGAATCATGGAATCCGAACTGGCTGTAGATGGGAAACCGTATCGTGAGGGCTCGTAGATTGGCGACCGCCTCGCGCGGAGCGTAGCGCAACGCGAGGAAAGATGCGTGAGGGGTTACGATCCCATGATTGTACTTGCCGCCGGGGTTTTGCGGCAAACTGTGATTGATCGGGCCGCCGATCTCGTAGGACAGGTAGCCCATGGGGTCAGTCCCTAGTGCCTTGACTCCATAAACCTCATAGCCGCCAAGTGGACTCGCCGCCGGAGAGAATCCCCAGAAGCCGTAATGCGCCTCTTCGAGACCGTGCTCGATCTGGGCCCGGACATAGAGTGGGTGGTTCACCCCCCAGCTGCGCGGGGCCCACGTGCCCTCGGGAACGAAAAGAGTGACCATGAGCGCCTCGAACATGCTGCCGCCCCAGCTCGGTACGATGCGCATCCCCCGGTACGAGTAGGAACCCTCGTAGACCTTGACGCCCAGGTAGTCGCGTGTCTGGCCGGGGGGCTTCTGTTCCTGAGGCCCCAGCAACTCAGGCAGCGTTCGGTAAAGCCGGTAATAGTGCTCGGGCGGAAGCTGGCTGCGGGAAATACCCAGATAACTGGCAATGCGTGCTTCTGAATTAAGCATTCCATAATGACCGTAGAACGAGCGGTCATCAACCCAGTAGCCGACATGAAGCTGGCCCGGGTGGTTGATCGGGTCGACCGAGTTATAGGGATCGTAAAAGAAGCGGAAGTTCATAGCCTCTAGGAGCTTAGAGGCCTGAGACCGAAGCGTCGGCTCGACGTTGGTGACCATCACCAAGGCGGTTGCTAGCCAGGCGTTGTCCAGGGACGAAACCAGGGGCCGGCGCGGGCTGGCGTCGAAGGGAGAAATCTTCAGAGTGGCGCCGGTGCGAGGGTCGAGGTCGTTCAGGTAAAAGCCGTTGTGGCGCTCCATGCTCGCCAGCGTCGACAACGTGCGCTGCAGCCGCGAACGATATTCCTGCGGGCCGATCAACTTCAACCGTTCCGCGGCCAGCACGCTCCAGAGATAGGCGGCAATGTCAGCCGGCGTCGTCAACCGCGATGGATTGCCCCACCCAGCGCCATCGTGGGGCAGACTATCGGCGGGCAGGCCGCTGGGTTGCGTGAGCCGCTCGAAAGAACGCCAAGTGTCGTTCGCGTAACGCAGCAGCTCGGCTCGTTCATCCGGGCTCAACCGCGACAGTCGCATCCCCGGAGATCCCCACGCGAATGAGCGCGACTCGAACAAAACTACTACAAGAGCAAGACCGAGGACGATCAACCTCGATAGGAAGGCTCGGTTCATTGCTTGGCCTCCGGAGAGAGGAGGGAGGAGGGAGCCCGCACTGATCTCCCTGTTTATCTATTCGACCCCGGGGGAAGGTGGGATTTGTCTAGATTATAATTGGAAAGTCTGTGAGATAAAGCGTGCACTCGTGCCCGTTGCCGCATTGCGTTGTTCTTTCCCAACAGGGGACAGTCCATTTCCCTACTACTAGTGTACGCGCCAGCGTGGCGTTAGATTCGAGCAGGGTATAGATCCTGGCATCACCGCGAAAGGAGCCCGGCGATGGGTGAACCCCTGCTTGCGGCCACGGTAATCGGCAGTTGGTCATTCCCGGGCTGGTATGAAAAATACATCGGCGATGTGGGCTCGCATCCCGACCTTTTCGGCCCGGTAGATCGGGAGGAGGCGGTTCGCGACGCCGTCCGGCTGGCCATTGACGACCAGTTGCGGGCGGGGCTCGATCGCATCTCCGATGGCGAGATGCAGCGGGTCGATTTCAACCTCGGCTTTTACGAGTACCTGGGCGGCCTGACGCCAATTCGTCGTGCCCGCCACTGGGGTGCCCCTGCGCACGACCAGCGTGAGCGGTTCCGCTGCCTGGAGCCGCTGTCTGCTCCCGACGGTCTGGGAACTGTCACGGAATACCACCGGCTCAGGGAGTATGCCCGGGGGCCGGTAAAGATGCCGGTTCCCGGGCCGTTCACACTGGCTGGCCGCATCGACGGGGGCGAGGTCTACCCCGATCGCAACGCCGTGACCGAGGCCCTGATTCCGATCGTCAGCGCCGATCTCAAGGCCCTCGTTGCGGCGGGCGTCGATTTCGTCCAGCTTGATGAGCCGAGTTTCTCCTGCCATCCCGACGCGGCCGACCATTTTCTCAATGTGGTCGCCCGCACCGTTCGGGGTGTGCATGCTACATCAGCATGCACATGTGCTTCGGCAATTACCGCGGTCGTGCCGTGGGGCACCGGTTGTACCGACCGCTCTTTCCCCACATCGGCCGGGTTGCCGTGACCCAGCTCGCGCTCGAGTTCGCCAGTCGCGAGCTGGCTGAGGTCGAACTGCTGGCGGAACTGCCCGAGACGATGGATGTCGCCGTGGGGCTGGTCGATGTCAAGAACACCTGGATCGAACCCCCCGAGCTGGTCGCCTCCCGGATCAAGGCCGTTCTGAAGCATGTTTCTCCCGAGCGTCTCTCGGTCACGCCCGATTGTGGATTTTCGCAGACCGCCCGACACATCGCGGTGGCCAAGTCCAAGGCTCTGGTCGAGGGGGCCAGAATCGTGCGGGGAGAGCTGGAGGGATGAGCCGTCACGAGTCCGGCCTGCTCGCTCGAGGTCTCTGCTTCCCGCCAGGCCGTCACGTCATCGGCACCCAGATGCGAGGTTGGTCGCGATATTGGCCCGCTGCGTCCCGCTCTGATCTCACGGCCTGGGAAGTTCCTCGCCGATCTTCCAGCCTTCCGGCAACTTCATTGCATTCGACTGGATCTTGTCGAATTCTTCCGGAGTTACCTCGATGATGATCGAGGGGTAAGGGATGCCGCTCGCCGGTGCCGCTCCGAAATGTAAGGGCACGATGCCCGACGCGACCGTGTCCGCGTTGACTTCGAGCAGTTTGATTGGCTCGGACCGAACGCCGTCGCCTTGAGCTTGGTCGGCAATGAGAAAGACCTGAGTCAGACCAGCTTCCAACTCGTAGTGCATTCTCGCCAGTTCTCTTGCCACAGCCGCCCGGTCCATGACAACCGCCTGGTCCACATCCGTGACGATCCTCTCAGTGCTGCCGCAAATCGGGCAGGGCAAGCCGGACTGAACCAGAGTGAGCGGCTTACCGCATTTCTTGCACTCGTGGGCGGCCATGGCGGGTTCCCCCCGGGAAAACGCTCCAGTCGGGCAGTGCGGTCACGCTGACCAGGATCTCTATCAGCATGATACAGCGCTTTACCTCGCCAACCGAGAGCAATCCCATGGCGGTGCTCCCGGAGGCCAGGGTCCTTGCTTGCAGCTTACGCCCGAGTCAAGAATGCCATAGGCCGCGATGAATGTCGCAGAAGGTGCAAGGCGTTCACGACCTGGAGGAGCGTTTCTCGTTCCCTGTGTGCTCGGAAGGCATACCCTTCAGGATCGCAAACTGCCATGATCGAGCCTTTTCGCCAGGGACCGGAGTTGATCAAGGAGATTCTCGAGACGCACCCGTTTCCATGGGTCGCTGGCGATCTGGTGGTTGGGGCAGAGCGGGTTTCTGATCAAGACTGACGGCGGGATTCTGGTGATTGATCCCTACCTTTCCGAGCACCTCACCAGGAAATACGAGGGCACCTCTCGCCCCCACGTCCGCATGACCCGCGCTCCGCTGCGCGGGGCCGACCTGGAGACAGTCGACCTGGCCCTGGCCTCGCACAAGCACTCTGATCACCTCGACCCGGAGACGCTGACCGGGCTGCTTTACCTGGGGTACGTCATCGAGACCGAAGGGTTCAGACTGTATCATAGTGGAGACAGCCTGGCGTATGACGGGCTGGCCGTGGAGCTGGGACAGAAGCCGTTCGACATGCTCTTCCTGCCGATCAACGGCCGGGACCCGGCGCGGGGCGTGCCGGGGAACATGACGGCGGCCGAGGCGGTGGACCTCGCCGCGCTGGTCCGTCCGCGTTACCTGGTACCACTCCATTACGACATGTTTACGTTCAACACCGTTGCCGTCGAGGTGTTCGAGGCCGAGGCCCGCCGGCTGCCGGTGGGAGTCGAGCCCCGGATCTTGCAATGCGGCGAGCGCTGGGAGATCAAGAAGTGAGCGTGACTCTGGGCATCGATATCGGCACATCGGGAACCAAGACACTGGCCATCGAAGAGCGGGGGACGATCCTCGCATCGGCGTCGGCCGAGTATCCCTGCTCCCACCCCCACCCGGGCTGGTCGGAACAGGACCCCGAGCTCTGGTGGGACGCGACGGTCCAGACCCTGCAAGCGGTACTGGCCGCGGGGGCGTTCACGCCGGCCGATGTCAAGGGCATTGGTCTCTCCGGGCAGATGCACGGCTCGGTCTTGCTCGATGAAACCGGCTCGGTGATTCGTCCCGCGCTCTTGTGGAACGACCAGCGAACCGCGGCCGAGTGCCGCGAAATCGAGGAGCAAGCCGGAGGCCGCGCCGCGCTGGTGAAGCTGGTGGCCAACCCGGCGCTCACCGGGTTCACCGCCCCCAAACTGTTCTGGGTCCGCAACCATGAGCCGGCGAACTGGGATCGGGTGCGACAGGTCCTTCTTCCCAAGGATTACGTCCGTTACCGGCTGACCGGCACGTTTGCAACCGAGGTGAGCGACGCCTCCGGGACCTTGTTGCTGGACGTCGTCAACCGTCGCTGGAGTCGCGAGCTGCTGGGCAAGCTCGAGATCGATCCGGCGCTCTTGCCGCCCTGTTACGAGAGTCCCGAGGTATCGGGCGTGGTGAGCGAGACCGGATCGACGGCGACCGGAGTTGCCAAGGGGACGCCGGTGGTCGGGGGAGGTGGGGACCAGCCGGCTGGAGCGGTGGGCAATGGGATCGTCCGCAAGGGGGTGGTCTCGGCGACGATGGGGACCTCGGGAGTGGTCTTCGCACACGCCGACCAGCCGGGATTCGACCCGCTGGGCCGCCTCCAGCGGGGTTGCCACGCGGTGCCGGGCGCCTGGCACGTGATGGGCGTCGTGCTCTCGGCCGGCGGCAGCTTCCGGTGGTTCCGCAACGAGCTGGGCAAGGCCGAGGTCGCCAGGGCCAAGGAGCAGGGAATCGATCCTTACTACGTCCTGACCGCGGAGGCGGCCCTGGCGGGCCCTGGCGCGGAGGGCCTCTTCTTCCTGCCCTACCTGACCGGTGAGCGGACGCCGCACTTCGATCCCGACGCCAAGGGAGGTTGGATTGGCCTGACCGTCCGGCACGGAAGGCCGCACTTGATCCGTGCCGTGCTCGAGGGAGCCACGTTCGCGATGCGCGACAGCCTCGAGCTGATCCGCGAGATGGGCGTCGGCATCGATCAGATTCGCCTCTCCGGGGGCGGTGCCCGCAATGCGCTCTGGCGGCAGATCCAGGCCGATATCTATGGCGGTGACGTGCACACCCTGAATTCGAACGAAGGACCGGCCTTTGGCGCGGCCTTGCTGGCCCAGGTGGGAACCGGCGCCTTTCGCTCGGTTCCCGAAGCCTGCGACGCCACCATCCGTACCGTGGAATCGACCGCGGTCGACCCCAAGGTCAAGGCGTTCTACGACAAGTCGTACGTGGTCTACCAGAAACTCTATCGCGATCTCCGCGAATCGTTCCAGTTGATCAGCGAGCTGGTGGCGCACTCCTGGTGAGAGTCAGCCTGCTATACCTTACGCGGCCATGAGTGGGACGTCGTCGAATTGCTGGAAAACCATTACCCCCGGCAAGGAAGTAGGTCAGGCTTTCCAGCCTGACCTACAATGCCTTTCTTTCGTGTTTTGGTGTTGCGCTTTCTCCCGCCCCGAAGGGGCCGAAACAGGAAAGCCCAGGCGGGGGGAACCCCGCTTGCGGGGTCGGCCCTGGGGATCCGATCCGAATGGGAGTCCGCCGTGTTTTGGCGTTGCGTTTTTCTCCCGCCCCGGGGCCGAAACAGGAAAGCCCAAGCGGGGGGAACCCCGCTTGCGGGGTCGGCCCTGGGGATCCCATCCGAATGAGAATCCGCCCAGCCCTGAAAGGGCGAAACAAGATTCTTGACCACAAACCTGTTCTGCCCCTTCAGGGCGTTGCTACCTTCAACACCCGACCCAATTACCAGGGCGATGCCCTGGGCTGGCATGTCGCTGCCCCTTTGGGGCGAAATTCAGGAAGCGCAACTTCAAAACTTCCGTGCCGGGGTAATGGAGTCATCAACGAGGCTGGTTGCTGGAACTACTTGGTTGGCATGACATTGGGGGCCATCCACGTTTCCCAGGTACCAGAGAGTGGGTGGCCCTTTCCGCTCCCCGTCCGCTCCCCCAGGGGACCCGGTGGACAACGGCGGTGCCAGTGCGCGTTGAGCAAGCATCACCTTTGCTCGACCGTCGCCGTTCCAGGATTCCAGATTGATGCGACGGCTTCTGCCAGTCGGTATCATGGGCTCGAGAGGAATCCTTATACCCCGGCCGTTCGCTTTCATTGGAGACAAGCGGTCCGTAACGGGATGCAGACAAAGGCAGGCTCGACCGTACCTTCCCCGGCGAATCACGAAGCAGAGCCACCATGTCGCGCGGCGTCTGGGTCCGCGATCCCGATCGCGGTGGCACACCCATTCCTGTCGAGACGGTCTTTTGTGATCCTCGCGAGAAGAAGCAGGCCGCTTTTCTGACAACGGATTATCCATGGAAAGTAGATCAGTGAATCCGTCCGTCCGCGTCTTTCTCATCGCGGAAGTGCTTGCCTTCGCCAATGCCGCGCGGCAGGTCGCCGGCGTCACCCGGATCGCCCTGATCGGCTCGTTGACCACAGAGAAGCCCGATCCGAAGGATGCGGACGTTCTGGTCACCGTGACCGAAGGTGCCGACCTGGCCCCTCTGGCTGGGCTGGGGCGGCGGCTCCAGGGCCGCGCCCAGAGCTTGAACCGAGGCGGCGAGGTCTTCCTGGCCGATCCCAAGGGCAAGTATCTCGGACGGATCTGCCCCTGGAAGAATTGCGGTCCCGGTATCCGCGTGTCGTGCGACGCCTTGCATTGTGGGCGGCGACACTACCTGCACGACGATTGGCGCGCGGTCCGCCTGACGAGGGACCTTATCGCCGCACCGCCCTTGGAATTGTGGCCTCGGTATGTCGTTCGCGTTTCCGTCCCCGAAGACCTGCAACGAGCAATGCTGGCATTTCTGCGCGAGGAGTCGTATCCGTGACCCAGACCGAAAAGCGACCGACCCGCTACCGCTTCATCCTCAACCCCTATCCCGAAGAGCGGTCCGCCTCCTGCCCGAAGTGTGACGGCCTGACCGAGCAGCGCAAGTTTCCTTTGATGATCCACGTCCATCCGCTGCAGATCGAAAAGGTGCAGCGAAAAGGTGTCAGGAACCGAAAAGGCGTTCTTCGACCAATGTGCCAGATATCGGTTCCTGACACGTTATCCTCTTTCAGAAGACTGCTTCTACCAGGTCGTTCGCTACGTGGAGCCGAACGCCCTGCGTGCAAACCTCGTGGAGCAAGCGGAATCGTGGCGCTGGTCGAGTTTGCGCCGTGTGGAGCGCGAAGACACGGCGTTTCCCATCCTCTCGACGTGGCCTTTGCCACGCCCCACCGATTGGCTGCAAATTGTCAACCAACCGCAAACGGAAGCCGAAGTGGCGGCGTTGCGTTGCTGCGTCAATCGCGGTCGGCCCTTCGGCGATCCTAACTGGGTCACGGACACGGCCAAGCGATTGGGGCTCGAATGCACGGTTCGGCCCCGTGGAGGACCGAAGAAACAATCGTAGGCTTGCCACGTTTACTTGTACATTCTGTGTTCTCCAGATCTGATTCTCCAGATTTGGTGGCTGTCACCTTTCACCTCCCCGGATGCCGGGCGTTCCTCGTCGGTCGAGACGATGCGGTCGGGTGAAAGACTCTCGACCGTGAAGGGTCCGCTCGCCCGGATGCGGTTCTTGTCTTCGTAGGGCTGATCGTGAAGCGTCTCGGTCTCAGCGTGGCGGCGGATGGCGGCTTCGATCTCGGCGCGGGTCACACCTTCTCGGATGTCGGGATTGTTGGCGATCGACTTGAGAGTGACGTGGGGAACACGCTTGTACACAAAGCCTTTGCGGATGTCGGGTGGGGGGCTAGAACTGTGTGCGGATGAAGACGAAGAATTCTTGTCCGCAGATGACGCAGATTGACGCAGATAATTCTTGATGTCTTCATCTGTGTTCATCTGCGTCATCTGCGGACAATTGTCTGCCAGATAATAATAGGGAAACCTCGCGGCCATCAGCCGCGTGCGGGCCAACGCCAGCACCACCCTGCTGGTGTCGATCGTGATCCATCTTCGGCCCCATTGCTCGGCGACGTAGGCAGTTGTTCCCGAACCACATGTGGGGTCGACAACGAGATCGCCGGGGTCGGTAGTCATTATAATACACCTCTCTATTACTTTTGTGCTTGTCTCTACGACATATTTTTTATCTGAAGCAAATCCGGCGACTACTGTATCAGTCCAGTTATCGGCAATGGGCATTGCTGGGAAATCGTCGATATATCGAACGTAATAAAGTCCCGTGTCCGTTGATTCAAGACGGCGAGCTATCTTGAGCCTTGCCATCCCTTGCTTGTTGGTTTTCCAACGGCTTCTGGCGTTGGGCAGCCAGTGCCTCGCAACGTGTTCAACAGGAAACCAGCAAGCCGCTCCCTCTCCCTTTTCTCTGCCAAGGCTTTGGCTCTGGAGGTTGTCCAGTCGGAACACTCTGGCTTTCTGCGGGATTGAAGGATTAGGACTCTCAGTTAGTGTCATTCGCCGGCGCGTCCCATCCTCCATCTCAATCTGCGAATAGGGGCCGCCCGACTCTGACTCGATGGTCTTGTCCATATAGGGCCGGCGGAACTTTAGAAGTTCCCTATTCTTCGCGTAGAAAAGTAGAAAGTCTGATGTTCCTCAGATATGGTCGCATGTCGATCCACTGGTCTTTGAGAAAGTGATCTGGGCGATGAAGTTTTCGCTGCCAAAGATTTCATCGAGCACACACCGGGCTAAGTGAACGTTCTCATCCCCGATTTGGAAGAAGACACTCCCAGTTTCGGAAAGCAGATCACGAGCCACCGTAATGCGATCTCGAAGGGAAGCCAGGTTCGAGTGAACTCCTAGCCTCCACGTGTCCCGGAACGCTCGAATCTGCTCGGGTTGTCGGGTTGTATCTTCAGACTTACCATCCTTGACATCACGCTTGCGGCTACTCACCTGCCAATTCGACCCGAACTTAATTCCATACGGCGGGTCGATATAGATCATCTGCACCTTGCCCTTGAGCCCTTCCTTCTCGGCAAGGCTGGTCATGACATGGAGAGAGTTCCCCAGGATCATGCGGTTGGCCCACTTCTGGTCGTGCTGGTAAAACTCGATCTTGCGGTCGAATTCCATGTCGTCGAAATCGTCGAAGAAGCCGGGCAGGAAACCGCTGTTGTCGGGCTTGGTCGTCTTCCGGGCTTGAAGTGCTTCGACGATGACTCGGGGCTCGATGACTTCCTGGATATAGATCGGCACGATGTCGACTTCGAGCGGTTCCCGGTCTTGCTCATCCTTGCCCTTCCAGACCAGTTGCGGGTCGAGCGACGGGTCGCGGGGATAGAGCATCTTCGGTGGTTTCGCCTCCTCATCGGCCACGAAGTCTCGCAGCTCCTCGGTCGGGATGTTCTTGCGGGTGTCGTGATGCCGGTTGGCGTCAAGCTCCGGGAGCACAGGCGTCGGGTCTTTCTTCTTGCGGGCCATGATCGATCTCAATCAGAAGAAGAATTGTCCGCAGATGACGCAGAGGGACGCAGAAGAGAAGAGAAGATCAAGCGCCGGAATTCCAGGCGCGGAGCGCCGAAGTTCACCAAGAGGCCAACTGACAGGCCGGTCGCCTTCAGGTAGTTCAAGACCTGGGCCTCATGGACCGAGCTCAGGTCCGACAGGGCTTTCAATTCGACGATGACCGATTCGAAGCAGAGGAAATCAGCCTTGTAGAAGGTCTTGAGCTTCTGCCCTTTGTAGACGACCGGCAGTTCGACCTCCTTTTGAAAGGGGATCGCGACCAGCCCCAGCTCGACGGCCATCGCTTCCTGATAGACCGGCTCCGAGAAACCATGCCCGAGCTGCTGATGGACCTCCATCGCCGCGCCGATGATCGCGTATGTGCGCGGATCTCGCTCGCCTTCCATCGCTGCTGCACCTCCTCTTCAAACTGAAAGGGGCTAATTGGAGAACACTCTTGTCCGCAGATGACGCAGATGAACGCAGATAAGTCAGTAACAGGATCAAACGGGATAAATCGAGATCTTGTTCAAGCGCCAAGCTGATGCGCCACGCACGAAGTCTCACTTTGCCTGTCTCTTCATCTGCGTCCATCTGCGTCATCTGCGGACGATTTCTTCCGTCCCCTCCTTCGCATCAAGACTGACTTCGACTCTTGATCCACGGACAGCTCGCCGCAGCATCTTGGCCACATCTTGTCCGCAGATGACGCAGATGAACGCAGATAAGTCGGGAAACGGAATGGAACGGGAAGAGTCCAGACCTTGTTCAGGTGCGATGCTCATGCGCCTCGCACGAAATCCCACTTTGCCAGTCTCTTCATCTGCGTTCATCTGCGTCATCTGCGGACGATTTCTTCCGTCCCCTCCTTCGCATCAAGACTGACTTCGATTCTGCACCCGCGGACGGCTCGCCGCAGCATCTCAGCCACATCGTCATAAGGATCTGTGATCTCCGCGAATGCCCACCGCCCGAAGCCCCCGTGATTGTTCACGGCCGGCGCCCAGAGCGTGCGAGCTGTCGCGGTCTTCGCCTCCTTCTCTTTCTTCCGTTCCCCCGTCACTTCGAGGATGAGATTGAGCGCATCATCCATTCCATGCCCATCGTCGATCCGGACGACGAAGTCGGGGTAATACTGGTGCTCGACATTGTTGATCGAGTAGGGAATCGTGAAGCCGAGGTTCTGGTTCTTGACGTAGCACAAAACCTCGCTCATGTCTTCGAGGTCGTGGGCCAGCTTGAACTCCCATCCGCTATCCCCGGCCACGTGGGAGACGTGGCATTTGTCCGCCCGGGTCTTGTAGGTCTCACGGATCGTGTGGAAGTCCACGTAACGAGTCGTGCCGACGCTGTCATAGGGACGGAGAATCGGCTTGAGTGTGGGCGATCCCTCGGACGAGGCGACGATCGAGCGGTAGACCCGGTCGGCGGCTTCGTGGGCGAACCGCACGAACATGAGCAGTTGGGGGAACGTTCCCCCTTTGCAGGTCAGACACTCGGTGAGCCAGCGCTTGGTGATCGCCAGCAGTTGCGGGAAGAGCCAGGGCTTGTCGTGCCCCGCGTCGTCGCGAAAGTATTTCTCAAGGGTCAGCTTGGCGAGCCGGAAGGCGACCTCATTGAGCCGGAGGTGCTTCAGGTCGTCGAGCGTATCGACCCGGATCGCGCCGATGATGCCCTCGATTTCGGTCTTCGTCGGCAGGTCAGCGTTGGTCAGGGCGAATTTCGCATCGGCGGTGAACTTTGTGGAGAGCCGCTCGCCTGGCAGCTCATAGCGATATCCTTGCAGGCGGGGCCAGGTAATCTCGCAGGCGACCCGGTCAGCGAGGGCATGAACCCGGGTCGGGGTCGGGCCTGGCTTGGGCACCTTCGTGGTTCCCGAGCAAGGCAGGAACGAGAACGGCACCCCGTAGACGTCGGCGTACTCGGGCTCGAATTTCGCCTCGGCGTTGGCGGCGTAGCTCATCCGCCGCAGGGCGCGGCCGACGACTTGCTCGCAGAGGAGTTGCGTGCCGAAGGCCCGGATGCCCAGAACGTGGGTCGCGGTACTGGCGTCCCATCCCTCGGTCAGCATCGAGACGCTGACGACGCAACGGATTTGCTCGCCGAGCTTGCCGGGCTTGCCGACGGTGTTCATGACCTCGCGGAGCAGGTCTTCGTCGGTCAGACTCTCGGCGTCTCGTCCCGGGAACCGGGCGCGGTACTCGGACTTGAACTCGTCGATCTCCAGGGCGGCGATCTGCTTGAACTCGGGGCTCATCGCATCGCCCGATTCCAGTTGCTCGCTGTCGATCAGGATCGTGAGCGGTCGGGCTTTCCATCGCCCGTCTTCGACATTGCTGAAAAGGGAAAGCTGGCCGGGAACAGCAACGGGAGAGCCGTCCGGGAGTGTTCGCTCCCATCCGCCGACGTAGTCGAAGACCACCTTCGAGACGTTGGTGTTGTTACAGACGACGATGAACACGGGCGGAGTCTGGTTGCTGGACCCCTCCGCCTGGCCCTGCTCCCACAGGTGGTAGCGGGCTTCATAGTTGCCGTAGAGGCTATGGAGAGCGCCTTGCAGCTCGACCGGCAGCTTGGGCTCGCCTCCGACCGCTTCGGTTCGCCGGCCCTTGCGGGGAAGTTCCTCGCGGATTCGCGGCCAGAGGTAGCGGTAGGTCGGCTGATCCCCCTGCGTTGATGACGACGATGTTCCGCTTGCTGCCGAGCTCCCGGCAAACGCGGTTGACCATCTGGGCGGGGCTCTCGTCGAAGTCGGTGCCGAGGATCTCCTTGGTCAGCTTGTTGGTCTCGATCAGCTTGCGGATCTTGAACGCGTGGAAGTTGGTGATGAGGATCTTGGCCCGGCCAAGTTGCCCGATCAGGTCGGGCGGGACC
>Ga0208199_1000510_pt1 | contig 15692 bp, 15 predicted proteins | sample Sb_taG_FD_187705 | JGI IMG/M metagenome (GOLD analysis project Ga0208199, IMG submission 187705) | Peat soil microbial communities from Weissenstadt, Germany - Sb_50d_1_NS metaG (SPAdes) (version 2) | ecosystem: Environmental > Terrestrial > Soil > Wetlands > Peat | place: Germany: Weissenstadt... | reverse complement strand
ACCCGGGTTCAGCATGTTGAACGACTCGCAGGCCAGCGCATCCCGGCGCAGTTCGGTCCATGACGTAGCCGACCACACGTCGGCGGTCACTCCCCAGTCCGCGGCGAGCTTTTCCTGGGCCGCCAGGGCCTGCTTCAGCGCCACCCCGGAGGCCAGGATCTGGGCGCGCGGCCCGGAACCATCCGAGTCCGGGGCCGAGTCCGGGGCCGAGTCCGGGGCCGAGTCCGGGGCCGAGGCCGGGGCCGAATCCGGGGCCGAGGGCGCGTACAGGTAGAGCCCGCGCAGGATGCCCTCCTCCAGGCCCGCGGTCCCGCCAGGGAAATCCGAAGGCTCCGCGGGCTGCGGGTACGGCTCGTTGTAGACGGTGAGGTAGTAGAAGATATTCTCGCCGTCCGGGTGCTCCGGGGTGGCCTCGTACATCCGGCGCAGGGCGTCCCGCATCACGTAGGCCAGCTCGAACGCCCACCCGCAGTCGTATGACACGCATGCCTCGCTGACCGAAGCCAGCAGCAGCGAGTGCCCGTCGTTGTGCTGCAGGCCCTCGCCGGCCAACGTCGTCCGGCCGGCCGTCGCCCCCAGCAGAAAACCGCGCCCGAGCTGGTCGCCGAGCAGCCACATCTCATCGCCGGTCCGCTGCCAGCCGAACATCGAGTAGAACACGTACACCGGGATCATGTGCGTGCCATGGGTGGCGTACGAGGTGCCCGCCGCGATCACCGAGCCCATCGCGCCGGACTCGCTGATGCCCTCGTGCAGGATCTGGCCCTTCTCGGACTCCTTGTAGGACAGCAGCAGGTTGCGGTCCACCGCCTCGTAGGTCTGCCCGTGCGGGGAGTAGATCTTCGCCGTCGGGAACAGCGAGTCCATCCCGAACGTCCTGGCCTCGTCGGGGATGACCGGCGCGAACCGCTCCCCGATGGCCGGGTCCTTGATCAGCTCCTTGAGCAGCCGGACGAATGCCATCGTGGTGGCGACCGCCTGCTTGCCCGAGCCCTTGCGCAGCTCGTCGTACACCGAGTCGGCGGGCAAGGGCAGCGGCTTGGCCCGTACTACCCGGCGGGGGAGCACCCCGCCGAGCGCGGCCCGCCGCTCGCGCATGTACTGGATCTCGTCAGAGTCCTCGCCCGGGTGGTAGTACGGCGGAAGCTCCGCCTCCAGGGCCGAATCCGGGATCGGCAGGTACAGCCGGTCCCTGAACTCCTTCAGCTCGGCCACGGTGAGCTTCTTCATCTGGTGCGTGGCGTTGCGGGCCTCGAAGTCCTTGCCCAGCGTCCAGCCCTTGATCGTGTGCGCCAGGATGACGGTGGGCTGGCCGGTGTGCTCGCGCGCGGCCTTGAACGCCGCGTACACCTTGCGGTAGTCGTGCCCGCCGCGGGACAGGTTGCGCAGCTCGTCGTCGGACAGGTGCTCCACCATCTTGCGCAGCCGGGGGTCGCCGCCGAAGAAGTTCTCCCTGATGTACGCGCCCGACTCCACGCTGTAGGTCTGGAACTGGCCGTCCGGCGTGGTGTTCATCTTGTTGACCAGTACGCCGTCGGCGTCCTGAGCCAGCAGCGCGTCCCAGTCACGGCCCCAGATGACCTTGATCACGTTCCAGCCCGCGCCGCGGAAGAACGCCTCGAGCTCCTGGATGATCTTCCCGTTGCCGCGCACCGGCCCGTCCAGGCGCTGCAGGTTGCAGTTGATGACGAAGGTGAGGTTGTCCAGTTCCTCGCGCGCGGCCAGGCCGATCGCGCCGAGCGCCTCGGGCTCGTCCATCTCGCCGTCGCCGAGAAACGCCCATACGTGGGAGCGTGAGGTGTCGTGGATCTCGCGGGCCAGCAGGTACCGGTTGAACCTGGCCTGGTAGATGGAGTTCAGCGCGCCGAGCCCCATGGACACGGTGGGGAATTCCCAGAACTCCGGCATCAGCCGCGGGTGGGGGTAGGACGGCAGCCCGCCGCCCGGGTGCGAGAGCTCCTGCCGGAACCCGTTGAGCTGGTCCTCGGTCAGCCGGCCCTCGAGGAAGGCGCGCGCGTAGATGCCGGGCGCCGCGTGTCCCTGGAAGAACACCTGATCGCCGGACTCGCCGTGGTCCTTGCCGCGGAAGAAGTGGTTGAAGCCGACCTCGTACAGGCTGGCCGCGCTGGCGTAGGTGGCGATGTGCCCGCCCACGCCCATGCCGGGCCGGTTGGCACGGGAGACCATCACGGCCGCGTTCCACCTGATGTAGGCCCTGATCCGGCGCTCGACGTGCTCGTCGCCGGGGAACCACGGCTCGCGCTCCGGCGGGATCGTGTTGATGAAGTCGGTGCTGCGCAGGCCGGGCACGCCGACCTGCTGCTCGCGCGCCCGCTCGAGCAGGCGGAGCATCACGTACCTGGCGCGGGCCCGGCCCCTGGTGCGCACGACCGAATCGAACGACTCGACCCATTCGCGCGTCTCGTCCGGGTCGATGTCGGGCAACTGGGTCGGCAACCCGTCGCTGATGATGGAGAATTGCTGACGTCCGGAAGCCACGGGGTAGCCTCGCCTTCCGCATGTATCGGGCGGCCGGTCAGCCGCATGAACAGATCCCTCGATGTCTTGTCCAGACCAATCGTCGTACGAACTGGCCGATCGCGCATCTCTACTCGACGGTAACCGGAGCTCGGGGGACATCGTGCACCCGTCCGGGGACGCAAACGCTTGGCTGGGGGCTCTTTCGCCGAGGGCGGACCTCCTCGTTACTCTACGTGATAAAAGTTGCGGTGCGTAACCGGGAGACCGAGCGGGCAGGTCAATTTATGGCGGCGGTTTTCCGGGCCGGAGCGATTGCCACTTGCGCACTGGGCCGACCCAGTGTGAACTGTCCCAACAAGAAGTGCTGACGTGTCGTCGCCGTCAGGGGGATGGGCCCGCTGTTCGCGTGGGCCGGAAACCCCTCAGGCGCGACGGCGCGGGGAGGGATTCGAGGAGGACGTCAGTGAGCGCGACCGCGGGCCAGGCGCAGGACGAACGCGGCCAGGCCGAGCGGCTCGGTATCAAACCGGGCCAGGTGGTGCAGGAGATCGGCTACGACGATGATTGCGACGAGCAGCTGCGCGGCGCGATCACCCGGATAGACGGCGTGGAGCTAGTCGACGAGGACTACGACGACGTGGTGGACGTGGTCCTGCTCTGGTGGCGAGACGGGGACGGGGACCTCGTCGACGCGCTGGTCGACGCGCTGACGCCGCTAGCCGACGGGGGGTACATCTGGCTGCTCACGCCGAAGGCGGGCAGGTCAGGTCATGTCGAGCCGAGTGATATCGGCGAGGCCGCGCCCACGGCCGGCCTGTCGCAGACATCGAGCGTGAGCGCGGCCCGTGACTGGTCGGGCACGCGACTCGTCGCGCCGAAGGCGCGAAGATGAGGTCCTGACCGGGCGGCCCCAGGTGCCCGGCTGACCGGCCGTTCGCATAATTTTCATGCCGAACGGCCCGTTGTTCCAGGCCTGCCGACAAGTGGCAGACTTGGTGGGTGACGGCATATTCGCGGATCCGGTGAAGGGACCAGGCATGGCGGTGGAAGTAGGCGACCAGGCGCCCGATTTTGAGCTCAACGACCAGCACGGCACGCCCGTGCGGGTATCGAGCTTCCGCGGCGTCAAGAACGTCGTGCTGGTCTTTTACCCGCTGGCGTTCAGCGGCGTGTGCACCGGTGAGCTGTGCGCCATCCGCGACGAGTTCCCCGAGTTGAACCGGGACGACGTCGAATTGCTCACGATTTCGGTGGACTCCACCTTCACTCACCGTGCCTGGTCCGACGCCGAGCATTTCGAGTTCGGGCTGCTGTCGGACTTCTGGCCGCACGGGGAGGTGGCCAAGCTGTACGGTGTGTTCGACTCCGAGCGCGGCATCGCGACCCGGGGCACGTTCATCATCGACAAGGACGGCGTGGTGCGCTGGAAGGTCGTTAACCCGATCCCGCAGGCGCGCGACCTCGCCGAATACTCAAAGGCGCTCGCCGCGCTCGGCTAGCGCCGGTTTCCTGATGTAAGGGGAGGCCTTGGGGGTTTATTGGGTCGGTGACCCTCATGCCCTGTTACCGCTGCGGTGTACGGCAGACGGACCCGGAGCGCGGTAAGAGCCCCTGGCGCCGTGGCGTGCTGCGCGACCAGTTGGTCCTGGTCTGCCCGGCCTGCCAGGAATCGGGCGACTGGACGGCCGAGCTCGAGTCCTGCTCCAGGTGCGGCAGCGTGCACCTGATCCGCCGGCTTGGCCAGGTCGATTGCCTGGACTGCGGCCTGGTCCGCGAGCCCGAGGCGGCTCTGGTCCCGGCCGGGAGGCCCGCGGCGGCCAGCCCCGACGCCGCGCTGGCCGAGGAGGTCGGGCGCGCGCTCGACCGCCTGCTCGGTCGCGGCTGACCCTGCGATTCGCCCTTGCCGTTTAGGCCGGGTCACCTCTGGTAGCCGGAAGATACGGGAGTGAGAATCCGCGACTACTACAGGAGGCACGACATCAGCACTGTCCGGCGTCTCATCAGCCCCGCCGAACTCCTGACCAGGGGTCTCCGCATGGCGGGAAGGTCAGATCTGATCGTCAGGGAACTGCTCGGCCGGCACGGGCGGCTGTATGCCGAGGACGCGGGCATCCGGCTCGCCGACCGCCCCGGCCCCCTTTACCAGCTGCTCGTGTCGCTGAGCCAGCGGGCCGCCAGCGAGGTTACCGCTTCCGTGCGCGACTGATCCCTCACGCCCGTTACACTACTGAGACCTGCCGTATGCGGCCTGATGTATCGCTCGCCCGTCTCGTTTGCTCTCAGTAAGCACGGGTAAGCGATGGTCTCCGCAGCCGCGATCTTTACGGCGCAGGAGCCGTGGTGGAGGATGTGAGAGTCAGATGAGCCTGCCCGCTTGTCAGCAGCGCGTACTGGACCGTATGGAGGGCGCCCTGCGGGCAAGCGAACCCCAGCTGACGTCCATGTACACGATCTTTTCGCGGCTCAACGCAGATGAGCCCATCGGGACGGAGCAGCTCGCGCGCAAGCGACTGCGCTGGTTCCAGCCAGGGACAGCCCTGTACGCGATCGTGCTGATTCCGGTCATGTTCGCCGCGATCATCGTCGGCGCGCTGCTCGGCGGCGGGGCGCGCAGCACGACCGCCTGCGATGCCAGCTACTCGGTGGGGGGCGTCTCGCCGCTGACCAGCCGGCCCTCCTGCCCGGTGTCAGACAAGCCGAAGACCGCGGTCCGCAAGACGATATCCGCCACGGCGCGCCTGGCCTGCACCGTCGTGGCGTCGCCCGCCCGATTCACCACCATGACCCGGAATGATCAGGCGTTTCTCCCGGCTGCCCGGGTAGCGGCGACGGCAGCTGGCCCGACCCAAGTACCCGGAATGTGCTAAGAAGCGAGCCATGGACGGAGGATCTGGTGCCGATCGAGCAGCTCGGGCACGAGGCGGCGGAACTTCTGAGCCTCACCAACGGCGGAGAGGCCAGGTCGCTGAATAAGCTCGCCGAGCTCGCCGCCTGGCAGGTGCCCTCTTGCTCGGGGGCGCACGCCGCCGTCTGGCGCGATGGCGAGGTGGTCAGCGCCGCGGCAACCCATCCTGACGTGGCCGAGCTCGCGGACTTGCAGCTGAGGGCCGGGTGCGGCCCGCTGGTGGAGGCGGCGGATGGCGGTGCCGCCGTCAGCTGCCCGGACACGCTGGAAGAGGCCCGCTGGCCTGAATTCGCCGAGGCGGCGCTGCGTCGCGGCGTGCGCTGCTCGGTTCACCTCGTGCGGGAACTGCCGCGCGGCGCCCTGGTGCTCTCGCTGTTCGGCGTGCGTCCCGGGGTCCTCGACGCCGCATCCAACCCGATGGCCGACCTGCTGGCCGCGTTCGGCGGCGCGATGCTCACCAACGCGACCGCCTATAACCAGGCTCAGCGCACGGCCAGCCAGCTCAAGGATGCCGTGGTCGCGCGGTCGGTCGTCGATCAGGCCAAGGGCATCTTGATGCACGCGCTGGGCTGCGACGCCGACGAGGCGCTGCAGCGCCTGCGCCGGGAATCCCAGCGCCGCCACGTCAAGGTCACCGAGGTGGCCACCGAGGTGGTGGCCGCCTACGGCAGCGAGGAGCCGAGGGCCACCGGGTCAGGCGGTTAACCAGCCGCCGGGGACGTCACCCTGGCGACCAGGATGGTCATGTCGTCACGCAGGTCGTCCTGAGAGAAGCGGGCGAGCAGGTCCTGGACCATCCGGGTGGTCTGAGCCGCGGTCCGGCCGGCCGCGCCGGCCAGCTCGTCGGCCAGCCGGTCTTCGAAGTACTCCATGTCGGGGCTGCGCGCGTCGGTGACCCCGTCGGAGTAGAAGAAGAGCAGGTCGTCCTGGCCGAGTTCGACGGTCTCCCGCTCCGGCTCGGCGTCCGGGAACAGGCCGAGCGGGAGGCCGCCGCCGCTCAGCACGTCAACCCGGCCGTCCGGGCGTACCACCGCAGGGCCCGGGTGTCCGGAGCTGGCCAGCTCCACCCGCACGCAGGCACCATCCCACCGCAGGTAGGCGAGCTTGGCGGTGACGAAGCGGTCCTCGTAGTCGCCGGCCAGGATGACCTCGTTCACCTTGGCCAGGACGTCGACCGGGTCCGGGTTCCAGTGCGCGATCACCCGGATCGCGTGCCGGGCGGCAGCGGTCATCGCGGCGGCCTCCTGGCCTTTGCCGCACACGTCGCCGACGGTGATGGCCCAGCCGCCCTGGACCGGGAAGACGTCATAGAAGTCGCCGCTGACCTCAAGACCCTCGCTGGCCGGCACGTAGGCCGCGGACAGGTCGAGGCCGGGTACCTCGGGCAGGCTGGCGGGCAGCAGGCTGCCCTGCAGCGCCTCGGCCACGGCCGAACGGTGCCGGAACATCCGGTCGACCCGGATCGCGACACCGAGATGCTCGCCGAGGTCTTCGGCCAGGGCCAGGTCGGCGATGGTAAATCGACCCTCCGCCGCCTGCCGGGCCAGGGTCAGGACGCCGTAACCGGTGACGCCGTCGGAAATCGGCACGCTCAGCAGCGACGTCACGCCGAGCATCATCAGCAACGGCGTCCCGTCCGGGGCAGCGCCGAGAAGCCCGGCGTCGTCGGTGTGCGCGAGGACCACGGACCGGCCCGCGGAGTGGACCTGCGCGGGCACCGAGTCGGGCTGGGGGTCGACGGTGCGCACCTTCCTGGCCAGTTCGTCCGGCCGTTCGCCATGCGGGCCGATCACGAACTGGCGCCGGAGCTGGCCCGACCGCTCGACGTCCACGATGACCCAGCTCGCGATGTCACCGGCCAGCAGCCGGGCGCACCGCTGCAGCGTGACCGCCTCGCTGAACGTGCTGTTGTCGAGTAGCAGCTTGGTCACTGCGGTGATCATGTCCATCCGGCGGGTCATGGCCGCAATGTCATCTCGGGAGGACGATCCCCCCAGAACCCTCCGCTCCTGGGGGGACCCGTCCCCCCAGACCTCCCTTGGGAGCCCGGCCGTGACCACGAGCAGGCGGGAGCCGTCTTGCAGCTGGAGCGCGCTGGCCGTCAGGGTCGCGGCCACCGGGCCGGCCGGACCGAGCAGGGTGCAATCGGCCTGCCTTGTTGTCTCAGTCCGGATGGCGGCGGCGAGCTGGCTCTGCACCGCGGCGCGCGAGGCGAGATCGACGAACGCCGTCAGCGGCTTGCCGGTCGCGTAGCCCGGCGGAGCGCCGATCAGGTCGCCGGCCTCGGCGTTCGCCCGCCGTATCGTGCCGTCGGGCGCGAGCACGAACAAGGGAGCGGGCGCGTGCTGGAATACGGCTCGCAGCAGGCTTCTCTCCGCGCTGAGCGAGGCCGGCGGTGCCTCGCCCGCCGTCCGGTCGGGCTCGCCCGCCTGGACCAGCTTGGTCAGCGCGTCGACGGCGGCGTCGAGTTCGGCGAACGCGGCGTCGAGCAGCGCCCGCGGATCCGCTCCGGGCATCGCCGCGGCCTGACGGAGCCCGTCGCGCCGCCCGGCGAGGTCAGCGTAAGAGCCATTCGGCCAGGTGTCTTGCGACATCTCTCCAGACCATCGTCCTCGGATAAACGCCCACCGGCCCCCTCGGCGGTGAATTGATGGGGTCGTGGGACGAGTCTGGCATGTGCTCCTGGCGTCCCCGGCCAGCCTTAATCTTACCGGCGGCGATGCCGCGCTAAAGCGTGACGATCCGCCGGGGCTTGGTTGTCCCGGCGGATCGGTTGCGCAACTGGCTAGCGGGTGTTTACCAGCGACGCCAGGCCGGCCGGGTCGAGCAGCCGGCTCTTCAGGTGGCCAAGGGCCCGGGCCAGCAGCCTGGACACGTGCATCTGGGATATGCCGAGCCGTTCGCCGATCTCGGTCTGGGTGAGGTTGCCGTAGAAGCGCATGACCAGGATGCGCTGCTCGCGTTCGGGCAGTTCCTCCCAGTGCGTGCTGACGGCTTCCATGTCGATGGTGTGCGCGACACCCGGGTCGTCGTCGCCGAGCACGTCCGCGAGCATGGCCGGGTCGTCCCGGTCGGACAGCGGGGCGTCGAGCGAGTAGGTGCTGAACACGAGGTCCGCCTGGCGAGCCTCCTGCATGTCGTCCTGGCTGACCCCGAGCCGCTCGGCTAGTTCGGCTTCTCCCGGCACCCGGCCCAGTTGCTGGGTGAGTTCCTCAGCGGCCTTGCGCAGTTCGAGCAGCAGTTCCTGAGCGGACCGGCGGACGTGGATCTGCCAGCGCTTGTCCCGGAAGTGGCGCTTGATCTCGCCGCTGACGCAGGGCTGCGCGTAGGCAGAGAGCCTGTCGCCGACCTCGGGATCGTAGTTGTTGATCGCCTTGAGCAGGCCGACGTACCCGACCTGCATGAGATCTTCTGTGGGTTCGGGGCTGCCGCGGTACTGCCGGACGCAGGAGCGGACCAGCTTCTGGTAGCGCTCCACGAGTACCTCGCAGGCGGCGGCGCGCAGTTCGTTATCCCTCGGCAGCGCGCGGACCTTGGCCAGCAGGGCGTTATCGGATAGCTCTTTAAGTTCCGCGCGCGACCCCGCGTGGATGGTGGCGTTAGGGGTAGCGGTGCGGGCCGTGCGGTCAGCGGCGGTGGTCTGTGCCGCTGACTGCCGGAGGGTTCCCTTAGTCAAGGTGGCCTCCTAAGAACCCTGGGAATTACGGACGAGTAGGGTGTGCCCGGCCCTCGGCGAATAAACGTACGGTGTTGTGATGCTCGTCACATGACGGCACGCGTGGTGACCCGCACTGCCTTCGCCGAAGGCGTTCCGCGTCCATCCGGCCTCAGCGCCGCCGGGCAGACGTCCGGACCTGCAGGCACCTGCCGCTGGCCGGCCGGCGGGTGAGCGTGCAGCAGCCGCCCGCCGCGGCCAGCTTCCCCCTGGTCGCTAGCCGAAACGGCCACCGGCAACCGAGAGCCCGGGAAGCTCGCGCCTCCCGGGCCTCAGCTAGGAAGCCTGCGGGGGGGATACAGGCTCCTCCTCCTAGTTTTACGCCGGTTGGGCCGTGACTTCCTAGTAATTACGCCGCTTGGGCAGTGGCGCGATCGTATACAGAGAGGGTTTCTCCGGCGATCCGGTCCCAGGAGTACCGGGACCGCACCCGGTCAACCGCCGCCACCCCGTACGCCTCGATCAGCATGGGGTGTGCGAGCAACTGCCGGATCCGCTGCGCCAGCAGGGCCGGTCGGCCCGGCGGGATGATAATGCCGGTCGTCCCGTCCACCACGGCGTCCACGTGCCCGCCGACTGGGGGCGCGATGACCGGGGTGCCGCACGCCATGGCCTGCAGCGAGGTGATCCCGGAAGGCTCGTACTGGCAGGTGCTGACGACCAGGTCAGCGGAGCGCAGCAGGGCCGGCACGGCGGCGTGCTCCACCTTGCCGGTGAAGATCACGCGGTCCGTGATGCCCAGCGTGGCCGCGAACTTGGCCAGCTTCACGTAACCGTCGTCGCTGCCTAGGGCGGCCTCGTCCGGCCCGCCGACGACCAGGAGTTCGGCACCGGGCACCCGGGTCAGCGCCCGCAGCAGCGTCTCGAGCGGCTGACGCTGGGTCAGGTCCGCCGCGGTGAGCAGCCGCGGCCGGTCGTTCCGCTTGGCCGCCGGGCCCTCCGGGGTGAACAGGCTGGTGTCGACGCCCCACGGCACAATCCGGATCGAGGACCGGTGCACGCCCAGGCTAGCCAGGTCGGCCACCTCGGCGGAGTTGGTCGCGACCACCGCGGTGGCGCTGCGGCCGATGGCCGGCTCGAGCCTGATCCGCACCGCGGACGCGCCGTCCGCCTTCACCCCGCCGGCCCTGCGCTCGGTGACGCTGAGGGAGCGGAACTCCTGCACGACCGGGATGCCGAGGTCTCGCGCGGCGGCCAGCGCAGCGAGGCCGCTGGTCCAGCGCATCGCGTGCACCACGTCCGGGCGCTCGCGCTGCCACTGGCTGCGCAGCGGGCCGCTGAAGGCGGGCACCCGCTCGAGCAGGCCGGCGTCATCCCGTCCACCCGGGCCGTCGCCGGTGGCCTCAGGGACCGGCCCGGCGTTAATGTGCTCGATCCGGACGCCTGCGTGGAGTTCAGCCTGGGCGGGCTGGTCGGGCAGGTTCTTCTGGGCGTATACGGTCACCTGGTGACCCTGCCCGGCGAGCTTGCGGGTGAGCTCGGTGAGCCCGATGTCATCGCGGTCAGGGCCGGAGCCTGCGCGGGGGTGCAGCGGCGTTGCGTTCTGCGCTACTAGAGCGATCTTCATCAGGTTCCTCTCGCTTCGAACCTCGGTCACGGTGTTCGCTAGCGAGAGACAGAAAAGTGGTGCCCGATCTGCGCGCTCCGCGAAACACCATGTCGCGTTGAGCGTGCCTGCGTCGTAGGCACCACTAGGGGAAGAATATCCCATCACGGGAGACCGCAAACCACCGAACGCCGGACCAGGCTCTCCGGCGTGTCGTCCGGACGAGGTTTCCGCTGGTCAGCCTGCGGCGGCTGCTGCCACGCTGTCGAAAACGGGGATCAGCCGGTCGGCGGTGGTCAGCCGCAGGATCTTGGCCACGGCGGCCTGCGGGGACACCAGTGCGAGGACGCCGCCCTGCCGGTCGAGCGAGCGGTTCACCCGCAGCAGCGCGTGCAGCGCGGAAGAGTCCATGAAGCGCAGGCCGGACAGGTCGATGATCAGCGTGTGCGGCTGCTGCGACACCTCCTCGTCGAGCAGCCGATGCAGTTCGTCCGTGTTCGTCACGTCGGCCTCACCGGCGATCTCCACCAGCGTGTAAGGTTCGCCAGCGGACTCCCGGGCCGTTACAGAGACCGTCAGCAGATCCACGCATTTGTTGTACCACAAGGCAGATGACGGCGGGATACGCCTAGGCGGGTGGCAGGGTCATGTGCAACCGGATCGTCGTGCCGGTCGCGTCCGAGAGTATTTCGACCTGGTCGCAGACCTGGTTGACGATCCAGAGCCCATGCCCGCCCGATGCGTCCAGGGATGGCTGGCGGCGCCCCGCCAGCGGGTCGGTGATGATTCCCTCGTCGTGGATCTGGCAGACGATTTCCTTCGCGTCATACCAGATCTTCAGGCTCCCCGGTGACTTGGCATGCTTGACCGTGTTGGCCGCCACCTCGCTGACCGCCAGCGTGAGGTCGATGGCACGGGCTTCGGTCAGCCCGGCCGCCAGCGCGTACCGGCACACGACAGCCCGGATCGCGGCCAGGTCAGTGGTGTACGTATACGACATGGAATCATCCGACGGGGGCAGCTGGCCGTCGCCGTCCGGCCGGGGAACCGGCTGACGGGTGAGCGCTTCTTGTGCCGCAGATGCGCGCGGCGCGGCCTTGCCTTCCCGGGCCATCAGCAGACACGATACACCGGCGCGTGAAACAGGCGGCCCTTGTGTCACCGGATGCCGAACTCGGCGGCCGTAGCATCCTTCGTCCACGTGTATCCGCCGCACACGGGGTAGACGCAGGAGCGTTCCGCATCCGCAGCTCTTCGGAAGAGCAGGAGCTGCCCGTCTTTCGGAGGTAAGAATGCGAGTCGGAGGGCTTGTCTTGCTGATATGGCTGGTAATCGGAGCAATTGCGGCTGGCCAGCGCGGATATTACGGCTCGTCGCCTGACACCTGCGCCCACGGCGGCACCGTCATCGCCACGATCGCGGCCGGGCCGCTTAACTACGTAGGCGTCAACCCGAAGGTTTCGTGCCATTTGCCCTCCCCGAGCAGCTAAGTCCCGGGCGCGTCATTCCCCCCGGGGAAAAAGCAAGGTGAGCACCCGCTGGTGGCGCGAAAGTTCATTTTTACCGAACGGTCCGGAGTGCGAGTCATCGGCAGGTGTCCATTCACGGGGTGCTGTGAATTGGTGTCAGCGGATGGCGGGCAGTGGCGGTAGCCAGGGTTTTCCGGTGAGTGCGTCGCGGATGGCGTCGAGTGCGGTGATGCCGTGGTCGGCGGCTGAGTCGAGGTAGTTTCTGATGCGGCACCAGCGGGCGAGGGTGGCGAGCGAGTGCCAGTAGCCGGAGACGGCCTGGTGGCGCTTGGCGGATTTCGCTCCGCGCTCGGCGACGTTGGTCGTCCAGTCCGCGGCGAAGTCGCGGGTGAACAGGAAGACCTGCTCTTTGTAGTCGCGTAGCCAGCAGCCCAGCGCGTAGCCGGGGTGGTTCCCCTCGTGCCAGTCCCGCAGCCGGTTGTGGGTGATCCCGAACGTGGCGGCCTCGTCGTAGCGCTGGCGGAGTTCGTCCAGCAGGTCCGCGCCGAGGGCGGTGCTGCCGCGGGCGCGGGCGTCCTGGACGGCCTGGTGCGCCTCGCGCAAGATGGCGATGATGTCGCCGGCCCAGGACTGCAGGCCGCCGGGGCCGAGCTTGATGACTGCCCGGCATCGCCTGATGATGTGCTGGCAGCACTGCTGGATGCCGGCCAGCCGGGACAGCAGGTGCTGGTAGCCGGTGTAGCCGTCGGTCATCAGCAGCCCGGTGAACGCGGCCGGGATCCCCGCGGCGACATCGGCCTTGCGCCGCGAGGCCAGGGCCTGCAGCCAGGTCAGCCGCCCGTCCGGGGTCCGGACGATCAGCACGTGCGGCGCGCCCGCAGCCGCCTTGTCCTCTTCGGGGTCCTGTTCCTGTTCTTCCCGCGCGGCGGGTTGCGGGGCGCTGCTGTCCAGGACGTTCACCGGGGTCTCGTCGGCGGCCAGCGCTTTTTCTCCCGCCAGCGCCGCGAGCATCGCCGCGTCGAACCCGGCCTTGCCCAGCTGCGCCGCCAGCCGGCCGCTGGCCTTGTCCGCCCAGCCCGCCGAGACCGGAACCCCCAGCAGCATGCCCATGACCTGCGCAGCCCGCTCGGGCGGCACGTTCCCGTACCCGGTCAGCACCACCGCGGCGGCATTTAGCACCGGCCCGTAGGAAACCGAGCCGACGTGCGCACCCGGCGGCGGCTCCGCGAACGTGACCGTCCCGCAGCACGGGCACGCCAGGCCCGGCAGCGCCCACTCGGTCGCCTTCCGGATCACTTCCACGTCGATGACCTGCGCCCACCGCGAGCCCGCGGCCGCCGCGCCGTCCAGGCCGGCCCGGCACCGGCGGCACTGCGCCGGCGGCTCGGCGTCCTTGTTCTCATCCGGGTCCGGATCCCGATCCAGGCCCTTGCCCGGGTGCCCGGGCTGCCCGCCCCGCCTGCGGTCCGCGCGCCGCTCCCGCTCGGACTGCTGCCGCGCCCGCCGCGCCTGCTTCGCCCCGGTCCGCTCCTTCGAGCTGGGCGTCCCCGAGTCAGAGCTGTCCATCGACAGGCGCCGTTCCAGCTCCGCCAGCCGCAGCTCCAGCCGCCGCCTCAGCTCCCGCTCGGCATCCAGCTCGGCCCGCAGCACCGCGTTCTCCGCGTCCTTGGCCTCCACCACGGCCCGCAGCCGCGACAGCAGCTCACGCTGCCCCGCGATCTCCCCGGGCGGGCCCGGCTCCTCAGGCACGAGCCCCAAGCATGCTCAGCCTGCACTGAAGGTTCCAACACCAGGCAACGTCGGCGTGTCGCTCAAAGACCCGTGAATAGGCACGTTTGACCCTGTCGCAGCGTCAAGGTGTTTCCTGGTGGCATGCGGATCGGAGAACTCGCCGGCCTGGTCGGCATCAGTACCCGGGCCATCAGGCACTACCACCACGTCGGCCTGCTGCCCGAGCCCGCGCGCAAGGCCAACGGCTATCGCGAGTACTCGCTGCGGGACGCCGTTGAGCTGGCCCGCGTCCGGCGCCTCACCGAGCTGGGCCTGAGCCTGGACGAAGTGGGTGACGCGCTGGCCCGCGACGCCGGCCGGGACCTGGCGGGGATCCTCCGCGAGCTCGACGCCGACCTGGCCCGCCAGGAGGCCGGCCTCCGCCAGCGCCGGGCCCGGCTGGCTCAGCTGCTGCGGCAGGCCGAGGCGGGCGGCAAGCCCTCCGAACAGGCGCCCGTCTCCCCAGAGCTGACCGAGCTGTTCGACCGCATGGCCCGCATCGCTGCGGAACAGCCAGGGCCGGAGCCGGCGATGGCGGCCAAGGACCGCGACCTGATGGCCCTGCTGGAGACCGCGTCCCCGGCCCGCGTCCCCGGCTGGCTCGACGTGCTCACCCGGACGCTGAATTCCGATCCCGGCGCCGCCGAACGGGCCTACGCGGTCTACGCGCGTCTTGACGAGCTGGCCGGCTGTCCTGCGGACGACCCCCGGGTCGAGGCGACAGCCCAGGCCATCGTCGCTGCCATCCCGGAGCCGGCGCGGCAGGCGATCCGGTTCCCCGACGGCGGCTTCGCGGAAACCGATCAGGGTTTCGCCGCAGCCTTCTACGCGGACTTCGCCCCGGCCCAGGCCGCCGCGATCCGCCGCGCCGTCGACCTGATGAGCCAGGCGCGCCGGTCATGACGGCAGCACCGGGAAACGCACCTCACGATGAACAGGAGACCACACCATGACTTCGCAGAGCACCTCACCCGCCATCAACGCCGAGCTGGTGCGCGCCGGATTCCAGGCATTCAACTCCGGCGACGCCGGCCAGTGCCTGGCCCTCGCCGCCCCGGACCTCATCACCAACCTGGCTGAACTGCCCGGACCCCGGCACGGGCGAGACGTGTGGCGGCAAGGCTTCGAGATGATGAAGCACGCCTTCCCCGACCTTCAGGCGCACATCGAGGACATCGTCGCCGCCCAGGACAAGGTCGCCGTCCGGCTGCGGTTCCGCGGCACCCACCGCGGCGAGTTCCTCGGCATACCCGCGACCGGCCGCACCATCGAGTACGTCAGCCACGAGTTCTACCGCATCGCCGACGGGCTCATCGCCGAAGAATGGATCTGCTCAGACACGGCCACCCTGCTCCGCCAGCTCAGCTGACCGTGCTCCGACGGCCAGCTAGTGCCGCGTCAGGCAACGTTCGCCCTGTTCTCCAACGCAGTTCGGAGCCGCGCGTTCTGGGGCACTCCACTCCCTTCCTCTACTATTCAGGTTGTTCAGGATCCCTTGGGGAGGACGCCTTGGGCGCGGCAACGACGATCGTGAACGCGAAGGTATTCGACGGGACGAAGTCGCAGGACTGGACTTCGGTCCGGTTCGCTGACGGCCTGATCACCGAGTGCTCGGCCGCCTCGGCCGCCCAAGAAGGCGACGAAGTGATCGACGCGGGCGGCGGGACTGTGCTTCCCGGTCTGATCGACGCGCACGTGCACCTCGTGCCCGGCGCTCTCGCGCAATCGTTGACCTTCGGGGTTACCACCGTTCTCGACATGTTCAGCAAACCCGACCTGGTGGCCGGGGCTAAGGAGCAGGCCGGC
>Ga0208199_1000505_pt1 | contig 15785 bp, 15 predicted proteins | sample Sb_taG_FD_187705 | JGI IMG/M metagenome (GOLD analysis project Ga0208199, IMG submission 187705) | Peat soil microbial communities from Weissenstadt, Germany - Sb_50d_1_NS metaG (SPAdes) (version 2) | ecosystem: Environmental > Terrestrial > Soil > Wetlands > Peat | place: Germany: Weissenstadt... | reverse complement strand
TCATCCCGCAGGAAGTCCGCCAGCGTCTTGCGCGCCTCCGGCGAACCCGCGCACGTCGCACCGTTGACCCTCAGGGTGATGTCCGCCATCAGTCACTGCCTCTCGCGGGCGTTGTCCGCAGCTGCTCGCAGGCCGCGGCGCACCATAGCGGCCGCGACCGTCTTCCGGTAGTCCGACGACCCGTGAAGGTCGGCCGGCGGGTCGATATCGTCGGTCGCGCGGCGGGCCGCCTCGTCGAACAACTCTGTCGATGGCCTCTCGCCGGCCAGCAGATCCTCCGCGGCGGCCGCCCGGACCGGCACATCAGACAGGCCGGCAAACGCCATCCGGGCCTCGCTGATCACCCCGCCGGACAACACCAGTGACGCCGCCAAGCCGACAATGGCGAAGTCGCCGTGGCGTCGGGCGACCTCCTGGAAGCTAACCCCCGTGCCCCCTGTTGCGGCCGGGAATCGCACCTCCAGGAGGAGCTCGTCAGGTCGGCGTGACGTCGTGAGATAACCCTCGAACCACTGCGGCGCCGGGATCACCCGCTCGCCCGACGGGCCGCGGACCACGAACTCCGCATCGAGCGCCCGGGCGACGGCCGGCAACTCGGCGGCCGGATCGGCATGCGCCAGGCTGCCTCCTATCGTGCCGCGGCTGCGGATTGCTTCATGACCGATCAATGGCAAAGCGGCCGCCAGCAGCGGCACGGCCTCGGCGACGGTCTCCGATTCCTCGGCCACGTATTCCCGCGTCATGGCGCCGATCGCCACCCAGCCGTCTGTCGCCGAGACCCCCGACAGCTCATCTATGCCGTTGATGTCGATGAGCACCGCCGGGCGGGCCAGTCGCAGCGCCAGCAGCGGTATCAAGCTCTGGCCACCCGCGAGCACGCTGGCCTCGTCAAGGTGCTCAGCCAGCAAATCGATAGCTTTAGCAACGGTCGTCGGCGCCTCATACTCAACAGGAGGCAGCTTCATCTGCGCGGCCCTTCGATCGGGGGACGACTTCCCTAGCCCGCCAAGCCTCATTAGTTACCCTAACAACCATGGCGACGGCAACCACGGTCACCGCAGTCGGCCCTCCAGCCGAGGCTTCCGTAGAACGCCGCCACGCGGGAGAATTACCGGACGGGAGCGGTCGGACTGCCTCAGCGGAAGGGCCAGATGGCTGACTGGATCTTTCAGGCCAGCGCGCAGGAGCACGGCCTCGACGCCAGCATCGCCGGTGCCCCCCGACATCGCGGCCGCACTATCCGAACGAGCCGCCCCGGCCGCCATGAATGTCTGGGTCGCCTGCGCGGCGGCCGGCTTCGGCTAGCGCGGAGGCTGCGCCGCGCTAGCCGCGATGGGGGCGCTTGGCCACGAGCCACACGACGACGAAGACGGCCATCGCAATCAGCCCGACGATGAGAAACGTCTTGAACGTGGCAAAGATCCCGCCCGCAGCCGTGAAGGCAAGCCATATTGCGAGAATCGCGCCGAGGATTGTCCCGATGATCCGGCCCATGTCTCCAGTATGCCCCCGGGGGCCCGGTTGGAGTGCGATCGTCATACGCCGTTCTCAGGTCATGTGAGCCAGCCCTCAGGGGAGGGGCGATCGCTTCGATGCCGGCCTGGAGGGCGTAGCGACCAGGTCGGGGCGTCGGCGGGAGCCGGTCTGGTCGCGGATCCGGTCCAGGTGGGATCAGACCGGGTTGACCGACAGGAACAGCTGCTCGGCGCGGTCCAGCAGGGTGACGAACACGGGATCTTGCTTGTCCTGCCTCGGCATCGGCCTGCCCCAGGACCACGCCGCGGCTGGCGGGCCAGGCGATCAGTAACTGGTGATGATGGTCGTGATCGGCAATCCGAACCGGCGCTGCGCCTGATGTGGCAAGTCGGCCTTCAGCCAGCGGGAGACGGGCTGGGGCAGAGTGGTCATGATGATCTCGTCGAATTGGCGGTCGGCGCATGCCTTGCCGATGGCCGCCAGCGGCTCGGGGCCGACCAGTTCGCCCTCGACAGGCACGCCCAGTGCGGCCAGCCCGTCCAGCATCAGGCGGAGGCGCTCCCGGGCCTGCGCGGTCGCCTCCTCGTCGGTGGCAGGGCGGGCGTAATAGGTCGCCCACCACCACATGTTTGGCTGGGGAAGCACGCCGCCGGCCGCCACGGGATCGTACTGCGCGGCCTTGGTATCCGGGACGATCACGAAGAAGGAACACGGCCCCGCGCTGATCCGCTTGCCCAACTCGTCCCGCAGCTCCGCCGCCTGCAAGGTCTGGTTCGCCACGACAAGGTACCTGCGCATTACCACCACCGGCCTCAAGCTGTCCCGCGGAACCCCCCCGGACCTCGGGTGGCGGCTCCTTACCATGCCCGGCATCGTGCGCCAGGTGCTCCATGATGCCGTGGCATGCACGCCCCGCGCGTGTCTGCCTGGTGCCCGGCGGAGGCGCGGGTGACTCGGCCCGGGCACGACGAGAAGACCCGCCTCCGCCTCTCGCGGATCTCGATTACGCGGTCTGCGGGCCTGGTCCGTGAACTCGGCGTCGTTCCGGGGTTCTCTGTCACTGTTATTTCATCTCGCCGCAGGTGCACGCGCCAGGGACCAACGTCCCGCCCTGTACGGGACCTCCAGCCCGGACAGCCCAGGCTGCATACCAGACAAGGCCGGCCCCGGCCGTGCTGACGCTATGGGCACCGGCCGCGAGGCGATCACGCTGGTGTGGCGCGCTGCTCGGCGATCGAGTTGCCGCCGTCCACGACCAGGTATTGCCCGGTGATGTAGGACGCGCCGGGGCTGGCCAGCCAGGCAATTGCGGCGGCGATCTCGTCGGGTGAGCCGCTCCGGCCAGCTGGGGTGCCCTGGCCTTGGCCGCGCTCCTCGGGGGTCTGGGAGCCGGTCGCTATCCAGCCTGGGGCGACGGCATTGACGGTGATTCCGTGCCGTGCCGTGTCGACGGCGGCTGCGCGGGTGAGGCCGACCATGCCCGCCTTGGCGGTGGCGTAACCGACGTCCGCGCGGATCGCCATCACCGGGCCGGTCACGCTGGCCACCATGATGATCCGCCCCCAGCTGCGGCTGGTCATAGCCGGCACCGCCGCCTTGGTGACCAGGAAGGCGGAGGTCAGGTTGCGGGCGAGCGCAGCCTGCCAGGTCGCCAGGTCCATGGACTCCACGGTGCCGGACTCGAACACGGGGTCAGCGGCGGAGATCATTCCGGCGTTGTTGACCACGATGTCCAGCCGGCCCCAGTGCTCCAGCGCAGCCGAGACAAGCCCGGATGCCACGCCGGCATCGGTGAGATCGCCGATGATCCCCGCCGCGTCGAAACCAGCGCTGCGCAGTTCGCTGACCCTGTCCTGGATCCGGGCTGTGGTGGCGCTGATCATCACGGCAGCACCGAGTTCGGCGAGCAGCCTGGCGGTGGCGAAACCGATGCCGTCGGGACCGCCCGCCCCGGTGACCACCGCCACTCGGCCGGACAGGTCAAACGCCGCTGGGATGGGCATTGTCCGATCCTAGTAGTGCGGGATGCCAGATCCCCCGCCCGCGGGAAGGCGGCAGCGGCGGCTGAGCGGTGGCCGGCCGGCGGGCGGCAAGATAACCTTCGCACCTATGGTGCAGCGCCCTGACCCCTTGGAGAGCACTCCGCCGGCCTTCGGCGAGCAGGAAGCCAGGCAGATCCTGCGGGCAGGCTTCGGCGTCGAATCGTCGTCCCTCAAGCCCCTCGCGGGCGAACGGGACCAGAACTTCCGGGTGGACACCGCCGCCGGGCAGCGCTTCTTGTTCAAGATCTCTAATCCGGCGGATGACGGGCCCGTCCTGGCGATGCAGGCTGCCGCTCTCCGCCACATCGAGCGAGTGGATCCGGGCCTGCCGGTGATGCGTGCCCTGCCGGCTGAGGCGGGGGAATTCTGGGTCGAGGTGCCGGGGCCCGACGGCCGGACCTATCCTGCTCGGCTTTTCACGTTCCTGCCCGGGCAGGTGGCCGCGAACACCGCGCTTACCACTGAGGCGATCTGGTCCCATGGACAGATCACGGCCCGTCTGGGGCGGGCGCTGCGTGGCTTTTTCCACCCTGCGGCCGACTACGAGATCTTGTGGGATATCACCCGCTTGCCCGAGCTCCGGCCGCTCCTCACCCAGGTCTCCGACGGCCACCGCCGGGTTCAGGTGGAATTGGTTCTGGACCGGTTCGAGGCCCGGGTCGCACCGGCGCTGCCCGGGCTTCGCGCGCAGGTGATCCACGGCGATATGAGCCTGGACAACGTGCTGTTCAGCGAGGACCTTCGGGTCAGCGGGATCGTGGACTTCGGGGATATGACCCATGCACCGCTGGTCTGCGATCTCGCCGTCGCCGTCGCCGATGTGCTCCACGGCCGTGACGACGCCATCGAGGCGGCCGGCGCGATGATCGGCGGCTACGTCTCGGTGACGCCGCTCGAAGACGAGGAGGCCGGGCTGCTCGCGGATCTAGTGGCGGCCAGGCTTGCCACCGAGGTCACTGTCACCGCCTGGCGCCGCGGGCTCTACCCGGACAACGCCGCATACGCCGCGAGCGGCGAGCCGGGGGCCCGCGCCTTCCTCGACGCCATCGAGGCGACGGGGATAGACACTGTCGCGCGGCGTTTCCGCGAGGCCTGCCGCCGGCTCCCCTACCGAAGGTCTGCCACCAGTGCTCTGCTCGAGCGCCGCCGTCGGGCGCTGCCCCGATCGCCGCTGTTCTACTCCCGCCCGGTGCACCTCGTCCGCGGCGAGGGTGTCTGGCTGTTCGACCCCGACGACCGCCGGTTCCTCGACTGCTACAACAACGTGGCCGTGGTCGGGCACAGCCACCCAAAGGTCGTGCAGGCGGTGACGCAGCAGCAGCAGCTGCTCGCGACCCACAGCCGCTATCTGCACGAAGCGATCGTCGAGCTCGCCGAACGGCTCCAATCCACCCTGCCGCCGGAGCTGGACGCCGTCATGGTCCTGAACTCCGGCAGCGAGGCCAACGACCTCGCCTGGCGGATCGCCCGCGCGGCCACCGGGCGGGCCGGCGCGGTCGTGACCGCCTGCGCCTACCACGGGCTGACCGAGGCCACCCACGCCCTGTCCCCCGAGGAGTGGGCCAACGGGGAGCGGCCTGCCCACGTCGCGACGATCCCGGCACCTGACGGGTACCGCGGCCCGTACCGCCGTGGGGACGACGGGTGGGTGCAGCGGTACGCCGCCCATATCGATGACGCCGCCCGAGCGCTCGGCGACCGCGGCTTCGCCGCCATATACCTGGATCCGGCCTTTACCGCCGACGGCATCCTGTCGCCCCCTCCCACCTACCTGCGGGAAGCAGCCCAGCGGGCGCTGACGCTCGGAGGGCTCGTGGTGGCCGACGAAGTGCAAGCCGGTCACGGCCGGTCCGGGACGCACCTGTGGAGCTTCCAGGCGTCAGGGATCGTGCCTGACATCGTGGTGATGGGCAAACCGATGGGCAACGGCTTCCCGGTCGCCGCCCTAGTGATCAGATCCCAGCTGCTCGGGGCCGTACCCGAGGAGGTCGAGCTGTTCAGCACGTTCGGCGGCAACCCGGTAGCCTGCGCGGCCGCGCTCGCAGTCCTGGCCGTCATCGAGGAAGAGGGCCTAATGGCCAACGCCGCGAAAGTTGGCTCCTACCTCCGCCACGGCCTGCTGGCACTCGCGGAACGCCACCCCCTGATCGGGGACGTCCGGGGCGAAGGCCTCCTGCTCGGCGTCGAACTGATCGATGAGGCGCGCGGCTCAGCGGCCGGGAACGCCCGCAAAGTAACCGAGGCGATGCGCGAGCGGGGAATACTGCTCAGCGCAACCGGCCCGGCCGGGAACGTGCTCAAGATCCGGCCGCCCCTGGTATTCCAGCACGAACACGCGGACCTCTTCCTCCAGGCCCTCGACGAGGTTCTCGCGTCTTCGTGACGCTGTACAGGGGGGACGTGGAACCCCCCTGCGACTTCACGGCGCACACGCGGGAACTGCCGGTGCGCGCCGGCAGCTGCCCTGGCACGGCTTGACCGGGCGGTGCTGGCGCCCGTCACGGGACCTCCCTCAGCGGCGCCGGAACCTAATCGCCTGGGGGATCTTGGAGCATGAGCCAATTGGTCAGGACACTCGTCCTGCTGGCCGCGTGGCAGTAAAGGCGGAATGAGCCTCGTGGGACAGGGCGGATAGTGAAGCCGCCGCCTTGGTCGATGACAGCCGTGACCACGGTGCCATCTGCGGTGCGTACCTCCATTCGGCCCGGGCCGGGAGGTACGAGCTGTCCGAGAATGGCGTCGTCGGTCACCTCAATCTCAAGAGTGAGTTCTCGCGATGTGAACGTCAGGTAGCGCAGGCTCGCTGGCTCAGAGCGCACGCCAGCCAATTCCAGTTCCGCACCGTCGAGTACCGAGTCATAGCTGAGGGTGGCGAGTTCGGCGTCGATGCCGTGCCAAGCGAAAGCTGCCTTGCCCATCGCGATGAATTCCGCGGGCACGTTGCGCTCCGATCCGAGCGCCTCAGCGAGGGCACCGAGAAGCTGGTCGTCGTCCTGCCACCACTGCTGGGCCATCTGCGTCAGCTCCTCATGGTGTCCTGGTCTCACCGCTGATCAGCTCGGCCAACGCAGGGCAATGGCGCAGCGCGTCGAGGCATCCGCGGCGTCCCGGCTCGATATCGCCCACCGCGATTCCTAGAGTCGTACTGATCTCAGTGCTGGGGACCGGAGGATCTGCGGCCAGCATCGCCAGCAGGCGCTGGCACCGCGGCGATAGCGTGGCGAAGGCCTCGCGCAGCGCGGCATCACGTTCCGCGATGACGAGAGGGTGTTCTGCTGGCACCAGCTGGCCGTCGGGTGCGGCCCTGGGGCTCGATGAGTATCCGCTGGCAGAACGCTGCCGGGCCACGCGGAGGACTTCGCGGCATTCGTTGTGTGTCGTGGCGGCCAGCCAGCCCGGCGGCGCCGACGGTTCACGCAGGGTATCGATCCGCTCGGCCAGCCGGAGCCAGACACTCTGGCCAACGTCGTCCGTGTCCTGGCGGCTGAGCCCGTGCCGACGGCAGATCGACCAGACAATCGGAGCGCACCGCTCCACGAGCATGTCCCAGGCGCGCTCGTCGCGGTTCCTGGCGCGGGTTACCAGGCTGCTCGGCGGCGGCTCATCCGGAATCATGATGTGTCCTCCCCCGGTGGCCGGCGGGGACCCAAGCCGATCTCACGAACCAGGTTTCGTGTACGGGCGGATACCGCACTCGGGTGACTCGCAGATGCACGCCAGTGCCTGCCGGGCGTCGCGCCGGCCGGGCAGGGTCTTGGCCGCCACTGCGCCGCTTACCGCCGCGGCCGCAAATGACGTCCCGTCCCAGTAGGCAAACCCGTTGCTGAACGTCGCCGTCGGACTCCCCGCGGGAGGAGAGGCCAGCTTGACCTCGCCGGTGAGGTAAGTGCTTTCGACATCCACCCCCGGCGCGGTCATATCAACCCATGGTGTCTGCGGGCTGAACGGCGCCAGCTGGTTGTTGCCGTCCGTGGCGCCAACCGCGATGACCTCGTCGAAGGCCGCAGGCCACATTGGTGTCTTCGAAGTCAGGCCCTTGGTCCCGGGAGTGTCTGCCAGCGCACCTCTCGCTCGCAGCTCGTCGATATCTCCATGATTTCCCGCGGCCGCCACGAGCAGGATCTCGGCGCTGACCAGGCTCACCGCTCGGGCCAGAACCAGCGGCGGCTCCCCGTCGTCGGTGTAACAGCCGAATGACAGGTTCAAGATATCTACTCCGGACCCGATGAAGCCCACCAGGTCTCTCGCCACGTCCCAGGTTCTTCCGAGCGCCTGCTCGTTCAGCACCGGGCGGATGACGAGTTCGGCGCCTGGTGCCCTGCGCAGGATCAGCCCGGCGATGAATGTCGCATGCCCCGCCGATGCGGGCCGCGGCGAACTCCCGGCGGCGGGAGCCTGGAGCAGGTCATGGGCCGCCGCGACGTATCCTCCGGCGAGCCACTCATTCGGGTACAGCCGGGTGTCGAGCACGCCCACCCGCACGCCCTGACCGGGACTGGCTGGGCGCCGCGGCCACCCCGGCGGAGCCGGGCTGGGGCCGGGTGCCCCGGCGCTGGTTCCGCCGTTCGTGCCGGGACCGGACCTGGGATCGCCCCGTCCGCCGAAGTAGGGGTCGCCCTGACCGCCGCCGTCTAGATAGGGGAACCCCCGGACGGGGTCGAGTACCCGGTTCTTCCCCATCGTCGGAACCCAGCCGGCATAGGCGGACCGGAAGTGCTCGCGCAACCAGCCGAGGAGAAGATCGAGGTCGGAGGGCTCGATCCCCCCCGGCGGGCTCGCGGGCCGCCTCGCCTGATTCGCCCGTCCCGCTAGCCCTCCGTCGCCCGAGCGTAGATCCGCCGTGCGGGCGGCAAGGTCCTGCAGTGTGAGAAGCGCCAGGCCGAGCCGTTTGTCGCGCTGCTCAGCTGCTACGCCGACCGCGCGCTCTGCCAGCGCGCCGCGCACCGCCGCGAGATCAGGTATCGCTACTACGAGCTGATTGTCCTCATATGTCTCGAGCACGCCCTGTTTCATCGGTCTTGGCCCTCTCGTCATAGCCGTGACGATGTCCGTTTAGCCTTCCGGAGGGTCAGCGAGCGCATCTGATGCGTCCTGCGCCGACTTTCGGGGACTTTATGCACTCGACAACCTGCCCCGGGCTGTGGGTTACTCGCCTTGTATATGACCATCACCCTGGCCGACAAGGCACGTGAGGCACTCCGGCTGGCAGCGGCAGACCCGGGCCAGTCGGCAGCGCTGGCTGCCGACGTGGCCGCGCAGGCGAAGGCCGCTCACGACATCGCCGCGGCCGCCGTCGCCGAACGCGCTCTGGGGCTCGCCGCCTTGCACCTAGAGAACGCTGCCACCGCGACGCGGCATCTGCGTGCGGCCGTTACGCTGGGGCGCCGTGCTCAGTCGCCCAGCCTGGCGGCGGAGGCCCGGATGACGCTGGCCTATGTACTGAACGGGCGAGGGCGGTCACGGCAAGCGATACGTGAAATCGACGCCGCGGTGCGAGATCTCGACGGCGTCGAGCGCGCACGCGCCGAGGTGCAGCGAGGCACAATCTTGGCCTCCTGTGGCCGGGCCGAGGAAGCACTGGTCAGCTACCGCCGTGCCCTGCCAGCGCTCCGCAGGGCAGCCGACTATATCTGGGTCCAGCGGGTGCTGTTGAACCGGGCGGTCGTCTACGGTTACCAGAACGAGTTCACGGCCGCGGTGAGAGACCTGCGGGAGGCCGAAGACCTCTGCGAGGAGCACGACCTGGACCTTGCGGCTGGATTCGTGCGGCAGAACCTCGGCTGGATAGAAACCCTCCGCGGGGACGTGCCGGCCGCGCTCAGCCATCTCGACCTGGCGGAGCAGCGGTTCCGGGCCCTTGGCTCACGGCTGGGATTCATTCTCGCCGACCGCAGCGAACTTCTCTTGTCGGTGCGCCTGGTGTCAGAGGCACGGCAAACCGGTGAACAAGCCGTGCGGCAGATCGAGCGCGAGGGTCAGCAGATCGCGCTCCCGGAGGCACGGCTGATACTCGCCCGGGCCGCCGCCCTCGACGGCGACAGCGCGTACGCGGTGAGCCAGGCGCGGCGCGCGGTCAGTGAATTCACCCGCCAGCAGCGGCCGCACTGGACCGCGCTGGCCCGGTTCGTGCTGCTCTCATCGCGGCTCAGCGAGGACGGCCCGCCGCAGGTTACCGTGCGGCAGTTCGAGCAGGCCGCGGATGCCCTGACGGCCACCGGCTGGGCCGTAGCGGCACTGGAGGCACGGCTGCTCGCAGGCAAGCTGGCCCTTGGCCGCGGCAGGCAGGGCGAGGGCCGCCGGCTCCTGGCGCAGGTCAGCCAGGGCCGCAGGCGGGGACCAGCCTTGCTGCGAAGCCGCGCGTGGTACGCCGAGGCCCTGATACGGCTGGCGGACGGAAACGTCCGCGGCGCCGTCGGCGCGGCTCGAAGTGGGCTGCGTGTCCTGGACGAGTACCGGGCCACCCTCGCAGCGACCGACCTGCGGGCCTATGCCGCCGGACACCGGAGCGAGCTGGCTGCCTTGGGCCTGCGTATCGCGATCACCAGCGGGAGCGCCAGCCGTGTCCTGGTGTGGGCGGAAGAGGGCCGCGCCCGTCATTTGCTGTCACGGCCGGCCCGCCCGCCAGAAGATCCAGAGCTCGCGGCGGCACTGGGCCGCCTCCGGGTGACCGTCGCCAAGATCGAGGAACTGCGGCACGCGGGCCGCCACAGCGCCGACCTGGTCGGCCGCCAGGCCGCGCTCGAACGCCAGATCCGTGACCACTACCGCAGGCAGCCCCACAGCCGGATTGCGGACCCTGCCCCGGCGGTCTCGGTGGCCGACCTTGCCGCCGCGTTGGGGGAGACCGCACTCGTGGAGTTCATCCAGCTTGATGGCGAGTTGCATGCGGTGACGGTGGTGGACGGCCGGGCCCGGCTGCGGCACGTCGGCGCGCTTGACCCGCTACGAAACCTTATCGACCACAGTGCGTCGGCCCTGCGCAGGCTCGCCCGCCACCACGTCAGCGAGGCCAGCAGAGCGGCGGCAGTCACCATGCTCCGCTACGCCGCCGGGCAACTGGACGCCACCCTGCTCGATCCGCTCTCGGGCCAGGTCGACAGCAGGCCATTGGTCGTGATCCCGACGGGCCCGCTTCAGTCACTGCCATGGTCCCTCCTGCCGTCATGCATGGGCCGCCCCGTAACGGTGGCACCGTCAGCGGCATTGTGGTACGCCGCCCACTGCCGGAAGCCCCCACGGCGACGGCAAGTCTTTATCGCCGCCGGCCCTGGTCTGCCGGGCGCCCGCGACGAGGCCGAGGCCGTGGCCGCCATCCACCGGACCACAGCCCTCCACGGCTCCTCCGCGACGGTGCGAGCGGTAACGGCAGCCCTGCATCAGGCGGACCTGGTGCACCTGGCGGCACACGGGCATGTCCGCGCGGACAATCCCTTGTTCTCTTCGCTGAGGCTCGCCGACGGGCCACTCACTGTCTTTGACCTGGAACCGCTGGACCGAGTAGCCCCGATGGTGGTCCTCGCGGCATGCGACAGCGGCCGACCGGTGGTATGCACCGGCGACGAGCTGCTCGGATTCAGCGCCACCCTGCTGTCGCTTGGCACCCATCAGCTCATCGCCTCCGTGGTGCCCGTTCCTGATGTGGAAACCGCCCCGTTGATGATCGCTTTCCACCGGCAACTGGCAGCCGGTCATGCGGCTGCCGACGCATTGAGCCAGGCCCAGCGGAAGCTCGCTGACGGCGAAAGTAGGGCGATGGCTGCGGCAGCGGGTTTCATTTGCATTGGCGACGGAATGAAAGCACACGTCATGCCATCTAATTTTAATACCCAGTTGCAACGGCCCCCCACACCGCCAATCGAGCAATGTAAATAAAATTCTAAGGTGAGAGCCTCAGCCCACACTAAACCAGCCAATTACCTCGGACAGAACAACTAAGTCGTCCCACCCGCAGGACTGCCCATTCCGGCAATTCTTGCCATAATTTACAGTAAGCGCCTGGAACCGACGACTTTGCCGGGCCGGGCTATAGACCCAGAGCGTGCCTAATCGCTGCCGCCGCGACACTGACACCGATCACGTTAGCAGTGCGTAGCGCCCACTGTCCGGACGCCCGAAGGTGTGACATGACTTTCGCTTCGTCTCCTTCAATTGCTGCCCGGGCTGCCCGGGAGACTTCAGCGAGGGCCTCGTCATTTTCGTCTGACGTTGGTTGTTCTCGCAGGGCAATTCGCAGTCGCTCGAGTTCTTGACCGAGGACACCCATATCGACTCCGGTCAGACCGGCGACCTGCTGAAGTGTCACGTTATTCGCGGAGGCATGGCTACCAACCGCAGCAGCCTGGCCAACGATATTTTTGTCGCCCACGTGGGAACCTTCCTGTGAAACATTTATGACATTAATTAGTCGTGGTGTTGCATTTGCAGGAACCTCAGTTACAGGATCCGGAACATCATCTGCGATCTCCTCCGAATCCTCGCTCCGGCGATGCGGGCGGTCTAGGAGCTTAGCAAACACGGCCGAGTCGGCAGCATAGTCTATGTCTTGAAGTTTGACAAGCTCATAATCTAGGCCGGTCAATTCACCAGGCAATCGCGGGAAATAAAATGATGCGTTCGAGCCGATGGAGCTAGTAGTGTCGTTCCAGGCTCTTACCCATGTAGAAAACGTCAATGACTCATCACCGCGCAGTTCTCTACCAACGTAGGCTTCCAGTCCCGTGCGAGCCACTTCCATCTCACCTAGACTAAGCGCAATAAGTGAGCTTAGCCAATATTGAGCTCTTCCATAGATTCGAGGCAACCTTGAAAGGTGCTTCTGAGCTCTGTATGGATAGCCGAGGCACAATTCGGCGAATACTCCCTGCATAATTGCGGAGATAAATGAAGTCGGCGCTTGATCAGCGTACCGGCACACGGCCCCAAAATCACCGTCCAGTAGAGCCCGCAGGCAGCTAAAGAGCAATTCAAAATGGAATTTCTCAGCGAAGGGCTCCAGACTCAAAAATGCGTGACGAGGTTGCGTTCCATAACTCCGGAGGAGTATCTGCTCTATAAGTCGGTTTCTACCAAGCGGTGCCATTTTGTCACCAACATCAGAAAGGTAGCCGCATAGAAGATCGATTGATTCGCTATATCGGCCTTCTCGGTCCAGGATCCCCGCGCCAAGCTGGAACAGCATCCACGCTTCTGGGTCAGTAGTACGCCGCCGCATTGCGTCATTCACTAGCGCAATTAGTTCCGTAGTCCGGATGCCCTCATCGGCGAGTGCTTTCACTGCTAAGGAGATGAACATTGCCGAGGAGATGACTTCTGTAGCGTGAGGCAACTTCCGTAAATTCGTCTATGCGTCCAGATAGGGTGAGGTGATACCGCGCCTCCACAAATTCGACTGCATGAGCAGCAATATTGATGGGGCCTTTTGCCCGGAAATGACGACAATAGTGATCGGCGGCTAGAGAATGGGCATCGAGGGTATGATTTGGGTCAGCTTGAAGACGCGCCAAGGCTAGTTCGCGGGGGACAGGATTGAGAAAGAACCAGCGACCGTTATGGTCAAGTAGAAATAGATCCAACAGTTCCCGTCGAGCACCGTCTATGTCGCCGATACGCTCGGTAAACCGCGTTATCCCTTCTACTGTAAAGGGTCGCCTATAGACCGACAGGAATTGTGTCAGCAAGAGCCCTGCCGGGGACAGCCGACTAAGAGTGCGTGCCCGGAATCGTCGTTCAAGTTCTTTGATGAGCGTTGGAGAAAAAACCTCATTCTTGAGATCCCAGTTCTCCTGCTCAGCGCTGATCAACTCATCGAGGGATTCCGCCTCAAGACATGCAACAAGTGCCTGAAAAGCACGTGGATTACACCCGAGCCAGCGAACGACATCGAGGCGTCGAGTCGGTGGGATTTCGTTTTGCCGACTGCGCATCTGAAGCATTTTACCAAGAAGTTGGATCGCGTCCTCCTCCGAGGGCGGTCCCAGGCGGATCGTTCTTAGATCCAAGTCGTCAGTTAGTGACAGCCGTCTATCTGTGACCAGCAACAGACGTCCTGTCGCGGAAGGCCGCTTCTCTAGTTGGATAAGAAACTCAATGAAGGTGCGCGGCGGCAAACCAGTTCCGCGCTTCCGCCTCCGCTCCCACTATCCCCCCAAGATACCGCGAGGTTGTTGATTCCGCTCCCAGGCATCAGTGTAGGGCTTTCAGGTCATGCGAGGCCTCACTGTGGGAGGAGTGACGAGTCCTCGGCAGTTCGCTGGAGCCGCAGTCCTGATGTCCCTGCGGAGACGCCGCGCTGGCGTGAAATCGGGGCGGGTGGCCAGGCGACGCCGGTCGCACCTTGGGACACGAGCCCGCCTATGAGCTGTGAGCCCGGCCATGACCAGGGCCTGGGCGGTGAGGTCAACTTGGAACTTCCTCACTGCCCGGCCAGCACTGCCCGGCCAGCGCTAGTTACTACGAAACGTAGTAACATATCGGGCGTGAACGGCGCCGTCACCACGACGATCATCGTCGCCGGTCTCGCGCTGGCCGGGTACGCGCTGCTGATGACCGCCCTAAACCGGCGAATGAACGTCCCCCTCCTCGCCGCAGTCGGCGTCCTCGAGATCCTGCTGCTTGTCCAGGTCGGCATCATCGTGGCCAAACTCGTCGGCGGTGAACGCCCGGCCGGGCTGGCTACGCTCATCGGATACCTGATCGCGACGCCGCTCGTTCCGGTGGCCGCCGCGTTCTGGGGCCTGATGGAGCGATCCCGGTGGGGCCCCGCGGTCATCGCCGTAGCTGGGCTCGTCGCGGCCGTGCTGATGGTCCGGCTGCATCAGATCTGGCCGGTCATCCATGTCTGAACCCATGGCACCGCCGGAGCCCACGGCATCGCAGCCAGACTCGACCAGGACAGGCCCGGGCCGGCTGCTGGTCGCGATCTACGCGCTCTTCGCGCTCTCCGCCTCCGCACGGGCCGGGGTACAGATCGTGACGAAGTTCGGCCACGCCCCGGTCGCCTACCTGCTGTCGGCCTTCGCCGCCGTGGTCTACATCCTCGCCACGGTTACCCTCGCCGTCGGCAGCCCGACAGCACGCCGGATCGCCGTCCTGTCTTGCTCGGTCGAACTCGCCGGAGTGCTGGCGGTCGGCACCTGGAGCCTCGCCGACCCGGCCACCTTCCCCGACGCCACGGTGTGGTCGAGCTATGGCAGCGGCTACGGCTTCGTCCCGCTCGTCCTTCCCGTTTTCGGCCTGCTCTGGCTACGCCGCTGGACCAGGCGGGCTAGAACCCAGCGAACGACCGTGACGTCGGCCGAAGATGCAGGCGAAGCGGCAGATAGCGGCGTAGCCCATGGTGAGAGCGGCGCATCAGGTCAGGGCGCAGAGGATGTCGTTGCCGACGGCAGGATCTAGCGCACCTATTGCGGGCACAGCCGCCGGCTGGTACTCACGCCCAGGGCAGGACCCTGACCTGGGCGTGCATCAACAGCTGGTTTCGCTTCATGATCGCCGACGGCGACGATCGGTGTTCGCCGCCGCGTCCGCTTCAGCTGAGCTGGGGCGCGGTGGGCGGTCTTAGCCGGTCAGCGAGGCTGGATCTCGCCCATCGGGCCGAAGCCGTCATGCGGGGTGTCGATGTAGATAATCTGCGGCTGCGTGGCCACCAAGTCGGGTGCGGTCTCGAAGAACTTCTTCACGTAGGGTTGCTTGACGTGCGTGGCGCCCGCCTCGGCGTCCTTGAAGCCCTCGATGCAGACGAACTCGCTGTCGCTGGTAAGACTCCGGGCGAACTGGAAGAACAAGCAGCCGTCCTCGGAGTTCACATCCTTGGCGTAGGAGTCGGCCAGCGCCAGCCACTGGTCCATCTTTTCGGGCCGGATCTGCATCTTGATGTTGATCAGGATCATGGGGTCCCCTCCTGTTAGGTGACAGTCGTCATAATCGTGGTGCGATCGCCAGGGACCGTCAACTGCAGCGGCCGCCCGCCTGGGTGCTTGGCACCCGCTGGCCTCGTGAGACCGCTCCTCCGCCGTGACAGTATGGGAGCCATGACCGCCGTCTTCGTCCATGGAGTGCCCGAGACCCCTGCCGTCTGGCACGGCCTCTTGGCTGCGCTCGACGTCCCCGACGCCGTGGCACTGTCGCTCCCCGGATTCGATGGCGGCCGCCCGGCCGGTTTCGGAGCGACGATGGACGAATACGCCGGCTGGCTCGCGGCACAGCTCGAGCGCCTGGGTGACCCGGTCGATCTCGTCGGACACGATTGGGGCGGCGGGTTCGTGGTTC
>Ga0208199_1000504_pt1 | contig 15786 bp, 14 predicted proteins | sample Sb_taG_FD_187705 | JGI IMG/M metagenome (GOLD analysis project Ga0208199, IMG submission 187705) | Peat soil microbial communities from Weissenstadt, Germany - Sb_50d_1_NS metaG (SPAdes) (version 2) | ecosystem: Environmental > Terrestrial > Soil > Wetlands > Peat | place: Germany: Weissenstadt... | reverse complement strand
AAGACCCATTGCCATGATGACCTGATCGCTGGCCCATCGCTTGCGGCAACATCATTGCCGTGGCCAGCACGCCTGTGCCAAGCAGCCGACGTAGCATGCTCACGACGCCAAGCTCCTTCTCGACTGCGACTGGACCCCGAAGCTCTGTTGGTCATTATGATGCGGCGGGACAAGGAGGTAAATGGGACCCGTTCAAGATTGGCCAAGAGCCGGCGGTAGTCGGGATGCTGATGCCGCCGCGGCAACTCGAGCCGATCTGACATGGGACTAGCGCCGGCGGCTCGCGGCCGGTGAGCGCCGGCTGATTCCCTGGAGAGAGAGGTCGGCACCCACATCGAGTTGCGGGCGGCCAAGGTGATAAGTCGGGTCGAGGATCAGGTCGGAGGGCTCGACCCGGCCAGGCCTGAGTCGTTCCCAGAGCCGGACGCTGGGCAGGTTGGATCCCGATCGAGGTCCGGTGATCTCGGTCTGGTGGTTGCTTCCCCAGAAGTTGACCCACTGGAAGCCGACGTCCCGGGAACGGCTGGGAAGCGGCTCGTCGACCGCCGCGGTGAAGGCGTCGACATCGACAGCGTCGCCGCTGCCCTGCCAGAAGACCGTGCCATGGGCCATGGCCTCCTCGTCGACGCGCAGTAACACCGTTTCGGAAACACGGCGATCATAACTGCCGAGGAAAGCGCAGTTGCTCGATGTGACCAGCCAGGGGCGATCGGGACCCGGATCCCGGCCCTGCCAGGATCCCAGCCGGATGATGTTGGCTTCGGACGCGAGCGTGCAGTGGTCAAGAACCAAGTCGGCGTTGAACCGGCCGCGCGCAACTGGCGCGGGTATCATCTCGATCGCGTCTGTTCCCGCAGCCAGCGCCGACTGGCTCAGGGCGACCAGACCTCTTCCCAGCGTCGCCTGGACCGCGTTGCCCCCCGTGATCAGGGTACTCTCCAGGATGATACAGACCGGTCGATCGGGCTCCGAGTCGAACAAGCCGCGGTGCGAGATCGTGGACCGCGGACGGGTGCTCGCGGCCGAGAACGCTACGAGCCGGGGCGTCCGGGCCTCTGTCCCCGCGGGAGCAACGAACTGGCAGCGGTGCAGGATGAGATCGCCGTCCTCGACATGGATCAAGCAGTCGACTGCCGCGCTTTCGTCGGCTCGAAGCCGGACTTGCGAGAGCAGGAGCGTCCCGCCATGCAGCTCGAACAGGGCACGACCGCGGCTCTCGGCCCCGGGTTGCCAGGAGAGCCATTCCGAGTCGCGGTTCATCGGAGCCTCGACGCGGATTTCCAGGACCAGCCCGTCACGCAGCCGGACCGGCGCAGAGCGCCGTGGGCCTGGCCCCGAGGTATGGCCGAGGTGCTGCCGCCTGAGCGAGCGCCGGTTCGCGTCCGGGAACAAAGGGGCCAAGGTCCGCGGGAACGGCCTGGCCCAGATGCCGCGGCTGCGGCCAGGACGCCAGGATTTCCCGGCTGTTCTGGTCGGTTCCGTTCCACGTGGAACGGAACGCCGCGAGGCTGGGTACGCGCAGCGTTTGCTCTGGGCCGCTGGCATAATAGCCCTTCCAGCCACAGAACAGATTCTGCTGACCTAGCCAGTCAACCCGGTCACGAGGGCTGGCGGCGGTACTTTCCGAGAAGAGGATGCTGGCGATCCCGGCACCCTGAAACCGGCCGAAAACCGTATCAAACGCCCGTACGACCAGGGGGGTGGGCTGCCGCTGCGCATCGCCACCTGCCGCCTCCTGCAACTCGAAACCGGGGCCGCGACAGGCCAGAACTCCGCCGACAACCGAGAATCGCTGGTCACCTCTTTGCTCCGGGTCGAGTCCGCGGACGAGCGGTCCCTGGCTGCCCAGGAAGATCGTCTCCCGGACGGCCACGTCGACCGAGCCCTTGCCGAGGTCGAAGCCCGACGAGACTGCGCCCCGGATCAGCGTCTTCTCGAAGCGGATCCGCGAGCCCCGCGTGGTCGTGCCCTCGGCCCGGACCAGCGTGAACGGCTGGTTTGCCGGGTTGATCAGCGTGATGGTACAGTTCCGCACCGTCAGGTTCGCGCCGGTGCAGCAGAAGAGCGAGGTCTCTGCGGCGGTCAGGTCCCTGAGGTTCACAATCAAGTCCAGGGAGTCAAGGATCAAGCTTTTGCCTTCCAGGACGATCACACCGGGCAAGGACCAGACCGGCTCCAGGTTAGGGCGGTCGATCCGGATTATGGGATGGAAGCCGGGCCGCGCGCGGATCAGCCGGGACTCGCCGGGAACACGGAAATCGTTGATCGGAAACGGCCCCTCGTCGGCGATCTCGATCGTCCCCCTGGTCTCGTTGAGAGCCAAGCGGAGCGAGGGAAAGAGTGCTGGCTCACGCGATCGGGCGACACGGCGGACCTGGATCAAGGGGCCCTCGACCCGTGCGGGAACAGGAGCCAACGCCCATTCAGGCAGGTATTTCCTCAGTGTCTCCTCAGTGTAGGCGGCCGTGACTGGCGCCGGCGGGTCAACGTCCACGGGCTCGACCGCGACGGCAACCGGCCGCTCCACTGGCTTCACATCCACTGGCGGCACCGAGTGGGCCGGCTCCTTTCGGGAGGGGACTGGAGAAGGAACTGTCCGAGAAACCCGATCGGTCGTCCCGTTCGAGGGCTCGCTCCTGTCGCTCTCCGGCCGTTCCGGAGCGATCGCTGAACTGATGGAGGTTGGCGGGGACGATCGGACAACGCGGTCGATCACGATCACCATGAAGACGAACGACGCTCCGATGGCAACGCAAAGAGTGATCCAGGCTGAAGCGGACAGCGATGACTGGCGCGTGTCGGGCACGGGGATGGCCTCAAGCGGACCTGCCCGCGGTGCCAACGACCGGGTGCTTCCCAGCCGGGGCAAGACGCCCGCTGTCGACTCTCTGCCCACAACACGCGCGAAGGTGCTGGAGGGATCGTCCTGGACCAGGTCCGGGGATAAGCTCGCCAGCGAGATCTCAGGAATCGACGACGGCGGGCGGGAATCCGGACCGTCCAGGATCACGTGGACTCCCGGCCGCACCGTACGGTCGTCGGAGACCAAGGAATCCGGAGGGTTCAGGGGCATCAGAGCGGCCCCCGGAGACTCGGCCTCGTCACGTACCGGAATCCTGTCCAGAGCCTCGATCAACTCGTCGCAGGAGGCAAAGCGGTCCTCCGTGCGCTTGGCCATCATCCGCAGCATGACCTGGGCCAGGGCCTCGGGCACGTCCGGGCGGAGGTCGCGCACATTCGGCGGCGGCGAGTTGGCATGCCGTGTCAGCTTGTTGGTGATGGCTCCCCCGGGGTAGGGCGGAATGCCGGTAAGCAGGTAGTATAAGCTGCATCCCAGCGAGTAAAGATCGCTCTGCAGACTGGCTGCCCGGCTGTCTCGTGCCTGCTCCGGGGCCATGTAGTCAACCGTCCCGACCGTCGTGCCCTCGCGAGTGACCCGTTCGTCCTCGAATTCGGCTTGAAGCGCCAATCCCAGGTCGGTGATCTTGATCTCGCCGCTCTTGCAGCGAAGGATGTTTGATGGCTTGATATCACGGTGGATCAGCCCCCTCGCCGACGCGTACCACAGGCCCTCGGCCACCTGCCGGACCACCCGGATTCCCGCCGAGGCACTGAGCGGGCCGCGCATTTGCACGTACTCATGCAAGTCACATCCCTGCACGTACTCGAGGACGAGGTAATGCCGGCCGTGATCGACTCCGCGATCGAAGATCGACACGGTATTGGGATGTTCCAGCGACTCGGCACTGTGGGCTTCACGCAGAAACCTCCGGAGCACGATCGGATTCTTGGCCATCCGCGCCGGCAGGACTTTCAGCGCCACCTCATGTCCAGTGTCCACGTGAACGGCCCGATAGACCGAGCTCATGCCCCCCGCCCCGAGGGGATGCAAGACACGATAACTCCCGTATTGGAGCTCGCTGAATTCGGAACTGGGCCGTTCGGCTTCTTGCATGCAACTATCCATCTAATTTCCGGGCCTCCGTCCAGGATGGCCGGTCGACGCGTCAGAGGTGCTGAAATCTGTGGCTCTTAGCTACGAGGTGGAGTTCCGAATTGATCTCCCAACTGCAAAGACTCCGGCCAGGAGCCACTCAGGAGACTGCCAACGACTCTCCAGGTCACCCCCGGATGACGGCTCCGGTCGTGAGCGGAGAAGAGCGAATTGCAACTCGGTCAGATGCTCAAGACCATCACGGTGGGCGGATCGGGCTGCGGCCAGCCGGTCAACGACCAGTGCGGCAAGCCCGAGTCGCAACCGGCCGTTCGTCTCCCCCAGGGCGATCAGGCCGCACCTGTCGGTTGACAGCATACCGTCTCATCAACGAAAATCAAAAAGTCTTCGGTTGGCGCTCGTAGCTCAGGCGGATAGAGCGGCGGTTTCCTAAACCGCAGGTCGCAGGTTCAAGTCCTGCCGGGCGCAGTCGGAGCCGCATCGGGCCTGGGTGTCCGGCCCGTCCACGTGGCGTTCACGCCGGGCGATGCGCCCGTAGCTCAGGCGGATAGAGCAACGGTTTTCTAAACCGTCGGTCGCAGGTTCGAGTCCTGCCGGGCGTAGTTCCCAGGGATCCCGAAGGTCGGTCCCCATGCCCCATGATCCTCGAATTCCCTGAGACTGCATTTTCTTACTCTCACCGGCCTTGTTGGCGGAGTAAGTTATATACGGAAAGAATCTTGCATACAGAGTGCGGCATGAGAGGGAGGAACCAGAGCAGGAGGGCCATGCGTCGGCCTGCTCAGGGTTTCACGTGAAACCGTTGCCGCGTGCCTGCTTCGGCTTGGTCTGCACAGCGGCTCGCCAGAGCCTTGCGACTCGACTCCCGAGCCAGGCTCCGGCAGCCTTCAATGGAACCGTGAGATGGCAGAAGAGCGGTTAACTCAGATACCGACCAACTGGACGACGATCAGCAGCGCCCATAGCCCCGGCCCGGACAGCCGGAAGGCCATGAACGAGCTCGTGGGGCGGTATCATGACGCAGTCACCCGGTACATCCACTTGAAGGTGAGAGACAGACACCTCGCCGACGAGGTCTTGCAAGAATTCTGGACCAAGCTGCTTACCGGCAAATTGGCCGGCGCCGACAAGGACAAAGGGCGGTTTCGCGACTACCTGCGCACGGTCCTGCACCGTCTGATCATCGATCATTTTCGCAGCCGCAAGCTCCAGCCGCTTCCTCCCGGCGACCTCCTCGATTCCACCAAGCCCGACGAGGACTTCGATCGGGTCTGGCGAGATGCCGTGCTCAATCGGGTATGGTCCCGCCTCGAGACCTACCAGGCCACGACTCCCAAGAATCGCTATGCCAGTGTTCTGCAACTGCGACGTGATTATCCCAAAGCTTCCATCGAAGAGATCGCCGAGCGGCTTACCAAGACAAGCGGAACTTCGATGACACCTGAGGCCTTCCGTAAAAACCTCCAAAGGGCCCGGGCCAAGTTCATCGACTTGCTTGTCCTCGAGCTGAGAGAAACCATCCACCCGACCAGCAATGAGGTTGTCGAGGCCGAGATCTACGACCTTGGGCTAGGTTACCTATATCGCCGGTACACGACTCTGGCCGATCGATGAAAACCTAGGGTTGCAAGGCGTTTAGGATTCTCAACACAGCATCGGAACGGTCCCTTGCTCGCCTGTTTGCACCGTCGAGAGCACCGGCAAGCGATGAAAAATCGCCGGTCCCCTTGACCGCCCTGTTTCATCTTGTACATTTTAACGAGGGCAAAGTGCGCAGGGCTATCAAGTGGCCGCGTGCATTCAGCCATGACCTGGGAACACGTTGAGATTCAATTCTCGGATGGTACGCGCCCCGCGCGATGAGCATCAGAGAGGAGCGGCGATGCTGGTTCTCTCCCGCAAGAAGAACGAAAGCATCATTATCAACGACAACATCACGGTGACCGTGATCGAGATCCGGGGTGACAAGGTTCGTCTAGGCATCGAGGCCCCCAAGGATATCACAGTCCATCGCCGCGAGGTCTACGAAGCCATTCAGAACCAGGCTCGCTCTCTCGATTCGGGAACCAAGGTTCCAGCACCGGATGTTTGAGGTCGCTGGTCCCTGCGCCGTTGAACAATCTTGTCATGATGCACCTGCTGGGTCGATTTTCGATCGAACTTGTGCACCTATGCATTGCGTCAGTCCGTTACCGTACGGTTCGCCCCGATGACTTGCGGGTATGTCCTCTTGAGCAGGCGGACAAATTCCCGCATCCAGGGGCCATTGTCTGGCCAGCCGCGTACGGTCACGAGGGTCCCGTCCACGACCACGTCACGATTCACGAACACGCCGCCGCCAGCGCGAACGTCGGGTTCGAGGTCAGGGTAGCAGGTCAGGGTTCTTCCCTGCGCCAGTCCCGTGGCCAGGACCAGTAAAGGCCCATGGCAGTTGGCGGCGATCGGCTTTCCGGTCTCCAGGAAGTGGCGAACCACGGCAACCGCCGCGGGCCGGTTTCTCAAGTATTCCGGTGCTCTTCCACCTGGGAGCACGAGACCGTCATACTGATCGGGCTTCACCTCGTCCAGCCCGAGATCGGCTTCCACGCGATAGCCGGGTTTCTCGGTGTAAGTGTCGAAGCCCGGCACGAAGTCGTGAACCACCGAAAGGAAAGCCCTCTTCTTGAGAGCCGCGATCCGAACTTCCCAGCCTTCTTCTTCGAGGCGGTACTTGGCGTAGTAGATCTCCTGCGCCTCTCCAGCATCACCGGTCAGCAAGAGGATCTTGAGCATGGAGAACCACTCCGGCGACGACCTTCCCCTATGAAATGCATTTTCGCGCTACCTTAACGCGTTCCCCGTCGGGTTTCAACAGTCTGGCGTTTTTCCCAGTGAGCTGGCGGCCTACTCCCTTGGGAGGCTCGACCGATCACTTGACCCCGCCAGTCCGATGCGATTACATTAATTCGAGTTCGAACCGCATGGCCCCGTCGTCTAGCCTGGCTCAGGACACATGCCTTTCACGCATGCAACACGGGTTCGAATCCCGTCGGGGTCACTTACCAATCGATCGCCTTTCGCCCCAACGTCCCGCCCCGATCATTGAGGCGGACGTCCACTCCACCTCGGAATTCTGCTGCCACCTCAGTTCGGTCCCAGGGGTGGTCAAGGTCGCTTTCGCCCCGGTCAAGTCGGACCCGGTTCGGCGCCCAGGGCGTGCAGGTGCGTCGCCACGCAGGCGGCGAGGATGGGCAGGTTGTATCCCCCCTCGAGCACGCTGAGGATCCGGCCCTGCGCGTGAGTTTCGGCCACTGCGACGATTTCCCTGGTGATCGTCTCAAAATCTTCGACCTCCAGTCCCAGGTCTCCCACAGGGTCCTCGGCGTGGGCGTCGAATCCTGCGCTGACCAGGACGAGTTCGGGCTTGATGCGGTCGGCGAGGGAATGCAGGCCGGCTCGGAACGACGCATGATACTCGGATTGCGGTGTGCCGTGGGCCAGGGGGATGTTCAGGGTGTGGCCAAGTCCCGCTCCAGTACCTGTTTCGTTCTTCGCCCCAGTTCCGGGATAGAACGGGAAGCGATGGATGGAGAGGAACCCGACCCGTCCGCTGTCGTAGAAGAACTCCTGGGTGCCGTTGCCGTGGTGCACGTCGAAATCGACGATCAGAACGCGGTTGAGCCCGAACCGGGCGAGTGCCTCCGCGGCCGCCAGCGAAACGTTGGCGAAGATGCAAAACCCCATGCCATCGCCACGGAGGGCATGATGCCCCGGAGGACGGACCAGGCACAGAGCCCGCCGATCGCGGCCGCTCATCACGTCCGAGACCGCCTCGATGGCCGCGCCGGCCGCCAGCCGGGCCGCGACCATCGAATGTGGGAAAACCCATGTATCGGGATCGATAGATCCGCCACCCCGCGCCTCGAGCCGTTCGAGCCCGCGGATGTAGCCGGATTCATGAACCCTCAAGAGCTCCTCGTTGGTTGCTTCGCGCACGCGTCCCGAGGGACAGGCGTTGAGATACCCGGATCGCTCCAGGTGCCGCAGGATCGCCGTCAGCCGCTCGGGGCGCTCGGGGTGCTGTCCCGGTACGCGATGCTCGATCATTCGCCGATCCGTGTACAGGGTGACGGCCATGACTTCTCCTGATCGCCTCGCACTGGCTGGAATGATGGGTGCTGCTGCTGTGATTCATGAATCATAACAAAATCAGAGCCGAGCCGGGTAAGTCCCGTGCACCTGAAGGTTGTGGTGGTCTCTGCCACGCTCTCTCCCACAAGTCAATGTCGTTTCACGTGAAACGGCCTCAATGTGGGAGACTACCCGGTCGGCGCTCGTTTGCCCGCGACCGGCGGCTTCTGTAGAATCACCGGGCATGGCCCCAGCACGCAACAACGCTGCGCGTTCCGACCTCTTTTCGCGCGAGGTTCTCATCGTCGGATTGCTGACGATGGCGGGAGCCGTCCTGAGGTTCTGGGGGTTGCCGCGGCTGGGTCTGGCACATTTCGACGAGTGCATCTACGCCATCGCCGGGCTCTGGTCGGTGTCGCCCAGGGGCCTGGCAAGCCTGGATCCGACGTTGATTCCCTACGCTCCGCCCGGTTTTCCGTTCCTGGTAGGCATCGCCTATCTTGGGCTGGGCGTCAGCGACCGCGCGGCGATTCTGGTCTCGATCTTGGCCGGGACACTGACGATCCCGGCGGCGGCCTGGCTGGCACGACGGACATTCGGGGCAGGGGCCGGCGCGGCTGCCGCGGCACTCGTGGCGTTCTCGGGCTTTCACGTCGCCTGCTCCCGCGTGGCACTCACCGACGCCTCGTTTCTGCTCTGCTGGATTCTGGGACTCGTCTGCGGCCAGCGCTTCCTGGAACGGCCCAGGTTCTCCAGCGCGATCGCCCTGGGACTGAGCGTGGGCCTGGCACAGTGGTTCAAGTACAACGGCTGGCTGCTCGGGGTGTTCGTGGTCCTGGCGGCGGCCTTGGGAATGCTGGTGAACCCGAATGAACGCCATCGACCAAGAATCCGGGCTGTCTGGGGGTTTGGTCTGCTCGCCGCGCTCGTTGCCGGCGCGGTCTACTGGCCCTGGTTCACCTTCGTCGAATCGCACGGGGGATACGCCGGATTGCTGAAGCATCACCAAAGCTACATGGGAGGCTTGAGCTCGTGGCTGCCCCATCTGCGGCTCCAGCTCGATCAGATGGCGGCACTCTCGGGCGGGCCCGCCTGGAATGTGACGGAATACCTGGCCGCGGTTCTCTGCTGCAATCTGGTGCTTCTTCCACCGGGAAAACCGAACCGCTATCGGGCCTCGCTCCTGCTGCTGGCGATCTTCGCTCTCGTTGTCCTGCTCTTTCCTTACGTATACTGGTGGCTCGGAGCCGCCTGGGTCCTCGATCCCCGGCAGCGGCGGAGCCCGGGCAATCGGTTGCTGGCGGCGGCCTGGCTTGGCCTGTCAATCCTGACCCCGTGTTACCATCCGTATGCGCGGCTCTGGCTGCCGCTCCATTTCTTGGGCTGGATCATGACGGCCAACCTCATCAATGAGCGATTTCCAACCCCGCACCAGAAGCCCGGCAGGCTTCCTTCCGCTCTCGAGACTGGAAATGTTTTCGGGATCAATATATGGGAGTGCATCGCGTGCGGTATTGCGATGCTGGCGATCGAGTTCCTGGGCCCCGACATGTTTCGCTCGCCGGCCTTGGGGCCCGGTGAATTACCCGGGCCGCTGGCACCCTCGGACTCGCTGAGGAACGGAGTCAGGAAGGCAGTTGCCGATCTGCCGGCCGGCACTCCGGGATTGCGTCTGCTGGCTCGCCCTCCGGTCACGTTCTACGTGGGCGGCCGGGTTCAGGTGCAGGTGGAACCCGACCTGACGCGGCTGCTCGCGCCTGGGGACCCCCGGCTCTGGGCCCTGGTCGACCTGGCCCAGTTGCGCCAGGAAGGGGACCCGAAGACAGCGTCGGCGGCGCTCCTTGGCCGCTGGGAGCTCGTCCGCGAATACCCGACACAGTTGAGCCTTCCGGCCCTGCTGGATATCGACCCGGCTGCTGCCCGGGCCGGCAGGTCGGAGTCGTTGAGCGCCCCGCTCTGGCTGCTTCGCCCCAGAACCGCAGGACCTGCGTGATGAACCCGAACCCGCAAGCCCCCGTTTCGCTCTGGCCCGATCGACGGGCCCTCGGTCCAATCACCGACCTGTACCAGCTCACGATGATGGCCGGATACCTCGCCTGGGGCATGGCGGGGAAGCGGGCCACGTTCGAGCTCTTCGTCCGGAGGATGCCCCCACATCGCGCCTACCTTGTCTTCGCCGGGCTCGAACAGGCGATCGGTGATCTCCTCGCGCTGGCATTCTCGGCCGATCAGATCGAGGGAATTCGCCGCTTTCCCGCCTTCGCACATGCGGACCCCGCATTTTTCAGGATGCTGGGCTCGCTGCGGTTCGAGGGCGAAATCTGGACCGTTCCCGAAGGCACCATCGTTTTCCCGGGCGAGACGCTGCTGCGAGTGACGGCGCCGTTGCCCCAGGCCCAGTGGGTTGAGACCTTTCTCCTTGCCTCGCTTTCCTATCCGACGCTGGTGGCGTCGAAGGCAGCGCGCGCGGTGACCGCGGCCCGGGGTCGCACCCTGGTTGACTACGGGGCGCGTCGCGGCCACGGGCCGCACAGTGGTTTGCTCGCGGCGCGCGCTGCCTACATCGCCGGTTTCAACGGGACCAGCCACGTCGAGGCGGCCCGGCTGCTGAAGATCCCCGCGTCGGGGACGATGGCTCATTCGTGGGTCCAGTCGTTCGATTCCGAAGCGGAGGCTTTCACCGCCTACGCCCGTGCTTTCCCGGGCACGACGACACTGCTCATCGACACCTACGACACGCTCGAAGGTGCGCGCAAGGCCGCCGTCATCGATCCTCCGGTGCTGGCGGTCCGGATTGACAGCGGCGATCTGGAAAGCCTGGCCCGGCAAGTCCGGCAGATCCTCGATGAGTGCGATCGCAAGACCGTCAAGATCATGGCCTCCGGCGACCTGGACGAGTACCAGATCGCCCGCCTGCTCACCGCGTCCGCTCCGATCGATGGATTCGGCGTCGGCACCGAGCTGATCACCTCGCGCGACGCCCCTGCGCTTTCCATGGTGTACAAGCTCGTCGAGATCGATGGCGAGGGGAAAATCAAGCTCAGCCCGGGCAAGAAGACTTACCCGATGGCCAAGCAAGTCGATCGCCGGCGTGACGGCCAGGGGATCTTCCGCGGCGATGTGGTCATGCGCTCCGACGAGACGGCCGAAGGCGAACCCCTCCTGGTTCCCATCGTCCGCGCAGGCCGCCTCGTCAACGAGTTGCCGGCCCTGGAGACGATCCGGGCCCGCTGCGCCGATCAGCTCGCCGCTCTACCTGAGAAACTCAAGGATCTCGACGCCATACCGGACTACCCGATCAGCTACAGCGATCTCCTGGAGGCCGATGCCCGCCGACTCATGGAGCAGGGGGGATGATCGCGCTCTCGAGGATTCCGAGCCGCCAGCTTGCTCGGTTATCGGCCGGACCGTTAGGCTCTTATGCATGCAGGCACCCGGCCATCGTGCAACCGCCTAACGTCATATACTGAGTCACTTCGTTGACAAACCGCCGCAGTCGTTCCGGCCATGGAAACCTGACGTTCGAGGAATGCGAAAACAGGGCACTGCTCACGCTGATCTTCGTCCTCAACGGCAACGCTTTCAGTGCAACCAGCCCGAGCATCGCAAGACTTCCTGGTGCATGTCTGACCCGTTCGTTCACGCCGCTCGTTCGAGCCGCGAGCCATCGTACCGGCATCCGTTACCAGAATGGCCGCGACCAACGAAAACCCGTGAACGGAACAGGCGGAAACATTTCGAGCCCGCCACCGCCCTTCATCCGGGGAAGTTCGTCGCGGATGAGGTAGTGGGTTGACGCGATCGAGAGGGTCGCGTGGGAATCGCGGGATTTATCAGTGGCCCATGGGCAATTGACAATCGCCTTCTCAATTCGACCGATATGCCCGGCCGATGGCCATTCTTGCAATCTTGCGGTCCCAATTCCGTTTCCCCGCCAAGAGTTGGGATTGGTGAAGCGCTCCGTTCTGGTCGTCTGTCTGGAGGTGAGACTAATCGTGCGTGCGATCCGGGACTTGCCGCCTGATCTCGAACCTGGGGACGAGCCCTCACCCTGCAGCAGTATGGACAGGGCTCTCCAGGCGACATGGGCGTTCGTCGGGCTGGGTGTGGTGTTGCGGGTGGTGACCTTTGCTCTGAATTTTCCGCTCTGGGGTGATGAAGCATTCGTGGCCGCCAACTTCATCAGCCGCGGCTACCGGGATCTCTTGCGACCGCTCGACTATGCCCAGATCTGCCCGCTCTTCTTCCTCTGGCTGGAATTGACCGTCATCAAGCTATTCGGATTCTCGGAGTGGTCGCTCCGGCTCATCCCGACCCTCTGCAGCGTGGCAAGCGTCTTCCTGTTTGCTCACGTGGCCGGGCGGGTCACCCGCGGGACAGCCCGGCTCCTGGCCGTGGCGATCTTCTCGGTGGCCTACTACCCAATCCGTCACGGAGCAGAGGTCAAACAGTACTCGACGGACCTGCTGGCGGCCTTGATCCTGCTGGCGCTGGCGATCGAATGGTTGAGGACGCCGGAAAGAAGCCTTTGGCTCTGGGCGCTTGTGGCCGCTGTGCCGCTGGCGCTAGGGTTGTCTCACCCGGCCGTGTTCGTGGCCGGTGGTATCAGCCTGGCGCTCGCGGCAAAGGCCTGGAAGGCCCGGCCGAAAGGGGCGCTGCTGCCACTAACCCTGTACAACCTGGCGATGGTGGGTAGCTTCCTCGCGCTGTTTGCTGCCTTCACTCACCGGCAACAGCAGGTCTATCTTTCAACGCTCCGATCGAACTACTGGGCCGCGGCTTTTCCACCCATGGGCGAGCCCGTGAAGCTCGTTTGGTGGCTGGCCGAAGCGCACACCGGCCGGATGTTTGCATACCCGTTCGGCGAAGCGCGCGGCGGCAGTTCCTTCACAACGCTGTGTTGCGTGGTGGCCCTGGCATCACTCTGGCGGCGGCGGGAAAGGGCCTTGCTGTTGCTGGCCGTGGGGCCGCTGGGATTTGCTTTTCTGGCGTCGGTGCTGGGACGCTATCCCTATGGATCGAGCGCCCGAACAATGATCTTTGTAGCGCCCTCGATCTGCCTGCTGTGCGGCATGGGGCTTGCCACAATGATCGCCGGGCTGCGCTCTTCCCGGTTGCGCCAGTGGGCATTTCGCGTGACGGCGGCGGGTTTGGCCGTGGCCGGTTTCGTCTTGCTCGGCCTCACGCTGGCCCACCCTTACAAAAGCGTCTCCGACCAGAACTCGCGCTTGTTTGCGCGCTTCTTCTGGACCGAGAGTGCCCGTGACTCGGAGCTGGTTTGCGTCAAGTCCGACCTGGGCCTCGGTTTCAGCCAACGCAACTGGACGCTCTTCAGGTCCGCTCTCTACCTGTGCAACCAGATGATTTATTCACCACGTCACCGCGAAGGCGTTGGGGTGAACTGGAACTTGGTCTCGACGCACAGGCCGCTGCGCTGTGTCCTGTATAACGAGTGTCCGGAGAATAATCCCGCCTGCTCGGCATGGCTTGCGGAGATGACCGAGCAGTTTGAACTCAGCAACCGCCGATCGTTCGTCGTCAATGAATCGAGTCATCGTGACGACGGAACCGACGTCGAGGACCGGTACACGATTTATGACTTCGTCCCGAGGCGTATTGAGCCAGCCCGTCGAATCGTTCGCGATGCCTCCCCGCGCGCGATGCGTCATCATTTCTAACAGCGAATAAGAATTTCCGGCGGAGGGGGCACTCTGCGCGCTCCCGGAAGAGGCTCTGTGGAATTTGCCGATCCTGCGTGATGGCTTGACTTTGCCGAGCCACGGCGCGCAGCCGGCGGGCCTGGAGGCGCTCGCCTTCGGAAAGTTGTCAAGGTTCCTGCCCGGAGCTTGCGCCATGTCGATGGCGGCAGACGGTCTCGGATGGCGGGGGCGGAAGGCCACGGAGGCACGGACGCCGAACTTGTACTTTACACCCTTCCGCGGAATTCCTACGATCCGCCATGTTCAGCGGTTCCGTCGTCGTTCGGCCAAGAAAAAGTGTCGGGGAAAACCGATCTTGCCGACCAAACCGTAACGATTTCCGGATGCACCGCAGGGAGAGGAATTGCGATGGCCAGGATCATCAGCGTGGCCAATCAGAAGGGTGGCGTGGGGAAGACCACTTCGGCGATCAACATCGCAGCCGGATTGGCGAAGTCGGGGCGCACTGCGCTGGTGGTCGATATCGATCCCCAGTGCAACGCAACCAGCGGACTGGGGCTCGAACCGGCCCAGCGGCATCCTTTGCTTGCCGGCAAGGCGCTGGCCGAGAGTGTGGTCGAGACATCGCAGCCGCGACTGTTCGTATTGCCCGGTTCGCAGAGCCTGGCCGATGCGGACGCGCTCTCAGCCTCGAATCGTCAGCGCGCGTCGACCTTGCGCCAGCAGCTCGCCGGCGAGCTGAGCCACTTTCATTATGTCTTTGTGGATTGTCCCCCGTCGATTGGACAGCTCACCCGCGCGGCGCTCGGGGCATCGGGCGAGATCTACATTCCGATCCAGTGCGAGTACTTCGCGATGGAAGGGCTTTCCCAGATCATAGAGCTTGCCAGGCAGACCAAGGCAAGAGAGAACCATCGTTTGGAGATTGGGGGCATTGTCCTGACGATGTACGATCCGAGCCTGGAGTTGGCTAACGAAGTTGCGAGCGAGGTCCGACAGTATTTCGATGAGACGGTGTTCGAAACACTGATTCCGCGTGATGTCAGCATCAGCGAGGCACCCAGCCACGGGCTGAGCGTGCTGGACTACGCCCCCCGGGCCCGCGGTGCCCGGGCCTATACGGAACTCGTCATGGAGGTCATCGACCGTGAATAAGCGACGCTTGGGACGCGGTTTGGAAGCCCTGCTGGGACGTGAGGAGGGAGGGTTCGAGCCCGGCTCGCTCGAGGGCTGCGAGCTGCTCCACGTCGCCGTCGATCAGATCGATCCCAACCCTTATCAGCCCCGCCGTAATTTCCCGGCGGCAGAGATTGCCTCCCTGGCGGATTCGCTGCGCCAGCACGGCATGCTCCAGCCGATCCTGGTGCGAGCCATCGGGGAGCGCTACCAGCTCATCGCCGGCGAGCGGCGGCTCCGGGCCAGCATCGAGGCCCAGCTCCACGAGATTCCCGCGCAGGTGATGGACCTGGACGACCAGCGCGTCTTCGAGCTGGCGATGGTCGAGAACTTGCAGCGCGAGGACCTCAATGCCGTCGAGAAGGCCACCGCCTTTCGCGAGTATCTCGGCCGTTACGGTGGAACCCAGGAGGAGCTCGCCGGGCGGTTGGGCCTGGACCGCTCGACCGTCTCTAACCTGATCCGGCTGCTGGAGCTGCCCGACGAGGTCCTGTGCGCCGTCCGCGACAGCGAGATCACCCCGGGCCACGCCCGCGCCTTGCTGGGACTGCCCGACCCGGAGAGCCAGCGTGCCGCCTGTCGCCGAATCACCGCCGAGGACCTGTCGGTCCGCCAGACCGAGGCCCTCGTGGCCACCGGCATCCCCACCCCGGCTCGGCCTCGAATCCGTCGCGATCAGGCACACGCCCCTGAGCCCAGGTCGCCCCACCTGGTCGAGCTTGAACAGCATCTGCACCAGCGGTTCGGCACCGCCGTGCTGATCCGAGCCAAAACACCCGAGCGCGGGCAGATCATCATCGACTACAACTCGCAGGAAGAATTCGACCGCGTTACCTCGCTGATCCGCTAAACCGACGATCATCATACGTCGTGAACGCGTTCGGC
>Ga0208199_1000480_pt1 | contig 16124 bp, 14 predicted proteins | sample Sb_taG_FD_187705 | JGI IMG/M metagenome (GOLD analysis project Ga0208199, IMG submission 187705) | Peat soil microbial communities from Weissenstadt, Germany - Sb_50d_1_NS metaG (SPAdes) (version 2) | ecosystem: Environmental > Terrestrial > Soil > Wetlands > Peat | place: Germany: Weissenstadt... | reverse complement strand
GGCCTCGGCGGAACCCTCTTTCTCCTCCTCCTCCTCCTCCTCCGCGTGCGCCCGGTGCTCGGAGATCTCCTTTCCCACCTCACCTGGCGACAACCCCTCAGGCATCAGAGCCTCCCCGAGCACGTGACCGGTCCCCTGAAGCCAATCGGCTGGACAGAAGCAGGCCATCACCCGGCCGAGGTGAGATAGCTGCCGCCTGGGTGGTCAGCTGCACGCCGAACTGGACGCGTCCGAGAAGCTCTTCACCGAACTCACCACGCTGGCCGCGTCTTTGGTGACCGTGGCGATCTGCGCAGCGGTGGGACTCGACGACAGCGCGCCGACCGAAGTCTTGAGTGCGTTGACTGACGACGTGATGGCGCTGGTTTGGCTCGGGAAGTCGCTCTTGGCCGAGTTGACCACCGCGGTAGCGTCGGTTTGGATCATGTTGACCTGCGATTTCAAGCCGCTGATACCGCTGCTGGTGGTCAGGCTGGTCAGCCCCTTGATTGAATTATTGAGGTTGGTCCGGTCCGTGCAGTAAGCAGGCTTGCTGCTGCCGCAGCCGGCGAGCACAACTACCGCGGCGGTGGTGGCAAAGGCCAAAGGAACCCGCATCCAAGCGCCACCTTGGCGGGCTCGTGATCTCCTGGGCCGTGGACTCGTTTTCATCGTGATTGAGGGTTTACCAGCGAAACGAGGCCGCGCCATCGCCCCGGACGGGTGATTGACGGGCAAGAAGCTACGCGGCCAGGCTCCGCTCTGGCGGGTCAGGGAACGAGCCGCACCGGCAGTGACTCCAGGCCGTGGATGAGCGTGCTCGGCCGCCAGCGCAACGACCCGGCGGGCACCGCCAGCCGCATCGAGCCGAACCTCGCCAGCAAGTTTCCGGATGGCAGCTTAAGTAATAACTTATACGTTGTAAAGGAGGCGTCCGGGTCGCCGGACGGGTCGCCGGCGGGCCGCGCCCGGGACAGCGCCGACGGCCACCAGTTCCACCGTCCGATCAGCACCGCCGCCGAGGGCACCAGCAGCGTCCTGACCAGGAAGGTATCCATCAGCACGCCGAGCGCCAGGCCGACGCCGACGTTGACGATCGTCCTGACGTTCTGCGCTCCCGCGCTGCCCGACCCCACGATCGCCAGCACCCCGAACGTCCCGGCCAGCACCAGCCCGGCCGAGGTCACCGTCGTCCCGGTGACGCTGAGCGCCCGGCCGACCGCCTCCCGCAGCGGCAGGTGCTGGGCCTCTTCCCTGATCCGCGTCATGACCAGGATGTTGTAGTCCTCACCGAGCGCCAGCAAGAACATGAACAGCAGGAACGGCAGGATAAACGTCAGCCCCGGCTGCCCGGCGGCCTTGACGAACACCAGCACGGTCAGCCCGAGGGCCGCGAAGTAGGAGAGCACCACCGAGAGGATCAGGTAGAGAGGCGCGATCAGCGAGCGCATCACCAGCGCGAGCAGCACCGCGATGACGGCGATGGCGATCGGGATGACGGTGCGAAGGTCGCTGTCGGATAGCTGGGCGACGTCGTAGGTGAACGCCGCCTGCCCGGTGACCCCGGAGGCCGATGCCCCGGCGGCCCGCGCCGCGCGGGCGGCCGCGGCCCGGACGGCGGGCACCGCCTGGGCCGCCGCGGTGGTGGTCGGACTCCCCGCCCGCAGCGAAGCCGCGAACGAGATCGTGTACCCGTCGGCGCTCACGTACGACCCGCTCGCCCGGTAGGCCTGGTAGGCGGCCAGTTCCGCCCGCGGAACCCGGGCCGCAGCGGAGGCCGCCAGCGCCCGTGCCGGGCCGTAGGCGGCGTACAGCGCGGCGTACTGCGCCGCGGTCAGCGCCGTGCCGTTGGCGTTCAACGGCCCGGACACCGAGGTGAACACCGGGCCGGCGGCCAGTTGCCGGCCGGCGGCGGCCACCGAAGCCGCGGCCGCCCAGGCCGGCTGCCGCAGGCGGAGCACGATGAGCGTCGGGTTGACCGCCGTCTGCGGGAAGTGCCTGACCAGCAGCGCGTCGCCGACCGCGGAGTCGCTTCCGGGGGGTCCGGTCACCGCGCCGCCGAACCCCGCGGCCAGATAGCCGGCCGAGGCCACCGCGAGCGCGCAGAAGACCACGAGGCCGATGACCAGCGTCGCCAGCGGCCGCTGGACGATCCGGGAGCAGGTCGGCCCCCACCACCCGGCCTGCCTGGCGCCCGGCTTGACCGAAGACGGCCAGAACGCGACCGGGCCGCAGATCGCGAGCAGCGCGGGCAGCAGGGTAAGCCCGGCGATGAGCATCAGCCCGATCGCGATGGCCAGCGGCGCCGCCAGCCCGGAGTACAGGCTGAAGGTGGCGGTGGCCAGCGACAGCAGCGCGGCGATGAGGACGCCCGCGGAGAAGGTGATTGTCTCGCCGACCCGCGTCACCGAGAGCTCGATCGCCTGGTGACACGGCAGCCCGGCCCGCATCTCCTCCCGTACCCGGAACATCAGGAACAGCGCGTAGTCCGTGCCCGCGCCGAGCACCAGCACGATCAGCAGTAGCGAGGCGATCTGGGACACGCCCAGGCCATGGACCGCGGCCTCGGCGGTGAGCCGCTCGGCGGCCAGCACCACGATCACGGCGGGCAGGACGGCGATCAGCGGCGCCAGCGCCGACCGGAACACCGCGACGAGCAGCGCGATCACGAAGATGATCGAGAACAACTGGACCTGGCCGCCGGTCTTGGTGGAGGTGGCGTTGGTGTCTACCCGGGTCGCCACGGGGCCCGCGGTGTGCACCGAGAACCCGGGCGGCGGTTCCGCCGAGCGGATGACGTCACGCAGGCCGGTCACCAGGCTGGCCTGCTGGGCGGTGGCGAGGCCGCCGGACTGGGCCAGCGTGGCCAGCACGGTGAGCTGCTCGGCCCGGCCGTCGGCGGACTGGCCGGCGTCTCGCACCGAGGCGACCCTGGCGACCCGCGACAGCGCGCCCGCCAGCCGTGCCACGAACGCCTGGTCCGCTCCGGTCAGCGTCCCGTCCGCGCGGGCGGCCACCACCGTGACCGCGGTCAGCGTGGCCCCCTGCAGGGGCGAGGCCAGCCGGGCCGCCTGCTCGCTGGGCGCGCTGCCGGGCAGGAATGAGGTGTTGTCGCTCTGTGTCACGCTCGACAGCGACGGCAGCAGCGCCATGGCCGCGACGGCGCCGGCCACCCAGGCCAGTACGATCGCCCAGCGGAAGCGGACGGACAGCCGGCCGACCGCGGTAAAGAACGTATCCACGAAGGCCATCGTGGCCGGCTGGAGTGCGGACCCGTTAGACCCCGGGGAGCGTAAAGTTACTTCGTGGCAGATCCGCACGGCTACCGGCCGGCGCCGGGCGAGATTCCCGAGTCCCCTGGGGTCTACAAATTCCGCGACCAGCGTGGCCGGGTCATCTACGTCGGCAAGGCCAAGTCGCTCCGGCAGCGGCTGAACTCTTACTTCGCCGACTTCGCCAGCCTGCACCCGCGCACCCAGATGATGCTGACCACGGCGGCCGGCGTCGAGTGGACTGTGGTCGGCACCGAGGTCGAGGCGCTGCAGCTCGAGTACTCCTGGATCAAGGAGTTCGACCCCCGGTTCAACGTCAAGTACCGGGACGACAAGAGCTACCCGTACCTGGCCGTCACCATGGGCGAGGAGTACCCGCGGGTCATGGTCATGCGCGGCGCCAAGCGGAAGGGCACCAAGTACTTCGGCCCGTACAGCCACGCCTGGGCCATCCGCGACACGGTCGACACGCTGCTCCGGGTGTTCCCGGTGCGCACCTGTTCGGCGGGCGTGTTCAAGCGGTCCGGCCAGATCGGCCGCCCCTGCCTGCTCGGCTACATCGGCAAGTGCTCCGCGCCGTGCGTCAAGCGGATCAGCGAAGAGGACCACCGCGCTCTGGCCCAGGATTTCTGTGACTTCATGGCCGGGCAGACCAGCCGGTTCGCCAGCCGTCTCGAGGCCGAGATGATGCAGGCCGCGCGGGAGGAGGAGTTCGAGCGGGCCGCCCGGCTCCGCGACGACCTGCGGGCGCTGGAGCGCGCCATCGAGAAGCAGGCGGTGGTGCTCGGCGACGGCACCGACTGTGACGTGATCGCGCTGGCCGAGGACCAGCTGGAGGCGGCCGTTCAGGTGTTCTACGTGCGCGGCGGGCGGGTCCGCGGGCAGCGCGGCTGGGTCCTGGACAAGATCGAGGAGGTGACGCGGGCCGGCCTGGTGGAGCAGTTCCTCGGCCAGGTCTACGCGGACACCCCGGCCGACGCCGAGGCGGTCAACGCCGGCATCCCGCGCGAGGTCCTGGTGCCCGAGCTGCCGCCGGACCCGGCCACCATGTCCCAGTGGCTGGCCGAACGCCGCGGCGGCCCGGTCATCCTGCGGGTGCCGCAGCGCGGCGACAAGAAGGCCCTGCTCGAGACCGTCGCCCGCAACGCCGGCCAGACGCTGGCGCTGCACAAGACCCGCCGCGCCAGTGACCTGACCACGCGGAGCAAGGCGCTGAACGAAATCCAGGAGGCCCTCGGCCTGGACGACGCGCCGCTGCGGATCGAGTGCTACGACGTGTCGAACCTGCAGGGCACGCACGTGGTCGCCTCGATGGTCGTGTTCGAGGACGGCCTGGTCCGCAAGAGCGAGTACCGCCGGTTCGCGATCAAGGGCCTCGACGGCACCGACGACATCTCCTCGATCTTCGAGGTGATCACCCGGCGGTTCCGCCGCTACCTGGCCGAACGGGAGAAGACCGGCGAGCTGGACACGCTGGGCGACCCCGACCCCGACCCCGAAGAAGACCAAGATCAAGATCTTTCGGCCGAACGGACCGAGGTAACCGCCGCCAGGAAATTTGCTTACCCGCCCAACCTGGTGGTCGTCGACGGCGGCCCCTTGCAGGCCGACGCGGCGGCCCGGGCCCTGGCCGAGCTGGGCATCGACGACGTCGCCGTCTGCGGGCTGGCCAAGCGCCTGGAGGAGGTGTGGCAGCCGGGCGAGGAGTACCCGGTCATCCTGCCGCGCAGCAGCGAGGGGCTGTACCTGCTGCAGCGGGTGCGGGACGAGGCGCACAGGTTCGCGATCGCCTACCATCGCGCCAAGCGCAGCAAGGCCGCCACCACCAGCGTGCTCGACGACGTGCCCGGGCTCGGCCCGGCCCGCCGCAAGACCTTGCTCAAGCACTTCGGCTCGGTGCGTAAGCTCAGCGCAGCGAGCGTGGAGGAGATCGCGGCGGTGCCGGGCATCGGCCCCCGGCTCGCCGCCACCGTCTCGGCCGCCCTGGGTTCCAATCAAGCGGGGGAGCAAGCATGAGAACGGCTGAGGACCCGGCGGACATCGTCGTCATCACCGGCCTGTCCGGGGCGGGGCGGTCCACCGCCGCCAAGTCACTCGAGGACCTGGGCTGGTTCGTGGTCGACAACCTGCCGCCGGGCCTGCTGCCCACCATGGTCGACCTCGCGGCCAGGTCCAACGGCGCGGTCAGCCGGATAGCCGCGGTGGTCGACGTGCGCAGCCGCGCCTTCAGCACCGACCTGAAGTCGGCGGTCAGCGACGTCGGCGCGCGCGGCGCGACCGCCCGGGTGGTCTACCTCGAGGCCGCCGAGGACACGCTGGTGCGCCGGTTCGACAGCGAGCGGCGGCCGCACCCGCTACAGGGTAACGGCCGGGTCACCGACGGCATCGCGGCCGAGCGCGAACTGCTGCGCGAGGTACGCGGCGACGCCGACCTCGTCCTGGACACGACCCGGCTCAACGTGCACGAACTGCGAGCCAGGATGCGCGACTACTTCGGCGGCGGCACGGCGGCCGGACTGAGGCTCAGCATCGTCTCGTTCGGCTACAAATACGGCCTGCCGGTAGACGCCGACCAGGTCGCGGACTGCCGGTTTCTGCCCAACCCCCACTGGATCCCCGAACTTGCCCCGATGACGGGGCGGGATGAGCCGGTCCGCGAGTACGTTCTCTCCCAGCCTGGCGCCAAGGAGTTCCTGCGTCATTACGCGGAGTTGCTCCATGTGGTGCTGCCCGGCTACGAACGCGAGGGCAAGCGCTTCGTCACCCTCGCGGTGGGCTGTACCGGCGGCAAGCACCGGAGCGTGGCGATCGCCGATGAACTGGCGGCGCGCGTCGCGGGTGCTCTGGGAACGGGCGCGGACGTGCAGGTGGTACACCGGGATCTGGGGCGGGAGTGAGCATCTGGTGACGGGCCTGAGGGCCGTAGCGCTCGGTGGCGGGCACGGGCTGGCAGCGTCGCTGTCGGCGTTGCGCAGGGTGACGGATGAGCTCATCGCGATCGTGACGGTCGCGGACGACGGCGGGTCGAGCGGCCGTCTGCGCCGCGACTTCGGCGTCCTGCCCCCCGGCGATCTGAGAATGGCGCTGGCTGCGCTGTGCGGAGACGACGAGTGGGGCACCACCTGGAGCAAGGTCGTGCAGCACCGGTTCGGCGGCGACTGCGACCTGGCCGGCCACGCCGTCGGCAACCTGCTCATCGTGGCCCTGTGGGACCTGCTCGGCGACACCGTCGCGGGCCTGGACTGGGTGGGTCGGCTGCTCGGCACCGGCGGCCGGGTGCTGCCGATGGCCGCGGTACCGCTGGACATCGTGGCCGAGGTGGTCGGTGCCGACCCGGCCAGGCCGGAGGAGGTCAGTACGGTCCGGGGGCAGGTGGAGTGCGCCACCACGCCGGGCCAGGTGCGGTCGATCACGCTGCTGCCGCCCGACCCGCCGGCGGTGCCCGAGGCGGTACGGGCGGTGCTCGACGCGGACTGGGTGGTGTTCGGCCCCGGCTCGTGGTTCACCAGCGTGCTGCCGCACCTGCTGGTGCCCGAGCTCGCCTCCGCGCTGCATGTCACCACGGCCCGGCGGCTGCTGGTGCTCAACCTGGCGCCGCAGCAGGGGGAGACGGGAGGATTTTCGCCGCATAAGCATCTTGAGGTGCTCGCCAGCCATGCTCCCGGGCTTACCGTGGATGTGGTCCTTGCCGACACCAGGGCGGCGGGAACCGGTAACCTGGCCGACCTGGAGAAGGCGGCCGCGATGCTCGGGGCCCGGCTGGTGATGGCGGACGTGGCCGCGGCCGACGGCACGCCCAAGCATGACCCGAGGCTGCTGGCGGGAATGTACGCCGAGATTTTCCGGGGTGGGTCCCCGCAGGGGACCCCTGGGGGGTCTGGGGGGAGGATCCTCCCAGTCGCGGGGGGGTCTGGGGGGGTCGTCCCCCCGGGGGAACAGGGGAGTGACGCTGCATGGCGATGACCGGCGTGGTGAAGGACGAGCTCAGCCGAGTCCAGGTAATCAAGCCTTGCTGCCGTAAGGCAGAGGTCTCCACGCTGCTCAGATTCGCCGGCGGTCTGCACCTGTCCGAGGGCCGGGTCGTGATCGAGGCCGAACTCGACACCGGTGCGGCGGCCCGCCGCCTGCGCGCGAGCATCTCGGAGGTGTTCGGGCACCCGGCCGAGTTCCTCGTGCTGTCGCCGAGTGGCCTGCGTAAGGGCAACCGCTACCTGGTACGGGTGAGCAAGGGGCAGGCCGGCGAGAGCCTGGCCCGCCAGGCCGGGCTGATCGACAGCTACGGGCGCCCGGTGCGCGGCCTGCCCAGGCAGGTGGTGTCTGGTTCGGCGTGCGATTGCGAGGCCGCCTGGCGCGGCGCCTTCCTGGCCCACGGGTCGCTGACCGAGCCAGGCCGCTCGATGGCGCTCGAGATCACCTGCCCCGGGTCCGAGGCGGCGCTCGCCCTGGTCGGTGCGGCGCGGCGGCTGAAGGTGCACGCCAAGGCGCGCGACGTGCGCGGCGTGGACCGGGTGGTGATCAGGGACGGTGAGGCGATCAGCGCCATGCTGACCAGGCTCGGTGCGCATCAGGCCGTGCTGGCCTGGGAGGAGCGCCGGATGCGCCGCGAGGTCCGGGCCACCGCCAACCGGCTGGCCAACTTCGACGACGCCAACCTGCGCCGCAGTGCGCGCGCCGCCGTCGCCGCGGGTGCGCGCGTGGAGCGCGCCCTGGAGATCCTCGGCCCGGACGCGCCGCAGCACCTGACCATGGCGGGCCAGCTGCGGATGGCGCACCGGCAGGCCAGCCTGGAGGAACTCGGCCAGCTCGCCGACCCGCCGCTGACCAAGGACGCCATCGCCGGCCGCATCCGCCGCCTGCTGGCCATGGCCGACCGCCGGGCCAGCGAGCAGGGCATCCCGAGCACCGAGGCCTGCCTCACCGTCGACATGCTCCCCTAGCGCGCCCCAGTCGCCGATGGCGCCCTCGTCGTAGGCGGCGCACATATGTCCGGCCACCGCGCTGACCAGCAGGCCGGCCAGCGCGATAAGCAGCGCGGCAGAACTGGCCTGGCAGCCGGTCCTCGACGACCCGGCCCTCCTTGAGGCTTAGTCCGGACGGGACGCCTGCTGCCTGGCCAGAGTCAGATGGGCACGCTCGATCGCGTTCCCGCTCCGGGCGATCGCGGTCTCGTAGGCGGCATCCGCCTCGGCGCGCCGGCCCAGCCGCCGGAGCAGATCGGCGCGGATGGCGTGGAACAGGTAGTACCGGCCCAGGTCCAGGCGGTCGACCAGGGCGAGCGCCGCGTCCGGGCCGTCGACCTCGGCCACCGCGACGGCTCGGTTGAGCGCCACCACCGGGCTCGGGGCGACCGCGAGCAGTTGGTCGTACAGCCGCAGGATCTGGTTCCAGTCGGTGGCGGCCGCGATGGGGGCGTCGCTGTGCACGGCATTGATGGCCGCCTGGAGCTGGTACGGGCCGGGCTGGCCGCGGCGCAGGCACTGGCGGACGATGGCCTGGCCCTCGGCGATCCGCGCATGGTCCCACCGGGTCCGGTCCTGGCCGGCGAGCAGCACGAGCGCGCCGTCCGAAGACGTGCGTGCCACTCGCCGTGACTCGGTGAGCAGCATTAGCGCGAGCAGCCCCAGCACTTCGGGCTCGTCTGGCATGAGCTCGGCCAGCAGCCGCCCCAGCCTGATCGCCTCGGCGCACAGACCGGCGCGCGCCAGCGCCTCACCCGAGCTCGCCGTGTAACCCTCGTTGAAGATGAGGTAGACGACGGCGAGTACGGCCGAGATCCGCCCGGGCAGGTCGGCCTCCGCCGGGATCCGGTAAGGGATCCCCGCGTCCCGGATCTTGGCCTTGGCCCGGACCAGCCGCTGGGCCATGGTCGGCTCCGGCGCCAGGAACGCGTGCGCGATCTCGGCCGTGGTGAGCCCGCCGAGCAGCCGGAGCGTGAGCGCCACCCGGGCGGCGGTGCCGAGGGCCGGATGGCAGCAGGTGAAGATGAGCCGCAGCCGGTCATCGCGCACCGGGCCCTCCTCCTTCTTCTTGTCCTCGTGGGCGTGCAGCAGCGCGGCCTGCGCCTGCTTGCCGTCGCGGGCCGCCTCGCGGCGCAGCCGGTCGATGGCCCGGTTACGCGCGGTGGTGATGATCCACCCGGCCGGGCTCGGCGGCAGCCCGGCCGACGGCCACCGCCTGATCGCCTCGGCGAACGCGTCCTGGACCGCGTCCTCGGCGATGTCGATGTCCCCGAAGACACGGGCCAGGACGGCTACCGCGTGGCCGTACTCGTCGCGGAAGACGCGCTCGATGTCGGCGGGCGCGGGTCCGGGCCCGGGCCCGGGTATGGGCCCGGGAATGGGCACAGTCAGCCCTCTGCCATCGGCCGTACCTCGACGGGCAGCCTGCACGCCACCGCCGCCTTGCGCGCCCAGCCGAGGGCGGCGTCGAGATCGGGCGCGCGGATGATCCAGAATCCGCCGATGTGCTCCTTGCCCTCGGCGAACGGTCCGTCGGTGACGAGCACGTCGCCGCCGTCGGCCCGCAGCACCGTGGCGGTGTCCGGCGGGTGCAGGCCGCCGGTGAACACCCAGGCGCCCGCGGCCTTCAGTTCGGCGCCCACCGCGCTGACGTCCCGCATGATCGGCTCGAGGATCTCCGGCGGGGGCGGATCCCCGTCGGGCTGGTAGATGCTGAGCAGGTACTGCTTCATCTCGGTCACCCTCCTGACGCTACGCCGGCCCCCAGGCCGGCCTTTATCCTCTACACGAATCCATCGGGCGCGGATCGACAGTGCTGTGCTGGCCCCGGGGGACGACCCCCGGGATCCCCCGCTCACGGGGGGGCTCCCCGCCCCCCCGTACCCCCCTGGGATAAGGTCTAGACCTCAGGAGCCCGTGCCTTCCGGTCCGGCACTGGGCCCGCATAGGCTCCGCGCGAGTCAGGCATCAAATCTCGGGCCTAAGGTCCCTGGTGATCCCCGGGGTTGAGTCCGATAGTCTCGGAGCGCTGACGACAGGGGATCGACGAGGAGATTTAGTACTGTGACTATTCGCGTGGGAATCAATGGTTTCGGCCGCATCGGCCGTAGCTTCTGGCGGGCCGCCAACGCTTCGGACGGCGACCGTGGCATCGAGATCGTCGCGGCGAACGACCTCGGCAACGTCGCCACCATGGCGCACCTGCTCAAGTACGACACCGTGCTCGGCACCCTGGCGGACGAGGTATCGGTGTCCGGCGACACCATCCGGGTCGGCGACAAGTCGATCAAGATCCTGGCCGAGCGCGAGCCGGCCAAGCTGCCGTGGAGTGACCTCGGCGTCGATGTCGTGATCGAGTCGACCGGCCGGTTCACCACCGGGCCGACCGCGCGGGCGCACCTCGAGGCGGGTGCGAAGAAGGTCATCATCTCCGCGCCGGCCAAGGAAGAGGACATCACGATCGTGATGGGGGTCAACGACGATGCGTACGACCCCGCCACGCACCACATCATCTCCAACGCCTCGTGCACCACGAACTGCGTCGCGCCGATGGCCAAGGTGCTGCTGGACAACTTCGGGATCGTCAAGGGCCTGATGACCACGATCCACGCCTACACCAACGACCAGGTCATCCTGGACTTCCCGCACAAGGACCTGCGCCGGGCGCGGGCCGCGGCGGTGAACATCATCCCGACCACGACCGGGGCGGCCAAGGCCACCGCGCTGGTGCTGCCCGAGCTCAAGGGCAAGCTGGACGGGATGGCCATGCGGGTGCCGGTGCCGGACGGCTCGGTGACCGACCTGGTGGTCGAGCTGAACCGGGAAGCGACCAAGGATGAGGTCAACGCCGCGTTCCGGGCCGCCGCCGAGGGGCCGCTCAAGGGCTACCTGTACTACACCGAAGACGCCATCGTGTCCTCCGACATCGTGGGCTCGCCCGCGTCGTGCACCTTCGACGCCTCGCTCACGATGACGTTCGGCAACCAGGTCAAGGTCATCGGCTGGTACGACAACGAGTGGGGCTACTCCTGCCGGCTCGTCGACCTGGCCGCGCTCGTCGCCGCCCGGCTGCGGTAATGCGGTCCATCGACGACCTGGAGGTCCTCGGTCGCCGGGTGCTGCTCCGGTCGGACCTGAACGTGCCGCTCGACCTGACCGGCACCGGGGAGATCACCGACGACGGCCGGATCCGGGCCAGCCTGCCGGTGATCAGCAAGCTCTCCGACCGGGGCGCGCGGGTGATCATCCTCGCGCACCTCGGCCGGCCCAAGGGCGCCACCTTCGAAGAGCGGGCCGCGGGCGGCCCGTCGCTGCGGCCGGTGGCGGCGCGGCTGGGCGAGCTGCTCGGCCGGCCCGTCTCGTTCGCCACCGACGTGGCTGGGCCCTCGGCCGAGGAGACCGCGTTCAGCCTGGGTGACGAGGACGTCGCGGTACTGGAGAACGTGCGCTTCGAGCCCGCGGAGACCAGCAAGGACGACGCCGAGCGCGGCGCCTTCGCGGAGCGGCTGGCCCGCTTCGGCGAGCTGTACGTGGGTGACGGGTTCGGCGCCGTGCACCGCAAGCACGCCTCGGTCTACGACCTGCCCGGGCTGCTCCCGCACGCCGCCGGCGACCTGGTGCGGGACGAGGTGGCGGTACTGCGCCAGCTGACCACCGACCCGGCGCGGCCCTTCGTGGTGGTGCTCGGCGGCAAGAAGCCGTCAGACAAGCTCGCCGTGATCGGCAACCTGCTGGGCCTGGCGAACCGCATCCTCATCGGCGGCGGCATGGGGTACACGTTCCTGGCCGCCCAGGGCTACGAGGTGGGCAACTCGGTGCTCGAGGCCGACCAGATTCCCGCGGTCAAGAAGGTCATGGAAGAGGCCGAACGGCGTGGCGTGGAGCTGGTGCTGCCGGTCGACCTGGTCGCGGCCACTCACTTCGCGCCCGATGCGGAGCACTCCGTGGTCCCTGTCACAGAATTCCCGGCCGACCGGGAAGGCGTAGACGCGGGCCCGCAGACCCGGGCCCTGTTCGCGGCGAAGCTAGCCGACGCCCAGACGGTGTTCTGGAACGGCCCGGTCGGGGTGTTCGAGTTCCCCGCGTTCGCCGCCGGCACCCGTGCGGTCGCCGAGGCGGTGGCCGCGGTGGACGGCCTGACCGTGGTGGGCGGCGGCGACTCGGCCGCGGCGGTCCGCGCGCTCGGCATCCCGGAGAAGTCGTACAGTCATATCTCCACCGGCGGCGGCGCGAGCCTGGAGTACCTCGAGGGCAAGACGCTGCCCGGGCTGGTCGCGCTGGAAGCGGATTCGTGATGGCCCGCTCCCGTGGTTCCGGGGTTTCTGGGTCCCGGTTGCCGCTGATGGCGGGCAACTGGAAGATGCACCTGAACCATTTCGAGGCGATCGCGCTCGTCCAGAAGCTCGCCTTCACCCTGACGGACAAGGACTTCGACGCGGTCGAGGTGGCCGTGCTGCCGGCGTTCACCGCGCTGCGCAGCGTGCAGACCCTGATCGATGGGGACAAGCTGCGGATCTCCTACGGCGCGCAGGATATTTCCGAGCACGACTCGGGTGCCTACACCGGCGAGGTCTCCGGGCCGATGCTGGCCAAGCTGGGCTGCGACTACGTGCTGGCCGGGCATTCCGAACGGCGGCAGTACCACGCGGAGACCGACGAAGTGGTCAACGCCAAAGTGCAGGCCGCGCTCCGGTCGGAGCTCACGCCGATCCTGTGCGTGGGGGAGTCGCTCGAGGTCCGCAAGGCCGGGCAGCATGTCGGCTACTGCATCGGGCAACTCGACGGGGGCCTGAAGGGGATCCCGGCGACCGCGGTGGCCGCGATGGTGATCGCCTACGAGCCGGTCTGGGCCATCGGCACCGGCGAGGTGGCCACCCCGGAGGACGCCCAGGAGGCGGCCGCGGCGATCAGGTCGCGAATTTCGGAGTTTCATGACGCCGAAACGGCCGGGAGTGTGCGTATCCTGTATGGCGGGTCCGCCAAGCCCGACAACATCGCGCCGATCATGGCGCAGCCGGACGTTGACGGTGCCCTCGTCGGCGGAGCCAGCCTCGACGCCGGGCAGTTCGCTCAGATCTGCCGGTATCGTGAACTGGCAGCGTAGGCTTACATCGACAGCACCCTTGTCACCAGCAGGAGATGGATAACAGCTATGGTCCTCGGGCTTTCCATTATCCTGATCATCACGAGCCTCGTGATGGTCCTGCTCGTCTTGTTGCACAAGGGTAAGGGCGGCGGGCTGTCAGACTTGTTCGGCGGCGGGGTCACCTCCACCCTCGGTTCTTCCTCTGTCGTCGAGCGGAACCTGGACCGGATCACCATCTTCTTCGGGGTCCTGTGGTTCATCTGCATTATCGCCCTCAACGTGCTGATCAATCGCTAGCCTGTACTTTATCCCGCACCGAAGTTATCCCGCATCGAAGTTCTGGCTTGGTAGCTCTATGGCCTTCAAGGGGTGATCTGTGAGTAGTGGCAACGCCATCCGCGGCAGCAGGGTCGGCGCGGGTCCGATGGGAGAGGCCGAGCGCGGCGAGGCCGCGCCTCGCGTCTGGGTTTCCTTCTGGTGCGCCAACAAGCACGAGACGCGTCCGAGTTTCGCGACGGACGCGGCGATCCCTGACACGTGGGAGTGCCCCCGCTGCGGCAACCCCGCGGGCCAGAACGAGCAGGCGCCGCCCAACCCGCCTCGCGTCGAGCCTTATAAGACGCACCTGGCTTACGTGAAGGAGCGCCGCAGCGACTCCGACGGCGAGGCCATCCTGGCCGAGGCCCTAGCCCGCCTCCGCGGCGCCTGATCCTGATCTCAACGATCGTGGGCCGTTATCCCTGGGGATAACGGCCCACGATCGTTCGTCCTCCAGGGTCAGAGGCCTTCGTTGATCAGGCGGCCGGCTTGCTCGAACTTGGCGGGCCGGTAGCGTTTGAAGTAGAAGGCGGTGCCGACGCCGGCGATCACGACCACGGCGTCGATCGGGCCGAGCCAGTTCGCGTAGCTATAGCCGCCGCCGAGGAACGTGATGTTCGTGAACAGCAGGTACACCACGTAGGCCTGGGAGAAGAACGAGATCAGCGGGGCGAGCCTGGTCTTCCACCAGTGCACTTCGTCCCGGTGGAAGCGCTCGTAGTAGACCAGCACGGCGAGCGAGACTACCGCCTGCACGGACAGGATGATGATCACGCCCATCACCGCCATCAGGCCGTAAAGCTGCAGGTAGGCCTGCGAGTTGGGGTTGTCGCTGCCGGTGAAGATAGCGAACAGCCCGATGATGATGGCGGCGACGACGGACTGGGTGATCGAGGCGATGTGTGGGCTCTTCCACTTGGGGTGGGTCTTGCCGAGCGCCTTCGGGGCCAGGCCCTCACGACCGAGCGAGTACAGGTAGCGCGCGGTGGTGTTATGGAAGGCCATGCCGCAGGCGAACGAGCCGGTGATGATCAGGTAGCTCATCACCGAGGCCACCCAGCGCCCGGCGTACTGGCTCGCCGGCGTGAGGAAGTATTCGGCGGCGTTGGTCTGCGAGACGGCGATGGCCGCGTGCGTGCTGGGGTAGCCGGCCAGCGAGGCCCAGGCGGTCATCGTGTAGAAGATGCCGAGCCCGATCACCGAGATGTACAGCGCGCGAGGGACGATCCGCTTGGGGTCGCGTGATTCCTCGCCGTAGTTCGGCGCCATCTCGAAGCCGACCCAGGACCAGAAGGCGAAGAACAGGCCGATACCGACCGCGCCGGCCGCGAGCTTGCCCTGCGCGGGAAAGCTCTTGAACGCGTTCACGGGGTTGAGCCCGCCGGCGTGGACGTGTCCGCGAGCGAACAGGTAGCCGTCGAAGATGAGCAGGATCACGATCTCGCTGATCAGCCCGATCGCGAGCAGCATGCTGGAGATCCGCACGTCGAAATAGGTGAGGACGGCGATGATCAGCACCATGCCGAGCGCCAGCCAGGGCCAGGCGATGTTCACCCCGAACTGGTTCAACTTCAGGCCGAGGAAGTACGCGAAGCCGCCGGCCAGCGACGCCTCGAACACCGAGTAGGCGACCACCGAGCCGTATCCGGTGCCGATGCCGAGCTCGCGGCCGAGCCCGTGGCTGATGTAGGAATAGAAGCCGCCCGCCGTGGTCTTCTTCCTCGCCATAGCGACATACCCGACCGCGAACACCACGAGCACGACCGCCGCGAACTCGAAGGCGGCCGGCCCGCCGACGCCCTGCCCGTAGCCGACCATGATCGGGACGTTGAACAGCATGGCCGAGATCGGGGCCGACCCGGTTAGGGTCAGGAACAGGACGCCGCCGAGGCCGACCGCGTGCTTGCGGAGCTTGGCTACGTCCTGACGCTGCGAGACGTCATAGTCTTCAGTCGGCGGCCGCACGGGCAGGCGGGGAACTTCGGGGACTTGGGGATGACCCATAGGTACACCTCCAGCGCATTTGCGGGGAGCGTAACAGCCACTGGGAACCATGATCAAGAGTTCTGGTTCAGTTAAATCTGTGCGAAACGGAACCTCTTGACACCAAACGGTCAGTTCGATACTTCTTTGGTTTAGCTGAACGAGCCATATGGTTGCGGTGCCGGTGACAGGTGATGGAGGTCGCGGTGACCGAGGAACTGATCTCTTTCGCCTCGAAGCAGGACATGCTGGCGAAGTCCAAGCAGTTCTGGAACCCGGACAAGACGCAGTTCTGGATCGACTCCGGGGTCCCGCTGGTCATCGACCGCCGTGAGGGCTACTTCATCTACGACGTCGAGGGCAAGCGCCTCATCGACGTCCACCTCAACGGCGGCACCTACAACCTGGGCCACCGCAACCCTGAGGTGGCCGCCGCCGTGACCGCGGCCATGCAGCGCTTCGACATCGGCAACCACCACTTCCCCTCGCTGGCCCGCACCGCGCTGGCCGAGGCGCTGATTAAGACGG
>Ga0208199_1000474_pt1 | contig 16363 bp, 9 predicted proteins | sample Sb_taG_FD_187705 | JGI IMG/M metagenome (GOLD analysis project Ga0208199, IMG submission 187705) | Peat soil microbial communities from Weissenstadt, Germany - Sb_50d_1_NS metaG (SPAdes) (version 2) | ecosystem: Environmental > Terrestrial > Soil > Wetlands > Peat | place: Germany: Weissenstadt... | reverse complement strand
AGCGGCCGGCATCCCCTTCTGCCTCTCCACCCTCGGCACCACCTCGATCGAGGGCGTCAAGGCCGCCAACCCGGCCGGCCGCAACTGGTTCCAGCTCTATGTCATGCGTGACCGGGAGATCTCCTACGGGCTCACCCGCCGGGCCGCCGCCGCGGGCTTCGACACCCTGTTGTTCACGGTCGACGCCCCGGTGGCGGGCGCGCGGCTGCGCGACAAGCGCAACGGGTTCTCCATCCCGCCGCAGCTGACCTTCGGCACCATCGCCAGCGCGATCCCGCGGCCGCGGTGGTGGATCGACTTCCTGACCACTCCCAAGCTCGAGTTCGCCTCGCTGACCTCTACCGGCGGCACCGTCGGCGAGCTGCTCGACGCCGCGATGGACCCGACGATCAGCTTCGCGGACCTCGACGTCATCCGGTCGCTGTGGCCGGGCAAGATCGTCGTCAAGGGCGTCCAGAATGTCCAGGACGCCAGGAAGCTCACCGACCTCGGCGTCACCGGCATCGTGCTCTCCAACCACGGCGGCCGGCAGCTCGACCGCGCCCCGGTGCCGTTCCGCCTGCTGCCCGAGGTCGTGCGCGAGGTCGGCAAGGACGTCGAGATCGCGATCGACACCGGCATCATGTCCGGCGCCGACATCGTCGCCTCGATCGCCCTCGGCGCGAAGTTCACCCTGATCGGCCGGGCCTACCTCTACGGCCTCATGGCCGGCGGGCGCGAGGGCGTGGACCGCATGATCGCGATCCTCCGCGACCAGATCGAGCGCACCATGAAGCTCCTCGGTGTCGCCACCCTCGCCGAACTCACCCCCGGCCACGTCACCCAGCTCACGCGAGCCCACCCCGTGCCCAGCGGCACCGCCGGCTCACAGGGCTGAGCAACCTTCGGCCGTATCCATCACGAAACTCGCGAGCGAAGCCAGCGCATGCGTCACCGGCCTCCCCGGTCCGGCCAGGATCTGTGGTCCGGCCCGGGGCGCTGGCGGCCGGCGTCACGGGCCCGGCGCGACGGGCGGGGTCGGTACCGCGCGGTGGGTGGCGCGGGGCGGGGTTCCCGTGGCGGGGGCTGGTGCCGTTCGGCCGCGGCCCGGAGGCTGCGTTGCAGCGCCCGGGTGTCGACCTTTGCTGTCCCGATGTCCACCTGGACGCGGGCGCGGTTGCCGTGCCCGCCGATCTGGCGGCCGACCAGGCCGCGGAACCTTCCCGCCCACCGGCGGAGCCGCGGGTTCCCGGCAAGCTGCCTGACCCGCGCGGTCAGGTCCGCTTGGAGCCGGTCGCGCGCTGCCCGTCCCATGTCTTCGGCCAGCAGCCGGGCGGCGGCGCGGTCGCCGGGGTTCGCACGCAGCCGCGAGATCCACTCGCGCCGACCGGGGGTCATGCCAAGCGTGTCCGCGTGAACGGCAACGGCGCGGACCCTCACCGTGAACTCGTTACGCTGCACGTTGCGGTCGCCGACCTGCACGCCCTGCGAGTTCCGGACGATGACCAGCGTGTCTCCCCGAGGGCTCTCGATGATGCCGCTGGAGGAGGTGCCGCGCCCGGCGCCCCTGATGTCAGGGAGGCTCGGCCGGGCGTCGTGGCTGAAGACATCGCGTGACCAGGGGGCATCCGGGCTCAGCAGCGTTTCGGCCAGCCTCTGGGCGGACCCGAATGAAGCCCGGGGAAGCGTGACCAGGTAAACCGAGACCTGGTCGTTGTCCCTGCCTACCTGGACCCCCATGCTCCGCTCGATCAAGATCACCCGTGCCGGGCCGCCGGCCGGCTCCGGGGCCTGCGGCCCCGCCGGCGTCTGCGGTCCAGGTACCGGGGCTTCCCGTCGCGGCGGCCGGCTCGGCGACACCCGGGACACCCGGCCCGGACGCGTCGCCCGATGTCCCCTGCGCGACCGCGGCGGCCGACAGGGTACCGGGGCCGAGCCCGCCGCTGGCCCGTTCCCAGACGACTCCGGCTTCTGCGGCGGCCGGGCGGACGCCTCTTCTTCAGAGGTCTCCGGCTGGCCCGCGTCGTCGGCAGGTTCGTCGGACTCCATCGCGGCCCTCCCTGCGTGTGCACGTCTCCTTATCCGCAAGATCCCACCGGCGGCGTGAGCTGTCCACGCGGGATCTTCCCTCGCCGGCCTGCCAGGGGCTATCCGCAGGCCTCACCGGGGTCGGCGACCGTAAGACCGCTGGCTGACGGCCGCCCGGGCCGGCCCTGTTCCGTGCTCAGGTACACGGCATGTCAGCAGACAGCAAACAGCCCATCACGGATAAGCACCCCGCGACCCAGCCGGAACGGGTCAGATGCCTTCACGAAATAGGGGCCAGATCCAGATCCAGTTGGGTTACCACGGCCAAGCAGGCGGCGCACAGGATCCCCGTCGGGCCGAAGGAGATAGCACACAGCGCTGAACGCGGAACTAACGGCAGCGAGAATGCCGTCCGGCTGTTCCGCTACCGCGATCTAGGCTCGGCCACCTGCATCTCCTGCGGTCCCGCGGGGCCCCCGTCGGGCGGATGCATTCTGGCGGGTTGGTGTGGTGGCCGGGGTAGCCCAACTGGCTGCCAACGGCTACAGTCATCCAGCCACACCCAACGACGCTGTGCCACGTAATACCTGTTCAGATGACACGTTCAGCCTTGTCTGCCACCACCCAGCCATCCTGTGAAATTGACTGACCGTCAAACAGGTCCACCGGGAGTTGGTCCTAGATTTCGCCGACCCCGGCGGCGTCGGCGGCACCACTACCGGCAGTTCCTTGCCCCAATCACCGGGACCTAGCGCCCTCGAGCTGGCGACGCCTGCGCGGCCGCCGCCGCGGGGCGGCCGTCCGCGTCTGCCGTCCCGGCCGGTCCCGTTCCCGCGGTGGCAGGCCTCCGGATGTCCGCTATGAGGAGCCAGGCCGGGCGCCGGGCGACTGGCTGGCCATGCTATCGCCGTGGTGGCCAGGCCCGATCGCGGTGCACCGCGCCCGGGCGCCGCCGAGCCGGACGGCGATCATGTCCCTGACGCCGGCCTCCAGCGGGGTGTCCGCAGGCCAAGCCTGAAATCAGAGCGGCCTGCGGGGCCGCCGTGCCGAGCCCGGGCGGTACCGTGTCCGCTGACGTCAGCGGACCGGGATCACGCTGCGCCGGCCAATCCAGCGCGCGGCGCCGGATATCACGCTCTGTTCCGGGCCCCGGCCCTCGTGAGCTTGACGCAATATATCCGCCGATCTGTCCCTTTCCTGAGGCCGCGATTGACCGACGGCTCAGCGCGCATATCGGGGACTTCTGGCGGGCCGGTGTTGTCAGCCGGTGTGGAGTACTCCGGTGCTGGGTTTGGTCGGATGGCCAAATGCCAGCCCCGGACATGCGCATGGAGGCGGGCCTGAGCGGGTTCCCTGTGCTGCGGTATTTCCGTGTGTTCGGCCCTTCGGGTCGGCGGCCCGATCCGGCGGGTGCGTGCTGGCGAGCCGGGCGGTGATGGCCGGGGCTGCTGCTCGAGCCCTGCCGTGGCGGCGTTAGCTGGACCGGTTACCGCTGTGCTAGCGGGCTGGTTTCGGCCGGGTAGCCGACCGCGCGGGGCGCATTGGTCCGGCGTGGCGAGATAGCCGGCCGCCACCGACTCCGCCCAGGGGCCGATCAAGGTCGGGACCTTCCCGGGTCGCTATCGCGCTTACCTGACACTAACCCGCGTGAAACCTGGACCGCATCAGCGGGCCGACGAGTCGGCAGATTACCTGGATTCAGTGCGGGCACCGCGAGGGGGCCGGGCTCGGGCCGCCCAGTGCACAGCCTCACCTCCGCCCTTCCCAGCTTGAAGGACCGGCGTGGCCAGTGCCCTGGTGGCGACGGCGCAGGATCATTTCAGCTCCCCATCCGCACCGTCGGCACAATCATCAGCCGCTGCGAGCCGACGCTCGGTGTCACCTGATCGCCGCGCCGACCATTCGGCCGGCCTATTGCGGTCAGTTACAAGCTTCCCTAGAGCTTGACGTGCGCGTAACCGAGGCGATCATTACAAAACTGCAGCTTAAACAAGGTGACCGCTAACCGATCTGGGTGCCAGACCTGGTCGCCAGCGTGGCCGCCCATGCCGCACCAGATCGGACGTTTGGTCGCGTGCCCGAGACGGCTGGCCTGGTTCTTGGGGGCCTGCAGACCACCCGTCTGTTAGATAGCCGACACGAAATCCCGGCGGTAATCGGCGGGACAACCGTGCGGATTGCGGCCTGCACGCGAATGTCCTGTGTTGTTCGAGGCACCCTCACTTGCTGACGGTCCATTGCACAGTACCGCGTGCTGAATGCCAGCGGCGCGGTCGTCCCGCTCAGCGTTCTCATGCAGACGCTGGTCTCAGCCTCACGTGCAGGATAGCGGACGGATGGATACACAGACATCGAGCCATGCGCGACCATACGATGCGGCGGCACGATATAGCAGTCCAGGAAGAGCACGCCCGATATGCGAGCGGCCGTCCTAATCAACCGTCTCCGAGTTTCTCAACCGCATCTCGTGCGCCAGCGTGCCCGGTCTCGGCGGCTCTGGTGTACCAGGTGCGGGCCTCGTCCAGCTCAGGCGGGTCCAGCTGGGTGGCGAGCAGCTGCCCGAGGTTGTATTGCGCGTGGCTGAACCCGGCTTCGGCGGCCCGGGTCCACCAGGTGCGGGCCTCAGCCAGGTCCGGCGGGTCCAGCTGGGTGGCGAGTAGCCACCCGAGGTTGTATTGCGCGCGGGTGTTTCCGGCTTCGGCGGCCCGGGTCCACCAGGTGCGGGCCTCAGCCAGCTCCGGCGGGTCCAGCTGAATGGCGAGGAGCTGCCCGAGCATGAACTGGGCGTCGACGTCTCGGGCTTCGGCGGCGCGGGTCCACCAGGTGCGGGCCTCAGCCAGCTCCGGCGGGTCCAGCTTGGTGGCGAGCAGCCACCCGAGGTTGTATTGCGCGCGGGTGTTTCCGGCTTCGGCGGCCCGGGTGTACCAGGTGCGGGCCTCAGCCAGCTCCGGCGGGTCCAGGACGTCTGCAAGCAGCCACCCGAGGTTCGCCTGGGCGTTGGTGTTTCCGGCTTCAGCGGCCCGGGTCCACCAGGTGCGGGCCTCAGCCGGCTCCGGCGGGTCCAGCTGAATGGCGAGGAGCTGCCCGAGCATGAACTGGGCGTCGACGTCTCGGGCTTCGGCGGCGCGGGTCCACCAGGTGCGGGCCCCAGCCAGCTCCGGCGGGTCCAGCTTGGTGGCGAGCAGAACCCCAAGGTTGTATTGCGCGCGGGTGTTTCCGGCTTCGGCGGCCCTGGTGTACCAGGTGCGGGCCTCAGCCAGCTCCGGCGGGTCCAGGACGTCTGCAAGCAGCCACCCGAGGTTCGCCTGGGCGTCGGTGTTTCCGGCTTCGGCGGCCCTGGTCCACCAGGTGCGGGCCTCAGCCAGCTCCGGCAGGTCCAGCTTGGTGGCGAGCAGCCACCCGAGCTTCACCTGGGCACCGGCGTTTCCGGCTTCGGCGGCCCTGGTGTACCAGGTGCGGGCCTCAGCCAGCTCCGGCGAGTCCAGGACGTCTGCGAGCAGCGCCCCCAGGCTGAACTGGGCATCGGTGTTTCCGGCTTCGGCGGCCCGGGTCCACCAGGTGCGGGCCTCAGCCAGCTCCGGCGAGTCTAGCTTGGTGGCGAGCAGCTGCCCGAGGCTGAACTGGGCGGTGAGGTTTCCTGCTTCGGCGGCCCTGGTGTACCACCTGCGTGCCTCGGCCAGCTCGGGCGGGTCAAGCCGGTTCGCCAGCAGCTGCCCGAGGCCGAACTGGGCGTCGGAGTTCCCGGCTTCGGCGGCCCTGGTCCACCAGATGCGGGCCTCAGCCAGCTCCGGCGGGTCCAGCAGGTCTGCGAGCAGTAGCCCGATGCCGTGCTGAGTGTCGGCGTTTCCGGCTTCGGCAGCCTTGGTCCACCAGGTGCGGGCCTCAGCCAGCTCCGGCGGGTCCAGCTTGGTGGCGAGCAGCACCCCGAGGCTCACTTGCGCGTCGGTGTTTCCGGCTTCGGCGGCCCTGGTGTACCAGGTGCGGGCCTCAGCGAGCTCGGGGGGATCAAGCCGGTTGGCAAGCAGTTGTCCGAGGCCGAACTGGGCGTCGGAGTTCCCGGCTTCGGCGGCCCTGGTCCACCAGATGCGGGCCTCAGCCAGCTCCGGCGGGTCCAGCTGGTTAGCGAGCAGCAGGCCGAGGTTAAGCTGTGCGGGGAGGATTCCGGCTTCGGCGGCCTTGGTGTACCAGATGCGAGCGTCGGCCAGCTCCGGCGGGTCCAGCTGGGTAGCGAGCAGCAGGCCGAGGTTAAACTGTGCGTCGGTGCGCCCGGCTTCGGCGGAGCGGCGGGTCGCTGCTACGGCAACAGGGATATTGCCGCGCAGGAAGGCAGCGACGCCAATGTAGAACGCGTCTTCGTCAGCTGCATGGCTCAGGAAGCTCTGCCAGGTATTTTCGGTCACTGGCCGACCGCGCTCAGCGCCTTGGCCGTCGTCGGCGGCTACCAGGTAGTCGAAAGGCCAGTAGCCGCGCGACCTATCGGGCAGCCGCTGGGCGCGTAGAAGGGTTACCCTAACTCCCGCCGCTGTTGGGCTACGGGCCTGGCGGAGCGCCTCGGTCATCTCGTCGTCGCGCACGTCGAGGTCGGGGCGGTTCTCCTCGAGGTGGTGGCACGCTAGGGCGAGCAGGTCCGGCTCCGGGATAGGCCGTGCGAGGCCGCAGCGTGCCCAGTCGACGCAGGTCTGGACCAGGGTGTGCAGCAGCGGCGGGTCGGCAGTTGCCGAGTCGTGGTACCACTGCAGCAGTTCCGGTGCGCCGGCCAGAATCTCCGCCAGGCCTTCCGGCCGGGAGCCGACCTGCGGATATACCTCGGCGGCTCGGGCCTGCTCGCCGGGGTCCTGCCGTGTGCTGGCCAGCTCGATCCAAGTGGCGTTGTTGAGCACCATCCGCACTTCACGCGTCAGCTCGCCGTCGGGCCCGCGCAATAGGTTCCGCTGCTCGGTCCGCAAAGTAGCGACCAGGACGGTCGGTCCCGGCCGGTCGAGTAGGCGGGAGATGGTTGCCTGGGATAGCTCCCCTCTGGGCGGCAGGTAGTCTTGGAGGTCGTCCAGCCAGATCACAAGCGGGTCGGAACTGCCCAGCGCCGGATGCCCGGCCAGCTCATTCAGCGGGTGCCGCGTCGGGGAGGGGATCTGGTGCTGTGAAAGCCGCGCTGGCACGGCCAGGAGGGCGCCGCGCCAGTCGTCGTGTCCGCGCAAGACCTCAAAGGCTGTACGAGTCTTGCCAACCTTCGAAGGTCCGACCAGCACCACTAGGCCGCCGCACTGTAGCGCAATGGCCAGCGACTTGTCTTTAGTTCGCGGGACATACTCGTCGTGCTGCCCGTAGGTGTCGGCGTTACCGAACCAGGACGCGGTCGCGCCGAGCGTGTAGGGGTCAAGCTCGGCCACCCGAGGCAGACGGCTGTGAATCAATATTTCTACAAGCTCGACCAGCGGCAGTCCCCCGGTCAGCGGCAGCTTGTCCACGGGTGGAAGCCCGAGCGCCGCAGCCACCGCCGCGCTGCCCGGGTTACCACTGGCGGGATCTGCCGCGAACCGTTCTACCGGCAGGATCGTGATCGCCGAGCCGCCTTGCCGCGGATGGTGCTTGATGACCACCCCAAGGGCGACGCCCTGGTGGAACACTAGCGCGCCGGACAGGCCGCCCCAGGGCGAACTGTCGGTGAGATCTCCGGCGGCCACGGTGCCGGGAACGACGACGTCGGTCAGCTGCGGATCGCGCATTACCAGAAGCCCGGACTCGATGTCCTCGGTCACCCGGATCGTGCCGTGCAGCTCAGCGCAGCCGCGCTGTTGGTCCTTGGGGTCGAGCTGCCAGCGCGGGAAGCCCATCGCCTCGCAGTCTCTAAGTTCCCCGGAGTGGCTGCGGTCCACACGCCCGAACCGAGGCGGCTCCAAGACGGCCGGCACAGCCCAGGCGGTGTCAGCGACAGCGAGCACCGCGACGTCCTCAGCGGCGGCGATCGGCGTGGCAGTTGCTGCTGCCCCAGAGAGGCGGATCACCCGCAGCGACCGAATAGATCGGCCGTTCCTCTCGTCCACTGTGCAATGCCGCGCGGTCAGCACCAAGCGCTCGGTGACCAGGTAGCCTGAGCCGATCTGAACGCGCCCGCCATCAAGGTCGGCCGCCACTGCCACGACCCGGTCAGCCGGGATACCGACCCAACTCCCCCCCATATCCACCGCCTACGCCTAGTAATCGCTGAGGGCGCGCCAATGGGCGTGTCTCCGGGGTCCGTGGCCCGAAATGAGGTGGCTGGGCGCTCTGGTCGGCGATAGTGCCGTCGGGGGTGTAGGAGCCGTCGTCTTGCTTCCACACCGGCTCTAGCCGCAGCGCCAACGTCTGCGTCGTGGCCGAAGAATACGACCCGCCCAGCCCGATGACGTGCCAGCCGATCTTGCCCCCAGCATCCTTCGAGACCGCGACCTGCATCGACAGCTCAACCGGCGCCAGCCGGAATTTCATCGCGGCGTTCTCACCCTCGCCCATCGCAGCCAGCAACTCCTCGCGCAACGCCGCGATCGCGGCTGCCAGCCCCACCGTCACGTCGGCCATAGCCAACTCTGTACCACACATCGCGACCCAAGCACAGACGTCGCGGCGGCCGGCCAGCTTCCCGCCGACCTCCAACCGGGCTCGTAGGAGTGGGACTGGGACCGGTAAGCCACCGAGATAAGGCTTCCGATGACCGCTCGACCTCGGGCGCGAGCTGGTGAATCTGCTCATATGGCAGCACTACCCCCGCCATAACGCGGGTCGGCAGTACGGTCCCGCTACAGGCGGCCTTCTGCCCCAGGAATCGGCACCGCCTGCACTCACCGTCACGTGCTCCTAGCTACCCGGGCTGGTCGACAAGGCCCTGCTCGTAGTCCGCGAACGATGACAGGTCGCTCCTGATTTCCCGGTGTAGGCGTCGGTCGAGCGCCAGCTGGAGTACCTGATGCAGCTAATAGCCCACGGCAAGGCGCTCACCGAGGCCAAGAGGGCCAGCCTCACCCTCGGTGCCTGCGCCGCCCGAGAGTTCGAGACGCCGATCCCGATTTGCCGACGTGCTGTTCAAGGGTCAATTACCTGGCTAACAGGATGTCGCGACGCGCCGACAAGGCTGCGCCGCTGCCAGGGCATGTCATCAGCACTGACCCGGAACGGAGTCGCCGCCAGCGTGGCCGGTCTCAGTGGCCCGCCTAGCCTCGCATGGTCGGCCGATGACACGCAGAACAGGATTTTCTGCGCAAGCCCGCAGACGCATCAGGCTTCGTGAACGGATGCGCCGAATCGGCGATAGGGTCGGCCGGCGTAAGGGCCGTTCGGCTTGGCGGCAGACTCGAGCGGCCCGGGAAGCGCCGGGCGTTCACGCGAGGTGCAGACCCCCGGGCATCAATGCTCAGCCGATGGCGAGCGCATTGTCGACCCAGGTCCGCAGGGTGGCCAGGGGGACGGTGCCGGTCTGCCGGGCGGCTACCTGCCCGTGGCGCAGGACCAGCAGGGTCGGGATGGCCTGGACCCCGAACCGTTGCGAGATCTGCGGCGAGGTAAGCATTCAGCCCGTTCACGCGTGGTGATAGGTAGCCCGGATTTCGGCTGAGGTTACGGGGAGAATGCCTGTGCCGGGGGTCGCCAGGGCCTGCCGAGCATGAGGTCGTGCAGGATGTCCATGGCGTTCTTGCCGTGCTTGCGGGCGGTGTCGATGTAGCTGCGGATGTCGAGGCGGTCCTGGGTGACGTCGTCGCTGGCCAGGCGGCCGGAGATCTTCTGCTGTGTTTTCAGCGGGCGGACGCCGCGCTCGCTGATGTTATTCGTGGGCCAGATTCTGGTGTCCGTGGTGAACCGCAGCACGTCATCGCGGCGCTCTTTGCAGAATTCGAGCAGCTCGCGGCCGGGCCGCTGCTTCGTGCTGTTCTTCGGCCCGGGCACGCGGGGAACGCTGGCCAGGCCGGCCAGGACGGCATGCCGGAACTCGTGCGCCAGCGGTTTCAGCACGTCGGCGGGGATAGCGGGAAGACCCTGTTCACAGGCGGCGTGCCAGGCATGGATCATGCCGCGCAGCGCCCGCTGCGCCTGTACCGGCCAGATGGCGCCCGGGTAGCTCCCGGCGCAGTCCTGGTAATCGCGCAGGATGTGAGCGAGACACGCCTGGTTCCCGGCGATGTGCTCCCACCTGGGATGGAAGTAGGGTGGGCTGCCCGGCGAGGTCCCGGCAACGGGCCTTTTCCGGGGCAGCCTCCCTCCAAACTCAGCGTGCACCTTTCGATGCACTGAGCTTTCCGGCGATTTATGCCGCATGCGCGACGGGGTTCGCGTGGATCCAGTCATGGCACGGCGCGCAGACGATGAGCGTCTTGCGCCGCATTTTCGCCATGAGCGCGGCCCACGCAGGCTGGCCCGGTCCCGGTTTCCCGAGCGTTTTGAGGCCGGTGACCTGGTGGACTGTCACCGTGGTGCCGGTCTCGCAGAGCTCGCATTCCCGTATTCGGAGCCTTTTGGCGAGCTCCTTGCGGGGATAGGCTGCCGGGGCGGGCGCGGGGTCGCGGATGACCGCCCGCCGGTCCTGCCGCAGGATGATCCCGCCGAATCGTGCTACCAGGTCCTTCTTGCCCTCGCGGTGCTTTCTGGCCTCGAAGCAGGTCCGCAGCCCGTCGCTGGTCTCGATCTTGGCCTTGTGACGGGCCGCCATCTTGGCAACGGAGCTGCGGTGCTTGCGGGCCAGCGTCCTCAGCATCGAAGACTCGGCGTTCCACCGCAGGGTGGTCAGCCGGTAAACGTCCCGGGCAAGCAGGTAGTAGTTGACGACGCCTGCGTACTCGGCCCCGTATTTCCGGACGATGTCGTAGTCGTCGAGGTTCTGGAGCCGGGGGCGGTGCGAGGGTTTGCCTCGCCGTCGGTAGCGGGCGATCTGGGCCTTGATCACGTCCCTCGGGACCCGCAGCGCGATCGTGCCGTTGACCGTCCTGCGGCCTCCGGTGATCTTGTCGCGGGAGTGCTGGACGGTGATGTCGTAGCCGAGGAACCGCGCATGCTGGCTGCGTGCGTGGGTGATCAGGGTTTTCTGCTGGTTCAGTTCCAGTCCGAGGGTCTCCCGGAGGAACTTTGCGAGCTTTGCCTTGATCTCTTCGGCTTCGGCCTTCGGTCCGATAAATCCCAGTATGTGATCATCCGCGTACCTTGTGTATTTGAGGCGGCGGTAGCCGGGGTCCATCGGGTCGGATGCGGGGAGAGAGCGCAGCTGCTTTTCCAGGTCCCGGGCTGCTGCCCGGTCCCCGCGTTTCCGCGCCCGCGCCAGCCGGTACTGTATCCTGTCGTACTCAGGGTTACATTTCCGGCGGGTTCCCCGCGTGTATTGCGGGATCAGTTCCTGCTCGACGAATTTGTCGAGCTTGTCCAGGTAGACGTTACTGAGGATCGGTGATACCACCCCGCCCTGCGGACAGCCGCTGAGCGAGTCGCGGTATTCCCAGTCTTCAAGGTACCCGGCTTTCAGCATGTTACGGATAAGCCTGAGGAAGCGCTGGTCATGGATTTTCTCCGCCAGTATCCTGAGAAGGATTTCGTGGTCAAGCGACCCGAAGCAGTCGGAGATATCTCCCTCGATGAACCACGTGGTCCCGGTCCAGGTATTCTGGATATCGCGAAGTGCGGTATGGCACCCGCGATTCCTCCGGAATCCGTGCGACCACCTGGAGAACTGCGGCTCGTAGATTGCCTCCAGCAGGAGGCGCACCACCTCGCCGACTAGTTTATCGGACCATGACGGAAGGCCGAGGGGGCGGAGCCGCCCGTTTTTCTTCGGGATGTAGATGCGGCGGGCCGGGGAGAACCGGTACCTTTCGTTCCGCATCAGCCCTATGATCTGTTCGATCTTTTCCTCGGACATGCCGTCGGCGGTTTCCTCATTGGCCCCCGGCGTCATCGCTCCCTGGTTGGAGTAGATGTTGCCGTAGGCGGTCAGGTACAGCTCCCTGTTGAACATCTGCCTGTAAAGCTGCGTGCACGGCAGGCCCTTCCTGCCGCGCTCGCGGAGAACGCCGAGTACCACTCCGGTTTCCTGCATTCCGCATTCCTCATGGTTCCTTCATCGTTCATCGCCTGTGCCCCTTCGCCCTGTGGTCCGGTTCTCCCGGTCTCCAGATTGGACGGGTCGTTACGCCGCCGACTACATACGGGCACTCCGTCGCCATAGGACTCGCGTCCCTTAGGCGATCCCACGTTCACAACTGCTATACGTGCTAGCGCGACTTAGGTGCCCCGTTCGTCTCCTTGAATGCCCTGACAGGACATCGCTCCAGCGTCCCGGAGGAATGCCGGGAGTAACTACTGAACCTCCCGGCAGGGACCGGCGCCGGTTACGGACGTCTTTCCGGCGGGTGTACCATTGCACCTTCTGGAGACTGGGATTCAGGCAGTCTAGCTTTTCACCATATCGCGCGGATCTCCCGGCACGCCGTTCCTGACGCCTGGACACAGGCTGCCGGTTTTCTGCCATGCTGCGTTCCCATTCAGCCTTTCGGCCTCCGGTAAGGCATCAGATCCGAAGACATCTCCTCCATTCTCCGCCCGCTTAGCAGGCGATATAGCAGTGCGCCTCGTGGCGCACGTAGTTCTGGTACCTATCGGAGACCACGATCCCGGCGAAACCGGGGAGGATCCCGGCGTCTTGCATGGAATCCAGGCTGCGGCTGCCCAGCCAGAACGCCGAGTACCGCTCGGTGAACGCGCCGTGGACGTACTTCTTCTCCCCGGCCGGCCCGGACCGCAGCGTGGTCTCGTCGAACCCGGCCACGCCAGACGCGGTGATCAGGGCGCGGATCAGCGCCACCACCTCGCCGGCCAGGGAAGCCGCCCTCGCCAGGCACGAGTGGATGAACCCCTCTGACACGGCGGCGCCGGCCACGTCGGCGATCAGCTGCCGGCACCGCTCCACCGGGACATGCTGGAAAACCACCAGGTACACCGCCAGCGCACGCAGCCTGGGGCCGATCGACAGCGCGGAGTCCGGCACGCCCGCCGGGCGCGACGCGACGTGCGTCTTCCCGCAGGCGCACCGCGCCTGGTGCAGGTCGTGCTGCACCCGCTCCGCCGCCGCAGCCGGGATCTCCTCCTGCTGAAACGACCGGGCAACCCCCAGGTCAGCGGCGTCCGCCAGGTCCGCGCCGCACGAGCACGCGCCCTCGGGATAGTGGTCCTCGGTCCGGTCCGGGACCTCCCACGTCATGGACGCGCCCGGGCTGCCCGGCTGTTTTCCCCGCTTCTTCTTCTCCGCCCGCTCAGCGGCGCGCCGCTGCTTCCTGGGCGGCTTCCGCCCCGGCAGGTCATCCGAACTCGGCGGCATCGAGGAGTTCCCGCTGTTCCGCGACCCCGACCGCTCCGCTGCCTCCAGCCGCTCCCGCAGGTCAGCGACCACCGCCTCCAGCCCCGCGATCCGCTCCGCCTGCTCCCGGATCAGCGCATCACGCGGATCCCCGGGCGGCTCCTCCGGCGGCACATCGGTCACGGCCCGAAATCATCCCCGAAACCACGCTCAGCTTCCCCGGTAACACCCCGCCCGCCGCCAAAACGTAACCACGATCACCCACCGCAACACCAAGCCCAGGGACCTGAATGTTTACCACCAGGTACCTCGCCCTTGCCCTGGCCCAGACCGATCCCGGCCCCGAGCTCTCGGAACTGCAAGGTTACCTGCCACTTATCATCCAGCTGCGCACATACCAATCGATGGTGGCCTCGCGACGGTGCAATGATTTCCTTGACTACCTTGATGTTCTCTACGCTACTGAGGCCCTCGGAATCCGGAAGCCCGAGCTTCTGCAGTTCATGAGTTATGGCGGGAAGGCGCTGTTTCTCCTCGACGGGCTAGATGAGATCGTGGAGGTGGGATTCCGTCAAGAGGTTTCAAGCCAGATTGCCGTGCTGGCTGATGAGTACCCTCAGATCCGGATCCTGGTCACGTCTCGGGTCATCGGGCACGCCAGGGCGAATCTGGAGGGGGCTGGCTTCGCCTGTTTCGTCCTTGAAGAATTGGATGATGCGAGGATTAGTCAATTCGTACGTCATCAGTATGAGCTGGCAGGCCCTGGCAGCTTTGGCGAGGCCGCCGCGCTGTCCCGCCGCACGCTCGACGCGATATGGAGCTCGCCAGTCCTGCGGCAACTAGCGGGCAACCCTCTTCTCCTTACCATCCTTTCCACCATAGGTCTCGACCGCCCGCTTTCCGCGAGCTGGTGGGAGCTCTACGAGCAGAGTGCAGCTGCTCTTCTCGAAAGATGGGACGTCAACCGATATCTCAGGGAGCAGGACGTGGGTGCGGCCTTTCTGGGTATTGAGGACAAGAAGGAACTGCTTCGTCTACTCGCCTACAAAATGCAGGAAACTGGCGGAAATTATATCAGCTCGCAAGATTTCCTGCTCATTACTGAGGATTATCTTTCCGCCACGTTCGAGCTGGATCCAGCCACGGCGCGCGAGATTGCGCGGACCATGATCCAGCAGTTCAGAGAACGCGATTTTATCCTGGTCTGGCATAGCACGGCGCAGGTCGGTTTCATTCACCGCTCATTCCTGGAGTACTTCTGCGCAAGCGCTGTCATAGAAAGATTCCGGTCTCGCGATCTGAAGCGGCAGGACTTGCAGAAGCTGGCGCTTGATCATCAACAAGACCCCTCGTGGGCGCAGGTGCTGGCATTCGTATCCGAGGTGCTTGGCGAACGCCTGCTTGCGTACGAGATGGGTGAGGTCTTCAAGCCGGTCGGCACGCCGACGCTCACCTTCGTCGAGCCGCAGGAATTCTCCCGCTTCCTCATGACACTACGCCAGCCGGGACTCGGGATCGTCATCGAAGGACCGTCCGGGATCGGGAAGACCACCTTTATTCGGCAGGCGGAACGGCGCGAGCGCGAACATGGCGTGGAAATCAGGATCCTCAGCGCCCGAAGGCCGCAAGATCTCACCGCCATCGCGGCACTGCCATCGGGGCATACCGGTACGATAGCAGTCGACGATTTCCACCGCCTGGAGCCGGCTGTCCGGGAAGCGGTGTCTGATTACCTGAAGCTGCTGGCTGATGAGGAATCGGAAAACCGTTTGATCATCATAGGTATTCCTGGGATCGGCAAGAACCTAGTCGAGCTTTCCTTCGACCTGGCAACGCGTATCAGTATCTTCCGGCTTTCCAAGGCTCCACCGGAATCCGTCAGGGCCCTCATCGAAAGAGGCGAGGAATCCCTTAATATCGCTTTTTATGACCGCGACAACATTGTCGCCGAAGCCAATGGAAGCCTGCAAACTGCACAGACGCTCTGCTGGCACATAGCCCAGCAAGGCGGGGTGGAGCGGACCCAGGTGCAGCGAAAGGTCCTCGGAACTCCTGTGGCGAGCGTAATCCAGCTGGTAGATGCGCAGCTGTCAACCAAATATGATCAGACCATGCGGCAGTTCCTGCTCCTGGACGGCAAGCGCGGCCAGGTGCTTCCCGAACTGCTGAGACTTCTTTCCCGTACCGATGACGGGATCCTCGCCTTGGATTCCGTCAAACAGGCGAGGCCGGATCTCGCGGCAGGGATTGACCAGCACCTGCTGGATGCCTTTCCTGGCGGCTTCGGCTCTGGTCATCCGCAGCTCGAGCGTGATCTCTACTTGGACCCAGTGACCCAGCGGTTGATAGCAGAGGACCCCCAGTTCCTGTTTTTCTTGCGGCATAAGCCATTTGACCAGCTGGCCCGGATGAGCGCGAAGAAGCCCGTGACCCGGAACCAGATATTCATCAGCTATAGCCACCGCGACCAGACCTGGCTGAAGAAGCTTGAGCCGCATCTGAGTGCCCTGGCGGACCGTGGCCACATTGACTATTGGGCCGACACGAGAATCAGGCCATCAGTGCGGTGGAGAGATGAGATCGAGGCCGCGCTGCTTCGGGCGGCGGCGGCGATACTGCTGGTGACGCCGAGTTTCCTGGCATCAGATTTCATCAAGGATGTCGAGCTCGCGAAGCTTCTCAGCCGGGCGGACTCTGACGGTTGTCAGGTATGGTCCCTCATCGTACGGCCTAGTGTCTTTTCGGGCGTTCCGGAGCTGGCCAGGTTCCAGACCTTCAACTCCCCGACCACGCCAGTAAGCAAGCTTCGCCTCCACCAGCAAGACGAGCTTTTCAGTCGGCTTGCTCTGGCTCTCGCCGAGCTTTTCCCTGCAGGCGCCAATCCTTGATACGGCCGATCGTGTTGTGCTCACGCACGTAGGCGTCGGCTGCGGCCCCGACGACGACCCGGCCACCCGCAGCGCCAGCCATCTATTCCAATGGGAAGGCTAGGGCCAGGATCACAGTTGATGGTCTGACCTGCCGTTTACAAGGCGGTCGTCCACGACCGAG
>Ga0208199_1000461_pt1 | contig 16552 bp, 9 predicted proteins | sample Sb_taG_FD_187705 | JGI IMG/M metagenome (GOLD analysis project Ga0208199, IMG submission 187705) | Peat soil microbial communities from Weissenstadt, Germany - Sb_50d_1_NS metaG (SPAdes) (version 2) | ecosystem: Environmental > Terrestrial > Soil > Wetlands > Peat | place: Germany: Weissenstadt... | reverse complement strand
CGGGCCAAGGCTAGCATCTCATCCCTCATCCGCCCCTGCGGGGCACCTTCTCCCGCGGGGAGAAGGTAGGATAGCCACGGCCTTTCTTGATCGCTGTATGCAACGCGCGAGCAAACCGCGCTAACACCACGAACTCTCTACCGGTCGGCCGTCTCCTTCGGTCCGACGTCACTCGACGCCCAGCGCCGCGGTCCGGGTCCGCAAGAGCCGCCCCGGGCGACAACTGCCGCCAGCCCGAGCAGCACCAGCCACGTCTCGAAAGACCCGCCGACCGGAAGGGTTCGTCCCGTGAAAGTTCACCGAAAGACGGTTAACACATAAACTTTAAGCCCAAAAAAACTCACTCGCAGTCCCGACTCGCATACTCGAGCCGCACGAGCAACTCGTGCATCAGCCGGAGTTCTCCCTCGGTCAATGTGCCGAAGATCTTCTGGTTGAGAGCGATCTGGCTGGGCCACGCCTCGGCCAGGAGCTTGCGGCCGGCATCGGTCAGGTAGAGCCGATTGGCCCGCCGGTCCTCCGGGTCGGGGCGTCGCTCGACCCATCCAGCCGTGCTGACCCGGTCGATGAGCCCGACCACGTTCCCCTTCGTGACCAGGAGCCGCTCGGCCAACTCTTGCTGGGTGATGCCCTCGCCGTGCCAGAGCGTCGCCAGGACGTCGAACTGGGGCAGTGTCAGGCCATGATCCCCGAGGGCCTCGGCCATACGCCGCTCCAAACGGTTATGGAAGCGGAGCAAGGTGGTGACCACCTTGGCCTCCCAGCCGCGGGGATCCTCGTTCAGGACCGGCAGCGACCAGCGTTCGGGCTTCGGAGCCTGGCTCATATAGTTTATATATATACCAAATGCCGGGCCGAGTCAAGCCTCATTTCCAGGAGAGGGGCGTCCGCGACCGTTCGGCGACACCTGACCCGGGGCACAGCCGCGCCTCGCTATTCGCCGGGAGGGCCGCCGACAGCTCGCCATGATCGATTTTGACGCTCCGGCGGTCGGCACAGAGACAAGACAGAGACAAAGGACAAGCAGACGGGGACGGTTATTGACCTGTTCCACGGTACGATTCATCCGATCCGAATTCGGTCAAGTCGAGCTGGGGGATGGTCAGATATTGCTGGATGCGGTGACTGAGCCTGGGGTCACCTTTGAGCTGTTCTCGGAGGCGAGAACCATTCGGCTCTCGAACCACTGTCTGATGTCCGTAGCATCTGTATTGATGGGTTGGTAGTCCACCGTCGAAAAGGGGATGTATCCTTCTGGCCAGCAGCCATCAACTCGACACAGCAGACGATGGTGCACCCCGGCAGGAGGTGGATTCACTTGCACGACAAAGACTTGGGGCTGCGGCAACGAGGAGAGAAGTTCGCACATCTCCCTGCTCAGGTAGGCCGGAAGATAGCCCAGAAGGACGTAATCCCGTGTCCGAACAGCGAGGGAGGTTGGATCGAGCTCGTTTTGTGCGTCCCAAAGCAAAAACAAGGGCTCGTGCGGTCTGAGGTCAGCGATTCGCTCCTCCACGACGGGCTGAGGCATGTACCGGATCCCACGAATCAGGCAATGTGTGGCAAAGGCACCTGTTTGCGGGTCTGACAAGGGAAGTGGGAACATTTCGATTTGATCAGTTTCTCGCCTTCCACCGGTCCGGGCGAGAATGTGCATCGGGTCGGCGTTTTCCTGGGAAAGCCCGAGAGCCCCGATGTACTCGCGGAACTCGGGACGGCTGACAGGCATAACTCGATTGGAAAAAAGCGGGAAAAGCTGATGGCTCAGGTAGAATTGGCCCAAATATGGGAAGTCTAGGAACGCCATAAATCCCTGCTGGATCGCTTCCTGAGCTTTTTTAATATATGTAAACTCATAGAGTTTATCATCGCGGTAGATCAGTCGTCCGACCGGGATAATCGAGTGAGTCTTGGGACTTCGCCAGGTGACGAACAGGACTGGGGGTCGTGGGGACATAATCACGTTGTCTCCGCGAGTAGACTGGATCGGTTACAGGCGAGCAGTGCCAGAGCAAATTCCTTGCTGGCTTCGGACATGATCTTGTCAGGCACCCGCAACACGGTCTCCTCCAGTATACCCGCGTCCAGAATCTTAAGCTGCCCCCGCCAGAATCCTCCTGAGTCGGGACGACGGTCTGCGGCTGCCCGGAACGCGTCAATGGGGCTCATGGGCTGCGGATCACCTTGGACCCGATACAACGCGGACCGTGCCCTCCGGAGAAACGCAGGCACCGCGTAGCCTTGATCCCTCGTGTTGAGTCGCTTGACGCGTTCCTCGTCCGTAAGGCCGTGGGCGAGGCTAGACGCATGGTCGAAAGTTGGGCACAGTACAGCACGTCGTTGGGCATCGGTTGGGGTGAGTTGCAGGATGGCCCAGTTCTCGTGGTGCCGGTCGGTATTGCCGATCAAGGAGTCCAGCAGCAGATAGCCGACAAAGAGGTCGAGAGGCGACCGGATGGCCGGGTCACTTGGGCTCTCATCTGGCAGACCGATGAACTCGGCCCCAAGAGCGGCAAAGACCCGATCGATCGTATGCTCCGCAACGCGGTAACGATTCGTCTGGGGATAGGTCGGGTCGGCCTCGACGAGGAGACTGTTCCCAAGCACGAGCTCACGAGGCGAGGCTGTTCCAACGAGGTCCCGCGAGATGATTCCCATCTTATCTTCGAATCTGGCAAGCTCCACGGTCGCATGGGGGATAGCGAGGTTCTCGGCCACCTCTGCGGCAATCTTTTCGGCCCAGTCATCTCCGACGTTCGGTCGGTGGCGATGCTTGAAAAGCCACTTGGGACCGTCCGGATCCTGAACCCAGAACTTGGGCTTGCTCCCCATCTCTTCGACGGAAAGGATCCTCCAGTTGCTGACATCGACGATTCGATAAGGCGTTCCGGCCATTAGATGCTCGTCAGCAAGAGTCGCAATGCCGCCAGCACCCGTCGGGGGTGTTTCCGGTGCATGGCCATTCCGAGCCAGTATCCGATTTCTTCACGGCTCATCTCGGCAACTCCATCGGCCACCTGACGGATTCGGTCCAGATTCCGCACAAGGGCCAGGACCCGAAAGAGCAGGCCGAGATTAATGGCCAAGTCTTCTTCCAATCTTCCAGGCCCGAGTCTTCTCAGCGTTCATGGTCCCTGGATTGACCTTCGACCCGGACAACCGTCTGAGCAACCTTGGCTAGATGACGCGGTGAGCCGAGCCCTCAATGTTGAATCTCATCTTACCTTGAATCTCTGGCCGCGCACTCTCGACCGAGGAAGGCCGGTAGCCTGATGTGTCTGCGGGCGTCTCGGCGACTTCGTTAGCACGACGGAAAAGGCCACCTGTGCGGGTTGGACGGGGTCGTCGGAATGTCCGGCCGCAAGCGGGAACCTTCGGGACGGAAGGGCACGGCGTGTCACCATGCCAGGATCGCTGAGACCCGTCGATGACCGTTTCCTCTCCCATGCCATCGACTGCGGCAACAACCGCTCCTTGGTCTCCTTCAATCACAGAGTCGGCCGATCCTGTCGTATGATGAGGATGTACGGACGCGGCAGTCGCTCTTTGACAATCCGCTGAGAGATTCCAGGCCGCGCGCCTGAGCCACGCATGTGGAGGGCGTTGCGCGGCGCAGCCGCGCGGCCCGCGTGTTGCTTGAAAGACAGGGACGATTCGATGAGATTGTCACGAATACGCAGACTTTGCGGAATCGCAAGGCGACAACGGTCGGAGTAACTTTGACGCGGGTCTCGCTGCCCGGCTCATCCCGCATCAGCAGAAAAGAAAGCAGCCTGTGCCTGGCGGCCGCCGAAAAAGCGCCAAACAAAGCCAATGGTATTGGCGCTTAAGCCATTGTCCCACAAAGAGTAGCATCCGATGGCTTCGGTTTCCTGCCGGTAAACAAAGCCAATTCCGGGATGGAACTGGAGCTTGTGTCCGCTCTCGGGAATCAGGCAGACTAACCAGCGATTCCCAATGCCGCGCGATCGAACCTGGCAAGCAACGTTTGGCCCACGCGACTCCCGGCTCGCGGCAAGGCGCCGTCCAGCCAGGCATCGACGTCCGCACTCGTCATCCCGCGCGACCAGGTTGATTGCGAGATTTTCTCGAGCTTATCAGCGATCGCAGCATCCTCGATATCGGGGAGTGCAATAAGTGGGACAGGGATCCCGAAGGCCGTGCGGAGGGCTTCTCCCTTGAGGTGGTAGTACCCAGTGCGGGCAAAAAGCAGAGTCGGTATTCGATTCTCGAGGGCGAATAACGCCGCATGATAACTGTGCGTCAGAAAAGCACTACAGACCTTGATCACACCGGCGATCGCCGCCACGTCGCTGGCATGATTCACGACGTGCCACTCAGCGCGCCGGCGACTGCCGTAGGCCAGGTCGGCGAGCAGCTCCACCTCGGGCCCATGGGACTGCATGTTGATCGGCACGGAGACCACAACGTAGCCGTTTTCCGCCGCGAATTCATCGACTTGACGGGCAGTCTCCTTGAGCTCGTCGCGAGAGAAACCAACGTAACAGGCCTCTCGCGCCTGGAACCCCAATAAGCGGCGATCAAGCGGCACACCGATCTCTGCGAGGTGACCCCGAGCGACCACGGGCCCGTCGCTGCGCAGGCCGAGCGCGTCATCCCCAACCATGTTCATCCGAGGGCCATTCGGGACGATTCGCCTCAACAACCGCAACGACAGCGGGTCGCGAGTTGCGACGGCCGACGCTCCGCCGACGAGGAATGAGAGCATGGGGATGATCTCCGCCGAGACCGGCCCGACGCCCTGACCGCTCAGGATGTAAGGCACGCCCGCGGCATTGGCGGCGGCGGCGATGGCCGCTCGCCGAGCGATCAGCTCCGGCCAGTAGCTGTTCAGGTTGCCTCCACCCGCGATAACGACCACGTCGAATGACTTCAGGTCCGTTCGTGTGTGGAAGCCGAACTTGAGCCAGCTTGAGAGCTCCCCAGCTAGCGCCTGATCGTTCCGACAACCGTGACGGACGTCGTCTGGATTGAGGCCGGAGCCAAACTCCTCAGAGGTGCCTGCCCACACGCCGAACCGGCCTAGCGGCGGACAGCTTGGTCCGTCGGAGACGACCGATGCCAGGCTGTTGGGCCGGATGCGTCGCAGGCGCTGCAGGGTTGAGAGGAGAATGGCATCGTCGCCGTAGTTACGCACTCCTCCCGAGGCCACCACCAGAACCTTCAGGCCCGAGGGCGCCCGTTGTGGAACTGCCCGGGCCGGTGGGGGCGATGACCAACCGGTACTGGCCCATAGTGTGCCGATCGCAGGATGGTGAATGCACGCGCGGTATCGCGATGAATCCATCGCGTCCACGCTACCGAAGATTCGCCAAGCTCGTCGGCAGCGCGACGATAACGGTGCCTCGTGGAGCATCGATAGAGGCAATGTCGTGTACTTCCCCACCAAGACCGGGACGAACACCATTGGCTCGCCGAGACTGAACAGCCTCTGGTTCAGCTCCCAATCTTCCAGAGCAGACCATTGACAGTCATACCCACCCAGCTCCAGGAGGCGGTGCGTTCGGACCAGGACCATGGCGTCGATCCAGTTCTCTTTCAGGAGATTCGCGGTCACGCGTTCGTTGCTCATCACGCCCATGACCGAGCCGCATTGATCGACCTTGAGGACATTCCCATAGGCGAGCACCGCCCCGGTTTGCCGGGCAGAGACGTACAAGGTTGCGATGCCCGAGGGCACGAGCTGGTTGTCGGAATCGAGAATCATCGCGTGTTCGAAACCAGCCTGGCTGAGCAGCACGTTGCGAGCACGCGGCAGTCCCAGATTTTCGTCGCTCTGGATGAGCCGGATTCTCTGATCGGCTCGGGCCAGTTCCTGGGCGACCTCGCGACTGCCGTCGCGCGAGGCGTCGTCCAGGATGAGCACCTCTCCAGGGACGGGTAAAGACTCGAGCGTGGCGATGGCACTCGCAACCGAGCGACGCAAGAAGCCGGCATGGTTCCAGCACGTGATCAGGACGCTCACACCTGCTGCGCGGGGAGGAGGAGGGGTGAGCTGGTTCCGGAGCTTCATCTCGGCCGCGGCCCGCGTTGCAAAGCGGGCTGCGGTTTCCATCAGCAGTCCCTGCTCCCGGATCTCTCCCAGCAGCCTTTCGGAAAGCGATGATATTTCCTCGGTCATCTCTCCGTGTCTAAGCTCCAGGACCGAGATCATCCGCCGGCTGTCCGCGAGATCTCGGCGCATGGAGCGGAGAACTTCCTGCATTTTCCACGGCAAGCGGACCAACGACATAAGTTTCATATCAATTCACGATTGAGGGAAGGAATGATCTGCGCCAGGTCCTGCTCCATGTTTCCCGACAGGATGATCGACAGCCCTTCGTCGATTCTCGCGGCTCGTTCTTGTCTCGAAATCGGGGGGACGGGCCCCTCTTCGGGAATGGCTAGCGTGAAGTGGGAAAGGCCCGGAGGAAGGCAAGCGGCCAATGCGTCGTAGCTCGCCTGGGGTACGCACTGCAAGGGTAAGCAGCCGTGACGGAGGGCTTCGAGGACAAGGAATGGATCGAGGTACTCGCCGCCACCCCACCAGACGCGCGTCTCGGAGCACTGCTGGATCAAGGTGGCCTCGCCATGTGGAATGCCGTGATCACCCTCGGCGTGGCTTCTTCGTGTCAGGCAGGTGACGCCCTGTCCCCAAGATTCCGTCAGCCGCTCCATCAGACGAGCCGTTTCGCGCGAGTCGAAAGCGATCAAGCACCAGGGGTTTGGCCGGTCATTTGCGACCCGGCACGCGTCAAGGATCTCCAAACCCAGCGATGAAGGGGGGCGTAAGGGCAAGGGGATCCGACCCGGAGCCGGCACGGTCCAGGTGATCTCGACGTGGCACGTGCTCGTGTCGGCTTCCGGCCGCCCTTCGCGTGCAGTCACTGGCACTGGCAGCAAGTCGCCGGCCGATGCCGGCAACAAAGACACAGCGGCTCCGGAGGGTGCCTCGATCGCGATCAAACGCGCGTCTCGTTCCTGGCGCACGGTCGCAAGCGGGTGCCTGGCTGGCAAGCGTCGGAAGGCGGCGGAGCGCAGTTCGGCCAGCCTCGGCTCGTCCGGAAAGCTTTCGCACAACTCGCTCCACAGTGCTTCCTGAGCACTCCCTGGGTCGACCTGGTCGAGACTGGGAAGATCCATCACTGCCTGGAGCGTGAGGGGCTCCAGGAACACGGGCGCACGCTCGAGTGCCCCAGCGATAGCCAGGGCGCACTGAGTCCGAAGACACTTCACGCAGCGGCCGCAATTGGTGTCGATGTCCTCGCGCCAGCAAACCTTCAACCGCGCGAGCGCGACATCTGAAGGGGCGATTGAGATCACCTTGTTCGTACGGGTGACCTCAACGCCGTCCACGTGAATCGTCGTCCGCTCGGTCGACCAGAGCGGGTCGAGATTGGGGTCGCTCCCCCACGGAATCAAGTGGTTTGAGTCCATGGTAGAAGCCGTGAGCACATCAGCGACCCAGCCGCCGAGGGCGAGACCGATTCCCGCCAGCACACCACCGTGGGCAAGCTCCCAGTTGATGAACCGGTCGAGAAGATCTCGACCGTTGTGTGAAATGGGGATGAGCGGCAGGCCCATGCAGCCGGCGGCTTCACGGGTCAGCTCGAGGGCCCGGCGACGAGTCCCCGGCGAATACTGGCGATCCAGGTCTGGGGAGTACAAAAGGTGGGTGATCTGTCGCGGATGCTCATCAGCCCGGTCACGCAGAGCCGAATACCACGAGTCGACCCCGCGGGTGAAGAAAAGAGCAGTCGCTTTGCCTGGACGCCGCTCGGCAGCGAGGGGCTCGGCCTCGACAGCCGCCGGCGCGATTCCCCACCACGACCGGAAGAGCTCGCACGCTTTTTTCGTGTTGCCCAGAAGCAGCGGAGAAACCGTGCCTTCCAGTCGCAGTCTCTCTCCCAACACACCCGCGAGCAGCAGAAGAGTCGGCACGAACGGGTTGCCAGTGAGGTCGAGCCAGCCGACATAAGCACGTGGTACACCTATGACAATTTCGAAAGGTGTGAAGTTTCCTGCCTCACTTTGTACGGAAGCGACGATTCGAACTTCGTGATCATCCAGCAAGAGGCGTGACTTCTGAACGATCATTCCCCGTCTCCACGAGTCGACACAGAAGACTTATGGTCTGACGTTCACCCTGGCCCACCTTGCGACGGCTGGCCAGGGGGTTTGCGCGGTATATCTTGGTGTGGTTGGCTGCCAGTTCCGCGAACGACAAACGACTGCAACTTCGCTCCCCCTACTCATCGACGGGAGGCGAAGGGTTCTTGAAGTTGCGTCGATTCAAGTCTTTGGCCATGCACTCTCGACCTGGGGCGCCGGTAGTCTGAGGTGGCGGAAAACCGGCTGGGAGCGCGTTGAGCGATCCTGGTCGACCGAGCGGATCGTGTGTCTCCAGGCCAAGTTCGCTGAGCCCTGGTCTTCTTCGATGACAGAGTCGGCCGATCCTGTCGTAGAATCATGATGTAGGGACACGGCGGTCGCTCTTTGACAATCCGCTGAGAGATTCCGAGCCGCGCGCCTGAACTACGAATGGTGAGGGCGTTGGGCGTGCAGCCGCGCGGCCCGCGTGGTGCTTGAAAGACAGAGACGATTCGATGTGATTGTCACGAATACGCAGACTTTGCGGAATCGCAGGGTGACAACGGTCGGAGTAACTTTGACGTGGGCCTCGCTGCCGGGCTCATCCCGCATCAGCAGAAAAGAAAGCAGCCTGTGCCTGGCGGGTGCCGAACAAGCGCCAAACAAAGCCAATTGTATTGGCGCTTAAGCCATTGTCCCACAAAGAGTAGCATCCGATGGCTTCGGTTTCTTGCCGGTAAACAAAGCCAATTCCGGGATGGAACTGGAGTTTGCAAACCTGGAGGATCGGCTGCCTCGCGCGAAATTGGTCGCTTCACCGAAACCGCAATGCGGGGGCGAAGGTGAGGAGCGAAAGGGCCGCGACCAGGGCGATGTAGTGGATGAGAGCGCCGCGATCGGGGCGGTCGCTGGGTTTGTCGAAGAGGGCGCGGGCGGCGGCGACGAGCATGAGCAGCAGGAGCATGCCGTCCTCGGTGATCGCCCAGGCGGTTGCCAGGGCCGTTGCGGCCAGCCAGCGCTGGGGACGGTTCAGGGTGCGGAAGACCCGGCCGCCGTCAAGCTGCCAGATCGGGAGCAGGTTGAACAGGTTGATGAAGGCCCCGAACTGGGCCAGGGCGGCCCAGATCTTCTCATGGGTCGCCGTGAATACCAAGCCGCAAAAGATCGCCGCGCCCAGGCCCCAGGTCGGACCCGCCAGGGCGACCCGCGCGTCCTGGCGGGGATCGGTGAATTCCTGCCGCAGGCGAATGACGGCCCCCAGGCCGGGAATGAATAACGGTGCGCTGGCGGGAACTCCGTACCGGGTCAGCGCGGCCACGTGGCCCATCTCATGGATGTAGATCGACAGCACCAGCCCCAGCGCAAACCAGAACCCGAACGCCGTCCAGTAGACCCCGACCATGGCGAACATCGACAGAAATGTGCTGGCCTTGGTCAAGCCGAGCAAGAGCAGCTTGCCCTTGCTCAGCACCATGAACGCCAGGAACTTGAATTTCCAGGCTGCCAGGGCGAGCGTGCCCGCAACCCCGGACACGGCACCTTTCGACCAGCCCGATGCGCTCTGGCCGTCGCCGGGCGCAATGGTTGGAGCGTCCGAAGCTGGCCTGGCAGCGGGGGAGCGCACCGGGCTCGATTCCACCTGGCGTCCCAGCCTGGCGATTCGCTCGGCGATCATCGCGTACTGGCGAGTGCCACGGGGTAAGAGCGCGATCGCCTCCTGCCAGGAAGCCAGGGCCAAGCTCGGATTGTTGTCTCGCTCGGCGCTCTCGGCGGCCTCGGCCAGCGCCTTGAGTCGGTCGGTATGGACCAGGCGGAGGCAGGACGGGCAGGAAAGCAGTGTGGGTGCCAGCTCCGCGCCGCACGCCGCGCAGGTCTGAACCCGGATGGACGTGGAGCTTGCGGGCTCAAGGCTCATCGTCGGCCTCCTCGGGCTGGATCGCCGGTTCGTCGCCATGGAGAGTGCCCAGCCGAAACGGCCCGTTAAAGGCGAGCTGGACCCTGCGATTGAGCTTCCAGGCCTCCCAGAGCGCGAAGCCGAAGATCAACCCCGAGATCGGTGCTTGAAACGCGATGAGGACCGGCAGCGAGTAGGCAAACCCGATCAAGACGCCAAGGGCAAGCAGCACGACGCCCAGGCCGGGCCATTCCTGCTGGGCCCGAGGTGGCTGAACGGCCGGTTGAGCGGCCGGCGCATGGTCCTTTTTCCCGGCCTCGAGCTTGGCCTGCTCGAGCGGTGCCGGCGCCGGTGCCGGTGCCGGCTTGCCATTGGCGACGGCCACCTGGGCTGGGGCTTCCTGGTCATGCCCCTTCCGGAACGCCTCCAACATGTCCGGGATGTACATGGCGGCAATGGCCGAATACGTCAGGAACACGGCGAGGAGTTGGTAGAACCGGCCGCCGCGGTTCCCCGATCCGGCCTTGACGGCGCCCCCGACCATCAGCCCCACGACGACCGCCACGAGGCCGATGTTCCAGCCGGTGATCCGCATGATCGCGTAATAGAGGATTGCTCCGAGCGCGGCGCCGATCGTGCCGAAGACGATGGCCTTGAATCCGCGGCCCAATCGTTGGCCCTGGTGAAACATCGCCTTGATCTTGTCGCGACACGGCGCACAGACGATCTTGCCCCCAGCCTCGAAATAGACGTCCGGAATGGCTGCCGCGCAGGCGTTACAGCGTGTGACATGTTCCTGGATCGCGCTGGTCTCGGCCGGGAACTCGGCCTGCTCGAACTGGATTGCGTCTTGATCCGTCCCGAGAGAATCGTTTGGTGTGGCCATGTGTATAGTCGAGCCATCGTGACGGCGACCGTCATGCCGGGGGAAATGCAAGTGAACAGGCAGTATAAACGTCGGCGTTGAGAAAACAAAGGTTCTCCGAACGAAGCTGGTGGATCAAACGCACGCAACGTCCTGGAATTGACAGTCTGTCGTGGTAAACCTACGATCGGGCAACGACTATCGATCAACCGTGACCGTGAACACGGTGTCACACGACGCAGCCCTTCAATCCGGGCAGGGACAAGGGGCGTTCCGTCGCGGCCCGAGGAGAGAATACCCTGGGGGAAGGGATGCCGCAGCGCGACGCCGAGATAGCTTCTGGGACTTCCTTTGTACCGGCTACGCAACCAGGGGGCCCAGTTGCCCCGGAAGCGACGCCGGCCCGCAATGGCACATTGAGTGGAAGGCCGGAGCCGTCGGGCCGGGATGAAGGACTGACGGAATCAAAATTGCACAGCCCAGATGGGGATCGGATTGTGGCTCAGCCAGCTCAAGGGTTGGTGTTGCCCGTTCCCTTGCGGGTTGTGATGCTCTACGACATGGATGCTTGCCATGGGCCGACCGGAGTGACCCGGCACGCCCTGGCTCAGCTCGAGAGGCTGGCACACCGGGATGATGTCGCGTTGCGCTTGATCTCGGGACGGATGACTCATCCCGATGGACTGGCGTACTGGGAATCGCTGAATGATCTGTCGCGCCGGGAACTGCCGATCCGAACCCGCGACCTGTTACGGTGGTGGCGGATCAAGCCCTGGCCGCCGATCGAGTGGTTGACCGGGCCGGCCGACTGGGTCTACTGCCCGGCGGAATACGCGGTTCCCTCGCGCCGGGTGCGGCGGGCCGTGACCAGCCATGACGTCTTGCAACACCTGCGGTTTCAGCCTCCCAAGAATCGCGAGCTGCTGGCCTGCGCGTTTGGCAAGGCCGACCTGATCCTCTCGGTCTCGCACTTCAACACCCGGCAACTGGTCGAGGCGTTTCCCGGCTGCGAGGGCCGGGTTGCTCATGTTCCCAACGCCGCGGAGGACCTGTTCTTCGAGCCGGCCAGCCCGCGCGAGCGCGAGCAGGTCCGGGCCGACCTGGCGCTGCCTGCCCGAGTTCCCTATCTCCTCTCCGTGGCGAATTTTCAGCCTCGCAAGAACCTCGTCCGACTGATCCGAGCCGTGGCCGCTCTGCCCGAGGTGGCCTCCGGTGAGCTGGCCCTGGTGCTGCTGGGAACCGGCGCCGAGGACGAGGCCCGCCCGCTCCGCGAGGCGATCGCCGCGGTTGGCCGCAAGGCAATCATCCGGATGCCGGGCTATCGGCAGGGCAAAGTCCTCCGCGCCGCCTATGCCGAGGCGGCCGCCCTGGTCTTTCCCTCTCTCTGCGAGAGCTTCGGCATCCCGGTGGTCGAGGCCATGGCGCAGGGTATACCCGCCGCCCTGGCCGACTCGACAGCCCTGCCCGAGATCGGCGGCGATGCCGGCTGGTATTTCGACCCCGAGAGCCAGGACGCCATCACGGCCTCACTTCGTGACTTGCTCGACCATCCCGAAAAGTGCGCCGCGCGCGTGGCTCAGGGCCGCGTCATTGCGGCGCGTTATCGCTGGCAGACCGCCAACGATAAGCTCGTTCAGGCACTTGCGACCGCCCGCTGAGCAGTTCCCGCCAATCCGGGCCAGAGATGCATGCGCCACCGTGGCGGGTCCGCGTCTTGTTGCGGTCTGGAACGATATGCGACGATGAACGCGACGCGCGTCAATCTCCCAAAGCGCGACATCGATCAGCGACGAGGACCCACACATGAAACGCAACGCGCACGCCTGGCTGGCCGCGGTTGGCCCATGGGCATTGATTGCCGTATCTCTCGCTCCCGGTGCCGGTGCCGAGTCTCCAATCCAGAAAGGACAAGGCCCGCCGTCTCCCTCCGCGAGCCAGAGGAGCGACGACGCTGAGGGATCGGAGAATACCATCAAGTTTCGGATCACTCGCCGCCCTGGCCAGGAAGAGGCAGCACCGCCGGCCCCGGGAGCCACGGGGAGCACCTTCGCGCTGGATGCGGGCGACGCCGAGTGGACGCTATCGATCAGTGATAGTGCGGAGGTCCTCATCTTTCACCACGGTGTCCAGGTCGCCAAGGGTTCCCACGCGCTCTGGGCTCAGGGGAAAAGCTCGGCCGGTGCGCACCTCAGTGTCACGGCGCGGACAGGCAACCTGGTTCGGATCAGCGGCGCCGTGGATGGTCTGAGCTTGGGGGTCCAGGGATCGGCCCAGCCTGTCTCACCCCGTGAGCTGCGAGTCGATCTGGCCATTGCCGCGGCCAAGGCGTTTTCCGGCATCTCCGGGGGCGGCATGAGCTGGACGTTCAATCTGGATTCTCCTTCGTTTGGTGGCAAGGCCGCGGAACCCAAGCTGCTGCTGGACAAGACCGGTTGGCGCTGGCCGGTCGCCGCTGGCCAGGAGCTGATGGTCCGCTTCGACAAGCCGCTGGCCAGGCTCTTCTTCGACCACGACCAGAAGAACGAGGTTCGTACGCATTTTGTCGGCGACCGCATCCGACCGGGCCGCGGACGGATCAGCCTGACGGTGACCCTGCCGGAAGGTGGCCGGATCAGCGCGACCGATGCGGAGAAGTACTCCAGGCCCGACGGCAGTTGGTTTCGCGATGCGCTGCGCTGGGATGCCTCGCCGGTGGACCTGTCCTTCCTCAACGCCGGCGATCGGCCTGCCGGCCGTCGCGGCTTCGTCAAGGCAGACGGAGACAGGCTTGTCTTCGACGACGGAAGTCTCGCGCGATTCTGGGGTGCCAACCTTGCCGGCCCCGTGCTCTTCGGAACGCCAAGGGAGAACGTCCCTCGTCAGGCGCGGCGGATTGCCCAGCTTGGATACAACCTCATACGAATCCACCAGGAAGATGCGAACTGGGTCCAGCCCAACATCTTCGGCACCGGTGCCCGGGATACCCGGCACCTCGACCGGCGATCTCTCGATGTGATCGACTACTGGATCAAGTGTCTCAAGGACGAGGGAGTCTACGTCTGGCTCGATCTGTACTGTCTCCGGGACCTCAAGCCGGGCGACGGCGTGTCGCAGGGCTGGGAAGAGATCGCGCGAGCCAAGGGCATCGTCTGGGGCCTCAACTACATCAACCCGCAACTGATCGATCTTATGAAGGAGTTCCAGCATCAGTACTTGAGCCACGTCAACCGATATACGGGTCTCGCCTACAAGGACGATCCCGCGGTCGTCGGGGTATTGATCACCAACGAGAACGATCTGACTTTCCATTACGGCCTGTCGTTCCTGCCCGATCACAATAACCCCGTGCATCAGGCGCTCTTCGACCGCGAGATGCAGGCTTTCGCCCGGACCACCGGCCTGCCGGGCGACCGGATCTGGCGGTCGTGGGAGCCGGGCCCGAGCAAGTACTTGCTGAACGAGCTGGAGCACCGGTTCAATCGCACGATGATCGACGAGCTGAGGGCCGACGGGCTGAAGTCGCCCATCGCCACGACCAATCTCTGGGGGGTCAACACGCTCTTCTCACTGCCCGCCTTGACCGACGGAGACGTCCTCGATGTTCACGCCTACGGGAAAGCCGAGGCCCTCAGCGTCAATCCGCGCTACCAGGCCAATTTCCTGACCAACGTCGCGTCGGCGCATGTCCACGGCAAGCCGCTCGTGATCACGGAATGGAACGTGGAGTATCCCGAGATCGACCGGTTCACTGCGCCTCTGTACGTGGCGAGCATCGCCTCGCTCCAGGGATGGGACGCTCCCATGCTGTACAACTATTCGCAGATGGAGCTGCAGCGTCCGGGGCCCGAGGAGGGGAGGCATCGAATCAATAAGTGGTCAACGTTTTACGATCCTGCGCTCACGGGAGTCATGCCCGCGGCCGCCATCGCCTTCCGCCGCGGGCACATCAGCCCGGCCCGCACCGCCTACTGCCTCAAGCTGTCCCCCGCGCAGCTCTTCGAGACGATGCTCTCTCCCGACCAGAACACGGCCACCATCCGCAGCTTGATCGAGCAGAGCCGGCTGACCATCGGGATGCCCGCGGTCAAGGAGCTTCCCTGGTTGAAGCCAAGCGAAACCTCCGGAGACGTCACCGTCGTGACCGACCCGGATCACGACCACATTCCCGCCGGGGCGGCGGTGGTGCGGTCCGATACCGGCGAGCTGGCGCGGAACTGGGCGCAAGGCGTCCAGACCATCGACACGCCCAGGACCCAGGCCGTCAGTGGCTGGATCGGCGGCAAGGCCCTGGCCCTCAAGGACGCGAGCTTCCAGTTCAAGACAAGGAAGGCCGTGGTCGCGCTTTCGAGCATCGACGACCAGCCGCTTTCGTCGTCCCGATTCATCCTGATCACGGCCGTCGGACAGGTCCGCCCCAGCCCTGCCACCGACATGGACAAGCTCTTGCCCGGCCGTCCGCCCGAACATCTCCCGTTCCTGTCCGAGCCCGTGACCGGCACAATCACCCTGCGCACCAGGACCGACGGTCTGGAATTGCTTTCCCTTGGTCCCGACGGCAAGGTCGTCAGCCGGACCACGCCCGCCTCGGAGCAAGATTCCCTGGCCATCCGCCTGCCCGCCGGCCGCGGCACCCACTGGTACGTCCTCAAAGCCGGCCCGCCGGCCAGGACTTCGCCGGATCCACCGGCCGGGCGGTAGCCCGCCCCGGCGCCGGTGAGGACTCGCGACGACGGTCTCCCATCGGTCCGGATGGCAGATCCGCGGGCTCTCTGCTGGTCACTTGCCGATCGGCAGGGTTGCCGCGAACTCTTCGCGCGCGGGCAAGGCGCTCGCAAAAGGAGCGGGGAGGAAACCATCGCCACAAGCGGGGTCGGACGCCAGGTGAGTGTAGCCCCCCAGGCTCCAGACCAGGTCGCAGTTGTGCTGGACATCGAGCACCGTCAGCGTCTGCACGGCCCGCAGCACCAGGATCTGGTCGCTCCAGAGGTCGGTTCTCAAGAGGACCTTGCGCATCCGGGCCCTGACCGTGGCCCAGGGGTCGTCGCCCCCCTGCCCTAGCAGCACATTGATCCACCCGCGCACGGCGCGGCGATGGCGGCGGAGATACAAGAGGATCCGGCTGCGCTGCGCCTGGTCGTATGGGGGGAAGCAGGGCATGCCGAAGAGGTCGGTGACGGGCCTGCTGACGTGCGGCACGGGGTGCCACAGCTTACGCAGGTTAATCACCGGGTCGGGCAAACCCGGCGGCAGCATCGTGCCGTCCAGCGTGGCGTCCGCGCCGTGGGCCAGCACCCGCTTCAAGCCCTCGATCGAGAAGGCCAGAGTGGTGATGTCGTCGTGATCGAGCACGCAGGCGGCCACCACGGCCCGCAGGGCCTCGCCGCCTCGGTTGGTGAGGTAGGGAATCTCGCGAGCAAGGTATTCCGGCAACTGGTCGAAGGTCCAGCCGAACTGCTGGAGCCAGCGGCCAATCCATTCCAGCCTTCGCTGGTGCCCGCTGCGGATCTGCTCGGCAATGATCCGGTCTTGCCGCGACGCGCCGATGAAATCGAGGTCGCTCTCTATGAGTGAATGGGCGGCAATTCCCGGCGGTGCGGACGGCAGCGGCAGCCCCAGGTATTCCGCGTCGAACCGGGCCCGCAGCCAGAGCGATTCCATGAAGACAGGCTTGCGCATTCGGTGGATCTTCCGGATGGCCGCCCTGTAGGTATCCGAGGGAACGT
>Ga0208199_1000432_pt1 | contig 17113 bp, 13 predicted proteins | sample Sb_taG_FD_187705 | JGI IMG/M metagenome (GOLD analysis project Ga0208199, IMG submission 187705) | Peat soil microbial communities from Weissenstadt, Germany - Sb_50d_1_NS metaG (SPAdes) (version 2) | ecosystem: Environmental > Terrestrial > Soil > Wetlands > Peat | place: Germany: Weissenstadt... | reverse complement strand
TTCTCCCCGCGGGAGAAGGTGCCCCGCAGGGGCGGATGAGGGCTGAACTGCTTGCCTTGGCCCGCAAATCCCCTCATCCGGCCGTTCCGGCCACCTTCTCCCCGCGGGAGAAGGAGAGAAGGCCCCGCCGCGCCTGCAACTCAACGGTAAAACGCGCTAAGCCAAGATTCCCTGAAGCCGCTCTGCGGATCTACGACAAAGACTTGGCCGATCACGCTCTGAGTCAAATTCCCGCTGCGATCAAGTTCAACACCACTGGCGAGTTCAGGGAGTACCTGACCGAGAAACTCCGGTTCGACTCTCAGGCGACACGGCGACGAGCTGCCGGTTACCTGATCGGACGCTACTTCCCAGGCGATGCTCTGCACAGGGATCTCGTCGAATTCGCCGCCAAGACGGCGGGCAAACAGGCCCTCTCGGATGCCTTGTTCTACCTGACGTGCCGGATGGAGCCGATTGTCGCCTCAGTCGCCGAAGAGGTGGTCTTCCCTTCGCTGCCGCAAGGCGGGGTCCCCGAAGTCGAGTCCTGGAGTTCGTGCAAGCCAAATTCCCCGGCTCAAAGTCCGTGCCGGACATGAGCCAGGCGATCATCCGCACGTACGAGCGGTTCGGCATCGGAGCGGCGACCCGGACTCGCTTGAATGTGTCCCTCAGAGAGGGAAGCCTCGCCGCCTTCGGCTACGTGCTCCATCTGGAGTTCCCGGAACCGGGCATGTACTCGTTTGAGCGGCTCTTCAACGGCCCCACGCACAGATGGCTACTCTGGGACCAGCAGTGGATGGTCCATCAGCTCTACGTGCTGAGGGAGGCTGGAATCCTGTCCAAGGTGAGTGAAATCGACCGCATGCGCCAGTTCACCACCAAGTACACTCTCGACGATGCAGTGCGTCACCTCGTGAACCTTACCGAGGAGGCGCATCGATGAGACTCTCGGGACACGAGATCAACCAACCACCGCACGTTGCCGATGAATCTGGTCCCCGAGAATCATCTGTGGGAGCTGTCCGAATGAGCGGGCTGTTCAAGCGGCAAACCCTCGATCAACTCTGCGAAGTCCCCGACGAGATCATCGATGTGTACGTCGTTGAGCGGCATATCTGGCAGGGTGGGTCGGTCGATGACGAGGCCGAGTCGAAGCGCAAGCGGCGTGCCGAGCCCCGCACCGTCCGGGACTTCCTGATCGACCCGGTACGCTCGCTGCTCAACGACGTATTGCGCCAGCTTGCGATGCCCTACAACCCGTCCGACAAGACAAACCCGATCGGACAAGCGTGGTGGGTCCAGGCCGAGTTCGGCTCGGGCAAGTCACACCTGCTCTCCGTCGTGGGTGCTCTCGCCCTGGGCGACAAGAGGGTCTGGGACATCGTTCTTGACCTGGAGACGAAGAACAAGAAGGGCAAGCGGGAATCGATCCACAACTTCTACGAGAACGGTCTCGCCAAGAAGTCGAGCGGCAAGTCGAAGGGGATCTTCGTTGCCGTGAAGACTTTGGTCGGCCAGGGCGGTGGCACCATTGGAGTGACCGACACGGGTCGAAAGCTGACCGAGTACATACTCGACGCCGTTCAGGACCAGTACCATGCCGAGACCGGGCGAACGATCTCGGTCTACCCCGTCGAAGTCCTCGCAGGCCGCTTCGAGGAGGAACTGGACCTTTACTACAAGCGTCTGGCAAAGTTCCTCAAAGACCCAAAGCACTTCGACGATAATGAACAGATCGAGATTGACGAGTTCCTCGATAACTTGAGGAACAGCAAGAAACTAACAGTTCGTCGTGACTGCGGCCAGAAGCTCTGGGACTTCTACCGGAAGGAGTTGAAGACCACCCCGGACATCCCGAGGGAGGCCGAGGCGGTTCTCAAGCACGTCGTCGAGACGCTGATCGCCAGCGGTTTCGAGGGGCTGCTGCTGATCCTCGATGAGATCATGAACTCCGTCATGGAGTGGGCGGATCACGACAAGGGGCAGAAGGCCGACATCAAGGACAATCTCGACCACTACGAAGTGCTGCTCGATGAACTGGCGAAAGAGCTGCCGCAGGTCAAGAAGGTCGGAAAGAACTTCGTTTTCACGCCGGAAGGCGGCGGCGTCGATGTCAAGAAGTTGTTCCAGCAGGCCCGCAGTCTGGCTGAGAACAATGAGGTTCAGCAAAGAGACGCCTGGCACCAGCTTCTCGGGCTGGACGGATGGGAGATCAAGACCTCGATCCTGACGATGGATCTGGCTCGGAGCACCAGGTCGATCTTCCGGGGGATCGCTCCCGCCGAACAGAAGGACGCTCTAGTCGAGTGGCACGGGCGAACCATCAAGGGGCGGGTCTACATGCGCGACCTGCTCGACATCGCCAGCAGAGGTCAGGCTCTCCCCCCACTGAACACCGCCGATACCGATCATGATTTCGCCGTTTTCATCGGCAACCGGCCCTGCGGCGACAAGGTGACCGGCCTCGCCAAGAAGGTGGGAGATCCCCGCGTCCTCTTCTGGACCCCGGCACCTCTGACCGTCCAGGAGAAAGACCGCCTGCTCGATTTCGCCGCTTACCGCGAGCTGGTGAAAGATCATCTGCACAAGGACACCGAGGACGCCAAGGAGGTGATCCAGTGGGTCGCCAACCGGCTGCGAGACGAGATCGGCAGCAGCGCCAAGATCGTCACCGATAGCTACGCCCGAGGACAGATCAGCGCCGCCGATCACAGCAACCTGTCATTCAACTGCCAGGGCGAGCTCCTGGCGGTCCTGACTCCGCGTATCGGTCAAGTGCTGGATGCCGTCTACGAGTCGTCGAAGATCGAATTCGACGGCCCGGCCTCGTTTGACGACGCCGAAGCGATCAAGCTCATCAACGGCATTGTCAAGACGGGGGACATCCCCAAGGGCACCAAGCCCAACCAGTTCACGAGCGCTGCCGACAACTATGGCTACGTCCTGGGCATCATGAAAAAGGACGGCACGAAGCGACTCAACACGAGCGGCAACGAATTCGTCGAAGACCTGGACGAGTGGATCGAAACCCAGACGACCCACGGAAATCGGCAGATCTCGGTCGAGTCAGTCTGCAAGAACTTCACCGGCTTGGGTGGTCCGAACGACAAGAACTACGGCCTCTCTCGCCGGATGATCGACATCTACCTGCTCTGCCTGGTCCGAGAGGGCAAGCTCCGCATCCTGTTGTCAGGCAAAGGGGCGGCGACCACCGAATACATCGACTACACCAACATTGCCGATTTGACTTTCAACGCCGCCCTCTTGAACTCGAAGACGAAGGTGCAGCGGCTCAAAGCACCGGAAGGGTGGCCGGTGCTGGCTCCCTATGCCGCCATTCTGCTCGACGACGAGTCGCTCAAGTCGATCCCTGTCGGCAAAGATCGACGACACCGAGGCGATCTCGCACCTGCTCAATGCCCTGGACACGTCGTTCGGCTATACCTGCTACGCCTAGCAGGAGGCCAAGACCACGGAACTCGACGATCTGGCGACCCGCAAGAAGACCAGGGAGAAGGCCGACGCCTTCTGTCGTCACGATCAGAAGATCAGGGCGGCTCACCGCTACTCGCAGCTCCAGGTGAAGAAGGATGGTCCGGTCGGCGAGCTGAAGGACAAGCTCCGCAGCCTGGGGAAGAATCTGGAAAACGTCAGCGACCTTATGGTGTCGGAAGCAAAGCTCCAAAGCCAACTGCTCGACCCGCTCGATAGCGTCCAGACGACCTACAAGACCCGGTACCTCCAGGCGTTCGACGAGGTGACCGGCAAATGCGAGCAGGTCCGCTCCGAGATCGACAACTTGCCCGACTCAGGTGCTTTCCAGGCCATTGCCGAGCTGGTCAAGATCGAGGCGCTGGCGAGCGTGGACGTGGGCACGCTCAGGGACGAGGCCAATGCGAGCAAGGACAGCCTGTTTCAGTCCTCGCTCGACCGCAACGCCGTGGAGCGGGCCTTGAAGGAGCGTCCGCAGCCGGAAGGTTGCTCGCTCCATGTGGACGACGCCGATCAACTCGTGAACGAGGCGGAAGAAGCCCACGGAAAGGCGCTGAGTGTCGTTCTGTCGGCTCTGGTCAACATGGCGAGCCTGCTGCGGCAACCGTCCCTTCGGTCGCTCCTGGAGCAAGGCAAGCAAGAGCCGTTCATCGCCGACGTGCTGGCGGCACCGACCGAAGCGAAGCTGGCTGACCTCTTGGCCGAGCGGATTCCGGCAGACCCAGGCAACGCCAAGCTCCTTGCGAAGTACCTGAAGAGGATCGTCGTCAGGGTGCTCCACCTGCACGACTTCAAACCCTCGAGGACCAAGGTCGAGAAGTGCGACATCGAAACCGTGGTCGGCGAGTTCCGCGGATTCCTAGAAAACGCCGTACATAGCGACGGCAAGGGCCAATCCACGATCCTCGAAATCGAGTAGAATAAAATGAGGGCTGGAGCTTCGCCGTCAAGAACCGATTTCGAATAACCGTCGTTGGAGAGCCGACCATGACCGTCTTGGAGCAAATGCCGCTCACCCTGTCTATTCCTTTGTGGGAGGACCCACCGGGCGTGCTTCGCGTCGGCAAAAGCCGGGTGCTGCTCGAGTTGGTGATTCATGCCTTCCAACGCGGCGAGACGCCCGAGGGCATTGTTCAATCTTACAGAACACTAAGCTTGCCCGACGTCTATGCCGTCGTCAGCTATTACCTGGCGAACCCCGGCCCCATCGATTTGTACCTGATCCAATGCGACGAGCGGGCAGCGGAAATTCGACACAAGATTGAGGCGTCTCAGCCGCCGCGCGAGAACATGCGCGAGCTGATTATGGCTCGTGCCCGTGCGAAGGGGTTGCTCCGTGATCAAACTGGTCAGTGACGAGAACTTCGACGACGACATAGTGCGCGGGCTTCTCCGCCGCCTGCCCGAACTTCAAGTCGTCCGCGTTCACGATGTCGATCTCAAAGCAACGCCCGATCCGATCATCCTGGCCTGGGCGGCTGGGGAAGGGCGCGTCCTCCTCACCCATGATCGCGACACTGTCCCCGACTTCGCTTACGACCGCGTTCGCGCCGGGGAATCCATGCCGGGCGTCTTTCTCGTCAGCGATCACATGCAAAAGGGCCAGGCCATCGAAGAACTCTTTCTGGCGCTTCAATGCCTCACGCCCGAGGACTGCAAGGACCAAGTGCATTACTTCCCTCTCTAATCGGTTTCCCAGTCCGCGATCCTGGAAACCACGAAGGCGATCGTCATGGCGAAGAAAAAGCCGAGCGGCGGTCAAGGCACTTTCGAGGCGCTCCGCTCGATGAAGGCCATCCCGGCAGGGTACTACTCTGGCGATAAACCCAACCCAAATCTTCGCAGTTTCGTCGAACAGAAATCCACGCCCTACGAGCCGGAGAACGACGACTACGACATCCTGGCCTTCAACCAGCCGATCGAGACGACGAAGGCGACGGCGATCTACAACATGCAAGTCTACTGGTCGAAGAAGCCGCACCAAGCTATCCGGCAATATATCCGTCACTACACGAAGCCGGGCGACATCGTGCTCGACCCGTTTTGCGGCTCGGGCGCAACGGCTGTGTCGGCCTTGCTGGATGGGCGGAGGGCCATCGCCATCGATCGCAGCCCGGCCGCTACGTTCATCGCCAAGAACCATTGCACCCCCGTTGACCCCGACGAACTTCAATCGGAGTTTCAGAAGGTCAAGCAAGCCATTCAGGCCGAGATCGATTGGCTTTACGAGACTCGTTGCGATCGTTGCGGCGGTAAGGCCACGACGGGGTACATGGTCCACAGTCAGGTCTTCCAGTGCCCTCGTTGCTTGTCAAAGGTACCGCTCTCGGACTGCGGCAGCGAAGACTCTCAAACCGCCGCCGGCAAAGCCAAGACCGTGAATGTCTGCCCGACCTGTCAGGCCAACAGCTTCACCGAGGTGATACGATCTCAGAGCGAAAAATTCGGATTCATACCAGTGAAGGTAGTTTAACACTGCGAGAACGAGTGCAAGCCCTCTCGGGACGTAAGCGAATACAACGACTCTTCTCCTGAGAAGCGTTCATACTTCGATCAGTACGACCTTGGAAAGATCAAGGAGATCGAGTCCCAAGGAATCCCTCATTGGTATCCTAGGGATTGCGACATGACCAAACTGAGTCGTTATCAGCGCGATGCTCTCTTAAAAACACTCTTATGGCTTCCGCAATCGGGAGCATCTGAAGACGGCCATCTTCTTTCACTGCGGAGGACTCAAACTCTACCCGGTCCAGGGCTCGAAAAATCGCTGATTCTTCGGGGTTTCTTGCGCCCATTGCGGACGTCTGTACACTATTTTTCACCCACTCGAAAGTCGGAAGAGCCAAAAGTATATGGGTTCCCACCTCCGCAAGCACCCAGAAGACGAGGGCGTCCACTACAGCGATCTTTTCGAGCAGTTCCTCCCCGTTACCGACAAGCCGAGGCGGCTTCTGGCCGACTGGCTCCCCGAATACTTCTTCAAGACAACCCATGGCACTTGGCGTCCTCCCGCCAACGAGCAAGAACGAGAGCAGAAGACCGCCCTGCGTCAGACCGGCACTCTGCGGCGGATCAAGCGGTTCGCCAACGCACTGATCGAAGGTGTGCCCGTGCGGGGCAAGGACCGCCCCGGTAGCGACGTGGACCTGCTGGACTGGCTGCGGCAATGCCGCCGTGCCGGTCTGTATGAGCAAGGCAAGGCGATCTATGAAAAGGGCGGCTTGAATCTTGCGAACCTGACCGACGAGCAGCAGATCGAAGCCGAGGACGATTATCGAATCTGCGCGCGCCGTGGCAGCGATGAAGTGGCCAAGCCCAGGCGAGAGCGGCGCAAAACCACGGAGGACGATTAGGAGGAAACCACCATGACCAAGACACTGTACGGAAAAGTCCACGGCAATACCATTGAACCCGACGAAGACCTGGGCGTGGCCGAGGGCCAGGAGGTCGAGGTCCAGGTGAGGGTCATCAGTCCCAAGAAGAGGCTGCCGGGGCCCCCACCGGGATGGCAGCCTGGCTCCAGGAGAACGGCTGCAGGCATGATGGCGGATTCGTGGACGGAAGAGGACGATCGTATCCTCGAGGAGATTCATCAAGATCGCAAGCGCGGTCGATATCGGGGCCTATCAGAATGAGCACGATTCAACGCACGAAGAGGAAGACGAGCCGCTTCCGCTGGACCCCCGAGCAGTTCCAGAAGGCTGCCGAGGACGGCTGGTTTGGGGACCGCAAGGTCGAGCTGCTTGATGGAGACGTTTACTACATGGTCCGCAACCCGTTGCATCGCAACTGCGTGTGGAAGCTGTACGAGCTGTTCAGTGCCCTGCTTGACAAGGAGCAGTGGACGATCACGCGGGAGGACGACGTCGAGATGGGGGACGACTGGGTTCCATCCCCGGACGTCGCGGTCCTGCGGGGCAATTTCGCCCTCCTCAAGGACGACTTGCTCAAGGGCACCGATCTCGCCCTGCTGGTCGAAGCGTCGCACAAGACCTACGCACGCGATCGTGGTTGGAAGCTGCCCCGCTACGCTCACAACAAGATCCCCGTCTATTGGATCGTGAGCATCGAGCAACGGACCGTCGAGGTGTTCACGGACCCTGTCGGCCAGGGTGACCTGGCGACCTACGCCGGCACGCCGCTCACCTTTCACGAAGGCGAGGCCGTGCCGGTGGAGTTGGACGGTTCCGTGGTGGGCCACCTGGACGTCAAGGAGATCTTCTCATGATTCGACATGTGTCCATTGCGAAACTCTAACTCACCTCCTGGCAATCGAGATCCCACGGCAATGCTCGAACAATGGGTGATCGACCGACTGGACCCCCTCAAAGGCGAAGCACTCGTCATGCTCGCCGATCCACAGCGGATGATCCGAGCTGGGGCACGGGCCGTCGATGGCTGGGCGAAGGAGAACGGGTTCACCGTGCTGTTTTGCAGCGGGAACCTCGCCCTTCGGGAAATGTACGAGAACCTGCGGGACGACCCGACCGCCAAGCTCATCCTGGTGGACCGCACCCGTGACAAGGCGAAGCTGCCCCTCTTCTACCCGGACCTGGAAGCACACTGTAGACCAAGGTCAAGGCTGACGATCACCCTGCGGGACTTCCTGACCGAGAAGACCGGTGACCAGCGCTGGCCACTGCTTGTCAACACTGACCGCAACATCGGACGCCTGATCCTGAAGAACCTGCCCCAAGCCCTCCAGGCGCACGCCCAGCTTCGTGAAGTGGACGAACACCGCTTCACGGACAGCGACTTCTACAAGATCGTCTTGGGGGCTACACTCGGGATCAACCCGTTCCACAAGCTGAGCGCCGGGGAGATCCGCCGCCTCTGCATCGAGAACCACGATCGCCTTGAGCAGGTCAGGGAATTCTTCTCCGGTGGTCAGTCTGAAGAGGCCAGCGAGGTGCTGGGTAAGCTCCGGGAGCAAATCGGCAAGGCCGACAAGCCTTGGTGCTGGATGCTCGACCACGACCCCCAGGCGGTTGTCCGGGCCTTCACGCTCTCGGCAATCGTGCACCAGCACAGAGTCGAGTACGATGTCCTGCTCGACAACTTCGAAAGCGGACTGGGGCGTTACCAGAAGATCCCCAAGAAGGTCATCGACCAAACCATCCAGGACATGCTCCAGGCCGACCCCGACCAGATCACCGAAGACGTGGGGGCGGTCGAGAGCTTCTTGAAGGAGGAGCCGGATAAGCGGCTGGCGTTCCTGCTGGCCGACCGCTGCAAGATCGACCAGCCCGAGTCCAGGGGCTCGCGGAACACCACCATGCGATTGGGGATTGCTGATGTGTCGAGATGCCCAAGCGTTAGGTCGTGAATCATCCTTTATCTCTCCGGCGGCATGCTCTTCCTTGCCATAGCCCGAAGTATTGACCGGGTGCCTTCGCTAATCGGCCGATCCGTCTGCGCCGCCAGCGCTTCGGCGGCCTCGTGCGTCCCGGTCTGACTCTCCGCAAGCTCGTGAATGATGACCGCGTCGATCCTATCGGGGGGATCAAAGGGGACGTTCTTAATTGTCGCGGCAAGATGCCCAGTCTGCTGAGAGGCGGTTTGCCTGGATGGTTCAACTTACCAGAAGAATAACGAATGTCCCCTTTTGCTGCACTTCACCCACTGCCGACACTGGTCTGACTTGGGCCTACCACGCGGGTTGGGCAGCAAGCTGAGGGGGCCGGAGTCAGGGAACACGAGTCTCATTGCCGGAAGCGCCTGCGCGGGGACAGGGGTTCCTCGTCGGATGAGGCGAAACCGTCGAGTGTGTAATGCCCATGGTCAAGACCTCCGTTGTTGTGTGTCGATTCGAGACCTCGGTCCGAGTGTGAACCTTGTGCGACGGCCAAAGACTGCATCCGGAGAGTGGCTTGAGCGGGATATCGTCCCGCGCAACCCAGCACATGAGTCTCGTGGGCTGGCGTCGAGCGCAGCGAGGTCCACCGAGGCGATCTGGTGAGCCTCGCAGTGCTCGACTCACCCTACAATTCCTTGTGCCACAGGCCATTCAGCCGAGCACGGGGTTGAGGCCCATGTTCTTGCGCATCTCGGCCCGCTGTTTCTCGTAGTGCATCAGCAGCTTGCGGTCCTTGAAGTGCTGCCGCTCTTTTTTCCGCTGCGCGGCGACGAAGAGCCGCCGCATGCGGATACTGGTGAGCTCACCCCGGCCGGCGTACTTCTTGCGGATGCGGGCGGCCGGCTTCTCACCGAAGGCCTCGATGATCTCGTCCTCGAGTGAGATGAAGAACTGGGCGAAACCGGGGTCGCCCTGGCGGGCGCAGCGGCCGGAGAGCTGGCGGTCAATCCGCCGCGCTTCATGCCGTTCGGTGCCGATGACGTGCAGTCCCCCGAGGGCTGCGACCCCCTCGCCCAGCTTGATGTCGGTACCGCGGCCGGCCATGTTCGTGGCGACCGTCACCTTGCCAGCCTGGCCGGCCTGGGCCACGATCTGCGCCTCGACCTCGTGATTCTTGGCGTTAAGAATCTGGTGCTCGATTCCGGCTTCTGCGAGCAACCGGCTGAGCCTCTCAGATTTTTCGATGGAACGGGTGCCGATCAGCACCGGTACACCCGATTTGTTCCACTCGATGATCTGGTCGGCGACCGCCCGGAACTTCTCGTCCTCGGTAGAAAAGACCCGGTCCGGTAGCCAGACGCGGCGGCAGGGACGGTTGGTGGGAACCTTCATCACGCCGACCTTGTAGATGCGTCTCAGCTCGGGACCATCGGAGGTCGCCGTTCCGGTCATCCCGGCCAGCTTGTCGTAGCGCTTGAAAAAGTCCTGCACGGTCACCCGCGCCGCGGTGATTGTCTCGAGCGTGATCTCCAGCTTCTCTTTGGCCTGTATGGCCTGGTGCAGGCCGTCCTGCCATTGCCGGCCGGGCATCATGCGCCCCGTGAACTCGTCGACGATCACGATCTCGCCCTCGTGCACCACGTAGTCGCGATCGCGAAGATACGCAATCTGGGCGCGAAGCGAGCGTTCCACATATTCGTAGAGGCCATCGACCGTGAGCGTGACGAACGCCGGATGTACCCCGCGGGCTTGCACCTTGCGGCGGCCGGGGGCGGTCAGCTCGGCCTTCCGCTCCAGCGGGTCGTACTTGTAGTCCTTGACTCGCACCAGGGTCTCGGCAAGCTGGTCGGCCCCGTAATAGGCAGCGGCCTCTTCCTGGGTCGGCTGGTTGTTGGCCCCGATGATCAGCGGTGTTCGGGCCTCGTCGATGAGGATGCTGTCCGCCTCGTCGACGACGGCATAAAAGTGCGTGCGCTGCACGGGCAGTTCTGACTCCATGTGGCCGCCGCTGCCCAGAAACACCTCCTCGAACGACTTGCGGTGGGTATCCCCGAGCTGGAGCCGTTTCAGCTCATCGCGAAGAAAATCAAAGCCGAATTCCTTGCTGGTTCCGTAGGTGATGTCGCTGGCATAGGCCGCGCGGCGCGAACCGTCGGACTGCCCCGTCTGGATGCAGCCGACAGTCATCCCTAGCAGGTTGTAGATGGGCAGCATCCACTCAGCGTCGCGGCGGGCCAGGTAGTCGTTGACCGTCACGACGTGCACGCCCTTGCCTGGCAAGGCATTGAGAAACGCCGGCATGGTGGCGACCAGGGTCTTGCCTTCACCGGTCTCGAGTTCGGAGATGCATTTGTTGTGGATGGAGATTCCGCCCAGGATCTGGACATCGAAGTGGCGCTGGCCGATCGTCCGCTTGGCCGCCTCCCTGACCAGTGCGAAGGCCTCGACCAGCAGGGAGTTGAGCGAATCTCCCTGGCGCGCGCGGAGCCGTAGCTCGTGCGATCGGTGCTTCAGCTCGTCGTCCGTGAGCGGCTCGAAGACCGGCTCGAGGGCATTGATTCGCGGGACAAGGAGGGCAAACTTGCTGAACCGCCCGGTGGGCGTCGGGCCGGTTAACTGGGAAACACGATTCATCCACATCGAGCCAAGGCGGTTGGCCATGGTGCTTGATCTCCTCTTAACCCATCAGCTTCCGGCGTGTGCACGTGCCCTGCGGCGAATTCCTGGGAGCGACGACGTTTTCCAATTCAATAGGACGTCCAGTCGCTCCGTTGTCCCGACCAGAATTCGATCCAAGGCAACCGGTGCATCAACGTGCTCGATCGGTTTTCACGGGCTCGAGCCCCGTGCGCGAAAACCTCCAGTAATCGCCGGATGGAAGAATACGACGGGACGGCGTCGTCGCCCATTTTTCCAGCAATTCCCATTTTTCCTTCGCCTCGAGGTTTCCGCTGGCTTCCGATCCAGGCGCCTCACCCCAATGGATCATGGCGCCCTCGGCGTTTTGAACGAAGAAGCCCCGGCGATCGGTCGCTACAATAGCCAGTAAGCGGAGTGCCGGAACTGACGCGGCTTCGCGAACTCGATCCGGTTCCTGGAAAAACCCGGCAAGGGTTGCAGCTTCCAGGACGCAGCGTTCCAGCCGTGGCCCCTCGGCGCCGGGGGCGGATGATTTCCAGGCCAGGCCGGGCTGATTGTCGCTCGCAGGTTGATCCAGGCCTGTGCCGGTGATCTTGATCAGGGGTCCGAGTTTCTTGGTATCGATATCCTCCCCGGGCAGGATGGTGGCCTTGCGGTCCAGGATCACGTGTCCTCCGGGGGGAAACGGGATCGTTGCAACCGGCTGCTTGTAGAGGAGATGGACCGTGATGCCCTGGGGGGGATACTCGACGCGTGCGACGTGATCAACCCAGGGGAAGAGTCTGAAGTCCCGGTCGATCCGATCTGTCTCAAGGTCCATGACCGGAAGAACTTCGGCTTCCTTGACGGTTTCACGAACCTGTCGCAGGAAGGCCTGGGCGCCACCGCGGAACCAGGCGGGCGGCTCGTCCTGGAGTCGGATATCGAGAAACCTGACCTGATATTGAGGTTGCTGATGGAGCCAGCGGATCGTGGAACGCAGGGCCTGCGTTCCCAGGTAGCCCATCAGGGCCACGCCGGCCACGAAAAGGCAGGACGCCAGCAGGACGCGAGGGAGGTCGAGCTGTCTCTCAGCCCGCACGAAATCGAAACGCCGGAGCCGGGGCCGTGAGTCCGCGTCGTCGATCACTCCGTCGAGCCGCCCGTCCTGCGCGGCGATTCGAGGAGTTTCGCGGTACACCATCACCCGGGGTCCTCCGACGCCGCTACGCGGTTTCGCGGGGCGCCTCATGATGACGCCCGAGCAGAGAGGGAAATTTCCTCACGGAAAGGCGCAATATGACGAGTTGGAGGGCTTGCTCTTACCCAGGCAAGGAAGTAGGTCAGGCTTTCCAGCCTGACAAGGCTCAGCGTCAGGCTGGAAAGCCTGACCTACAATGCGCTTCTTTCGTGCCGGGGTTATAACGTCTGCGGGCCGGCATGCTGAGATGACGCCCGATAACCTATTTTACCAGATCTGGAGCTGGAGTTCCAACTCGTAGCCGAATTGTTGCCAGACTCGTTGCTGGATCTGCTCGATCAGCTCGAGAACGTCGGACGCCTTGGCACCTGGGTGGGCGAAGATGAAGTTGGCATGGCGATCCGACACCTCGGCTCCCCCGAGCCGGGATCCCTTCAGCCCGGCCTGATCAATCAGCGCCCCGGCAGAGATGTCTGGCGACGGGTTCTTGAAGATGCATCCGGACGATTGATGTCCGTAGGGTTGGCTTTCCTTCTTGACGATCCAGATTCGGCGCATCCGGCGGACGACCGATTCCGGATCCTCGCGGCCGAACTCGAATTCCGCGGAGACGATAACCGGCTCGTCCAGGTTGGACGTCCGGTCGGCGAAGCTGAGGTCGTCGCGCTCGCGGACCTGGATCTCGCCAGCCGAATCCACGACCGTGGCACGCCGCACGAACTGGCCGATGGCGCCCTGGCGGCTACCGGCATTGCCGCGCAGGGCCCCCCCCACCGTGCCTGGTATTCCGGTCAAGATCTCGAGGCCGGCCAGGCCTGCCCGGGCCGTCTGCGAGATCAAGGCCGTCAGCGGCACCGCGGTGCCCGCCGTGACGATATTCTCCACGACCGTAACATCGGAGAAGAACGGGCTTTCCAGATGGATCACCAGCGCATCGACGCCGCCGTCGCGCACCAGGACGTTCGATCCTCCCCCCAGGATTTTGACGGCTACCGATGCGTCGCGAGCCCGTTTCAGGACCGTGAGCAGATCGTCAAGGGTGCGCGGCTTGGCGAAAAACGAGGCAGGCCCACCCAGGCGGAACCAGACGAGGGGGGCCAGGGGCGCATCGGTCTTGACGAAATACTGAAGTCCGTCGAAGGGCGGCATCGGCTAGAGTTCCCACCTCGCTGGTACGGAAAGAGGCGCGCCAGCGGCACGCGCCGCGGCAAGCTTCAGCGCGCTTGCCACGATCAACGATCTGGCACCAGCCCAAGCTGGCCTGGCTCGTGCGACCCGATCCCAGCGCTGCGGTGATCTCGACACGCTCGTTGCAGCTGACCTCACCCGAGTGCCCGGACTCCCTCCCGATGGGACCGTGAGCTCAGACCTGGATCGGCGGCTCCGCTCCGGACCCACCGAGAAATCGGAAAAGGAGCGCTGTGCGTTCTCCATGATGGATCGGTGCCGAAAGACCGGGCCATCGTAGCTGCATCGGTCTGGCTCGTCAAGTCGCACCACGCCTGCATGTTCCGCTGCATCTTGCAAGCGGGATGGCACTTCGAGCCAGGCCCCTGGCGCCCTAGCAACCGCGCCGCGGCGACCGGCCGGGTTCTCAGGGCGCGGCCGGCGCGGGCTTGGAGAGCTCCCGGGTACGTCCGCCGTCTAGCCGCCACCCCGCCATGCCATCGACCTTCCAGGCCATGGGCAGGGAGAAGGGCTGGCTGGCCGGTATCTCCACGATCGACGCGTCGGGCAGGACGTTGCCCTTTCGCTCCAGTCCTTCTTCGATGCTCACGCGCGCGACCACGTCGGCCCACTGCCGACCAGGATCCTGGAGCGTGACCGTCGTCTCGACGATCAGCTTATTTGAGCCCAATCGCTGCAACAGCTCGTCGCACTTGGGCCGGATCGAGAGGTACCACGCGTCGACAGCGTCGCCGCTTCCGGTGGCCGCCAGTTCCTGGATGGTTCGTCGATCCCCCTGCACGGCGGCCCTGGCAGCCTGCGCCACGCGATAGTCGAGACTCTCTGGACGCCAGACGCTGAAATAGACCGCTGCCACCGCCAGCATGAGACCGACGGTGAGGATCAAGCTCGTCGGCGAGAAGAGCCTCTTCGAAGCACGATCAAACCACTGGTCAACTTTTTGGGTACGGTCGGGCTGGGCCCTTCCAGGAGAAACCCCGGTCGCCGTCTGGCCGGTCGCGGGCGGCTCGCCCAGCACCGTCTTGCCGGAGGGCGTCACGTAGAAAACCTTGAGGCATTTCTTGCAGACCAGGCGCGTCTGGATCTTCTGCTTGGGAGCTCGTCCTGCCGCACCACAAGCCGGGCACTCGATCTCGAACATTGGAATTGCCCTCCTCGAATCACCCAAGCATCGTCCCAGAATTGGCCGATGCGTCTCTCTGAGGTAGGCGTACCCCACGACTGCTTGAGCTTTGCATCCGGTGGGTTGACATTCCCACCTTCCCGGCATGAACCCAGCCTACCCACCATTGAGACGATCCACCGTAGAGGCATTCATCCAACGCTGGGCGATCCTTCTCTTTGGGGCGGGTGTAAACGGCAACCTGGCCAGGCTTTATGTGCGGTGCCCAAACCTTCCCTCGCTCCCGGCATGGTGTCACCCTGCTGAGGATTGGGAAAATGCCGTCAAAGACCAATCCCCAATTGCATTTCGTCTTGCCTCTGAAGACATTACGATAGTTTACCGTGCACGGGACGAGAATTCACGCGGCAAGAAAGTTCGCGCCTCGGATCGAAGTCCCGGCCGTCAAAGGCCGCCTGCAGAATGCGCGCCGTTCACCAGTAATCAGGATGCCGGCTTGATGCCTTGGACCCTCAGGCGGCTGCTCTGTCCCGCAGTGGTCACGGCCGGCCTGGCGGGTCTGCTGGTGGGCGGTCTCCTGGTCGGTTTCGAGCCCGTCGGAGGCGACCCCGACCGGCTTTACCGCCCTCTCAAAGAAGAGTTCGCGCGTTTTCTGGCCCGCGGTCAGTTGCCCTTCTGGAGCGATCGATTCGGCCTGGGCATTCCCCTCCTCGCCGAGAGCCACGTTGCCGCGTTCTACCCTCCCAACTGGCTGATCTATTCGATCGCCGGCATCTCGACCGCCTATCGCCTGGCCATGTGGCTACATTATGTCTTCCTCGCGGCCGCGACCTATGCCTACGCCCGCTTCCTGCGGATTTCGCCCCACGGCGCGGCCATCGCCGCACTCGCGTTCACTTTCTGCGGGTTCCAGGCCATTCACTCCACGCATGAGCCATTCTATCATGCGCTACCGTACATGACGCTGGCGGTGTTGCTTGCCGAATGGTACCTCCGCACCGGTCGCTGGCTGGGCATCATCCTGCTGGCCGTCACCTGGGGCGCACAGTTGACCCTCGGGCATTTTCAGTTGCAAATGTGGACCGCCGCACTGGTCCTGCTGCTGGGAACCTGGAGAGCGGCGTGTGCTGGCCTGCCCTGGCGCAGAGTTCTCGGCCTGATACTAGCCCTCGGATGGGGGGCAGCCCTGGCAGGTGTTCAGCTCCTCGCGAGCTGGGAGCTGGCTCGATTCGTGGGGTTCACGCACAGGTCGTTCGCGGAACTGGCCTTCTTCGCCTTCCCGCCGGCACACTGGGCCGAGCTGGCCATCCCCGGTTTCTTACGCGGAATCCCGGGTGGTGCGGAGGCGCCTTACTGGTACAAGCAGGGGACTTCGGGTTACGAGGCGTGCTTCTACATTGGCACGCTGCCACTGTTGCTGGCATTCCTCGCGCCGGGCGGCGACAGGCGGGATGGCCGCCTGGCCCCCTGGCTCTTCATCATCGCCGCGAGCGTGAGCCTGGCGATGCTGCCGCGCGCCTGGCCGGCGGCGTACGCGGTGGTGCTCGAGGTCCCCGGTTTCGGTTGGTTCCGCGCACCGGGGCGTTACGTCGAGCTGTCCAGCCTGGGCCTCTGCCTGGCCGCGGGTGCAGGCTTCGACAGAGCGGCCGGGCCGGCTTCGATCCGGCGGGGCGTGGCCACGGCCTGGGCCTTTGCGATAGCGGCCGCGGGCTGGGCGGTCTACTGGGCGCTGCGGCCCGATCATCGTGCCGTGCTGGGCGGCTCGCGGTTTGCTCTGGTCATGGGCTCTGCCGCGCTATCCTGGGTCGTGGCCACCGCGCTCTTGCTGGCGTGGCGCCGGCGACGCGCCCTGGCCTGGGTGCTCGTGCTGGCCACGGCCGCGGAGCTGGGATGGCTCTACTACACCTCGACCACCGTCTGGGGATGGGCCGTTGACCTTCCATCGCAGAGTCCGGTGCTGGCCAGAGTGGCGGCGGAGCCGGACATGGGCCGGGTCGCGGGGCTGGTGCACGACTTGCCCATCCGCGCCGGCGCAGCGCCGATCTTTCCTTACACGGGCCTCGCCTCCCCTCCGCCCCATCCGGATCTCGAGCTGGCCACCCGGCGTGAGGAGGCGTTTTCGGCCGCCGGGCTAGCCAGGCTGAGGCGTTATGGCGTGACACACGGCATCTGGGATGGCCCGGTCGATCACGCAAAGGCCACCACGCTGCTG
>Ga0208199_1000421_pt1 | contig 17335 bp, 16 predicted proteins | sample Sb_taG_FD_187705 | JGI IMG/M metagenome (GOLD analysis project Ga0208199, IMG submission 187705) | Peat soil microbial communities from Weissenstadt, Germany - Sb_50d_1_NS metaG (SPAdes) (version 2) | ecosystem: Environmental > Terrestrial > Soil > Wetlands > Peat | place: Germany: Weissenstadt... | reverse complement strand
TGTCGCGCTCGCCGTCGACGGTGACGCCCAGGACCAGGTAGATGGGCCGGCTGGCGACCTGGCCCTCGCGGATCTTGACGTTGATCGCGTCGATGAACACGACCGCGTACACGGGATCCAGGGGCCGGCTCTGCCAGCCCGCCAGGCCGTCCATGACCCGGTCGGTAATCGCCGTGATCGTCTGCTTGGAGACCTCGGCGCCGTACACCTCGGCCAGGTGCGCGCTGATCTCCCCGTGGGTCAGCCCTTTCGCCGGCAGGGAAATCACCATGTCCTCGACTCCGGTCAGCCGCCGCTGCCTTTTAGCGACGATTTTCGGCTCGAAGCTGGAATCCCGGTCCCGCGGGACGCTGATTTCCGCCGGCCCGGCCTCGGTAAGCAGAGTCTTGGCCCGGTAGCCATTGCGGGAATTGCCGCCATTGCGGCCTTCCGGGTCGTGCCTGGCATAGCCGAGATGGTCATCCAGCTCGCCTTCCAGCGCGCCCTCTATGACCATCTTGGTCAGCTTGCCCAGCAGCCCGCCCTCGCCGGTCAGCTTCAGCCCGCCGGCCCGGGCCCGCCCGGTGAGCTCCCGCAGCAGCTGCTCATCGGCCGCCGACAGCCCTGCGCCGACCTGGTCCCGGTCCTCTGTCACGTCAGTCATCTGGTGTCTCCTCCTGTGTCGGAAGTTACACCGTTGAAATTACAGTCCCCCATGACGCTGGCGGATGACAGCCTTGCCTCGCGCCATCGTAGGAGTGCGAGGCTAGGACGATCGAGCCGGAGATAAGGTGCGGGAAGTCGCAGATAAGGGCCGAGCATTACTCGAGGCCCAGAGTTGAGCTCGCTGGCAGTCAGGCCGGCGCACTTATGCCGCAGCGTAGTAATGGCGGTCCAGCCAGGCTTCCAGCGCCGGGCGCTCACCCAGGATGAGCCTTGGCTCGGTGCGCTCCAACTGTGGAGCGTCGATGCTTCGGTCATAGATCGCCACGGTCATGAGCAGTGATCGTGTGCCCTGGCTTCGGCCTTGAACATCGGTGACCTTTGTCCCTGACTCTCGCGTGGCCTTCTCGCCGAGAGTGAGTAACGGAGTCCGGGGCCAGATGCGCCGGATCTGAGCAGTGTCACAGAGGGTGAGCTCAGATGAAGGTGTTGTAACGGGCCGACCAAGGCCATATCTCCCTCAGCTGGGCGCAGGACGCTGCCTAAAGGGGGAAGCCAGGGCCCGGATCCGGCGCTGCCAACCATGCTCACGATGCATTCCGCGCAACGAAGAAACCTGACCGCCGAACGTGAGCGGTGGCAGGCCCCACCGGGGATTCAACGACGCAGAGAGCTGAGGATCGAGAATGAACGTGACAACTGGCGGCGCGGTCGCGGGCATGCCCGGCCTGCCGGAAGTGTGGCAGTGGCAGGAGCAGCTCGTCGGGTTCGGGACCCGTTACACGGGGAGCAGCGGTCATGCGGCCTACGTGGACTGGCTTGCCGGGCAGCTGTCTGCGGTGCCCGGCTTCCAGATGCGGACCGACCGGCTGATTTTCAGCCGCTGGCTGGCCCGTGAGTTCGCCCTGACGGTCAGCGTCCCCGCCTCCGCGGGCCGCTCGGGCCCGGTCCCGCTGACCTATTACTATCCCTACTCCGGGCAGACACCGCCCGGCGGGGTGACCGGCCGCCTGGTCGATCTGGGCCTGTACCCGGCCGGCAACCCGGTCGTCAGCGGCTACACCGAGGCGTTCTGGGCACCGGCCCGGGGCGGGATCGCCCTGATCCGGGCCGTGCCGCCAGAGTTCTCGCTGGATCTGGCCCAGACGGCGACCGGCGGCTACGTGCCGGGCCAGATCTCCGCCCTGGCGGCCATCGATTACGCCGCGTACGCTGCCGCGCTGACCAATCCTCTCTTTCAGGGCATATTCGAGCCGGTTCCGCTGCTCGACGCGAAGAACGCCGGAGTGCTCGGCGTGGTCGTCGCCTGGACAGGGCTGCCCGACGAGGAGGTCGTCAACCAGTACAACCCGTTCACCACGTCCTATCCGGCCGCATCCGGCCTGCCGGCCCCCGGCGATCCCGGCTGCCCCGCCGTCTGGGTCGGCGACTCAACCGGCACCGAGCTGGCCGGACTGGCCGCGGGCGGCCAGGCCACCGCCACGCTCGTGCTCACCGCCGACATCACCACAGGCGCGGCGACCGAGACGGTCTGGGGCTGGCTGAAAGGCTCAGGGGACACCGGCCAGAACATCATCATCAACACCCACACCGACGGGCCGAACGCGGCCGAGGAGAACGGCGGCCTCGGGCTCCTCGCACTGGCCCGGCACCTGGCGGCCCTGCCCTCGCGCCACCGCGACATGTATTTCGCGCTGGTCACGGGGCATTTCCAGCTGCCGCAGTTCAGCCGCACCATCCTGAACCTCGCCCACCCCGAGGTCGGCCAGGGCGCCGCCAGCACATGGATGGCCGACCACCCGGACATCTACCAGGCCGCCGTGCTCGGCGTGACCGTCGAGCACCTCGGCGCCACGATGTGGACCGACGACCCCGAGACCGGACAGTACGTGCCCGCCGGCGGATCGGAGTGGAGCACCACCTACACCATGCCGCGGGACATTCTGAGCCTGGTCAACGCCGAGCAGGACGCCTACCTGTCCGCGGTCCGCGCGGTCAACGTCAGCGGCTGGCCGGACTATCCCGTGGCCACCGTCCGGCCGGGAACGATCCCGGCCTACTTCGGTGAGGGATCATCGCTGTACGCGGCCGGGCTCGGCACCGTCTCGCTGTGCCCCTCGCCCACCTACCTGCTGCAGGCCGGGGACACGCAGCAGCCGCAGCTGCTCGACCTGGACAAGCTCGACCAGCGCCTGATGTACGGCCAGATCCTCGCCCTCGCCCAGACCATCGGCACGCTCGACGCGCTCCCCGCATCCGCCCTGTAGGCCCACCCGCCCAGCCGACACGCGCCGCTGCCCTCAGCACACAAGTGGCCGCGATCCGTGACGGGCGAGCTGCTGGTCTCAAGGCCGGCCAGCGGCGCATGCCCTCCTGACGCCGATCGTGCAGTAGGCCGAAGGCCGTGCAGAACTAGTTAATCTGGGTGCCGACGTGCCCGCGGCCGACGCAATTCTCTTCTGCTCCTATTCGGCAGGGAGGCGTGAATTACAGCCGATTGTTCACAGGTTGTTCGCGGCGTTCCGTTAGCGCTCATGGCCCACATCGAGCAGGAGCAACGGAAGGCCGGCGGTTCCCGCTGCCGATCCTGCAAAAGGAGCCCTGTGCCGTCATCCGTGGGGATGACCCGCTCCGCCGCCGGTCGTAGCTGAAAATCACCGCTCAGGCCGACGCGCGTCCTGGTGCCTTCCGGGTTACCTGGACCCTGGGAACACCCAGGAACCAAGGAGGGAATCGGGGATGATCGAGGCACGGGGCCTAACGAAACGTTACGGGGACAAGGTAGCCGTCGACGACCTGTCGTTTACGGTCCGGCCCGGCCGGGTGACCGGCTTCCTCGGGCCGAACGGCGCGGGCAAGACCACGACCATGCGGATGATCCTCGGGCTCGACCGCCCGGCCGCCGGATCGGTCACGGTCAACCGCAAACCGTACGCCGAACTGTACAGCGCGATGCGCGAGGTCGGCGCGCTGCTGGACGCCAAAGCCGTGCACGGCGGCCGCAGCGCATACAAACACCTGCTGTGCCTGGCGCAGACCAACAGCATCCCGCGCAGCCGGGTCGACGAGGTCATCGGCATCGTCGGGCTCGAGGACGTGGCGGGGAAACGGTCCAAGGGCTTCTCGCTCGGCATGAGCCAGCGCCTGGGCATCGCCGCGGCCCTGCTCGGCGACCCGGACGTGCTCATGTTCGACGAGCCGGTCAACGGCCTGGATCCGGAGGGGATCCGGTGGATCCGGCTGCTCATGCGGTCCCTGGCCGCCGAGGGCCGCACGGTGTTCGTCTCCAGTCACCTGATGTCGGAGATGGAGAACACCGCGGACCATCTCATCGTGATCGGCCGCGGCAAGCTGATCGCGGACTGCCCGATAGCCGAGTTCACCGCCGACGGGGCGGCGCAGGCCGCGACCGTGAAGACCCCGGATGACCCGCGGCTGGCCGGGGTGGTGACGGCGGCCGGCGGCGCGCTGGAACGGGGCGAGGCCGACGAGCTCACGGTCCGCGGCCTGTCCGCCGAGGAGGTCGGGCAACTCGCTCTTACTAACGGCATCCTGCTGCACTATCTCGCCCCGGCCAGGGTGTCCCTGGAGGAGGCGTTCATGGAACTGACCGCCGACAGCGTCGAGTACCAAGCAAAGACGGGAGCACAGAAATGACCACGGCAGCAATACCTGCCACTCCGGCGCGGATCCGGGCCGTACCCGCCGCGACAAGAAGGGCTGGCCTGCCCGGCACGCTGCGTTCGGAACTGACCAAGATTCTCTCGGTCCGCTCCACCTACTGGACACTGCTGGCCCAGGTGGTGGCCAGCATCGGCTGGGCGGTCATAAACTGCGCGGGTATTGTCTCGCACGGGATCGGCCCGGGCTTCAACGCGGCGCAAGCGAGCCTGACGGGACAGGTCGCGCTCGGCGAGCTGATCATCGTGGTGCTTGGGGCGCTGGTTATCACCTCGGAGTACTCCACTGGGATGATCCGCACCTCGCTGGCGGTGATGCCGCGCCGCGGCGTGCTATACGCAGCCAAGGCGATGGTGTTCGCGGCCGTCACGCTGTCGATCTCCCTGGTCGCCAGCTTTGTCGACTTCTTCGTCGGGCAGGCCATCTTGTCCAGCAAGCATTACAACACCACGCTGGGCGCGCCCGGCGTGCTGCGCGCGGTGCTGCTGTCGGCGGCGATCATGGCCGTGTTCGGGCTGCTCGCCTACGGTGCGGGGGCGATCATCCGGCACAGCGCGGGGGCGATCACCTCGATCCTCGGGGTGATCTTCCTGATCCCTGCGCTGGCCGAAGCGCTGCCGAACAGCTGGTTTGCGGACGTGGTCCGGTGGCTGCCCGGCGGCCAGGCACTGATGCCCATCGCCAGCTCCTCGCCATCCGTCTCCAACCACCTGTTCTCCGCCTGGGGCGAGTTCGCCGTGTTCTCCGGTTACGCGGCGGTCCTGCTCGCCCTCGGCGCCTGGTTGTTCATCCGCCGCGATGCGTGACACGACGGCGCAGGATCAGGCTGGTTACCCTGGGTCCGTGGAATGGCTCTACGCCTGGCTGCGGCGTCACCCATGGCTTATAGACGGGACGCTGGCGGTCGTCGTGCTGGCCGGCGCCGCCAACGCCTATCTCCTCAACGCCGCCGTTCTGCCGGCCAGCCTTGCGCTGGTCGGCGCGGTGGCGGTGCGTCGGCGCTTCCCGGTGGCGGCCTATGCGACCGTGCTCGCCGTCGGCGCCGCTCAGGTCGCCGTCGGGATCGGGTCCAAGTTCACCGACAGCCCGCTGCAGCCCACGTTCGCCGATGTCGCCATCCTGGTCCTGCTCTACACTGTCGCGGCCGAACGGCCCAGGCGCATCTCGCTGCCGCCCTAGCGGCGTGCATGGTACTGTTCGCGGCCGTGGTGGTGCGGTATAACCCGGGCGGGAACACGGGCCAGCCCCGGCACCAGGTGGAGTTCTTCCTCGTGACGGCCTTGCTCTACCTGCTGGCCCCGGTGAGCGCCTGGGTACTCGGGGACTCGATGGGCTACCGGCGGGCCTACGCCGTCTCGCTGGAGGAGCGTGCTGTCCGGGCCGAACGGGAGCGGGACGCCCAGGCTCAGGTCGCCGCCGCAGCGGAGCGCGCTCGCATTGCCCGGGAGCTGCATGACGTGATCGCCCATAACCTCAGCGTCATGGTGGCGCAGGCCGACGGGGGCGCCTACGCCTTTGACGCCGCACCCGAGCAGTCGCGTCAGGCCCTGGCCGAGATCGGCCGCACCGGCCGGCAGGCCCTGTCGGAGATGAGCAGCCTGCTCGGGGTGCTGCGGACCGGCTCGGAGGCGGCACCGCTTGCCCCAGCCCCCGCGGCGGACGAGATCGCGCAGCTGGTGACCCAGGCCCGCGAGGCCGGCATGCGCGCCAGCTACACCGTGGAAGGCGCCGCCCGGCGCCTGCCCGCCGGGCTGTCGCTCGCGGCGTACCGCATCGTGCAGGAGGCGCTCACCAACGTCCGCAAGCACACCGGCCCGGAGACAGCGGCGGAGGTGACGCTCCGCTACGGCCAAGACGAGCTACTGGTCCGCGTGACTGATGACGGCCGCGGCTCCGCCGGGCTGCCCGGCTATGGTGCAGTTCCGACAGCGGACCTGGTGGGTCACGGGCTGGCCGGGATGCGAGAGCGGGCGGCGATGTACGGCGGAACGGTCCAGGCCGGGCCGCGCCCCGGCGGCGGTTTCGAGGTAACGGCCCGCCTGCCGCTCCCGGCCACGGCCGCGACGGCCGACCCCTGCGGCACCCTGTCGCGGGGGGCGGCATGACGATCCGGGTGCTGCTCGTCGACGACCAGGACCTGGTCCGGGCCGGATTCGCCATGGTGCTCGGCAGCCAGTCCGACCTCACCGTCGTCGGCGAGGCAGCCGACGGGGCTGCTGCGGTCCGGCTGGCGCGCGAGGTCCCGGCCGACGTGATGGTCATGGACGCGCGCATGCCCGGGCTGGACGGCGTGGCCGCGACCCGGGAGATCTGCCAGGCCGCCGAACGCCCCCGGGTCCTCATCCTCACCACGTTCGACCTGGACGAGTACGCATTCGCCGCTCTGCGGGCCGGGGCCAGTGGATTCCTGCTGAAGTCGGCGCCGCCGGAGGAGCTGCTATACGCCATCCGCAACGTGCACAACGGCGACTCGGTGGTGGCGCCCTCCACCGATCGCCGCCTGATCGGCCGCTTCCTGCCGCACCTGCCTGCCACCGGCGCCCCGGACCGCGAAGGCCTCGCCGAGCTCACCGCCCGGGAACGCGAGGTGCTGGCCCAGGTCGGCTCCGGCCTTTCCAACGCGGAGATCGCCACGCTGCTGCACATCTCCGAGGCGACCGTCAAGACCCACGTCAGCCACATCATGGCCAAGCTCGGCCTGCGCGACCGGATCCAGGCCGTCGTCTACGCCTACGAGACCGGCCTAATCACCCCTCAGGGCGGCACCACCGGGCCAACGCCGGGGTGAGACGGACACAGCCGCAGGTGATCCCCCGCCGACCCAAAAATCCCCGGGGCTGGAACACCAGCCTCAGCACGGGAGCCTCCGCGACGCAAAGTATCCTCCTCTGGCGGTGTTGAGGCATGTCGGATCACCGTGCGCCTGACAGGCGGCGCCGCTACCACGACGCGAACCTGCAAGCCCGGGTGACCGCGTGTTATGTGCCGGACGTACGGAGGCGATCCAGGGTCTGGGCATCGCGGTGCCCCAGACCCCTGGATTCCCGGCCTCGGCGCGGGGGAGCCGTTACCGCCGGGAACCGTCGGCCGCCCGTATCACCTGGGCGCCGGGCTGGCCGGCGAAGCCGTGGGGCCAGCTCGCCCGATCCGGACAGCTCCGGCTGAGCACGTCTGTCTTCCCGCGCGATCTCGGCGAAGGTCTGCGGGCCAGCCGGGCTGAACGGCTCCTCACCGCGGCAGATCAGCAGCGTGTGCTGGCGGGCCGTCCCTGTCAGCTGCTGCCGGCGCCGCGATCATCGAGTTCTAGCTTGACCCGGGGACCGACCATGTAGCGGATGTGGGTCACCTCGGGTGTCTCGATCACGCGGCCCGGGGTGAGCTCGATGCCCTCGCGGGTGTCCAGCCCGAGGCTGGCGTCGAACAGCCGCATGCCGTCGCCGAGCAGCACCGGGGCGATGTGCAGCTCGAGTCCATCCAGCAGCCCGGCCGCCAGCACCTGACGCAGCAGCGTGCCGCCTCCGGCGACGGCGACGTCCCTGCCGCCGGCGGCGCTCTTCGCCAGTGCGACGGCCCGCTCGACCCCGTCGGTCACGAACGTGAAACTGGTCCCGCCCTGCCGTTGGAGGACCTCCCGGGGGCGGTGGGTCACCACGAACACCGGCGCCCGGAACGGCGGGGTATCACCCCACGGGATCTCGCCGCCGTCGAACATGCGCCGGCCCATGACGTAGGCGCCGGCGGCGGCGAACGTCTCCTCGATGATCTGTGAGTTGACCGACCGCTCGCCGCCGGCGTAGCCCTGCCGCGCCCGCCACCCCATGGCGTCGATGACCCAGCGGGTGACCCGGAAGAACCCGGGTCCTTCGGGGCCTTCCAGCCAGGCCGCCGTGTCGTGGGGGTCGGTCGAGGCGCGGGGCCCGGCGTAGTAGCCGTCGAGCGAAACGGACATCTGGGCGGTGACCTTGGTCATCATTGCTCCTCCCGTGGGGGCGGCCCGGGTGGCCGCCGGTACCCAGCAGTCGGAGCCAGCCGGCGGGCCTCGACACGCAACCGCGAAAATTTCTGCCTATCGGCCAGGTAGTACCCTGCGAGAGCCGGGCGGCCTGGCCGGAGCACGCCGGTGCGCAGGCCCAGGGTGACCCGCCGATTCGGACGTACCTGATGCCTGCCTGAGGTTTACCGGCCCACGGCAGACGACGCGGCCGCCAGGACCTCGGCCTGACCAAACGCGATGGCCCGATCGGGTCCCGAAGGTGGAGACGCTGCACACGACAGTGCGTGACCAGCCCTTTTCCCCGGGATGACGCGCACACTCCCGCCGTTCGGTGCGTCGAGCAGCTGCTTTGCACGCGACAAGTCTTGCGCGCAGAACTGGCGGTTCGGTTGGCTGATCAGCAACCGCACGGCAAGGGCACAATCGCGGCCAGGAGGAGCGCGGCGGTGCGAGCTGGCGGGGTCGTCGGCGACACGTCGAGGGCCTCCGCATTGCGGTCCATCGACCGGGTGAGCCAGAACGTCCTCACCATTCCGGAGCCGCAGAGGAAGATCGCCGGGTAGACGGTGCTCGTACACAGCGCGGCTCTGCCGTCCCACAGTACGTAGGCGGTGAGCGCGGCGGCAGCGAGGAAGATCGGGTTACGGGCGAACCGGCGGGCCACGCAGCGGGTCAGCGTGATCAGGTCGGCCGCCGCCACGGGCTAGGCCGCGGTGATGCTCGCCGTCACGTCAGGACCTCCCCGTCGCGGCCGCGATCCGGTGCCGTGCTGGCTCCGTGCAGCAGCAGGAGGTAGGCGTCCTCGAGGGAGGCCCCCCGTCGGCGCCAGCGCGGTCGCAAACAGCCGGAGCAGGGTGGTTGCTCGCTCCGTTCGGGCCGAGAAGACCGGTGACGCCGGGGACGAGGTAAAGATCGATGTCGGTGAGCGCCCCGTCGCGCCGACCCTCTGGCTGACGCCGCGCAGCTGATGGCAGCGGTCACCGGCCTGCTCCAAGGACGCGGCCGATGTAACGCTCGTACTTCCGCCTGCCCCCGAGGCGACACATCATCCGGGCAGGCGCCTGCGCCTTGCCGCGGATCAGGGCGCGGTCCTCGAGCGTTCCGCCTGTTGGACTTCCAACCCGTGCACCAGTTGAGCGTGCGGCTGTGCGCGTCCGAGCAGGGTCGGCCACAGGACTCGTCCTCGGCGGTGGTCATTGTGCGGGCTGCTGACGCAGAAGTCGATGTGCGCGAACCGCCGGGCATCACCGTCCGAGGCGCGCGGGACAACCCCGGCGAGCAGCGGGAACTCCCGGCGGAAGATCCGGTGGATGACCACCATCTGGTGGGTGTTGGGCGCGGTCTGCTTGGCGGTCACGTTCACGAGGATTCCCCGGGCACGCCCCGTTGGCCGCCAATCTGGCGATCGCGCTGATGATCAGTCTGGATGCCGTGGTCAGGACCAGGGCTCAGCCAGAGCGAGAGCTGGACCGGTTCCAGGGTCCGGTTCACGGTGCCGAGCAGGTCGGCGCGGACCGCGCCGATGTCGGTCTCCCCCTGCAGCCGTGCGGCGAAGGCGGTGACCGTCCGGTCGGCGTCGTAGCGGGCCCGGTTGAACCTGCGGTCGGCGGCCTGCTGGACCCGGCTGCGCAGCGGGCTGAACAGCGCCGCGGCGGTCAGCGCGGATATCGCGACCGCCACCGGGGAGGAAAACGACAGCACCTGGGTGGCGAGCAGTACCAGGCCGACGTACACCCCGACCAGCAGCCCGGTCACGATGGCGTAGGACAGGGTCCGGCTGATGATCCGGTCGATGTCGTAGAGCTGGTACCTGAGGATGGCGGCGCCGATCGCGGCCGGGATACCGAACAGCGGGACAACCGCCGACACGGCGCTGGCTGCGGCGTTCAGGCCGGGCTGGCCGACCCCGGTGGACAGCAAGGCGAGCAGGCTGGCCAGAAATGCGCCCGCCACGAGGACCAGCCACTTTATCTGCTGCCGCAGGAGCCAGGACCCGGCCCGGTACCGCACGGCCAGCGAGACGAACGAGGCCGCCAGGAACGGGACGACCACGACGCCCAGCCCAATGATCGTGCCGATCAGTACGGACGGTAGCCGCGGAGTGCCGAACGGGTTGGCGAAGGTCGCCGAGATCCCGCCAGGAGCGGGAATCTCCACTAGGCGCGGCCCGAGGACCAGGCCGATCGTGCTCAGCGCGGTCGCCGCGATGCCCGCCGCCGCGACCGGCCGCCACCGCCGGGACGGCAGTTTCCCGGTCGGGAACAGCAAGAACATCAACACGATGATGAACACGACGCTGGCGAAACCGCTTTCCGCGAGCGTGCCCGCCTGTCTGGCCGCCGGCAGGTCCCCGGGGAAGGTGGTGACCCCAGCAGACAGTAGGTGGAAGCCAGCGTCATAATGACCAGGCCGGCGCTCTCGGCCAGCATGAGCCAGCCGATGGGGTTTCCCGCGCGGAGGACGACCAGAGCGCCGAGCGCGGCGTAGGCCACCGCCGCGGCCAGCGGGGCCAGGTTAAAGACCAGGTCGTTGCCCTTGAAGGCAGCCCGCGCCAAAAAGGTCAGGGCCACCCCGGCCACCGCGGCCAGGACGACCGCCGCGCCCACCCCGGCGCTGATCCGGGCCGCCCGCCGCCCGGCCGGGACGTGATCCGCGGACCCGACCCGCCGGGCCACGGTGACGGCAGCCTTCATGCCCGCCACCTGCGGGCCGTTACGCACAGGAAGCCGGCGATGCCCAGTGCGAGAAGGCCATCCAGGGCATGCAGGCCGCCGTACAGGGCAGTGTTGTCGCCAGGCTGGCCAGCAGGCTCTGCACCAGGCAGGTCTGCACGACCAGCACCCCAGTCAAGCATGCCGGCAGGACGCCAGGCCGGGCGATCAGCGCGACGATCAACATGACGACCGCGATACCGCCCACGGTGAAGCCGAGCGTCTAGTGCGCGTCGAAGGCGCTGCTGCCGACGGCCGCGTCCTGGTCGCGGAAGCTGAATATGCCCAGGTCGGCCAGGAAGATCTGGATTCCGCCGACCAGCAGGAAGCCGAGTACCAGCCACCGGTCGGCCATCTGGTTCTCCTGGTGAAGGTGCAGGTCAGGTTTGAGGTGGCGCACTGAGCAGGCGCAGCACGGTCGGCACGTCGATCGAGGACCAGTGCTCGGTGAACTTCCCGTCTGCGTCGGCCCCGCTGATCTCGATGACCTAGAACGTCACCTGCTGGCCGGTGGGCCGGATGCCGGGGAACTCGCCCTGGTGGGTGCCGTAGCAGGTGAGGAGCTGCACAACCCGGTCATCTTCGGTGTACGCCGACTTGAGAGCTTTAGCTGGCCGGGATGGCCACCATTACGGAGTCGGTGCCCGCGAGGCTTGATGCCGGCTCGGGGCGGAAGCCAGCCGTGGCGAGCAGCCGCGCGTACTCTGACTCGGTGCGCTCGCCGCCCGGGAGAATGGTGAGCAGCCGGATGTCCAGGTCCTTCGCGAGGTGCGGTGAGTCGTCGTCGGGAATGATCGCCTCGACCAGCAGTAGCCGGCCATTACCAGGGATCGCGGCGCGGACGGCGCGCAGGATGGCGAGTGCCTGCTCGTCATTCCAGTTGTGGATGACGTGCGCGAGCAGGTAGCCGCCGGCGCCTGGCGGCAGCGGGTCGGCGAAGAAGTCGCAGGCCACGACGTCGCAGCGATCCGCGAGGCCGTTGGCGGCCAGGTGCATTCTCGCCCCCGGAAGGGCTCGGTCGAGTTCGGTCAGGATGCCGCGCACGCCGGGGTGTGCCTGCAGGATGGCCGTAATGAATCCGCCGTGCCCGCCGCCTACATCGACGACGGTGCCCAGGCCGGCGAAGTCGATCGCCTGCGCCAGTGCCCTGGCGGCAGCGGCGAACATGCCCTTGATCAGAATGTCGAACCCGGCGGCGGTCACCGGCTGGGTCGCGAGGTAGCCGTACAGGCCGCCGTATCTGTCGATGAGGGGCGCCTTGCCGGTGCGGATCGTCTCGGTGATCTCGCCGAGCGCATTCCATATCTCGGGATCGGCGTTGAACCGGAAGCCGCCGAACGCGAATCCGTCCATCGCCGCGCGGCACGCGTCGGTCAGCTCATACCGCTGCGGGCCGACCGAATGCAGTAGCCCGGTCGCCGCGACGCAGCGGAGCACGCGTCGCAGGATCTCGGGGTTGGCGCCGCACCGTCCGGCAAGCTCGTCAATAGTCAGCGGGCCGTCGGCCAGCTGCTCAAAGACGCCGATGCTGAGCAGCCCGCTGATGGCGGCGAACCGCCACGTGGCCCACGTGATCTCCAGCAGGACCCTGGCGCCGGCGGCGGCCGGCGCTTCGGTCGCGTGATCTACGGTCATGCCCCAACGATCACCGCAGGGATCAGCCGGCCGGTACCCCACATCTGAGGGGTATTCGCGGCGGGCAACTGTACGTAACCTACGGTCATGGGGACCTATACGGCGCGGGACCGGGCGCGTGCGGCCCTGGTCAGCCTCGCCGGGGGCACGCCCGACAACGATTCGTTCCGCCATGAGGCCATCGTCCTTCTGCATCGCGCGATCGGCGTCGACGGGTGGGGCTGGCTGCTCACCGATCCAGGCGCCCGGTTGCCCGTCCGCGTTTCCGGCGAGAACCGGGTCGTTGACCAGGCCCTGCGCCGTTTCTTCCGGATGCTGCCCCAGGCCTGGAATGAGCCAGGCGGGCCAGGGAGCCAGCCTCCTCGGCAGGGGTTCGCGACCAGCGGTCCGGTCACCACGCTCGCCGCGATGACCGGGGGCGACCTGCGCCGCGATCTGAGCTGGCGGGAGGTGTGGGGTCCTGCGGGCGTCGGCGACAAGATGCGCGTCCAGCTCAACGCGGGCGGGGCGTGCTGGGCGCTGGTGCACCTGCACCGCGAGAGCGCACGCAGGCATTACAGCGAAGAGGACGTAAAGTTCGTGGCCGACGTGGCGCCGCTGCTGGCACCCCGGGTCAGGGCCGACCTGCGTACCCCGGCCCCGCGTGGCGTTGCCCCCGCCGCGGAGCCGGGCACGATCATCCTGGACCAGGACCAGTCCGTGGTCGCCGCCACCGAGCAGGCGTGGCGCTGGATCGACCGCCTGGGCATCCGCGGGCCCAACCCCGCCGAGCCGCTACCCCCGCACGTCTACGTCCTCGCCACGCACGTGGCGGCCTCGCCGGAACGGCGGTCCGCCCGGGTGCGCGCCCGGGCGGCGGACGGGACCTGGGTGGTCATCCGGGCCGCGGCGCTCACCACCGGATCTGATGTCGCGGCTGGTTACGCCGTCACCCTGGAGGCCGCCCCCGCCGATGACCTGGCACCGCTGCTCATGCGGGCCTGGGGACTCACCCGCCGCGAGCGGGAGGTGGCGCGGCTGGTGATCGACGGACTGTCCACAGAGGACATCGCGACAGCGCTGTTCATCTCCGTGCATACCGTCCGCGACCACCTCAAGACGATGTTCGGCAAGATGGGCGTCAGCCGCCGCCAGGACGTGGCCGCGGTCCTCACCGGAAGAACACCCACCTTGGCCCATGCCACGCCATAATCGCCAGCCAAGCCCCAGGGCAACCTGACGCATTGCCCGCAGCCCATGGGCAAGGACGCTGAACAGGATCAGGGAGCACCCCGCACCAGCACGCCGCCAGGCCCGACTCGCCGGGCCGCGGGTCGACGGCTGCCCCACCGGATTACCGGCCGGAAACCGGATCGCAGCGGAACGCTTTCCTAACCCCCGATGCGCAGGCCCATAACCGGGCGCACTGTGCTCGACTCGCGGTCGATCCAGCGCGACCACGAGCCACGCAAAATCGGCAGGGAGGAGTGTTTCCCGGTTGAGGTGCGGCCCGCCGGTCGCGATGAATCGTGACGTCGCGTAGCGGGCCAGGGAACCGTGGGCCGGGTTTCCGCTTGTCGCTCGGGCCGCGGCTGCCTCAGCCATACGGGCTGCGGCGGCATGGCCTGCTGCCAGGTTGTGGCAGCGCGGGTAACGGCCGCCGATGGGGTGACATCCCAAGGCGGCGGTAGCGGCGCAGGCGCCCGGCCAGGCGTGTGTCGTCGCCCTGGTGTGCCAAGTCCTCGAGCGCCCGGTGCAGCGCGTGCCCGAGGTCGCGGCAGAACCGGCCCGGGTCTGCGGGCGTCTCGGGGATCACCTGGTCGACGATGCCGTCGGCGGCGAGGTCGGCGGAACGGATGCCCTGGCGGGCGGCGAGTTCTGGGGCGTGGCCGGTGTCGCGGTAGACGATGGCGCTGGCGCCTTCGGGCGCCAGCGGGGCGAGCCAGGCGTGCTCGGCGGCCAGGACGCGGTCAGCGGGCAGCAGGGCCAGTGCCGCGCCGCCGGCTCCCTGCCCGAGCAGGAGCGAGACGGTGGGGACCGGGAGGGTCGTGAGGTCGGCCAGGCACCCGGCGATCTCGCTGGCCAGGCCGTCCTCCTCGGCCCGGGCAGACAGTTCGGCGCCCGGCGTGTCGATCACCGAGACCAGCGGCAGCCGTAGCCCGGCTGCCAGGCGGGCGCCGCGTCTGGCCTGGCGCAGGGCGGCAGGGCCGGGCGGCGGCCCGTGGCGGTCCTGGGCGATGAGCACGCACGGGTAGCCGCCGATGCGGGCCAGGGCCAGGATGAGCCCGGCCTGGTGCAGCGATGTGACGTCGGTGGCGGCCAGGCGGATCAGGTCGGCGGCGCCTGGCCGGCCGGCCCGGCGGGTGCGCAGGACCGCTTCCCACGCCGGTCCGGCCGCGGTCGTAGCGGGGTCTGGCCGGGGCGCCCTGCGCGGCTCGGCGGTGATCGCGGTGAGCACGCGGTCCAGGAAGGCGGCGAGCTCACCCGGCGCGATCAGGGCGTCAATCAGCCCGTGGGCGTGCAGGTTCTCGGCCCGCTGGGTGCCCTCGGGGAGTCGCGACCCGGACAGGGCCTGGCAGGCCCGCGGGCCGAGGAAGCCGATGAGCGCCCCCGGCTCGGCCAAGGTGAGATGGCCGAGGGACCCCCAGGAGGCGAACACCCCGCCCGTGGTGGGATGCCGCAGGTAGACCAGGTAGGGCAGATGAGCGGACTTGTGCGCGGCGACCGCCGCGGTGATCTTCACCATCTGCACGAACGCGACGGTGCCTTCCTGCATGCGGGTGCCGCCGGAGGCGGGCAGGCAAATCACCGGCAGGCGTTCGGCGGTGGCCCGTTCGACAGCTCGCGTCAGCCGCTCCGCGGCCGCTAGGCCGACCGACCCGCCGAGGAACCCGAACTCGGACGCCGCCACCGCCACCCGCCGGCCGCCGAGCAGCCCTTCCCCGGTGACCACCGATTCATCCAGACCCGTCTTCCGCCGGGCTTCGGCCAGGCCGGCGGCGTAGCCCGGATCCGGCCGCACGTCGACCAGGCCGGCGTCCCACGACCGGAACGTACCCGGGTCCAGCAGCAGAGCAAGCAGATCATGCGCGTTCACCGGGCTGCCCCCGGCCACGCCCGGATCGCCGTGCAGCCCGCACCGGCCACAGCCGGCCAACGCCCGGCGCCGGTGATCTCGGCCCACGCTTCAGGCCACCGCGGCGCAGGCGCACCAGTGACCTGGCCCCCCGCCAGATTCCGCACGCCGCCCGGTCGGCCAGTACCCAGGCCCGGCAACTGCGCCAGCCACACACGTAGCCGCGGCGCGCCTGCCCCAGTCCGCAACCCCACCACCGCAGTATGACGCCCGGCCAGGTGCCGTCTGCGGCACGCCCGCCCAAGCTACGACGGCAATGACCTGGAACCGGGGAGGAACCGGGGGCGACAGGCCAATCTGACGTCAGCTCACGTTGCGTAACTGAACAGCTTCCCGGCAAGGCGCGCATCGCCGCCGATATGTACGATTTTCACGGTTGACTGGCTGATCGTGCAAGGCGCACCGAATAGTCAATATGCACGTCGAGGAGCCATGTGGTTGCGGTGCGGGGACTATGGCGCTGCCCTTTTGTGCCGGTCAGCGCACCATCGGCTCGGTGCGTGGTGAGGATGTCACGGGTACCAGGTGTCTGGCCCTTGATCCCTACCCTGCGGGCGGTGTGGACCGCTGGAGGCGGCTTGCGGGCGGCATTGTCATGATTTCCCCGAGGTGCCATCCAGCATTACACCGGGCCAGCCCCCCGGGTGGGCGTCGCAGTATCCTGCCCGGAGCAGGTGAACCTGCCTGGCGGGTGTGGTGGCGATGACGACAGATGCAGCCGGTGAGCCGGCTCGTTCGGCAGGGGCGGGCCAGGCTGGCGGGGCGCCGAAGCTGGGCCGGTGGCTGATCCGGTGGTGGTTCCGGGCCCCGGATGGCCGGACGTACCGGCGCAGGCGGGCCGACGCACTTGCGGCCGCAGCCGGGCTCGGTGTGGTGGTCGTGTGCGGGGTGCTGGTAGCGAACCGGCTGGTCGTGGGCACGGATGTGACCGTGTTCCGCCGGATCAATCACTGGCCAGGGTGGCTGTTTCCGCCGATGTGGACGGTCCAGTTGTCGGGAGTGATCGGGGCTCTTCCCCTGGTGGCCGCCGCGGCCGCGCTGTTGAGGAGGCTGCGTCTGGCCGCTGCGCTGGCGGTAGCGACACTGCTGAAGGTATCGCTGGAGACCGTGGCCCAGGAGTTCGTGCAGCGTGACCGGCCGGCGCAGACGCTACCGGATGTGATCTTGCGTGGCCAGTCCGCTGCCCGCGGGCTGAGCTTTCCCTCAGGTCACGCCATGGTGATCTTTGCGATCGCCGCTCTGGTGGCCCCCTACTTCAAAAGCTGGTGGAAGGTATTGCCCTGGGCCCTGGCCGCCGCGGTCTGCCTGTCGCGGATGTACCTCGGCGCCCACTTCCCCTTGGACGTCATCGCGGGGGCAGGTGCGGGCATGTTCATCGGCGGCGTGCTGAACCTCGTATTCGGCGTGCCCGGCAGCAGCCCCCGCACTGCCCGGGCCAGCGGGTTACGGTGAGTTCGTGCCCACGGCTCGCCGAGACCTGGTGGATGCTGCTTTCCTGTCAACGTGCGCGGCCCCGCACTTTCTGCACTGCGGTGCCCCGGAACAGCCCGGGTACGG
>Ga0208199_1000416_pt1 | contig 17375 bp, 20 predicted proteins | sample Sb_taG_FD_187705 | JGI IMG/M metagenome (GOLD analysis project Ga0208199, IMG submission 187705) | Peat soil microbial communities from Weissenstadt, Germany - Sb_50d_1_NS metaG (SPAdes) (version 2) | ecosystem: Environmental > Terrestrial > Soil > Wetlands > Peat | place: Germany: Weissenstadt... | reverse complement strand
AAGAACGCCTGCAGCTCGGCCCGCGTCAGCGGGCGGCGTTCCGGCCGGCCCTCATAATCCGAGGCGTGCACCGCGGTGTTGCCCTCGTGGAACACCTGAGCCGGTGCCGCGCCGGCCCGCTGCTCGCACTCCGCCACCCAGCCATAACGCGGATCGCAGGCGTAATCCAGGAACATGCCCAGCGCGCCCTGGTAGGCGCGAGCCGTCGAGTGCGCCCACCCGCCCGAGGCCAGCCACGACTCCGCCTGCGCCGCGGTCCACTGCCACGGCCAGGCCCCGGTGAACGCGGCGAACCGGCGCACGACGCGTTCGCGATTCGCGACAAGCAGCCCGCTCAGCCGCCTGGCTTGCTGCTGACGCCGCCACCCGGCCAGCATCTCCTCGAACAACGCCGGCCCCGGCGAAACCGGCACCGCCCCCTCCGCGCCGACCAGCGCCAGCGCCCCCCGGCGTCCCCCCACGCGAGCTCCTCCCGCATACGCAGTCTCACCAGTCGGTCACCCAGTGCAACCGAACTCGACGGCACATCCTGGCATCCAGCGCAACCGGGCGCCAGGAACCCCCAGCCACGGCGTGTCCTAGTCGCTCCGCCCACTCGATGCCCAGGCACGCCGACGGCCTCAGGCCCTTACGGAACCGTGCTCGCACCCTTCCCGGGACCATTGCAATCCGGCACAACTCCGCTATTTAGGACAGTGGCGGCTCCGGCTCCCGCCGCCGCGCTTTCTTCGTGGCACCTGCCGCATCATGCGGTCGCCGGATGCCTCAGATCTGGGTGCATCATCGTCTGAGCTGATGCAACCAGGCGGTGACATCGCAGGTCACCGGCGCCTCGCCGACGGCCCGGGCCTCCTCGCCGCACAGGCTCCAGGCCCTGCAGCGCAGGTAGCGCGCGCTCACGCCTTTCGGGGAATGTTGCATCTGATGCAACTCCGCCTATTTTGGCGCCGGTGAGGAACATCCTGCGGAAGTCGTGCAGGGTGTAGTGCAGCGGGGCGCCGGCGGGGTCAGCGCGGGGTGGTGGTTGCTCAAGCGTGCGGGATGGCTTGCTGTTCATGGTGTCGCCGCCAGCCGGGCCCGCAGGGTGCGCGGCGGACCTCGGGGAGCAAGCCCCGTGCTTGCTGGCAGGGCGGAGAAAGACTGAGGCGGTCACGCACTGTCCCCATGCCGCAACTCACCGGCAAGATCCCCGTCAAGGCTGTGCCCGTGGTGGCGCCTGCCGTCCTGACCTGGGCTAAGACGGCTTAGCCCGGCTGCTGCGCGATTGATGGCGCCTAAGCCATCCCGGGGAGACCGAAGATAAGGCCTTCGTCCGATGCGGCGGCAGCGGCCTTACCGCGAACCTTGAGATGCAGGAACCAGACAACGTCCCAGGGGTGCGCGGAGGAACCAGGCATCCCGCAGCGGCCGGAGGAGCAGATGACATGAGTGCGAGCATGGTCCCGGATCTGGGATCGCTGTCGTTCTGGCGGATCGCCGATGTCCCCTTCGATACGTACGTGGCCGCACTTGACAGCTGGCTGCGCACCAGGCATGGCGGCGAACTCTGGTTGGGCGGAAGCCGGCTGCTCGCTCCGATGGAGCACGACCGCGACCTGGGCACGCGCCGGATCCAGGTCCGCCTGGCCCGCAGACCGCTGCACCCGCCGCTGCGCATGCGGCTGGACATCGACCGCTGGTCCGCATCCTCCACCGCGCTGGAGCTCATCCCGTGCAAGCTCGTCCGGCCCACAGCGGATTATTTCCGGGCCGGACGTCTCCTGCTTGACTCGCTGACCCGCTCCGTGTCCCAGCATCCGGAGCCGCGGGTCACCCAGTCACTCGCGTCTTGACTCCCAGCCGTTGCAGGTACAGCTGACCGCCGGCCATCCGGGTTCCACAGCCGTCGTTGTCAGCGAATGCAACCAGGCAGGCGCTGCGCCTACCCGACCGCCCAGCAGCGGACAGACGACCTCCTGGACCTGGCCATCGTCACGCAGGCAACACCATGCAACCCCCCGTCCGCCTAGCTAGTCGATAGACACGGTCGGCGGCATGTGCGGACATTGCCAGTGCCAGATAAGCACGTATATTCATGCAGGTTGACCGTCCATCACCGAGTGGCGCAGGCGCAACCGCCAGGCCATCGCGGCTCAGGTCAGCCACGGCGTGGATCACCGAGGCTCGGGACAATGCCGTTCGCCGCGACGCCCGCATCACACGCTGCGGCTGCCTGACATACTCTGTGCCTATGTGCGGAGAGTGTAATATGTGCAAAGCTGACGTATACGGTGACTGAATAGTGGTGGTGTAGGAGACGGTATGGGTTCAACTGGGTCCGGCAAAGCTATGGCGCATGCGAAGATCCTTCGCGTCGTCGTCGCCTCTCCCAGTGACGTCCAGGAGGAGCGCGACGTCCTGGACAAGGTGGTGACCGAGGTTAACCGAGGCGTGGCTGCCGATCGTGGTATCCGGCTTGAGGTGGCACGATGGGAAACGGATGCGTACCCGGGTTTTCATCCTGACGGACCGCAGGGCCTCATCGACCCTATTCTCCGTATTACCGACTGTGATTTGCTCATTGGGATATTCTGGAAACGGTTCGGCACAGCGACTTCAGATGCTGAGTCCGGGACCGAGCACGAGATCCACGTAGCTCATGAGGCCTGGAAACGTTCAGGCGCTCCGCAGATTATGATCTATTTCAATGAGCAATCGGCCTTCCCGGGTTCAAGCGTTGGGGCTGTCCAGTGGGCTCATGTCCTACGATTTAAGGAAAACTTTCCCAAAGAAGGACTGTGGTGGGCTTACGAGGGGCATACGCAGTTCGAGAGACTCGTACGTAACCATCTAACGCAGTATGTCCGCGACCGTTTTTCTCTCCTGGAAGATGCGGCCGGACGGGGTACAAGTGCTGACGCTGCGGGACACTTCACTCCGGCGACTCACCCGGCACCGAATGGATCTATGCCCGGTGGGAAGTCTTTGACTTCGGATCAGTTGCCGACCGTTGGCGTGGTCGACTTGGGCGCCAGGATGCATCATGCCGTAAAGGCTATTCCTTATATCGAGCGCGACAAGGAAGCCGAGGTGTGCGCACACCTGAGAGCTAGGCGCCCTGTGCTTCTAGTGGGCTCGTCGATGGTCGGCAAGACCAGAATGGCAGCCGAAGTGGTGAAGAGCCTGTTCTCCGCTTGGCCTGTCGTAATCCCCGACGGCAAGACCGCATTGGCTGCCCTGAACAGCACGGATGTCCAGCTCCGAGACACGGTAGTATGGCTGGATGATATCGATCGGCTGATCGGCGCCGATGGTATAACCGACGGGACCGTCAGGCGCCTTGCCAGCGTGGGGAACGTCATCATTGGGACCATCCGTGCTGGAGAATATGACCGGTACTCGCCGACCGATCAACTCCGGCCACCGGAGTGGGACGTGATCAGCGTGTTCGAGCGAGTCTTCCTTAACAGGAACCTTAGCAAGGAGGAACAGGGACGTCTTAGCCACATCATCGGCAATCCAGAAATCCGGAAACGAATCCGCCGGGTCGGGATCGGGGAATACGTGGGGGCGGCTGAGCACATTGATGAGGCTCTTCTCCTAGGCCCGGCAGTGAGCCCTGTGGGCTACGCGCTTGTGAAAGGTGCTTCCGACTGGCGGCGCATCGGAATGAACAGGCAAGTCCCTGCCTCATTGCTGCGGTTGCTGGCGGAACCCCACGTTGATGCCCACGCCCGTGCGGCGCTGTCCGAAGAGGATTCCTATGAACGGGGTCTGGTGTGGGCCACTCGGTACATCAATCCGACAGTCTCGCTTCTAGAGCGTATGGACACGGAGGCTTTCACCATTTACGATTATGCTCTTGATCTCATTACCCGGCAGGCCGAACCGGTGCCTGATTCGACTTGGGGACTTGCAATCGAGAATGGATCCGCGTCAGAAATGCTGAACGTCGGCTACTGCGCCGCGGTTATTTATCGGCTCCCTCGAATCGCGATTCAAGCATGGCGCAAGGCTGCGGATTGTGGGTACGGTGAGGCTGCTCCCATCGCCGCGTTCAATCTGGGGATTCTGCTTGAACAGCAAGGGGATAGAGATGGAGCATGCACTGCCTATCAGCAGGCTATTGACTCCGGTCAGCCTGACATCGTTCCGTTGGCAGCTTCCAATCTAGAGGTCCTCCTGAAGGAGCTAGGGAGAACCGAAGGCCTGGGTCCACTTAGCGCCCTTCAAGCTAGTCCCGAATTCTGGCCAGCTATTGAGGGAAAGCCAAGGCTCCTGTTCCCGGTGGCCAGCGTGTGGGCCGAAACTGACCTTGCAAGTCGTCTGCCGTTGGCACAATTGGCCGACTGGGTGGCCGCCTGGGAGCGCAATGTAAACTTGCTTTTCATCTCAGGTGGGCAAGTTGAGGAAATTAAGCATCAGCAGCTGATCGAACGGATGAGGGATCAGCTTAAGGTTGCATACGACAGACTGAGGGACGAGAATGCCGGTGTAATAGGGGCAAAGCTTTACGGCGAAAGCCTATACATTCTTGACGACTGGCAAGCGGCGGAAGAGATTTTCTTGGATGGCTGGTCTCTGATGGGCGGCCGAGTTGCCAACGACATCCAGCCGGTGATTGCGGAAGACGAAATGGACGTTGATAGCCTGCGCCTTGCTCAATTTATCGCAACGCGTGTCGGCCTGTGCCGTAGTAAGCGGGGGCACGGCCGGCAAGCTCTAGCGTGCTATGAAGTTGCATTCGCTCTGGGTGAACGACGCCTGAGACATCTGCGCGCGACCCTTGAATCGGCGCCTCCAACGTCTCGCCAGAATGTGCGCGAACAAGTCAGCGATGCCGAATTTCTGCTTCATGAGACAGAGAACCATAAAGCCAATACCCTTGGTAATGAACTTAATGACTTCCCTGAGGCATCTGTATTCTTCACCAAGGCGCTAGCCAGACTCCGCAGACTGCAGGCTGAAGATCCCGGTTGGAAGCCGTCGGACGTAATCATGCAAGTGGCGAACCTTTCTGCTTTGCTTGCATTCGCCCTTGCCCGCCAGCCCAAGGAGGTAATCGAACTGGTCCTGCAGGGACTGCATGAAAGATTTCGTCCACAAACTGCCGAACCGGCGGCCGCTAGGACCACTCCATCGGCTTTCGATATCGCAAAGCCAGACATTGAGCCGGTTGAGGACTCGGTCCTGGAGCTGGTGGAGCAGGGGGAAGACGCATTCCATCGTTGGGAGGACTACTATGGGGGGCCGGTCCCACTGTCTCACCCCCGTCGGGCAAATCTTGCGCGCGCTAGGGCCGCTCGGTTGCTCGCGACGAATCGACCTTATGAGGCACGAAAGGTACTTGATAATTCGCTTGCCGCCGCAAAGGGATTTCGCCGCGGTCTCCTGTTGATGCTGCGAGCCGAGGCTGAAACAAATACAGCGAATGACCGGATCAAGGTATGTGCTTATCTGGCTGAGGCTATTATCCTTCTAAATTCTCTTCCAACAGAACTGACCAGAGCAAAGCGGATGAGTCTCCTCTCTGGATGTAGCCAGTTAGCATTAATTATTAAAATGTCGTCTAATTCATTGTGACTACATCTTGGGAGGCCTAAGAGACTGAGCACGATACTGGCGTCCCGGTTCTCAAGGTGCCTGCGGTCTATTGCTGGATACTAGTGACCTGAGTCCCAGGTGGCTCCTGATGAGTGAGAAGAAAGGTCTTGATGAAGGCCGTCGTCATGGCAGGGGGTAAGGGGACGCGCCTGAGGCCGTTGACATTCAACCAGCCCAAGCCCATGCTGCCGGTGGCCAACAGGCCGATCATGGAGCACGTGCTGCGGCTGCTTAAGCGGCACGGCCTCGAGGAGACGATCGTCACGGTCCAGTTCCTGGCCGCGCTCGTCCGGAACTATTTCGGCGACGGCGAGGAATTCGGGATGAGCCTGCAGTACGCCACCGAGGAGATGCCGCTGGGCACCGCGGGCAGTGTCAGGAACGCCCAGGACGCGCTGTGTGACGAGGCTTTCCTGGTCATCTCCGGCGACGCGCTCACCGACATGGACCTGACCGCGATGGTCAACTTTCACAAGGACAAGGGCGCCCTGGTCACCGTGGGCCTGGCCCGGGTGCCCAACCCGCTCGAGTTCGGCGTCGTGATCACCCAGGAGGACGGGCGGATCGAGCGGCTCCTAGAGAAGCCGACCTGGAGCGAGGTGTTCTCCGACACGGTCAACACCGGGCTGTACGTGATGGAACCGGAGGTGCTCGCGGAGGTCCCGCCCCGCGAGACCATCGACTGGTCGGGTGACGTCTTCCCGAAGCTGGTCAAGCGCGGCGCCCCGCTGTTCGGCTATATCTCGGATGGCTACTGGGAGGACGTGGGAACCCACGAAAGCTACCTGAAGGCGCAGGCGGACGTGCTGGCCCGCCGGGTGCATAGCGACATCGCCGGGTTCGAGGTCTCGCCCGGCGTCTGGGTCGCCGAGGGCGCCGAGGTCGACGCGGACGCGGTGCTCACCGGCCCGCTGTGTGTCGGGGACTACGCCAAGATCGAGGCAGGCGCGCACCTGCGCGAGTACACCGTGATCGGCAGCAACGTCGTGGTCAAGGAGGGCGCGTTCCTGCACCGCGCCGTGGTGCACAACAACGTCTACGTCGGCCAGGGCGTGACCCTGCGCGGCTGCGTGATCGGCAAGAACACCGACGTGATGCGGCTGGCCAGGATCGAGGAGGGGGCGGTCGTCGGAGACGAGTGCGTGATCGAGCCCGAGGCGTACCTGTCTGCCGGGGTGAAGGTCTACCCGTTCAAGACGATCGAGGCGGGCGCGGTGGTGAACACCAGCGTGATCTGATTTCGCTACGGAGAAGGCGCACGGTTCGATTCGTAACTGAGTTTCTGATCTGATTTCACGCGAGGCGACCACACCCCGGATGAAATGGCCAACTTGAGCCCAGTGAGGTCAGGGACGGCCTGTAACGTGCGGCGACGGGGCCGCTGCCCGTTTCTGCCCAGAGCCCGGCTCGTGGGCGGCAAGGGCAACCTCGAGGATCTCGGCGTCGTCACTTCCGTCATCACGCCTGCCAGGACGTTACCTTTCTCATGTAACGTCTTGTGACGACATGTAAATCGTCATTAGGCGCTCTACATACATGTCAAGCGAGAAGTTCTTTATGTTTTGCAGGGAAGACTCTACTATACGCTCTCGCGCTGCCTGATTTGTCAAAAGTGAGTATGCAGCATTCGCCAAGGCATGACCGTCCCCGCGCGGCACAACGAGGTTGGTCAAACCGGGAACTGAGGTCTCCACCATGCCACCAGAGTCTGTAACTATCACAGGCACACCACAGGCCATTGCCTCAAGAGGAGTGAGCCCATATGGTTCCTCACCAGTGGTTGGGTACCAGATTAGGTCGGAGCTGCGCATTGCCGACGGCACGTCGGCGTGTTCAGCGTCGATGAAGAAGATACAATCCGAGATGCCCGCGAGCGTTGCCTTATCCTGTAGCTTCCGCTTAAGGTCTCGTGGGATTGATGCTTCGACTCCGGCGATATGACTGTTTGTGAGTACAAGCGTACCTCTACCTAGTCTTTTCCTCAGTCGGATAAAAGCATCCAGTCCTACTTCAGCTCCCTTCCAGGGGAGGAGCCTGCCTGGATGGTAAATTATTGGCCGCTCCAGGGTCATTAGTTGTGGCTCACTCGGTCCGTTGGGCGTAAAGCGTTTAAGATCGATGCCCAGGTGCAGGGTCACCGATGGCTTTTGACTTGGAAGCCGGGCGCGGACAAAGTCGCTACCGTATATAAGCCTATTCCAATTCCGTTGGAGAACATCGGTCCGGATGCCCTGGCCAAAGTGATCATGTACGGTGTTTATCAGAGAAAGCTTGCCCACTTGGCTGAAGGCTAGATCGGCAAGGGCGCCTGTGTCGAGGTGAGCATTATGACAATGAATCACGTCGTATTTGCTTATGGTATCCGAAAGGTCTTGATCTATTGCAGCAAATGAGGCTGCGGGCACGGCGTTGTTGTTTAGCGCCTCTGGCAGCAAGAGTCGGCGTCGGCTAATTCGCAGGTTGCTATTTGGTGAGCTATCATCATCTAGCTCGGATCCGCATAGGCATGTTATCTCATGACCCCTATTTGCAAGCGCGATACTCACATCTGCGACATGATTGGCCACCCCACTCACCATTGGTGGGAAAAGAGCGCTGATCATTAGAATACGCACTTACGTATGTCCTCCAACCCGCCAGCCGAGGCCCCCCTTCGTGGCAGGACCGATGTTAAAGGGTACTCGTACATCGAGCGAGAAATGACTTCGGGTCACCTGGGGCTGGTCGGTCGGTAGGTAGGTAGCAGCAGGACCGCGATTTCATGTTGACCGGCGTAGCGACCGGTCTAGGCGCGTCACGGTCCGATGAGTTCCTTGCGAGCTCTGAATATCGTCGGATGTGGCGTTCACTCGGAGCGCCCGGCGAAGGAGGCTGTCCCCGGCCTAATCACGGACTAGATCATGAGTGAGCATGCCAGTTGACGCATAGGTTTGCATTATCGAGTGACGCACTCACACGCATGAGGGTGAGCTGCTGGCCTGCGTCCAATCTGTGCCCGGAACAGCCTGACCAGCGCTCGGCGGTAGCCAGCAGTCCGGTGGTGTACGGGGTGCTGCCTGGCAACGGCTCCAGATGCGAAGGTGGTACCGGGGTTTGTCACGCGCACCGGCGCGTCCATGAGGGCGGAAGGCGCTCATAGCCACGACGACGATGGCGGGTAGCAGGTGATTTCGGGAAAGCCGTTGCGCTGGCCGCTTACCGGATAGCGATACTGGCCCGTGCAAGAGGTTCCCCCCGGACCGCCGGAGCAGGTCCGGAGGCTTGAGCGGTACCGGCAGGAGCACCCGGACGTCGACATACAGCCGCCTGGCGCCGACAGTGCCGTATGGTGCGCTTTCCGGGACGGGAACCTTATCGTGTATGGCTTCACCCTCATGGTGTTCCTGGAGCGCCTGGAGGCCCTGCCGGAGCCGTTAAATGACGTACAAGATTTCGATTCCCCTGGTCTTGCTGCTGGGAGTCTCCAGGGCCGCGGGATGGCCGGGCTGGGCATGCTGGGCCGTTGGGCTGCACGCACTCCCCGGCTCGCCGCGACATGAGCGGGCGGCCTGGGGCAGCGTCCAGCTCCGCCGCGACGGTGTACCAGCGGCGACGTGCTCGCGCGGGTTCATGGCAGGAATGACCGCCGGGTGGGTTACGGGGACGGCGCCACCTGCCTGCCCCCGCCGATGGGAGACCCGGTGCAGGCAGGTGACGCGCCCTGGGGGAGGGTGGTTTTAGGCGCGCGCCCCGCATACGGGCCAGGCGCCGATGCCCTGGTTTGCGAGGACGTTCTGGGCCACGGCGATCTGCTGGGCCGAGGTGGCCAGGTTGGCCGAGGAGGCGTACCGGCCGCCGCCGTTGGCGAGCCAGGTCTGCTCGGTGAACTGCAGGCCGCCGTAAAAGCCGTTGCCGGTGCTGGCGGCCCAGTTACCGCCGGACTCGCACGCCGCGATGGCCGACCAGTTGACCCCGCCCGAGGACGCCGGCGCCGGGCTCGAGGCCTGCGCAGGCGCGGCCGGAGCCGCCGTTGCGCCGGCCGGCGCCGCGGGGGCGGGCCGTGCCGCCGCGGGGGCGGCCAGGGCGGCGCGGGCCAGCCACGGCGGCACCTGGTGCGAGCTCGGTAGGGTCAGCCGCTGGCCTGTGGTGATCACGTCCGGCTCGGGGACCTGGCGGCGGTTGGCCCACCAGATGGCGGGCCAGTCGGCCGCGCTGCCGTAAGTGCGGGCCGCGATCGCGGACAAGGTGTCGCCCGGCCGGATGGTGTAGCTGCCGGGACCGTGGTGGGCCACCGCGGGATTCAGCGTAATCGTGACCGCGATCAGCGACTTGGCCAGCCCGGCAACTGCCATACTGAACATGTCGGGGTTCCTCCTAAGGGTTTTGGTCCGACGCAAAGGTCCCGGCTGTGTGCTGCGAACACCGGCCGGGACCGCCCTTGGCTAGCAGGCGATGCGCAAGAAGGTCACCTCCTCCCCGTCCGGGAGGAGGGCTGACGCGATATCACTGGCTTTCTCCCTCGGCTCACGCTCACCTGTAGCGCTTGACCAGCCAGGATAACGCCCTGTGCACAAGTCTGTGGATACTTTAGGTAAAATCGCTGGTCGGCGCCTGCCAAGCTGTGGACGGCTGGGGCTGTGGAAATGTGGATAACCGCCTCGCACACAGTAGTGCCACGTCGCGGGCCTGGACTGCCACCGTTGTAGGATCCGAGTTTGCTCACGCTAAGTAACCGCTCTCGGACTGGCCTGACGCGCCGGTCCGTCAGCCGCGGTAACCGGAGAGGAACGCCTGCTGAGCTGGCCGCGCATAACGGATACTCTGCACGCCAAAGCTCAGCATTTCCGCGAACTTGACGCACGCCCAATTCGGCAGGTGCGTCCCCGATATGAACGACAAGACTGAATTAACGATCGCCTGCCCATATTAGCGTCATACACGCAAATGCATACGTATACGGGCGCAACGCCCGCTCATCGGCATGTGCGTAATGGGCCATAGCCTCGATGCCGAGGGCGTCCCAGCCGCTACTGTCCGGTCGCGGCCTTGAATTTGACCATCAGCTCGGCTGGTACCCGTCCACGGTCCTTCACCTCGATGCCCTGCGCCTTGGCCCATTCGCGGACTTCGGTGCTGTCGACGCCATCGGCTCGTGCCCGGCGCCCGCCCCGGGCAGGCCGCCGCGTACCGCCTCCGGCCCGCCGCGCCGCCCCCAGGTAGCGCGCCAGCGCATCCCGCAGCGCCTGGGCGTGCTCGGCGTTCAAGTCGATCTCATACTCGGCGCCGTCCAGCCCGAACCGGACCGTGCCTTCGGCCTCGCTGCCATCGAGGTCGTCGATGAACAGGGTCTGTACCTTCTGAGCCACCGATGCTCCATTTCCTCGCTGGCCTCATCATCAGCCATCGTCAGCCGGAACTCACAAGCGCGGCTGCTTCCACACACTGTGAGCGTTCACAAGTCTGCCTAAGGGCCAACGCGCCGGTCAGGCGATCATGTTCCGGTTAGGTCACTACTGCCGGGCGATAGCGGCTCGATCGGCTTCAGCGATATTCACCGAACAGGGTTACGACGCCACGACGGTCGCGCAGATCGCTGAACGCGCCGGGGTCACGAAGAGCACCTTCTTCCGGCGCTTTCCCGACAAGCGTGGGCTCCTGGTGGCGGGACAAGAAGTGCTGAGCCGGCTGCTGGCCGAGGGTATCGCCGAGGCACCGGAGCTCGCCAGCCCGCTCGATGCGGTCGCGGCCGGGCTCGAGCGGGCGTCGAGCGCGATGGGCCCGATGAACGCGAGCTTGGGCCCCGCTTGAAGGCAGCAGTCGCAGCCAGCGCCGAGCTACGGAACGCGATGCACTCAAGAGCGTGGGCCTCGCAGCAGCAATGACCGATGCGCTGAAGGCACGGGGCGTGCCGGACCTGATCGCGCACCTGGCCAGCGAGATAGGCGTTCTGGCGTTCAAGCCTAGCTTCTCGGAATGGCTGGAGGCCGACCACGACCCCGAAGGCGGACTGGCGCCTTACACCGCCGCCGCCCTCGAAGACCTACGAGCAGCAAGCGCATCGCTCAGCTGAGCAGCCTTACCCGAGGCATCCGTGCTGCTTCGGCAGCTGGCCCGGTCTTGACGTCATCTTGGTGCACAGCAGACAAGAACGGATCGCGCCCGACGCGGAGACCAGCTGCCGGGCATTTGGGCGGCAACGTGCCCGCTGTCCCAGCCGCTTCTGCCGAGGCTGCTATGTACCGGCCGGTCTGTGACGAGCCGTCCGTGCCGCAGCCGCCCGCTATCGAGCCGCTGATGGCCCGGCGGGCGTTGGGTCGGCGAGCACCTTTGCCACGGTGTGCCTACCAGGCGGCCGCCCCGATGTGCGGGGACCACGGGATGGGGGTGGACCGGCCGTCGTGCACGATCGCCGCCTTTGCGCCGGGCTGCTGATAGGTCAGGACCAGGAGGCGGCCGTCGGTGCTGGTGTAGAGGATCTGCTCGTAGTCGCCCAGGTCCCGCGCGTTGAGGTTGTTCAGCACGGCGATCTGCTGGCCGGTGGCCGCGGACCAGCTGACCAGGTGCTCGCGGATCGGGCCCTTCAGGTTCATGCCGGCGAGCTGCTCGATGCCGAGCACGGTCCGGCCGTCCGGAGTGATGATGGCCCCGCGCCACTGATTCAGCCCGGTGACGCCGCCGGTCCAGGTGGCCACCGTCTTGCTGTCGGTCAGGATGTCCGAGCCCGCAGCGCGGGTATCCAGCAGGCGGACGGTGTTTTCCCAGGTGAACGCGACGTGCTGGCTGTCCGCGGTCCAGGACAGCGCGTCGGTGTTCACGCCCATCCAGAGGTTGCCGCCGCCGTTAGGCGCGCACTCGGCGCAGGTGCGGGTACTCCAGGCCCGTTCGGTCCTGGTGGCCAGGTCGAATACGTCGAGCTCTTCGGCGTACCCCAGGCTGTCGCCGATTTGCGCGGCTAGGTGGGTTCCGTCCGGGGACAGGGCCATGTCGCGGATCCCGTACCCGGCGGGGACGTATCCGGCGGGCAGCGCGGTCAGGGTCATCCGGGCACCTGCCCGGGCTGCCGGGTCGATGCGCAGCAGGAAGAAGCGCTGGGCGGGGTAGGGCGGCCAGACGGAGGGTTGCCGGCCCTGCGCGGACAGGACGAACGTGCGGTCACCGGCTGCGCCGCTCACCCCGGTGAACGACACGTACGGCTTGGGCGGGGTGATCCTGGCCAGGACCGCGCCGGTCTGGGTGGATCTGAGCTCGGCGGCGCTGTAGGTCAGGGAGGAGGAGCCGAGATCGTTCGCGACGTCGGATTGGGGCTTCGCGGTGATCAGCGCCACGTAGTAGGCCGGGACGCCGCCCGGGCCGGCCTGCGGCCTGGTGGCGACGGGCTGGTGCGTCAGGTTTCCGGCCACGGCCAGGGAGGCACCGACGGCCGCCAGGACCAGGGCCGCGGCGCCCAGCGGCGCCGCCCATGCGCCCCACCTGGCGTTCCGGCCGTCCCGGCTCGCCCGCCGCTGGGGGCTCAGGTCCAGTGGGGGCGCCTGCGCGGGGATCTCGTCCGCCGTCTCGCGGAGGGCGGCGCGGAGCTTGTCCTGCAGCGCAGTCATGATGTGCTCTCCAGCAGATGGCCGAGCGCCTTCAGCGCCCGGTGGGTAGCGGACCTGACCGTGCCCGGCCGGATGCCCATCACGCGGGCGATCTCCGGCTCGGGCAGGTCGAGATAGAAGCGCAGCACCAGGGCCTCGCGCTGACGGTCCGGCAGCTGGCGGACCGCGCGCATCACCTGCTCGCGCTCCTCGCGGCTGAGCACCGCGGCCTCGGCGGATCCCGACGGTGGCTGGTACTCGGTGACCCGGCGGCCGAGTGCGCGGCGGCGCAGGGCCGTCCGGCAGCCGTTCAGCACCGAGGACCGGACGTAGGGCAGCGCGCTGCTGGGGTCGGTGAGCCGGTCCCAGCGCCGGTACAGGCCGCAGAAGGCGTCCTGGACCACGTCCTCGGCCGCCGCCCGGTCGCCGAGCATGAGGTAGGCCAGCCGGATCAAGGCCACGGCCTGGGCGCGGTACAGCGCCCCGACCGCCGCCTCGGCGCCGCTTCCTGTGCTGGCGTCCATGGCCGGGTCGAGCCAGCCGAGGGCGGCGGAACCGGCCGGGTCATATGCCTCCATGTAAGTACAGACGCTCAGGCCATCTGATTGCTGCTTCGCGGCTAGGGCGGATTTCTTTAACTGGCTGTTTGGCTGGTGTCATGCTGTCATGGTGTCTGACTGGCGAGGCGCTGGGCCATGAGAGCGGTCATGGCCCATGCAACGCCTGCTCCCCAGGCACGGTCCCGAGTGCCCGCCGGGCCTCCTGGAACCCGCTCCAGCCAGCTCGACGCGTGCGACGAGCGGCATTCGCGAACTAATCTGGCGCCCATAGTGTCCGTTCCGGCGCTCCGCCAAGGACCGGGCCAACGATCAGACTACCGCGCAGATCGCCGCGGGTACGCGCGCGCTTTCACCGAAGGCGGCGCTCCGGGTTCGGCGCAGTTTTCGCCGCCGACGATACCAGCGGGGTGATGCGGCGGGCTGCCGACCTTACTGGGCGGGAAGGCCGAGCGCTTCGGGGTGGGCCCGGCGGTAGTGCTCGGTCAGCGCCTCGCTGAGTGCGCCGGGCCGGTAGGCAACGGTGCGGTGGCAGATCTCGCAGCGGTGACCGGAAGCTGGGTGACGGTGACAGGGAAACGACGTGAATTTGAGCTGCTCATTTGGCTCTATGATGCCAGGCCCCGCCGGGGTGGTCTTGCCCTGCGCCTCCGCCCAACGCGCTCCACGCGGCATGTGCGGGCGGTTGCCGGCCTTAGCTGGCCCTCGGAGCAGGCGCGGCAGCGCACGATCGGGCATGGTATCCGCATGACCGGACCGAAGGATCACTGGCTGCTGCTGCACGGCACGCCGCTGACTCCGGCGGTCTGGGACGGCGTGGCGGCCTACCTGGCACAATCCGGGACAGTGTCATGTCCGGCAATCACCCCGCCCGTCGGCGCCCGCGACGCTCAGGGCGCCCTGGCCGCATGGCTGGCCGCCGAGGTAGCTCAGCCGGCCGGCCGCCTGCACGTCGTCGGCCACTCCTTCGGCGGGCAGGTCGCGCTCGACTTCACGCTGCTCGTCCCTCGGCGAGTCGCGACCTTGACCCTGCTGTGCAGCCGCGACACCCCGTTCCCGGCCTTCGCCGCTGCCGCCGCCCGGCTGCGCAGCGGTGACCCGGTCGACGCCGACGCCGCGCTCAGCCGGTGGTTCACCGCAGCCGAACTGGACCGGGGCGGCCCGGTCGTCAGGTACGCGCGCCGCTGCCTTCAGCAGGCAGACCGCCGGTCGTGGGCGGCCGCGCTAGATGCCATCGCCCGGTACGACCGGGCCGACCGCACCGCCTCCATAACTGCCCCGGCCATCCTCATCGCGGCCGGACTCGACCAGGTGTCCACCCCGGCGGCCATGTCCGCCCTGGCCGGCCGCCTGCCCCGGGCTACCCTGCAGATCCTGCCCGGCGCCGCACACATGACGCCCTTCACCGATCCCGCCGCCTTGGCCCAGCTGATCCTGCGCGGCGCCGACCGCTTACCGGCTGGGCTCCCGCACCGGCCAAGCCGGGCCCGCCCATTCAGACCGGTACCCTGTCTCCTCACAGAACTCAAACCGGCATCGCGCGCCCAGCGGCAGATGAGGATGGCCTTAACTGTGGGGGCTTGGCTGCCCAACGCGAAATCTTTAAGCGTGGAGTGTATCTGGCAACTGAATTTTGGTGAGGCCCTGAGAGCCTGATGGTTGAGCGCTTCGAGTTTCGGGCTTGGCTTACTGCCTCGCTGTGTGCCACGATATCGGTCTCTGCCGATTGCGGTGACGCCGCGCGGCTTTGGGTGAATTGAGTTTGGGGGCGGCGCCAGATGGCGCGGATCGTCGGCATCCATGGGATCGCACAGCAGGTGCTTGGTCCCGAGATGCTGCGGGCAGCGTAGGAACGTCCTATGCTGCGTGTCGGCAAGGTGGGGCTGCGGGCCCGGGATGAGGCAGACGTTGCGGTCTTGCATGCCGAGCTGTATGAGGACATCGCGACTCGCGCGCAGGCCGATTCGCGCCCGTGGCTCCCCATCCCGCCCGGCTCCGCTGCGTCGCCATACGCGGTCACCGAGCCCCGGGACGACCTTGCCTGTTTCTCCGTGGTGGAACTAGACAGCGGTGAGCTGGCTGGCGAGGCACTGCTGTGGGCCATCGACCTGCATAACCGGATGGCTCATCTCGGCTTGTCGCTGCGGCCCGCTTTCCGGGGCCGCGGTCTGGGCACGGACGTCGTCTTGGCGCTGTGCGGCTACGGCTTCACCATCCGCGGTCTGCACCGGTTGCAAGTCGGCACCCTCGCCAGCAATACAGCGATGATACGGGCAGCCTTGCGCGCCGGGTTCGTGCAGGAGGGCAGGCTCCGCCGCTCGGCGTGGGTCAACGGGGATTTCGCCGACGAGGTGATCCTCGGGATGCTCGCCACCGACTGGGTCGCGGGGGGGAAAGGGCAAGCGGGCGCGGGCGAGATCGCAGACAGGCGCGGCTGACCGCTCGCAACCTTTCCGGCGCTGGACCGCCGGGTGCGCCGACGGTTATGTCGGGACTAAAGCCTGGTCATCACTTTCCCGCGAGGTGATCTCGGCGAGCCCTGTCTGCCGGCGCAGGTCACGGCATCGCCGGGATGCGTGAGCGTAGATACCCACCCTCCGTGACACCAGGTGTGGATCGGATCGAGGGCGGACATGGGGTGGAACCCGCCCACTGCTCGCTACCTGAGGCGGACCGCGCAGGCCCAGCGGCCGGTTCTGAGCGCTCTCCCAGGCAAGACCCGGGTCCAGTTCGGTCACGTCGAGTCGTGCAGACTTCGGTCTCTGCCGCTGATCGGGGAAGCGTCCGGCTGGCCGGCCAGCAAGGGCTGGTTTAACGGCTACCGGGTGGGCGGCGGCGCCGGTAGTTTCCTGCCGCACGATCACGCTGAACCAGCCTTCTGAAGGGGAGCCGTCATGACCAGCGGCTATTCCCGTTTCCGCGGTGGCGCTGCCGGTAGGCGCGGGTCTTGTCACGGTTGCCGCAGACCCGCATCGAGCACCATCGGCCCGCGCCGCTGCGAGAGGCGTCGTAGAACACCCACCGGCAGTCCGGGGCGGCGCAGATCTTCAGCCGCTGCCAGCTGCCGTCCGCCTCCGCGAGGGCTGCGGTGGCTGCCAGCCGGGTCAGCGCGGCCGGCGCCCCGGTGCCTGCCACGGGGGACAGGTGTGGCGTACCGTCCGCGCTGAGCTCGATCCGCAGTGTCAGGCCGGCCAGCGCCCCATTGGCGCCGGCCCGGCCATCCCACCCTGAGCTGGCCCGGGCGCCAAGCGCTCCGCGCAGTGCGGCCCGCAAGCGGTGTGCCGCGGCCAGGTCCGCGTCGGTGGGCTGCGTCCCGGCGGGGATCAGCCCTCGCCCCGCCAGCCAGCCGGCCAGCGCGGCCCCGGTCGCCAGCTCGTCACCGCCCAGGTGCCGCGTCCCGCGCACGCTGAAGCTGCGCTCGTCCAGCGTGTTGAGGAAATCCTGGATGGTGACCAGCGCGGGGGGGACGGCCATAGTCTCGGGTTCGTCAGACACGACACCAGTATAACCGGATACCGGTTGCAGATATCCGACACCGCTGTTACCGTTCAGTGGTGTCGCATCTGGAGATCGAGCCGGTTCGGTTCCGATTGATGCCTTCGGGGTGACACCGCTACCGGGGGGACCGGGCAATTGCCGGCACCCGGCTGGGGCTTGGTCAGTTCAGTAACAAGACCGGGCC
>Ga0208199_1000410_pt1 | contig 17487 bp, 18 predicted proteins | sample Sb_taG_FD_187705 | JGI IMG/M metagenome (GOLD analysis project Ga0208199, IMG submission 187705) | Peat soil microbial communities from Weissenstadt, Germany - Sb_50d_1_NS metaG (SPAdes) (version 2) | ecosystem: Environmental > Terrestrial > Soil > Wetlands > Peat | place: Germany: Weissenstadt... | reverse complement strand
AAAAACTCGGCTCTTCTTCATCAGGTTCAGTTCTCCATTCAGTGTAGAACTGTCCCTGATTTCTCTGTCTCAGTCCAAGGGCGCACTCCACTCCCTGCTCCGAAGCGTAACGAACTCGGAAAGGCTGTCGGCCCTACGCCGCTCCAGCGTGTCACACAACCAGTGGCATGTCTGTTCGAGAATGAACTTCGTTGATACGAGATCCCGAAAAGGCTTCAGTTGACCCATTGAGTCGACCAAAGTTTTGATCGGTTGAAAGGCCGGCCCTATCCACCCTACCCGCATCGACGCTGAAACCCAAAAGACGCCGGCGGTTTCGCCTAAAGGATCGACTTCAAATACGAACCTACCTTCCGAAAGGATATCGTCGGGGCGAATGGTTTCAGCCGGATGCACATCCGGCGCCTGGGCTGTGGGATCTCGAATAGTGCGGAGACATTGAACCGTACCGGGGATTTCTTGGGCACGCTCGTCAAATCGCTTTGCTGCCTTTGGGTGAAAACTCAATTCTGGCAAATCCACAATGTTCCTAGAGGGTATCGAAGCACGGAGTTGAAGTGAAGGGCAACATCAGCGCGAATGGTTCAAGGGCGATGAGTGACGCGGAAGTCAGGTTTCGCGGTGGGGCCGGCACAGGCTGAGAAGCTGCCTTCGCCAAACTGATCGCGTTTCAGGCGGATCCAGCTTAATTGGGATTCGATGACGGGGGTGACGACGGCCGGCTTCGCCTTGGTTGCCGTCCCGAGCTGTCCTGAACGGGACTCGATCATGCGTCGAGGGTCATGAGGTCCAACGTGTGGACAAATTTGACATGAACAAAAACGATGCCCCGTCGATTTCGGAGAGGTGACGACGCGTCGCCGATTCTCCAATCCGGACCGTATTTCTTTCCGGCGCCATCCGGTGGGTGCTCCCGTTGTTCACCGCAGTCGAAAGCACGCCCGTCCGACATCGATCCTCGACAGTAGCCACCCCCCGCTCTACCGAGACGAATCGATACGCCGGCCTTCGAGGTTTTCCTAATCTCCGACTAATCCAGCCGGCCAAACCACGCCGTTTTTCAACCATTCGGGCGAGAGTTGTTCGCCAGGTTCTCTGTAGGCGCAATTGTTTCAGCAAACGCGCGCCGGTCTAAGCCATTACGTCGTTCGTTACCTTCGCCCAGCCCAAGGAATCGCTGGCTGCTGGCGTGTTGCTGGTGAAACCTTGTTGTCTGTTCGAACTACGAATGACCCGGATGTTCCCAGGGCGCCGATTAGCTCGTTGAACTCTTGATCTGTAAAGTCTGGAAATCTTAGCTGAACCTGACTTGTGAGGTCGGCGACTGTGTATCGACCGGGTGGCTTGCCGAAGTTACCTGGTAACCGGCCCAATGCGTTGACGACGGCCGGTTCCCAATGGAACGAAGCGGCTACCCAATGTGCCGTTCGGGCTGCTTTTGCCGGAGCTGGCAGATTACCAGCGAGTTAATCAAGACTTCTACGGAAGGCTCAAAAGCGGCCCTACGCTGAACATTTCTTTCGTTGCCAAAGGCTGAAAGACGTATGGCCACCCTGAGCATTCCCGCGGCGTGGGCTCGGCGTGGTTCTTTGACCCGCGCACGCCACAGGCCGTTGAGATTCACAGGCTGGAACCCGAAGCAAATGTTGGTCGGCCACTGGGTAAGCCCCACCGTCCAGGGGTGAACTCAATGAACTGACCACTCTCACGCATTCGTCGCTGAATGTACAGAGGAAGATTCGCTGAACGTGTCTCGTACCCTTGTGACCGCATCATGGACGCGATTTCTCCGGCAGATAGCGGCACTTTGCTGATGAGACATATCGACCGAGCGAACTGTAGTGCTGAACGGCGTCGGCGTGTGGGAGGGAGTGCTGCCACAATTTCTAAGTGCTTTTGAGTGGCGGTCTCGTGATGTTGAAGGTATTGTAACGCCATAGTCTCGATTGCATTGACGAGACCCGGTGTCGTTGCCTCGACGAAGGTGCGAAACCTGTGCCACGTTTCGGTAATCTTGGCCCTGCTTTTTGGATGGATAATCGCGGCTGCAATCGCTCCTGCCATCACGATCTTCAACCACATCGGGAAATCGCCGATGGCCTTCAGCGACTTCTCCACAAGTAGATAAGCGCCGCGCAATGAGGCGAAGCTGATTGTTAGAACGAGCCCCGAAGTTACTGAGATTCCGACCGAGACGCTCGTCGCACGCGCGTACTCGCGAAGGGCGATAGTTGGTGATCCTTGAATTACCGGGAGGCTCATCTTTCGCAAGTGGGAATCCCGCGAATAAACACCGTCTGCGCCAAGTTCATCGTAAACCTGTTTATATGGCACATCGTCAGGATCGATTGCTGAGACTTCGATGGCGTTGCTCGCAGGCTGATATAAATGTATCCGGGCACGAATCTCGAGCCAGCACGCCCAAACCTCTAGAGTGGTCCTACCAGTCTCGCGGGCAATTCGATCAATATGCTCCTCGATCTCCGACTCCAGGAACTGGGGCGCAAGCGCTACAACCACGCCGGAATCGATCACCTCTTGGAGAGAAGAGCGTGCGGCCAGGTTTCGCCTCTTTAGCAGCCATCGGATTTCCTCTTGAACGATGTTCGCGTCGATTACCAGTTCGATCCGTATCAATTGGCGTGCGAACGGCGCTAGCCAAGGAATGCCCTGAAGGAGCGAGCGAAGGTTCAAAAGCGTGTCCGACCGGAAGATCGCTTCGAACGTCGTAGGTCCATTCCCAGCAGTGTAGTCGGTGGCAGCGGGCCGGAACATCCTCTTCAGAATAGCCCAGACAGCACTCTGCGAGGACGTTAGAACGGTACGAGGTGTGCCTGCCCACGAATTCTTACACTGCTTCGACATTTACGAGAAATATGTAGCGGATCCAACGGTTTCGGTACTCAAACTGACCCAGAGGGCTACGATCCTTTCGACCGAGCGCAGGATGACGCGGAGTTGGCAAATGCGGCGGATTGGCTCGGTGAATCGGATGCCGAGTCGGTACTGCATCATGACAGCGGAGCAGCTGGTTCGCTTCATGAAACATTCATCCGTTACCTTCAGTACTTCCGTGCTGTCACGCCAGATCTAAAGGTGACGTTCCATGGTGAATTGCTCTTGCAACAGAGTGCGATCAAGCGAGCTCTCGAGTTGAGACGACAAGGTTAAGGCGCGTTGTCGAGCGACGACCTGCGCGTCGTGCACTCAGCAGAGGGAATACAATTTCTTCGTTTGAGCCTGGCATCATTTCAGACTACTTTGCGGCTGACGCCGAAGCGTTTACGAATCTTCTGCGCGGGCGGTTACTAAAGCGCCTTGCAGGCAGCGACGTATGCATCGTTGGGGCCGCTGCGTATGCGTTCCTGCATGCCGAGCCCCGCCATCTCGTCGTAGAGCGAAACGCACCGGAGCACGCTTGCTGCGGCGACAAGTGCATCGTCAAGATGCTTCCATGATGGAGCCATGATGGCGTTCATCTCTTGGTCCAGGCTTGCTATGACGCCGGCGATGTCCATATGGTGCATCGAGGAAGCGTGCCGGTAGAATGTCTTGTAGAGCGAAATGCCGTTATCTTTCAGGCCATCGGCCTCCATCTGTTGTTTCCAAAGCTGTTCGGCCTCTTTCGCACGCTCATGGATGGAAACCCTGCACCACTCATTCCGCGGGCGCGTTTTATCGCGGCCGGAAACGAATCGCGGCAGAACACGATTGTAATTGGCTATCATCTCATCGTAGCGCTCCTTCGGGAACGCATTCTGCTGCTCCTCGGTCATCTCATCGTAAAGCTGCTTTTGCTGAATGATGTTGTAGTCGAGGAAATCCCCTAAATCCTCAGGGTGGTTCTTCAGCCAGAGGATATTCAGCTCGATCTCGTATATGCTGCGGCCGATCTTCACCGCGTCCTGGCCGTAGCCGTTCAGGACGAGGGTCAGGAGCGCCCCGTAGCTGTTCGTGGCAGCGGCGACCATTCTGCCAACAATTTGCAGAAGGTGCCCCTCCACGGGCGCTCTGATCATGTCGCTGACGATCGGAGCGAGCTTGGCAGCACAGTCGAAAAACAATTTATATTTGGTGTAAACGGGCTGCCAGAATTCGGGAAAGCCGGCAGCGATGACCTCGGGTTGGTCCATGGAGGTCATTGTGGCATCCTGCGAATAAAAGGGCGATCTTGTGGCTGGCCGCTTGCTCAGCAGTTGGCTTCGTCTGTTCCAAACCGCTGTAGTAATCTGATCGAAGAATGCTTCAGCAACGTCCTTCTCCTTTGCGAACAGTTCAACAGCCTTCACAAAATATTTGCGTCCAAGCGTTCCGGCGATCCACGGGTGCCATCCGATGTCTCTGACAGCCACACTACCGAAGCGGGCGCGCGTCCGTCGATCGAAGTCACAACGAATTTTGCCGAGGCGAGTGGGACTGCTTCTCCTCTTGGCTGGAGGAATCGGGGTGGCCGCAGTCGTGCTACAGGCTCGATACACGATCACCCTGCAATCACCAGTGCGCATCCGATTCCAGTGGCCTCTGGTCATTGCGCCAAGAGATTCGGCAGAGGAAGCAGGCGCGGCCCAAGCCGATCAACTTGGACGCAGGTTGACGGCGTACCAGCAGTACGCTTGCAACAAATTCGGGTCGGCATGCCGCATCGCGTTGGCGGTGCAACGTGCCGAAAACCCGCGCGGTGCCTGCGAGACCTATCATTACAACTCCGACGGCACGCTCGATTGGGGCTACTTCCAGATCAACACGGTGCACTTGAAACGCGCAGGAGTCAATCTTCGAGACCTGCTGGACTGCAAAGCGAACATCGACTTCGCGTACCAGCTATATACCGAGAGGGGCTTTGAACCGTGGACCACGTTCAACAGCGGCGCGTATCGTCAATTCCTGAAAAACTCTGATTGATGCTCCGCCGGACGGCCCGGCACGTTGGCGAACCTAATCAGAGGTACTGGAAAGTCGGCCCGCGTTCGCTTTCGAATGCCGCGCCGGCCGCTAACGCCGACGGCACATCTAAATCTGGACGCACCCGGCCTCAAAAGCACACTTGTTCGATGTCGAACGTTTCGACTGTAGCCATCACCGTAGCCGAGCCGGCGGACATCGGCGGAATTCATGGACGATTTGAACCGGAGCTGCCTCGCAAAACATTGACAATGGACGCCGACGGAAACAGTGGACGGCGAGCCTTGGAATTACGAACCTGAAGGCGGCCATATCCCGCGTTTATCTTTTCTCAGCCGGCATACTTGCTCCTGAGGTGACACCTTCCGAGTGGCGCGTCAACCATTCCTTATCCGCTTCGTGATCGAATACGGTGCCCGCCAGGATACCTGTAGGATTGTACGCAGAGGCACTGGGGTATATATTGGCCTTGCTCCGGAGCACGAAGATGGAGGTGAGCGATGGTGTGGTGTATTTTCTATGGCGGCAAACCGTTGCGTCTGGCGATAGCCGCCGGTATAGCGATGTGGGCGCTCGAAGGTATAGCGGCCTTCGCCCAAACTCCGACGTGTAATGGGAAGAATGTGTATCCGTGTTCCGTCGGGGGTACACTGCTTGTGCTCAGTAAGCCCGTAGACTATACACTCAACTTTGGTAGCGGCATAAGCGCCGGAGGGGGCGGCACGGCCTCGGTTCTCAGTGATCCGAAGAACCCTGGGTTCGCTGCGACAGCCACAGTCGCCCTACAAGCTTTTGGTCCCGTGCTTCCTTCGCTCACGAATTACACATTTAGCCTTGCGTCGGTCGGTGACCAGCCGACCATCGCCGGTGTGAGCGCCTCCATTGCCTGTGGCGTCACCGGAGCTGCAGCCTACAGCTTCACTCTTGTGACACCAGGGGGTCCCCTCGTGTTGAAATGCCCCCACATGGCTGGCTCGGGCACTACCGTAACGGTCAAAGGTCAGATTAGCTTTGCCCCGCAGAAATCATTTGCGCTGGCCCTCACGCTTTCGGGGATGGCCCGTTCGGCTAGTGACATGCTGACGCTTGGCGCCGTGTCGGCTCAAGTTCAAATCCCCTGCGGCTCCACCGTGAGCCCCAGTGCACAGGCGTTTAGCCCTTCAGGAGGAAGCGGGAACGTTAACATCACGATCGGCCCGGGCTGTGCGTGGGGAGTCTCCGGCATTCCGAGCTGGGTGACGCCTACCAACGGGGCCTCTGGTACCGGCAATGGAAAGTTTAGTTATCAGGTTGCGGCCGATGCAGGGGCTGACCGCACCGCCAACATGACGGTTGCGAACATTTCCGTCGCTCTGGAGCAGGAGGCAGCTTCCATCCCCGGCCTGGTTCCCGTTGGCTCGCTGGCGCAGTTGGCGTCGGAGGGAGGGTGGAACTTTGAGCTGGATGCCGTCAACCTGGGCAGTGCGGCGGCGACGGTGCGCCTGGATTTTACGGATGGGAACGGAAGCCCGCTGCTCCTGCCGCTGACGTTTCCGCAACTGGCGCCGGCGCCCACGCCGGAGCTGGCCGCAACGCTCGATCGCACCATCAAACCGAACGCACGGATCGTCATCGATAGTCCTGGGCCGGCGAGTGGGCCTACGGCGCTGCTAGGATCCGGGCAACTGCTGAGCACCGGGAGCGTGAGCGGGTTCGAAATCTTCAGTTATCCCGCATTGCAATGGAACGCGCTGGTACCGCTCGAGACGCGCAACGCAAGCACGTATTATCTTCCTTTCGACAACACGGGCGTGCTGGCCACCGGAGTGGCGCTCGCCAACATCACGGCATCGAACACCAACATTCAGGTGACTATCCTCAACGACGCGGGAGCTCCAATCGGCACGGACGCGATCGATCTGACCGCGCAGGGATATCAACAGTTCATGCTCAACGCGCGGTACGCACAAACAACAGACCTGCGTGGCACCATCCAATTCCACACCGCATCCGGCGGTCAAATCAGTGTGCTGGGCGTGCGCGCCAATGGCCCCGCGCTGACCACGCTGCCGGTGCTGTCGAATGTGGATTCTCCGGGAGGCTCGATCTCCCAGGTCACCTACAACGGCGGATTTACCAGCACGTTTTATTTGGTAAACACGGGGGGCGCGCCCTCTTCGTTTACATTGAGTTTCTTCGATCAGAGCGGGAACCCAGAGAACGTGCCGCTGTCTTTGCCGCAGAGCGGAGCAGCGCAGTCGACGTCGGCTTTGACCCAGACCCTCGCCGCCGGACAGATGCTGCAAGTCGCTACGCAGGCGCAGGATGCGGCGGCAAACATCTCAGGGTCGGCACAGCTTACGACAACCGGAAACATCAGTGGGTTCGAAATTTTCCGTTGGGATACGTACGGGCAGGAAGCCTCGGTTCCACTGGAGACGCGGACTCCCGGAAGCTTCGTGCTGGTCTTTGACAATACCGGCGGGCTGAACACGGGCGTTGCGCTGGCGAACGCGGGTGCATCGGCGGCCAACATCATGGCGAATATTTACAGCGACGAGGGCACCCTACTCCAGACTGCCACCATCAAACTTGCGGGACGTGCGCAAGATCTTTTCATGCTGCCCGATTTCGCCATGGGGTATCCGGTCACAGCGGGCAGGCGCGGGATGGTTCAGTTCGTCGTTCCGCCAACCGGCCCGATCGCCCTGATAGGCATCCGGACAAACGGCACGACTCTGACAACGGTACCCATACTGACAAAGTAACCATCACGTATTCGATTGCTTCAGCTAGGCTAAGTCGAGGGCCATGCTTCTGAATTTCTTTGAAGAGTTTCGGCAGCGTGTGTTACGACCGAAATAGCTTGCACTGCCAGTAACGGCGGAAATCTCTGATGGCACTGTTACTTCCCTAGAGTTGGCGGGACAGCTCCTGAATTGTCGGGGACGCGTACAAAGCTCGGATGCCATTATGGTGGAGTCTGGCCCGCCCAGCTATGGAAGAGTGGCGCGTAACACAGGACTTAAGGACGCGACGTACGCTCCCGCATTGATTCCTTGAAGGACACTCTGTGGAAGTTGGGTGGAGTAGAATTGTCCTTCGGGTTTGATCAGCGAATTGGTACCCGTTGAAGAGACGGACGGGCATTGGGACCGACTGATGAGTCGATTTCTTTCCACAATCGTGTCCAGACTGCCGAGAGGCTTTCCAGTTCGGACGGCGTGGGAGTAGCGAAGGAAGTGCCCTGCAGCAGCGCTTCAACCGCGACACGTGATCGTGCAAACGCTGCGTCGACTTTCTTACGTTCGGTAGAGGTCAGCGGAGCCGACGCATGAACGGAGGCGGAGAAGTATTCCGCACCCCCTGAGACAAGGGCAAGGGCTTTGGCTGCCGTGTCGGGGGCGCCTTGGGCCTGCCTAATGCCCAGTCGAAAATAAGGTATGGCCCAGTTGTCGGCCGCGAACATGCCGGCCGGATTCGCGAGCCAGATCCAAGCATGCAGCATCGTCAAACGTGGCTCGTCTCCGGCGTGGCCGGGGGTGTGATGTTGGGGCAGCGCTGTCTCCTCTTCCAAGGTGCGAAAGTGATCGTGCCATTTGTCCTTACTGACCGGCCAGTCCGGAGCGGATTCGCCTTCCAACAGGGGAAGCGCATAGGCGACCCCGAGCAATTGCGGCATACCCGCCACGACCACGTATGTGAGAACTTCCGGATGCGCCGGATCGAGCTTCCCATCGAACAGAAGCCCGATATTGATCCAATGCTCCCCCATGGCTGGAAAATCGCTTCCGATTTGCCGATAGCCATCCGCGATCGCAACCGAGCGATCTTGATATTTCGCGGTTGCCGCGCGTGCGGATTCGATGAAAGCAGCTTCCGACCCGTCAAGCTGGGGCGCGGCGAGAGCCGGGTAGACGGAGGCGATCGCAATCCAAAGAAGCGAATGGTTCACGGGTTTACGCCGGCCAGTTCTGCTTGCCCATTAGCGTCCAACAATTGCCGCATCAGCTCCGGCGTGAGACCTTGCGGAAAGCGGCTCAGGAGCCGGAGCTGCGCCTGCACATCTGGTTTCGGGACGGTCCGTTTTGAAATGGAGTAGCGGGAGGGTGTCTGATCGACTTCTGATGACAGGATCGCTGTATAGGGCAGGAGACGTAGCTTCTGGTCCGCCAGCAACACGATTCCGGTGTCGCGTACTTCGATCAGTTCGCCCGAAAGCTCCCCCTGCGCGGTCTTGACGTGCATGTTCGCACCTCTCGGGCCTTGCGCGGGCCGGTACTTCGAGGCTGTCATTCCCAGCCTGCAACCGTTGCTCAGGCATGCCAAAATCACGAGCGTCAGAAGACCTGTTAGCCGGATCATAGTCTAATGGCCTAATGCACCGGAACGCGGTCTTTAACAAAGCGTTCTTCGAAGGATTCGCGGGTAGCAGCCCAGCGGCGTACGGCGGCGAGCAGCACCTCGTCCGTCGGCTTAAACAGCTCTTTGGTGGAGGCGGTCTGAATCCAAGCACCGCGGATCCATTCCGTATAGTAACCCTGGGACGAAAGCAAAAACGTCCGCGAGCGCCCAGCCGAGATCTGGCCCACGTTAAAGTCGACGAAGAATCGTTCGCCCGGATTGGTTTGGAGGTAACGGTCGTCCGGAGCGCTCAGACTTTCCTTGGCCGTGTTCTCCGGGCGGCCTCCGGATCCCGTAACGTCTGAAATCTGGATCACCCGAGGCGTTGCCTCGCGTTCTGCCGACGCGACCCCGACGCGATCGATGCGCCACTGATCCGCAAGGAACGACAGGCGGATGCGCAGCGACGCCTCTCCCTTCACGGCGGGGATCACAGCCGCCACGTCGTGCCAATCAATCGGGCCGGAGTCCGGTACGCGAGCGACCTCGTGGTAGGCACCATCGCGCCAAACTGAAATGTGCAAACCGGCCCGGCGTTCACGCCAGCGGCCCAATTCAATGGCGTTCGAGATTTGCGCAAGCCCTGAGCCGAGCCAATCGATAGCGCGAGCGCCGGCCGGCCCCAGCATCTCATCGTAGAGCAGCGTGGTGGTTAACAAGCTGTTGCGCAGCCGGAAGACCAACGCGACGGAATTGGCGCCGTCAGGCACGTCCGCGGTTAGATCGATCCAATCGTCGATGTCATCTGCCTTCGCGTTGTCAATGAAGCGCCGATCGGTCCGGTAGAACTTGCCGTCCGCCGCGCCCAACGTCTCGCGAAGGTCCTGGCCGCTCCGGTCCGCGATGGTAGTGGGAGTGCGAACGCCGCGAACCACAACCGGATGGTCTTCAGCATCGGGCAAAACAAATTCGTCGGCCGCATGTTGCACTTCGAAAAGTTGAAGATGATTGATGTAGTGCGTCTCCAGCGCTTCATTGCGCACTTCCAGCCGCAGGATGCCCTTGGAATCGGCCTGCGCTTGAAGCCGGTCCACGTCGCGCGCTTCGAACAGTGGAGCGATGCTGTTTGAGAACAGTTCGGCTTCTTCCACGGCGCCGTCGCCGGAATAAACGGTCGGACACGAGCCAAAGATGGCTTTGAACAGCGCTATAACTCCGACGACTGCCCCTGCGGTGCCCGCGACCGTGAGGGTGGTCATGATCGCCGTTTTAGCCCCGTCCACCCGCGTTTGGAAGCTTTCCATGCCGACCACGGAGTCGAGCGGAACGCTATCGACATTTGTGGACTGCTTTAAAGCCAGATCGTAGCGGACGCCCGCGCCGCGCAGTGTTCCGCCAGAGACGGTTACGCCTTTGGCGTACACCACCGTGGACCCATCCATCAAGTGGGCTTTTACCGGACTGGTCACCACGACGGCATCGCTTGGCACAACCGGTTGGACCTGAACGCGATGGAAGACGCATCCGGCCGCGGAAATTGCGAGCGCGCCCAAAAGAGCGCAAGCCAGGAATGGTTTCGTACGTGGCCTCCTGTACGCCGGCTGCTCAGGCATTCCCGCAGAAGGGCCGGCCAGCATCCCCATGCGTACCTCAGTATACGGACTTCCACCTTCGAAGCCAATAGAGCCGGCCTGAAGATCATTTGTACTTTTTCTGTTCCACGGGCCTCGACCAGGCTGGGGAATGGAGATGCATGCAGACGAATCGGATGGGCTTCGGGCCGCCCAGCGCCCTTCGGCTGTTCTGCCGCCGCTTCGCGTCCGTATCACGTCGCGGTGAATGGAGCCGAGTTGCTCACGCGGCGAGCCACGGGCGCTGACGCTCCCGCGTTACGGGTATTGAGCCACAGCGTCCGTCCAGCTCCTCTCGATCCACACGGGCACAAGCGGGCGTCTCAGCTTTGCTCGATTTCGATTGCATCGCGCTGGACGAATGCCAGGACCTTACGCCCATCGAAGCTTTGTTAGTGGTGGAACTGGCATCGCTCACCAATCACCAACGCCGCGCGCCCGTACCGCTCTTACTGGCAGGGGACGAAGCGCAGACTGTGCGGCCCACCGATTTCGAATGGGGCTGGCTTAGCGACCTCCTACACTCCCAGCTTGGCTCTCCGACGGAGTACAAGCTCTCTGTCAATCTGCGTAGTCCGCACCGGATCGCCGAGCTGGTGAATCGCGTCTGGGACCTCTACTCTCATATTCAGAAGCAAGAGCGGCCAAGCGGAACGGGCTATGCTGAAATCGACGATGACGCTACCGACCAGATCTTGTACTGCACCGCTGCTGCCGGGCCCGAGCTGAATGAGCTGCTGATTTCGCTATCGGCACGCGAAGGGCTGGCCCTCATCACCTTGGAGGATACGGTTCCGGCATATGTGCCAGAAGCAGCGCGCGGAGCAGTGCTCACCATTTCCGAGGCGAAGGGATTGGACTTTCATTCCGTCTGCGTGCTCGATGCAGGACGTCACATCGATCGGATCATTCGCGATGAAGGCCGCCTGCGAGCCGACTCTGACATCGAGGGACTGCGCAAGCGCCTCGCCATCGATCAGCTACGCGTGGCCATTAGCCGTCCAACGGAACGGTTGTTCTGGCTCGACATCAACCCGGCGGACCAGGTCATACGCCAGAGTATCGCGTTTCTCAATGGCGGAGATGTCGAAAGCGGGGTTTCGTCCTGTGTGCCCGCGGCCCTGCTGAAGGCCCTCGATGAAGACGAACTGGATCCCGAGGAGCGGGTGCAACGCTGCCAAGCGGATGCAAGGCAGTTTCTGCAAGTGAAGCCGGATATGGCCTGGTCGCGTGCGCAACAGGCGATCACGCTGCTAGGACGACCTGGCTCACTGGCAGCGGTGATGGATGAAGCGGCGCGCGCTGCGGCCTATCTTACGCTGGCTGAGGTCTGTTTCATCCTGGGTCTTGGCAATACGCGGCTCGCTCCTGAGCTGGGTAGGCCGGATTTGTTCTCGGAGGCGTACCGAGCCGCGGTTAGTGCGCGTCGCATTGGCCTGGCCGCGATCATGGATGTTATCGGACGAGTGCATCGTGCGGTAGCCGAGAATCGGCTCCCAGCGTTAGTTGAGCTGGCTCAAGTTCTCCCCAGGCACAAAGATGAAATCGAACCCTGGCTCCAGGTGGAATTGGGCATCCGGTCCAAAGCCTGGATAGAAGAGCTGGAATCAGCCCTTTTTAACGGCCACAATGCAGCGCTACTCATACAATTACTGCCGCCTTTCTATGAAGCCGTGGATGCTCCGGACCGGCTTGCCCGCACAAAGCGCCTACAGCAACGTGCGATCCAGTTGCTCATCAAAGACAAGCTGTTTCGACCGGCGTTGGCAGCGCTGCACGCGCTACCGGAGCGTCAGCCAAAGCAGGAGGCCGTCTGCCATGAGGGTCTGGGCGATTTTCGCAGCGCTGCGGCGTGTCATTTGGCGGCCGGAAATCTCAAGGAGGCTTTAACCTGCTCTCGCTCGATTCCCGACCTCGAAGCATCGCTGAAGCTATTGGGCGAGATCGGCGAGCATCCAGCGGCCGAGTCCCTGCAGTGGATCTCCCGACTTCAGCAATTGGTGGCGGAACGGCCGGAGAAGTTCACCAAAGTGGTAACGTCGGCGGAGAAGAAGCTGTTGGAGGAACTGCTGGAGCGAGCGCTAGGCGTCAGTCGGCGGAAGCCCGTTCCACGAAGTACCGCTAAGAAGAAAACCTCCACACCCCGAAAGCGAGCTCAAAAGAGAACGGAAGGTCATGGGGAGCCGTTTTTTTAACCTCTCAGTTGGCTGGCGCCGCCGAAGGTACGGGTGCCTCGAGCGAGTGTAGCGGCGAAGGGGATCAGCACGCATAGGAGCAGAAGGCGACACATGCCATTACCTCGGGTATCGCTCGCGCGAGTTTAGTAGGTAAGACTCCGGGCGCCGGTGATCAACGGCTTGGACTGCTTTCGTTGTGGTGACTGGCCTGCATGGCAGGTCATCCCGGCTGGAACATTGCATTTTGAGATTGGACATAATGTATGAGGCAATCGCGAGGACCATAAGCTTTTGAAAAAAATGCCATGCAGTCGTCAATCTTTCGGTTCCGGTGTTTCCTGCAATCGTCGCCAGTTCTTGGTGACCACCGGTTTGGTGATGATGCCTTTAACCAGTGCTTCGCCCGGCGCGGAGCCTATTCTCGATTTTCATCAGCACACGCGTTACGCCACTGCTTCGCAGCGCCGATCGGACCAGCAGCTTGTCGCACACCAGATCTATAACGGTGTGACCATGTCCGTTTTGCAACCGGGAGAGGGGTGGTTGCTTTCTCAGGTTGGGGATAATGCGAGCTGTGCGGCCTTGGAAGCGGACTACCCTGGCCAGTTTGTGCGTTTTGCTTGCGCCGATCCGGCCGAGTCTCGATCTATCGACGTGCTACAGGGGAATCTCAACCGGGGCGCCATCGGGCTCGGTGAGCTCAAGTTTCCAGTTGCCGTGGATTCACTGGAGATGCATCGCATCTATAAGCTCGCCGAAGAGCGCGGCATCCCAGTGCTCCTTCATTTCCAGTATGAAACATACAACACGGGGTTCGAGCGCTTCGAGGATGTATTAAAGGCCTACCCGAAAGTGAATTTCGTCGGCCATGCGCAAAGCTGGTGGGGGAACATCAGTGCAGACCTGAATCCCCTGGAGATGTACCCCAAGGGCCCGGTGCGGCGGGGTGGGCTGACAGACCGCCTCTTGCAGGATTACCCAAACATCTATGGAGATCTTTCCGCAAACTCGGGGCTCAACGCGATTACCAGAGACCCCGAATTTGCGCGAGGTTTCATCGAGCGCCATAGCCGGAAATTGATTTGGGGAAGCGATTGCAACTGTCTGGACGGCAAAGGCGGCGGTACTTCAGACAGCTACTGCATCGCAACACGATCGCTCGCCGCCCTGCGAAAACATGTACCGAATGAGAACGTGTTCCGCCGGATAGTCCACGACAATGGTGCTGACTTGTTGGGTAGTCACGCGAACTAACGATCCGTTCCAAGCGGTATCCTTGTGAACCCTCGCCAAGGGCGCATAACTCCCATCTTGGACGCGCATGCCTCCTGTTATCAGGCAATAACGGAAGGTATTTCTTCAGGAGATGACAGGCCGGCCGGTCTCCTGGCTTAGCGCAGCGCCGGTCGAGTAAAATGTTGGGTGGCCCGCAGTTTCGTACTCCTGTTCCTCAGCACTGCCTTCGTGGCCCAGCCGTTCGGCCAGCGCGGCACGCTTGAGCCGGCATTCGAAAAGATCCCCTTCGATCAGTGGCTCAGCGAACGCGACCAAGCCCGCTTCCGCTGGACGACGAGCGTCCCTCGCGCCGAACTCTCGTTTCACCAGCGGCTCATGACCCGAGTCGAAGTCACATTGGATGGCCGAGACCTGGAGACCCGTCGCGGCGATGGCGAGTTGGTGTTCCTTGTTCAAATGACGGACCGCGACGGCACGCGCTATCAGGACCACGGCAGTATCGACCTCAGCAAGCTCGACGAGAACATCAAAGCCGCGAACCTGGAATACTCACAGGGTGCGTTCTTTCTGCCGGGAGAATATCGGCTTGCCGTAGCTATCCTCGATACCGCCACGGGTGAGCACAGCACCAGGCAGACGCAGTTTCGCATAGCGCCGCGGCAACACGATCTGCTGCCGGATGCGTGGCGCGATTTGCCGACTGTTGAATTCATCGGCAAGGCGGAATCGCCCGACAGTTGGTATCTGCCCGACATTCCCGGCCGGTTGCGGTGGGCCGCCTCCGTGCATTCTCCGGTCCGGGTCAACGTCAGCTTGCCATCCAGCTTGGCGAACGGCTTCAGCCTCTCGGCGACCTGCGTGGGGTCCGTCATACCCTGGGGCGCCATGATGACCAGAAGTCCATCGGTTGCCGGGTCCTTAGCGGCGATGTCCACGGCCTTGGCGTAGCGCTCCGCATCCACGTCGCCGAGGGTATCGATCGGATTGCCATGGCTCCATGCTGATGGCAGGATCTGATTTAGTGCCGCAATGGTTGCGTCCGAGAGCTCCGCCAACTGGCCGTTGAGGGACATCAGGGCGTCGGTGGCCAGCACGCCTGGACCGCCGGCGTTGGTCAGAATTGTCAGGCGCGGCCCGGCCGGCCGCGGCTGCTTGGCCAGGACCTCGGACATGTAGAACAAATCTGAAATTTCCTCCACGCGCAGCACACCGCACCTGCGAAATGCGGCCTCGATAACTTCGTCACTGCCGGAGAGCGCGCCAGTGTGCGATGCCGCCGCCTTCGCGGCTGCTTCACTTCGTCCCGCTTTGATGACGATGATCGGTTTGCTCAGCGCCACTTCGCGCGCCGCCGAAAGAAATGAGCGCGCGTCACCCACCGATTCCATGTAGATGACGATGCTGCGCGTGCACGGATCATCGCCGAGATATTCGATGAGATCGCCCCAGCCCACATCGAGCATCGAACCGATAGAAAGGAATGCGCTGAAACCAACCTGTTCGCGCAGGCTCCAATCGAGAATCGCGGTACAGAGAGCCCCGCTCTGGCTGATCAGTGCGACATTCCCGGGCCGCGCTATGGCCGTAGCAAAAGTAGCATTTAAACCGGTGAGCGGGCTCATGACACCGAGGCAGTTGGGCCCGATGATGCGCATTCGCCCACGCCGCGCTTCATGGAGTACCTGCCGCTCCAGTTCCGCACCCGCTTCTCCGATTTCCGCAAAACCGGCAGAGATGATAATCGCGCCTTTGACCTCAGCGTTGACACATTCGCGGATCACGCCCGGAACGGTCTTGGCTGGAGTGACGACCACGGCCAGATCCACTTGATCGGGCACCGCCGCAATATTCGGATAAGCCCGGATGCCGAGCACGCTCGTGCGCTTCGGGTTTACTGGAAACACGGTGCCGCCGAACGGGCTGGCGATCAGGTTCCAAAAGACTGTGCGGCCCACCGTCGCAGGTGCGTCAGTCGCACCGATGACCGCTACATTGTGCGGCGCAAAGAAGACACTTAGCGGACCGAACAACACAGTCGGTCCTCAGCTTCAGAACTGTTCCTGGGCTGGATTACTCCGATTATCGGATTATTTACTCTCAAAGTACAGAAGTGTTAATCCGAAAGCGGTCCGAATCGGACTACTCGTCCGATTTGACCCAGACCATTCCGGAACATGGACAGCCTCCGGGGTGGACACAGACGCACCCTGCGACGTCCGAACCGGCTTCGGTCTCACCGTCCCGTCCAGATTTCGGAATAACGAGCTCGCGTACTCCGGAGCTTCCAGACGCCCGAAAGGTTGGGTTTCGCCTGCGCCAAAAGCGCCGCAGTCTGCATTGCCGGAGAGAAACAGAAAGAAGATTCGGGCGATGGCTACTCCGGGATATGCAGCCAGTACGCATACCGGAGATATACCTCACGTCCCAGACGGCGACTTCCTCGCCAGCCGAAATCCTTCGTAGGCCAGATAGCCCATGATGACGACGGCGATCCCGCTTGCCCACATGGGTAGCGATCCGCCTTACACAACGAACGACACGCCGAAGACGAAATACTGTAAGATTGAGCACACACTCCACTCCGCCTAGTGATAAGTGATTATTGACGGAACAAAACCCGAGGCCCATACTCCTCGCACATTCCTAGTAAATCTATCGGAGGAAAAAAGGGGGGAGCGAGGGATGTGCGCCGCGCCCCTCGGGTGAGACACGGAAATCAGGGACGGATTGCCGTTCGCTGATACCTCGTAGACGAACGGATGTAATCGTAACAGAATGAGGGTGGCTGGCGAAGCGGAGGTGGGCTCTGCTGGAGAGCAACCCGCCAAGGAATAGCCAGTCGGAAACTCATCCAAACGATGAGCGGGGGCTGGGCCTGCAAGGGTTGAGCCCCCATCGGATGGATAGATTTCCCGATGCCTCAGAAAACTCATTTACGCCACCTCGCTTGCTTCGAACTCAGCCGGTGAGCGATATGCCAGCGCCGAGTGCAATCGCTGTTGGTTGTAATGGTTCTCGATGAACTGTTCGAGATTTCTGCGGAGTTGTTCCATCGTGCTGTAGCGCCGGCAGTCAATTTCTTCGTGTTGGAGTGTCTTCATGAAGCTTTCGCACCGCGCGTTGTCGTACGGATAGGCGGTGCGGCTCATGCTGCCGATGATTTGGTGCTGGTGTAACACCGTGATGTACTCCAGGCTGGCATATTGCACGCCGCGATC
>Ga0208199_1000407_pt1 | contig 17517 bp, 16 predicted proteins | sample Sb_taG_FD_187705 | JGI IMG/M metagenome (GOLD analysis project Ga0208199, IMG submission 187705) | Peat soil microbial communities from Weissenstadt, Germany - Sb_50d_1_NS metaG (SPAdes) (version 2) | ecosystem: Environmental > Terrestrial > Soil > Wetlands > Peat | place: Germany: Weissenstadt... | reverse complement strand
AGAGTTTCGGATGGCGGGCATACAACCTACTTGCAGCGCAATGCCATGAACCGTATGCCAGCGGTCTGGAGTAAGCGTTGGCGGAGCTCAGGGGGGTGGAAGCCTCTGGGCTCCGCTGTTTTCATGTGACATGGCGGCCTCCCGCCCGGACAGGGTGAGAGGCCGTTTGCGTGTCCAGCTGTTGGCCAAGGTGGGTCCCGTTCGATGCCTTCGTCTTGTCTCGCTGCTGCAGGTGACGGCAGCTGAGCCTGAGCGCCGATCGTCACGATGATGAACTCCCCCGTCATAGTGGGCTGTGGGCCGGGGGCGCGGCCGATCCGCAGGAAAGAACCATTCGCTATGCTGCTTTTTGGCCTGCTCTAAGACAGCAATAATCTGCGGATTGCGGCTGACGACACAGATTTCTCAGGCTTTCGCAGTGTTTTGTGTCTGCCGACACAGAGTTTCGGATGGCGGGCATACAACCTACTTGCAGCGCAATGCCATGAACCGTATGCCAGCGGTCTGGAGTAAGCGTTGGCGGAGCTCAGGGGGGTGGAAGCCTCTGGGCTCCGCTGTTTTCATGTCTTGTATCAGAGTCTTCCCTTTTGAACTTCATACGTCTACCCTGTAGGTCATCCGCTGCCGGATGTGATGCTGTCACGAGGACTTCCACACTTTCCCTCGTGCTCTGGGCCGACAACCGGTGTCGCTTAAATTTTCAGACCGCTGGCAAAAGGTTCGAGGAGAGCGCTGTGCCGCAGGATCCCGTTCCAATCATGGCCGGAGTCGTGGTGACGCTGGCCTTCTTCATTCTCGTGGGGTACGTGGCGCGAGCGCTTCGCAACTCGTCCCGTCCGGCTGCGGCGATCGCTGCCATCGCAACACTGGTCGGTGCGCTGCCAGCGATCTTGTATGCGCTCTATGCGTGGCACTGATGGCGGCACGCACCGCGGCGGGCGCCGCAGCAGTCATCAGGCCACGCTCGTTCTGGGCGATGCTCAATGAGACAGAGCGGACAGAACTGACCGACCGCGCCGTTTCGCATACGCTGATGCCTGCTATGCCGCTAACTCTTCAGGGTGATCCGCGTAACCGTGTCTCTGTACTATTGCAGGGATTTGCGAAAGCCACGGTTATGTCGAAAGCCGGGCTAGAGGTAATCCTGCGAGTCTATGGCCCAGGGGACATCATCGGTTGTGACTTTATGATCCCAGATCAACAGCGTCTAGAAACTGTATTCCCGCTTACTCCTGGCCGCGTTATTAGCGTTTCCGTCGGAGACTTCAGTAGATTTCTAGATCGTTTTGTTAACGCCGCGAGAGCACTGCAGACTGTAATGCAACAGCGTATCCGAGATGCTGACAGCCGGACGACAGCGCGAACACGTACGGCGAGGGTACGGATAGCGCAGCTTCTACTGGAGCTTGCCGACGGCTATGGTATCCAGGCCGCTAACGGAGTTCATATTCCTGTCCCACTGTCACAAAGCGAGCTGGCCAGCCTAGCAGGTGACTCTCGCGAGACTGTAGCACGTGTTCTGTGGGCACTCCGAGAAAACGGCCTCGTCGTCACCGGCTACCGGCGCATATCGATCGCCGATATGCCCAGCCTGCGCAAACTAGCCGCCACTATGGAATGAGCTCGAAGTCGCTTCGGTCACGGTGATCTTCGCACCATTCGCTGCTACGCCCAGGCCGTCATTTCACTCGATCGTCACCGCTAACATGCGTGTACCCCGCTGAGCATGGCAGGCAACCCGGGTGCTCCGTCTTCTCTTCGTGGCGAGCCCGGCGCTATCCGTGAGAGTTCCTCCATAGTTGCCAATATGGAGAAGTGAACGGAGAGTTTCTTGGCTTCCGGGGTCCGGGTCCGGGCATGAGCGTTATCAGAACAGCAGCTCGCAATCGGCGGCGAGAACGCGGGCGTGGGCGTCGTGGCCGGAGAGGCGTACCGGCTTGGATCGCGGCCTGGACGGCAACGACGAGCTGGGTGGTCTCCGGGTCGATAACGATATTCTGACGGGGGCAGAATGCAGCGGACGATCTGCCCGACGTGCGGGGCGCGTCGTGCGGGTCGGCGGTGACGCGGCGGAGTAGAGCAAAGGGATGTAGGCGCCGCGGCCGTGGACCGGTTCGTGGACCGGCTCGCCGGATATTCTCAGCGCAGCGCGTGCTGCCAGTGCGATTACCTGTGGCATCGGTGCAGCTGGCACGCTCGGTGCCCAGGATCGTACTTCTTGTAAACGGCAGTCAAATGTGTCCTGATTTCTCGGGTTTGCCATCGTGCGACGCCAGTCCACCGTCGCCTCCATGCGAACCGGGCCGTCAGGAAGAGGACGACTACCCTACGCGCCTCGCGCGGCTCCATTGCGAAACCCCTGTGCTGACCCCAGATGAACTGAGGCAGCGGCTTCAGAACAGGCTCGACGACCTCGCAATTACGCCTCGGTTTGTTGCCTTGGCTGAGCCAAGCGCGCTGCCGCGGTCAGGTCGGAAAGGTACGCGGCGGCACGGCGGTCGACCTCGGAGAGTGGGTCGGCGTAGTGCTTGAGCGTGGTGGCGCCGCCGTCGCCATGCCCGAGCCGGGCGGCGGTGTTCCGCAGGTCGATCCCGCCGCTGAGCAGCTGTGTCGCGGTGTAATGCCGCAGCGACTTGACGTTCATGCTCACTCCAGCCCAGGACGCGATCACCGCTACCTGGTGGCTGGTCCAGTCGGGGTTCCACGCAGTCGCGCCGGCGGGGTCGTTAGAGAACACATAGGCGCGATCGGCCAGGCCAAGGCCGACAGCAGCCAGCGCCTCCTCCGCCCGCTGCCTGTGCGCGGCGAGGACGTCGCAGGTCACCCTATCGATCGCCAGACGGCGATCTTGGTGTGTCTTGGTGTCCTTCCGGATCCGCTGGCCGCCGCGGACCAGATAGTTGTGGGCCACGTGCACGCTGCCCACCTCCAGGTCGAGATCCGCCCACCACAGCCCGCACAGCTCGCCGCGCCGCGCGCCGGTAACGGCCACCAGCCACAGGTAGGTCGCGAGTTCCGGATGCACGTCCTGCGCGACGGCAATGACCTTCGCTACCTGGCTAGGGGAGAGGGCGACGGCTGGCTGGCGCCTGTTCTTGGGCAGCTTCGCCGACGCTGCGGGGTTGCGGGTTATCCACTCCCACCGCACCGCGGTGACGAAAGCGCCCGAAAGGATGGCATGGATTTGCCGCACGGTACCAGCGGACATCGGCCTGCAGCGATGCGGCTGACAGGCCTCTCGCGCACAATCATGATCGGGCCGCGGCGGGCGCAGCCGCGCCGACCCGGATGCCACACCGCCTGCGGCGACGAACGCGCCGCTCCCCTGCCGGGAGGTAATCAGCCCCTCCTCGGTGAGCAGGGCCAGGGCGTGCCGGGCGCTGGCGGTCGGCACGCCACCGTCGCTCATCTCGCGCACGGACGGCAGCCGTTCTCCCACCCTGAGTTGTCCAGAGCGGATCATCTGGGCCAGCGTGTCGGCGATCTGCCGGTAGGCGGGACGCGAATCTCCCGGGTCGACTGTGAGAACCGGCACATTGCGGTGCTCGGTGAAAGGCCTGCCAGTGCATGCGAGATCGCCGCACCGGCGGAGCCGGGCGTAGAACGTGTCCAGCACGGGGCCGCGCAGTTTCCTCAGCTCCATGCCACCCAGGGCAGGCTTGATCGTGTGGCGAATATATCCCTCGTAGCCTTCCCGGGTGGAGACGTCCAGGTCGGCGACCGCCATGTACTGATCGAGCAGGTAGCCCACCGTAGCGGCCGATTCCGGCTGCTGGCCGACCGAAGCCTGCTCCAGCAGGCGGGCCAGCTCGGCCTGGGCCCGCTCAGCTGTCTTGGCGGTGGCCTTGAGCCGGATCTCCTTGCCGGTCAGCGGGTCAGTACCGGCGTACACGCGCACGCGGTACGAACCGCTCGGCAGTCGCTCTACGTGACCCTTTCCCACATTGGTCATATAAGAACGGTAGCGGTCAGCACCGACAACGGTCCACGACCCGGTCCACGCCAGTGAATGGCGAAAGCCGATAACGCCAGTCCAGTACGGGTGCGCCGCCAGGGACTCGAACCCCGAACCCGCGGATTAAGAGTCCGCTGCTCTGCCAGTTGAGCTAGCGGCGCATTCAGAACGCTGTGATCGTAGCAGCAATCGCCAGGGCATGGCCAATCCCGAACCTCAGCTGAGGGAACCGTGTGAGGTTCGGAAGAAAAGCGCCAGAAGAGCCATATCCTGAACGGTCCGTGGTAGCCAGGACAAGGAGAGGTGCGTGCATGCCGTGGCCTGATGGCTACGGTGTGCGCCGAACCAAGTGCGGAGAGGGATCTTGAGGACGACAAGCGGGGCATATGACGGTGATAGCGGTATGACCACCCATAGCCCTGACCAGCCGGCCACCAGAGCCGAACTGCCCTCCCAGACGCCGCCCGCACCACGTGGCACGGCGGGGACCGCAAGCCGGCTGGCCTGGCTGGATGTCCTGCGCGGGCTGGCGGCGCTGGCCGTGGTCTTCAATCACTTCGGCTACTTCGTGCCGTCGTCGCTGAAGGGCCCCGTCTACCAGTGGATCAACCCGGGCGATTACGGCGTCTTCGTGTTCTTCCTGATCAGCGGGTACATCGTGCCCGCCTCACTGGAACGTAAGGGCAGCGTGCGGACCTTCTGGGTCAGCCGCCTGTTCCGGCTCTACCCGCTGTACCTGCTCGCGGTGGCCGTAGCGGTAGCTCTGTACCTGGTGCACGTCGGCGGGCTGCGTGGCGAGGGCGCCGACCCGGAGACGTCCGTCCTGTCCCAGATGCTGATGATGTCCAACGTGCTGGCCGGGCAGAACCTGCCGAACGTCGTATGGTCGCTCTCCTACGAGATGATCTTCTACCTGCTGCTGACGGCCCTGTTCATGGCCCGGGTGCACCGGCGCAGCAGCAGGTATGCGCTGGCCTTCGGCGCCGCTGCGCTCGTCCTCGGCGGCCTGCTGCCGCAGGCGTACTTCACCAGCAACCTGTGGAGCCCGCGCATCATCGCGCTCATCGCCGACCTGGTCGTGCTCACCGGTCTGGCCTTCGCGGTCGCCCTGCGCGGCATGCCGCGCCTGGTGGGGGCCACGCTGGCCGCGATCGTCGGGCTGACCCTGCTCGCCTTCAACGGCACCTGGCTGTTCCCGTGGGAGGCGCTGTCGATCCTGGCCCTCATGTTCACCGGGACGATGCTCTACCGGGCCGAACAGGGCCAGTACTCGTGGCGGAAGGCCATCGCTGTCGCGGTCGCCGTGCTGGGGCTCGCCATCGCGGCCGGTGTGTGGCACCAGAACCCCGGGAACATGTCCGCCCATGACCAGTTCGTCTGGGACCGCACCTGGTTCATGTCGGTCTTCGTGGCCGGCCTGACGTTCGGGATCGGGCTGGCCCTGCGGCACGTCACCTGGCCCCGGATACTGACCTGGCTGGGGCTGATCAGCTACTCGATCTACCTGCTGCACCCGGCGCTCATCGAGGTCTTCCGCCACCTGACCTGGACGTCGCATCATTCGTTCTGGGTCCAGGTGCTCCTCGACGCGTTGTTCGTGGCCGTCCTGATCGGGGTGTGCTCGGCGACCTACCTGCTCGTGGAGCGGCCCATGCAGGAGGTCGGCCGTCGGCTGGCTCGCCGGCTCGATGCCCGGTTCGGTCCCGACCGCTCCCCGGCCCGGATGCGCCCCCCGGAACCCGCCCTGGCTCACAGCTCCCGCACCGCCGAATAGGCCACACTGCGGCATCCTGGTGTCATGTCTCCACCGTCGCCCAAGCCGTCCGCGCCCAAGCCGTCCGCGCCCAAGCCGTCCGCGCCCAAGCCGTCCGCGCCCAAGCCGTCCGCGCCGAAGCGGTCCGCGCCGAAGCGGTCCGCGCCCGGGTCGTCCGCGCCCGCGTCGCTCGCGGTGCCGTTGCCACCGCCGCGTGACCCCGGCTCGCCCTACCGGGTCTGCCTGGTCTGTCTCGGGAACATCTGCCGGTCACCAATGGCCGAGACCGTGCTGCGCGGCGCGCTGGCCGACGCCGGCCTGGCCGAGGCGGTCACGCTGGACAGTTCGGGCACCGGGGACTGGCACGTCGGCCAGCAGATGTACCCGCAGGCCCGCCGGGCGCTGGCCCGGCGCGGCTACGACGGCTCCACGCACCGGGCCAGGCAGTTCCGGGCCTCATGGTTTCCCGATCGCGACCTGATCCTGGCCATGGACGCGGGCAATCTCGCCGCCTTGCGGCGGATGGCCGGCCCGGAAGACCGTGACCGGATCCGCCTATTCGGCGAGGTGGGCGGGCTCGGGGAGATCGGCGGCGGCGAGATCCCCGATCCCTACGGCGGGAACGAGGGCGACTTCGCTTACGTGCTCGACCTGCTCGGCGCCGCCGCGCCGGTCATCGCCGCCGGGCTGGCCGAGCTGCTCGGCCATTCCGGCACCCCGGCATGAGCCGTTCCGCCGCCGTGGCCGACCGGCTCGCACGGCTGACCGGGCTGCCCGTCCGCGAAGCACGGGTCGTCGGCGCGCAGCACGGCTACCAGCACCTCATGATGACCCTGTCCGGCGGCCGCCGCGCCTTCGCCAAGGCCGTCCCGGCCTCCGATCCGGGCGATGCTCCCGCGCCGGGAATGGTCCCCGATCCGGCCGCGGTCCCGTCCGCGGAGTTCGCCGCCGCCTTCGCGGCCGAGGCGAACGGCCTGCGCTGGCTGGCCGAGGCCAGTGCCGTCCCGGTGCCGGAGGTGCTGGCCGTCAGCCCGGAGGCACTCGTCATCTCGATGATCCCCGCCGGGCGGGCCACACCGGAGGCGGCCTTCGGGTTCGGTACGGACCTGGCCCGGCTGCACGCGGCCGGCGCGGCCGGCTTCGGCGCGCCGTGGCCGGGGTTCATCGCCAGCCTCCCTCTGGACAACACCCAGGACGCGGGGGAGTGGCCGCAGTGGTACGCGCGGCGCAGGCTCCTCCCGTTCCTGAGCCGGGCCGTGGACGCGGGCACGCTGCGGGCCGACGACGCGCGGCTGGTGGAGGCGGTCATCGACCGGATCGGCTCGCTGGCCGGGCCCGCCGAACCGCCGAGCCGGATCCACGGCGACTGCTGGGCCGGGAACGTGCTGTGGTCGCGCGGACGGGGCTGGCTTATCGACCCGGCGGCGCACGGCGGTCACCGTGAGACCGACCTGGCCATGCTGGCCCTGTTCGGCGCGCCCCACCTGGACCGGATCCTGGCCGGCTACAACGACACGGTCCCGCTGGCCGCGGGCTGGAGGTCCAGGATCCCGCTGCACCAGTTGCACCCGCTGCTGGTGCACGCGTGCCTGTTCGGTGCCTCGTACCGGGAAGAGGTCCGGTCCGCGGCCCGCGCGGCCCTAGCCATCTAGGATCAGGGGCCGCTCATCGAGCAGGACGGAGTCGGGTCTCACGGATTACGGTTCTGGCGGACTTGTCCTTGTAGAGAGGCGTCACTGCGGCGCCCCCGGCTGAAGGGATCACCACCCGTGAAGAACGTTGTTCTGATTCCGGCGTCCTCTCCCAGCCCCAGCACAACCTCGCAACCGCCGCGGCGTCCTGGCCCGGGAGCCATCCTGACTCTTGTCAACGGCGTCCTGGCTGGTGTCGGCGGCATCTATGCCAGCACGCACTCCGCCCTGATCACTGTCATCGCAGCGCTCGCAGGGACCGCGGCGATGGTACTCATTTTCCGCCGGTAGCCGGCCCATCCCCGGCAGGAGCACTGATACGTGGACTGGTGGAGAGGAAAATCTGGTGAGCGTCCTCACGCCCGGGCTGGTTCCCGGACTAGATACATGACTGGGGTGATGCGACCGTGCCTGCATTGAATGGGAGGGCGGCCTCGTTGGCAGACCCACAGCCAGCCGCGGTGCGGGCTGTGGTCTCGCCGGCAGCTGATACCCGGCCCCCTGCGCCCGAGGGGTTCGAAGAGTTCTTCCGCGCCTCGTTCCGGCAACTGGTGAAGACGGCGATGATCTGGGGAGCGACAGCAGAAGAAGCCGAGGATGCCGCCTCCAGGACCTTGGCGGAGATGCTTCCCGCCTGGGAAGCAGGAAAGTACTCGCTTGCCTTCGCCCGCAAGGCGGTGGTCCACAACTTCATCAAGGAGAAAACGCGCGGCATAGGCCGGGTGGCTCAGCGACTCATTGACCGCGGCCACGTCCCGCACCTGGAAGGCGTGGAGGACGGCCGGCTGCATGAATGGGAAGACGAGCAGTGGGTCAATGACATCCTCAGCGAGTTGCCGAAAGCGCAGCGCGAGGTCATGGAATGCATCGCTAAAGGCATGGAGCGCGACGAGATCGCCGAGAAGTTCGGCATGTCCAGGGATGCCGTCCGGAGAAACATATGCGACGCCCGCCCTCGCCTCGCCAGGCTGCTGCATCCAGACGGCGAACACAGATCACTCAGCCGCACAGCGGCCAGCTCTTCCAGGGAGGAGGGACGATGACCAGCATCAATCATGGCATGCCCTCTCGCCAGCCGGATGAGAACGAGCCGCGCGATCATACGGATCGCGACATCCTCGACTTCATCGATCAGACCGTCACGCGGATCACTGACGCTGACGTGAATGAGCATCTCCGCGAGGTCCTTGACCAAGCGGGGTACCGCCGCCGCATCCCGGAGGCGATGATCGGGTACCAGCGTGCCCATGGCCACGGCGGCATCAGTGCCGTCGGCGAACTCGCCGGGCAGCGCCTGCCGGCCAGTAAGGCTGTTATGCGTCTGGCGGTGAATGCTGAGTACGGCCGCTCATCTGCGGGTGTGAACGCCACCACCGGCACCCCGCGCCGACCGCCCGCCGTTCCGGCCATAGTCCATGGCCGGAGCGTCAGCCGCGCAGTGAGCAGTGCTCTGGACACCTCCACATCGCTAGCGGCTCCCCGGCTTGACCTGCGGGCGATGAATCGCAGTCGCCGCGAGGAAACCCGGGCTATGCTCGCGGAGCTACGGGCACTGCTGCGCCAGTGCCCGGCCGGGGCGTTCGGCGCAGAGAGCTCGGCGATGGTTCTCGGGAGAGTAGCCGCGCTGTCGGAGGCGTTGATAGCGGACCGGGATGAGCGTGCTGCTTTGCGCCTGATCCGGGCCGCTTTCCCGCATCTGGCGTTCCTGGGCCGCCATCCGGCCGCCTTCAAGGTGCGGCGCGCCTACGCGGAGGCCTGGTGCGAACTTGGCCGCTACCGGCGGGCCGAGATGCTGCTGGGCCGGCTGAGCGCAGACGAAGAGCGGGTTTTCGGCTCTTCTGACCCGCGGACGGCTCTGCTCCTGGCCTGGGCTCTGGTCAGCAGCGACCGGTTGCGGGAGGCCGAGACGAGATTCGATGCGCTGAAGGCGCGTCTAGCCCAGTCGCAGGTCACCAGCATGCCGATGCTGTGGCATGCCCAGTGCAGGTACTCCTGGCTGCTGGGACAGCAGGGACTGGTTAGTGAATCCGAGGCGAGTTATGACGGCGTCATCGTTAACCGGTCCCATGAGCTGGGCCCTGACCATGCTGACACCGAGGACGCCCGGCACTCCAAGGGGAAGATGCGCGTAGTTAACGGAGACGGGCCACGGGTGATTACGCTCCTGCAGGGTGTGGCGGATAATCGCGCGCGAGTCCAGGGAGACCGCCATCCCGACACGCTGGAAACCCTGAAGTATCTCCACCTGGCCCGCGTGCAGGCCGAGCCGCGCGATGATCGCGTTCTCGACCGCGCGATCGATGACCTGGAACGGATCCTGCACATCCAGGACAAGAGACATGGCTCGCGCTATCCCACGAGCCATGACACCGCCGAATGGCTCGGCAGGCTCCTCCAACTCCAGGAGTCCATCCGCTCCGGCGAGCCGATCCCTGACCTGCGGCAGGTTCCCACCCCGGACGAGGCACAGGCCGGCCTGTGCATTTCCGCGCCATACGGCACGCTCACCCGACTCCCAGAGAGGTAGTGAAGCAGTAATGAAACTCGGGCTGCTATCGGCCGCCCTCGGCCAGATGTCACTGGAGCAGGTCGCCGCCTGGGCTCCGCAGGCCGGATACGAGGCGCTGGAGGTGGCGGCCTGGCCGGTCGGCAGCCAGCATATCTACCAGGCCGCTCACCTCGACGTGGCCGGCTTCACCGCTGGTGACGCCGCCCGGGTCAGAGATCTGATGGACCGTCACGACCTGACAATCTCTGCCGTGACCTATTGCGGCAATAACCTGCACGGCGACGTCGCCGAACGCGACCGCATCCACCGGCACCTGCGGGCCTGCATCGACGCGGCAGCCATCCTCGGCGTCCGGTACGTTACCACCTTCATCGGCCGGGACATTACCCTGCCGGTGGCTGACAACCTCAAGCTAGCCGAGCAGCACCTGCCCCCGCTGACCCGGTACGCGGCCGACCAGGGGGTGAAGCTGCTCGCCGAGAACTGCCCGATGGAAGGCTGGCACCCCGACGGGTACCCGGGCAACCTCGCCTACTCCCCCGAGCTGTGGGACTGGATGGCCGGCCTCGGCTTCGGCCTCACCTACGACCCCTCCCACCTGCCCTGGCTCGGCATCGACCCGCTCGACGCGCTCGATTACGCCTTGCGGGCCGGCATCGTCGGCCACGTCCAGGCCAAAGACATCCAGATCGATGAGCGGGAACGCACGCGGTACGGAGTCTTCGGCAAGACAGTAGGGCGCTCGTCGCCCACCGATGTGGGATGGTGGCGCTACCGCGTTCCCGGCCGCGGCCAGCTCGACTGGAACACGATTATCGACGCGCTCTACTCGGCCGGGTACGACGGCGACGTCGCCGTCGAGCACGAGGACCCCGTATGGGGCGGGACACTCGACAAGACCCTGCAGGGCATGCAGATCGCCGCGGACACCTTGCGGCCCCTTATCGTCGCCGAGCCGGATGGACGGCCACTACCTGCGGGCCCCTGACCGAGAGGGACGCAGATATCGCCACATGAGCCGGCGCGCAGCGCCGTGGCACCGGTGCCGACCGGTCTACCTGGTTAACCTGCGGTTCCTTGCCGGATACCGGTGGCCGTGGCTGGTGCCGGACCAGACGTCCGGCATGGTCCTGGCCGTCATTGCCGCACGCCGTGCGGCAGTTCGTCCGTCGCACCGGTCCGGTCCGGCTCGTCGCTCATCCCGGGATCACCCTCGTCACTCATCCCCGGATCGCCCTCGTCGCCCATCTCGGGCTCGTCGCCCATCTCGGGATCGTCGGCCGGGTCGGTGTCGTCTGGGTGGCCCAGCGCCTCGGGAGCCAGCGGGAGCGCGATCCGGAACGTCGCCCCCTCGCCCACGGCCGTACGCACCGAAGTGACGCCGCCCTGGGCCGCCACCAGCGCCCGCACGATCGCCAGGCCCAGCCCGCTGCCCCCGGTGGTGCGCGTCCGGGCCTGGTCCGCGCGGTAGAACCGCTCGAACGCGCGGTGGGCCTGCTCGGGGGCCATGCCGGGCCCATGGTCGGTCACGTCGAGGATCGCGGCCGGGGTGTGATCGCCCGCCTGGGGATCGAGGGGCCCGGTACTGAGCGCTACCTCGATCGCGGTCCCGTCCGGCGTGTGCGTGAGCGCGTTACTCGTCAGGTTCCCGATGACCTGCCGCAGCCGCGCCTCGTCGCCGACGACCAGGAACGCGGCCCCGGGCTGCACCGACAGGTCGATGGCCCGGGCCGGGGCCAGCAGCCGCGCGTCGTGCACCGCGTCGGCGCCCAGCACGAGCAGGTCGACCGGCTGCCGGGCCAGCGGCCGCTGCTGGTCGAGCCGGGCCAGCAGCAGCAGGTCCTCGACGAGCAGCCCCATCCGGGCCGCTTCCTTCTCCACCCGCTGCATGATCCGGTCCAGGTCGTCGGGTGTGAGCCCGGCCACCCCGGCCCCGGCGTCCGCCGCGTGGTCCCGGTCCCAGCGCCGGACCAGGCCGCCCCGCTGGCGGTAGTACTCGGCGAAGCCGCGGATCGCGGTCAGCGGGGTGCGCAGCTCGTGGCTGGCGTCCGCGATGAACCGGCGCATCCGCTCCTCGGACTGGTGCGCCGCTGCCTCGGATTGCTCCCGGGCGTGGAACGCGCTCTCGATCTGGCTCAGCATGATGTTCAGCGACCGGCCGAGGCTGCCGATCTCGGTCCGCGGGTCGCGTTCGGGCACCCGGCGGTTCAGGTGCCCGGCCGCGATCTCCCCCGCGGTCTCCTCGATCTCGACCAGCGCCCGCAGGTTCGCCCGCACCACGGCGAAGCCGATCATCGCCAGCACGATCAGGATCAGGACGCTCACGCTGATGTCGAGCCTGGTCAGGTACGCCATGTTCTGGTTGAGGTTGCCGAGGCTTATGCCCACGACGAGCGTGCCCGGCTGGTAGTTGATGCCGTCCGTGGTGTACTTCACGGCCTGGGTGATGACGCGCCAGTCGGTGCTGCCGGACACCGCCGGAACCGTGACCGGTTGACCCGAGGTCCCGTGCGACCCGGTGTCACTGGCCGGTATGACGGGCCCGGGGCTGGTGAGACTCGGCGAGTTGCCGATTCCCGGCACGAGCTGCCCGTTGGGGTCGAGCATCTCGACCACGTTGGTGTTCGGCACGAACATGTCCTGGTGCCCCCGGCTGAAGGCGAACGGGTCGTTCACGACCTGAGCCTGCAGGCTGCGCACCTGCCCATCGACCTGGTCCTGAAGGTAGCCACCGAACACCGCGATGGCGACGAAACCCATGACCGCCAGGGCCACGGCGACGAGGGCGAGGACCGCGGTGACCAGCTTGGTCCGCAGGGAGGTGCGGCTGGACACCTGGCGGACGGCCTGCCATCGCCGCGCTGCCCGGCTGTTCGCTCCCTGTGCTGTCATGGCCGAACGCACCCTTAAGAGGACGGGAGCCGCAGCACGTATCCCACGCCGCGCAGGGTGTGGATCAGCCGGGGTTCCTTGCTGTCCACCTTGCGGCGCAGCACCGATACGTAGGACTCGACGATGCCGGTGTCGCCGCGGAAGTCGTAGTCCCACACGTGGTCGAGGATCTGCATCTTCGACAGCACCCGGTTCGCGTTGCTCATGAAGTACCGCAGCAGCTTGAACTCGGTGGGGGAGAGCTGGATCTGCTCCCCGCCCCGCCACACTTCGTGGCTTTCCTCGTCGAGTTCGAGGTCGGCGAACGTGAGCCTGGGTGTCGGCTCCACGCCGTCTCCCCGGGTGCGGCGCAGGACGGCCCGGATCCGCGCGATGACCTCCTCCAGGCTGAACGGCTTGGTGACGTAGTCGTCGCCGCCCAGCGTGAGGCCGCGGATCTTGTCCTCGGTGGCGTCGCGGGCGGTCAGGAAGACGACCGGGATCCGGGCGCCGCCGCCACGCAGGCGCCTGATGACGTCGAACCCGTCCATGTCCGGCAGCATCACGTCCAGGACGATGAGGTCGGGGCGGTGCCGCTGAGCAGCCTGTACGGCCTCGGTTCCGGCGGCCGCGGTGACGACGTCGAAACCCGCGTAGCGCAGGCTGGCGGACAGCAACTCGAGGATGTTCGGCTCGTCTTCGACGACGAGCAGCCTGGCATCCGGTCGCTGCCGCGCATCGGTCAGCGTGTCCATGCTGTGTATTCTCGCCCGCAACGCTGAGGATAACCTGAATGCCCGCTGGAGATGGCCTGCGGCCTGCGGGGACAGTGTTTATGCAAAGTTCGCGTTAGGCCACGAGCCTGCTGTGGTTGCTACCCCGCTCACCCGCCTGACGCTCCTAGCGCGCGGCACGCCAGTAGGCGATGGCCGCGGGACGTGAACCGACGCCGAGCTTGGAGTAGATCCTCCTGACGTGGTTCTTCACCGTCTTCTCGGCCAGGAACAGCCGAGCAGCGATCTGGCCGTTGGTCTGCCCGTCCGCGATGAGGGACATGACCTCGGCTTCTCGCGCGGACAGCAACCCGGGAGACTCGCTGGCGTCGGCCGGGCCGGATACCTCCGTCGGTGTGTCTGCCCGGATGCGCGTCCTGGCACCGTTCAACGCGAAGCCGTCACCCCCGCCCGGTCCAGGATCCTCACGAACGTCCATGTGACCTCCGGCTGCGGGCAGCCGAGCCGCACCGCAGCGAACCTAGCAAACACGGCCTGTCGGGCCATCCCATGAAAGTGCCTGTAAATGTATACATACACTGACACGGACGCCCTGGTTTTGAACTCATACCCATGCTGGCCGGGGCGTATGCCCGGCGGCCTGGTCTGCGCTACGTGGTCCCCGCGCCCGGGGCGCCGGCATCAGCACGTTTGGCGCGACCTGAAGCCCGGACTGCCCTGCTGGCCGGGCTCGTCGCGGTACCACCCGTTCGGCCAGTCTTCGCTCATAGAATCCGTCCATGACGTACGCCGCGATCCAGGCCCGCCAAGGCGCGATGTTCGTCCGTGGGCACGACGTCGAGCGAGTCAGCAGAGTGGCGGTGCTTAGTCAAGACCGGCCGCCGGTCGATCTGCCCACCCCGGCCGGCCCGCGGTGAGCCCGGACGAGCCCACTGCGGACCAGTTGCGCCGCGACCCGCTCCCGCTTCGCGGCCGGGTCGCCCTGGTCACCGGGGTCAGCCGCCGCGCAGGCATCGGGTACGCGGTGGCCCGCAGGCTGGCCGCGCTGGGGGCCGGTCTGTTCCTGCACCACTACGCCCCGCATGACCGCGACCAGCCCTGGGGAGAGGATCCCGGCGGGCCTGCGGCCGTGGCTCGCGGCGTGCACGACGCCGCGGCCGGCGCCGACGCCCACGTTCGCTGGCTGCAACTCGACCTGGCCCTCCCGGACGCTCCCGTCCAGCTCATCGACGCGGCGGCCGAAGCCTGCGGCCACCTGGACATCCTGGTCTGCAACCACGCGCGCAGCGGTGGCGACGGCCCGCTCGGCGCGCTGGACGCTGCCCTGCTCGACGCGCACTGGGCCGTGAACACCCGCTCCACGATCCTGCTGACCCAGGCCTTCGCCGCCCAGCACGACGGCCGGCCCGGCGGCCGCGTCATCTTCATGACCTCGGGGCAGGATCTCGGCCCGATGACCGGCGAGGTCGCCTACGCCGCCAGCAAGGGCGCGCTGGCGTCCATCACCAAGACCCTGGCCGACCAGCTGGCCGACCAGCGGATCACCCTCAACGCCATCAACCCGGGCCCGGTCGACACCGGCTACGCGCCGCCCGAGGCCCACGAGGCCGTCCGCCGCCACTTCCCGGGTCAGCGCTGGGGCCTCCCCGACGATCCGGCTCGCCTGATCGCCTGGCTGGCCACCGACGAGGCGGCCTGGATCACCGGCCAGGTCATCAACAGCGAAGGCGGCTTCCGCCGCTGGGCCTGACCGGCTGACCCCGCGCCTCGCACGCCGCTTGACACAGGTAGTTCATCGGTATATAACGGCGGTATGAGCAGTAGGGCGATGCAGGAAGCGACGTTCCTGATCTTGACCGCGCTGGCCGACGGCGCCCAGCACGGGTACGGCATCATCATGGACGTCCAGGAGATCTCCGGTGGCCGGGTCAAGCTCCGGGCCGGGACCCTCTACACCGCGCTGGACCGCCTCCGGGCCGACCGGCTGATCACGGTGGACCGGGAAGAGATCGTGGAGGGCAGGCTGCGCCGCTACTACCGGCTGAGCCCAGAGGGCACCAAGGTGCTGGCCGCCGAGGCGGCCCGGCTGCAGGCGAACGCGACGGTCGCGCTGACGCGGCTGCGCCCTGGACTGGCGGGAGGCCTGGCATGAGCGACACGCAAACCCTGGAGCGGGCGTACCGGCGGATCCTGTCCTGCTACCCGCGATCGTTCCGGGCCGACAGCGGTGCACGCCGCCACGCTTCATGAAATCCTCGTCTTGGCCGTCGCGCCGGTCGCGATCGGGCTGTGGCTGTGGCTGGCCTGGGCGAACGGCCGGGGCCAGGACTGGGCCCGGATGGTGTCGGCGGCCTGCTTCGGGCTGCTCAGCCTGGCCATGCTGGGCAACCTGTCCCAGCACGCCGATACCTACGCCCCTGCGAGCATGATCGCCGCCGCGATCGTCTGGGCCATCGGCCTGGTCTCGGTCGTGCTGATCTTCACCCCAGCGGCCTGGCGGTACTACCGGCCCCAGCCCGTCCAGCACTAAGCTTCTATGACCTCCCGCGCGCTGCAGGAAGCGACCCTGCTGGTGCTGATCGCGCTGTCCCGCGGCAGCCGGCACGGGTACGGCATCCTCACCGACGTCCAGGAGATCTCCGGCGGCCGGGTCAAGATCCGGGCCGGGACCTTGTACACCGCGCTGGACCGGCTGCGCGCAGATGGCCTGATCGGGGTCGACCGGGAGGAGATCGTGGCCGACCGGCTGCACCGCTACTACCGGCTCATCCCCGCGCCCCGGCATCGGCTGGCGGCCGGACCTGACCTTCGCGCCGGCGACGCCGACCGCGAGGCAGCGGCCGCGGCCCTGGGCGAGCACTTCGCGCAGGGCCGCCTGGCCCTCGACGAGCTCATCGCCCGCCTCGACGTCGCCCTCACGGCCACCATGCAGAGCGAAATCGCCCACACCACCCGGGACCTGCCGCCGCTGTGACCGCCGGCGTCGCCGGCCCCGGGGGCGGTCACCGGTGCCGGGCGGCGCGCGCCACTGCCCGTTCGGGAATTGAAATTCTTAAGATTCCGAACGGGCCGTGGTGCCTGCCACCGGTCTGCTTCGACCATGCCACGATGGTGGGTGTGGACCCGGCCGTTCCGCTGATCGGCACACGCATTGAAGGACCGCACAGTGCGCCTTGATGCAGCAGAAGAAGCCCTCACCATGGTGACAGCTGTCCGGTACGATCCGGCGCTGCGGGTAGAGCTGGCCAGCCGGTTCTACGACGCCCGGCCTGGCCGCCCGTCGATCCGGGCGTACCGGCGGGCTGAGCTTGCGTTCATGCGATGGCAGGTCAGCCGGGGTGTGCTCGCGTCGCCGGAGTCCGCGCGGCCCGGCAGCTGGTGGTGGCGCTCGGTCAACGAAAGCCTGCTCCGCGACGCGTGTGAGGCCGACCGGCTGGCCGCCGGGAGGCCGGGCCAGGCGAGCAAGCCTGCCGTGGCGCGCTGGGCCGCCTTTCTCACCGCGCCGTCCCCCAGAACCTGGTACCAGGCCCACAATGCGAGCGTCGTGGCCGCGTATCTCGAGCACCGCCACCTGTGCGCGGCAGAGGCGCCGGTGGAACGCTTCTTCATGGACGTGGCGCTCGCCCGCCTGGTGTGCGTGCATGCCCTGGTCATCCGGCCGCGGCTGGCGGTGGGCCGGCTCGCGCTGGCCGGGCGCCTGATCGGTGATCCGCGCTGGCGCGGCGCCGACCTGTTCCTGTCCCTGCACAACATCCTGCCCGACCGCTATCCGCTGACCGGGCTCAGCATCGATCAGATCCTGGCGCTGGAGAACTCCGCTGGCCGCCTCATCGACTACGGCGTCATCCTGCCGAAGATGGCGTTCAGCTCTCAGAATTGTGCTGTTGCTTGTGGTAGCGCTGACGCTTGTCGGCCTGGGAGAGCTAGCCCTAGGCCTCTTTCGGGCCATCCAGCATTAGCCGTAGCCACTCCTCCAGGGCTAACACCAGTGGACCGCCCCGAGT
>Ga0208199_1000397_pt1 | contig 17837 bp, 16 predicted proteins | sample Sb_taG_FD_187705 | JGI IMG/M metagenome (GOLD analysis project Ga0208199, IMG submission 187705) | Peat soil microbial communities from Weissenstadt, Germany - Sb_50d_1_NS metaG (SPAdes) (version 2) | ecosystem: Environmental > Terrestrial > Soil > Wetlands > Peat | place: Germany: Weissenstadt... | reverse complement strand
CGGGCCGACGTTCGAGGAATGGCTCGCCGCCCAGCCGGACAGCGGCAGCGCGGCGTAAGCATCGCTGTTTTGCTGCCGATCGAGGGTGATCATGGGCTTTTCGAGCTGGCCGACCGGGCGGGCATCGTGAACTTCCGCCCGCTTGGCCCAGTCGCGGCGGGTGCCGGCCAGTTCGGCGCATTCATCGATGATGACGACCGGCGCGGGCCAGGCCGGGGATATCTGCCCATTCGCGCGTACCGCTGGCGTCATGGCCGGCCGCTGCTTCACCGAGTTAAACAGCACCCCACTAGAGTGGACGGAAATCTTGCCGCTCTCCAGTGGGCGCTGCCCGAGGCAAAGAAACGATCATGTGCCCTATGCCCAGAGATGATGTGACGCCCTCCGATACTCCAAGGGCCCGGCCCGCCCATCATTCGGGGCCGGGCTATGTGGCGAACCCCAAAGCGCCCGACTTCGAACTGGACGCGCCACTGAGAGAGGCCGCGGCACGGTGGCTCAACCTCGTTCCCGCCGAACACCGCCATGACGCCCGCGAACCGGCGAAGGATGTTCTGGAGACGCTGCGGGAACACACGCGCAGCTGCCCCGGTCATCCGCTTGGGGCCCTGTGGGTGGCTCATCGTCACCTGAGGGATCCGGTGCCGGCGGTCCGGATCGCGTCGCTCGTGCTCGCCTCGGAGGCGCTGTGGTGGCTTGGGTATTTTGAGGACGCACGCAGGGCCGCCCAGGCGGCGGCCGACGCCGATCCGACGTCTGCCCAGGCGCTGTGGCGCCTCGCGGTCGCGCTGTACCGCCAGGGCCGGTTCGAGGAGGCGGGCGAACGCCTCGACGACGTTGTGAAATTGGCCAGCCGGTTCGCTCCTGCGTGGGCGCTACGCGGCCAGGTCAAGGTCTGGCTCGACGCGGGCAACCCCGACGCGGGGCGGGCCGACTTCGCCGCCGCGGCGGCGCTGACCTCCGAGTCCGGCACCTGGGTGGTGCCGTACCGGATGGCGGGTGCCGACTTCCAGGCGGAAGCTGAGGCACAGATCAGGGTTCATGACTCCGAGACGGGCGGTTCATCCGGCGTTCTGGTGGACGTGGTGCTGCTGCCGGACAAGCCGCGGGTCGAGCGGGGTGTCGATCCCGATCGCCGGTGGCATCTGGAAGGGCCTAGCACGGGGGGCGGCGATTCGGACAGTTTGTTTGGCGGGCTGGGCGGAGACTTCGCTGCGGGGGCACGCTCGCGCGTCTCGTTCGGGATGAGGTTCGTTCTTTATCAGCGGAACATCGAGAACCTGTGTAAGGACAGGGCGACTGTCGGCGAGGAGATCCGGAAGTCGGTGGCCGAGCTTTTCGACGCGGCTCTCGAGAGCCGCGCGACGATCGCCATCAAGGGTGCGCCCGAGCAGCACGCCGAGGGCGCAAACGTCCCAGGGGATGAGGACGGCTAGCGCGACGGCCACGAGGAATCGCCGTTCGGCAAATTTATGACCGAACGAACCGGGGTGCGAGCCCGCGGTAAACCGAAGGTCCGCCGGCGAGCCGATGAGCCCAAGGGCACAACGTGATGCACCTGGTCGTGGTCCGGTCACCGGGGCCGGCCACAAGACCCTGACCGAGAAGCAGCCCTTCGACCGTGAAGGACTACGTGCGGCGGCTGGCCGGACTGCCGGGCGACTGGCCGCCACCGCAGGAACTCGGCCTACGCTGACGCCGCGGCTGGCCCGGTTCGCGTCAGGCTGCGGGGAGATCCAGGCCAGTGGGGGTAACGCCCGGCCCGACGGCTCACCGACGCGAGCTGCCGGGCCGACGCGGCCCGGCTGCGGTGGCGGCAATCGGGACAAGGTCCTTGCGCGGACGTCCGCGGGGGCGCTTACGCGGGACGATCGCGCCGCCCATCAGCAACTCGCCGCCCCAGACGCCCCAGGGCTCCCCGCGCTCCAGCGCGCCGGCCAGGCAGGCCAGCCTGGCCCGGCAGCCCCGGCACATCGCCTTGGCCTGCTCCACGTCCTGCGGGGACTCGGCGAAGAACAGCTCCGGATCCTCTGCGCACGCCAGATCAAGGCTCAGCCCCGTGGTGTCCTGACCGCCGGCGGTGGCGTCGCGCCACTGCACCGGGGCCAGCACCTCTTGCTCCCCGTACTCCCGCGGCCGCGGCACCGTGGTCAACGGTGACGGGCCGGCCCTCATCCGGCATCCGATGCGGCCTGGCACGCGGCCCGCCGCTGCCTGCGCAGCGACCGGCGCACCGCGCGGACCGGGACGGCGAACGCCGAGCCGAGCTGACCCAGCTCGGCGGCCCACCCGCCGAGCTGGGCATCGGCCGCCCGGATCTCGGCCGCGGTCTTGCCGCGTTCAGCCTGGTAGATGCCGTAGTACGAATTGACCATCATCGCCTCCAGGCGATCCTCCGCAGGCGGCGAGTGGTGGCGGCCCACTCGCGCCTCGTTCACCCCGTGTCGATGCGGATCGCCGCCGGCACGTCACCGCCGTGTACCGGCGAGGATCCGCTTGGACGACGAACGCCCCGGGATGAGCCCGGCCAGCGGCCGCCGTCATGTACCAGATTCGCCCTAAGCCCATTGCCGCCGCATCAGGCAAATGCCATACTTTGCCGCCCGCGCGCCTTACCCGGCGTCTAAGGCGCTCAGCGGGCTGCCTCAGCCGAAGTCGGCGGCGCTGATCCCGTCGGGGTAGACCTCGCGAGCGCGCGAAACTCATCGGCCCCGCGACTCACCGATGAGCTCTGATCCCCCGGATCGTTCTGTCTAATGACTGCCTATCCGGAGACCGGCCCACGGGAGGTCCGCATGGCCAAGGTGTACACGCACATGACGATGTCGCTGGACGGTTACATCGCCGACCCCGAGGACGGTATCGGCGAGCTGTTCGGCTGGTACAGCGCCGGGGACGTCATCGTGCCAAGCGCCGGCGGACGCTGGTCGTTCCAGCTCGACGCAAACAGCGCCGAGATGCTGCGCGAGATGCTCGCCGGGGCTGGCGCGCTCGTCTGCGGCCGGCGGCTGTTCGACCTGACCAACGGCTGGGACGACAATCACCCGATCGGCGCGCCGGTCGTCGTCGTGACCCACAACGCGCCCGAGGACACCACGAAGTGGCCACGCACCACCTTCGTCAACGGTGTGGCCGAAGGCATCGCGGCTGCCGGGGAAATCGCCGACGGCAAAGATGTCACCATCGCCAGCGCCGACATCGCGCGGCAGGCCCTCGACCTGGGACTGGTGGACGAAGTCTGCGTCAGCCTGGTCCCGGTGCTCCTCGGCCGGGGCATCCCGTACTTCACCAACCTGGCGAGCGCCCCGCACCGCTTCGACGACCCGGTCATAATCCAGGGCCAGCGCGCCACCCACCTGCGGTACCGCGTGCGGCGCGCCGGCGACCTTACCGGCCACTTGTAAGCTGGGCAGCCGTGGACCGGCCTGGTCCCGGCTTCCGGGTGGCCGACGGCCGGTGTATAGCGCCGTCACGAAGGGCCGCCGCACCCGGCCGCCGAAATCGCGGTCTGACAGCTGGGAGATCTGGTCCAGGATGCGCCGCTGGTCACCGGGTGGCAGGCGGCGGATCCGGATCATCGAGGCGTAGAGGGCGCGCAGTTGCGCGGTGTCCAGATCCGCGGTCCAGCGGATGAGATTCCCGGTCACGTCGATGAGCCCGGCCAGTTCGGTCAGGTCGCGGCGGCGGGATCCGGCATCCAGCTGGAAGTGGGCATTCCGCTGCCCGCCCGGGTCCTCGGTACCCGTTCGCGCCCCGAGCGCGGCACGGAAGGCGTCTTCACGGCCCGGGTCATCGAAGATGGTCCACCACAAGGCGGCCCAGCCGCCCGGCCTTATGAGCCGGCCGAGCTTGGGCAGCCCGGCGGCCTGGTCGACCCAGTGGAACGAGGTGGCCGCCACGGCGAGATCGAAGCTGCGCTGCGGGAGCAGAGCCCGCTCGAAGATCTCGGTGATGATCTCCACATCGCCGCCGACGGTGGCCAGTCGGGCGGCCATGTTCTCATCGGGCTCGACCGCGGTCACCCGGGCACCGACCGCCACGAGCCGGCGCGTGACGAGCCCGGTCCCGGCACCGATCTCGAGCACCGAGACGCCCGCCCGCAGGCCGCAGCGGGAGGTGAGGATCTCGTACACCTCTCCGGGATAATCGGGCCGGCCCGCATCGTAGCCCGGCGTGTCACGGCCGTAGACCGTCCGCGCTTCCTGGCGGAGCGAGAACAGCGACGGCGCCCCCTCGTCCTGGCCCGTCGTCATCCCCGTTTGTACACCAGCAGGACCGGGCCGGCAAATGCCCTGGCCCCAGAGCGGGTCGCCTGGCGTGACGCCTGAGCCGTCAGGCTGCGTCGAACATCAGCACGGCCGAGTCGCCGATCCGGACCTCGGCGGGCCCGATGCTTGTCCCGTCCGGTCCAGGGACGCGCGCCGGCTCCTGCGCGCCGAACGCGGGCGGGGATGGAAGCATGTGATCCGGTTTTTCGGCCTCGATCAAAGCTGAGAAGGATCCTGCTGGCCCTGACCCTTGGCGCCCTCACCGGCTTCCAACTGGTGCACACCACGCCGTCCGGCACGGCGATCAGCTCACTCCCGCTCGCGCTCGTCCCTACAGCCGGCGTGCCGCTGCTGATGACCCTGCACATCGCGTCTGTGCGCAGGCTGGCCAGGGCCCGGCGGACAGCGGCGTCGGCGGCCGGCTCGTCGGTCGCGGGCACGGCACCACGTGCTGTCCTGGCCGGCGGCGGGCAGTAGTTGGCTGCCCGCGACCCTGGATGGCTGAGTCGGCTCCGCCTGCGCGGCAGGCGGAGCCGACTCAGCATGTTGTGATTGGGGGCGCGCCGGCTGCGGGAGTGTCAGCCCGGCCAGTGCCCCGGGGCGGTCAACCCTGCCGCCGGCGGAATGGGGCCTCCAGCGCCCTCGTGCCGACGTTCCACATGTTGTCGGCGACGTTGATCGTGACTCCGGGGGGAACGATCTGGTCGATGCGGTCAAGCACGTCGGCGGACAGCTCGATCCCGTCGGCGGCGAGGTAGCCGTCTAGGTGCTCCATGGTGCGCGGGCCGATGATCGCGGAGGTGACCGCGGGGTGGCGGATGACGAACGCGACCGCCATCTGGATGAGGGTCAGCCCGGCCTCGTCAGCGAGCGCGCCGAGGGCATCGGCGGCGTCGAACTTGGCGGCATTGGCCGGGTTGGCGGCGTCATAGGCCCCGGGGAAGCGCTGAGCACGAGCGGCCGAGCCCGGCCCACTGACCTCCTGGCCCTTGCGGTACCTGCCCGACAGCCACCCCCCGGCCAGCGGGCTGTAGGCCATGACGCCCATCCCGTGGCGCAGGCAGGCCGGCAGCAGGTCGTACTCGATGGCGCGGGTCAGCAGGGAGTAGGGCGGCTGCTCGGTGCGGAACCGCCCGTGGCCGCGGCGCTCGGCGGTCCACTGGGCCTCGACGATCTGGGAGGCGGGCACCTTCGACGCGCCGAAGGAGCGGATCTTGCCGGCGAGCACGAGGTCGGACAGGGCGCCGAGGGTCTCGTCGATATCGGTGCCCGGATCGGGAACGCCCACCTGGTACAGGTCGATCCAGTCGGTCTGAAGCCGCCGCAGCGATCCCTCGACCGCCTCGGTGATCCACCGCCGCGACGCTCCGCGATGGTTGGGGTCGTCGTCGGCGAAGGGAACGCCGAACTTGACGGCGAGCACCACGCTCTCGCGCCGTCCGCCGGCCAGTGCCTGGCCCAGGATCTCTTCTGACTCGCCGGCGGAGTAGCCATCGGCGGTGTCGATGAAGTTGATCCCGGCGTCCAGCGCCTGGTGGATGATCTTGGTCGCGTCGTCGTGGTCGGAGTTGCCGAACGCGCCGAACATCATCGCGCCCAGGCACATCTGGCTGACCGAGATGCCGGTGCGTCCCAGGGGCCGGTATTCCATGATGAAGCTCCTTGAGTCGCCGCGAGTCAGTCGCGGCAGGTGGATATGATCGGATTGCCAGCAGGCGGAGAGCCTGTCCACTTCACTGTAGCGATTACCGGATAGCCTGTCCACTTGGAGTCCTGATGCCTGCTGATCAGTTCCCGGCACCCGCCAGACGAGCCGACGCCGAGCGCAATCGCGGCAAGATCCTCGCGGCCGCGCGCACCGCGTTCGCCGATCCCGATGCTGAGGTGTCGATGGCCGAAATCTCGCGGCGCGCCGGAGTCGGCATGGCCACCCTGTACCGCAACTTCCCCGGACGCCAGGAGCTCCTCGAGGCCCTCTACACCGACGAGGTCGATGCCGTCTGCCAGGCCGCCGAGACCATCGACGGCGAGATGCCCGGAGCGGCTCTGGCGGCCTGGCTGCACCGGTTCTTCGCCTTTACCTTCAGCAAGCGGCACATCGCCGCCGAGCTGCTCAAGCAAACGGACCGCAGCAACCCCCTGTTCAGAAACAGCCGTACCCGGGTGATGGCCGCCGGCCGGCCGCTCCTCGCCGCCGCACAGCACGCCGGCGAAGTCCGCGACGACCTCACCCTGGAACAGATCCTCGACATGATCGTCGCCATCGCCACGATCCACGGCGGCACTGGCTACACCGGACCAATCCTCCAGACCGCACTCGACGGCCTGCGCCCCCCGGCCGATGCGGAACGCGCATAGCCGCGAAAACCCTTTGCGGACGGGGCGGCTGATGCCGCACGCTTGCTGGCGTGTTCCGGTTCGCCGTCTTCGCCGCCTGCGCGGGTGACCGCGCGGCGATGACGGCTGCCCCGGCCCTGCTGTCGCCGGCGGGCGTGGCGGCCCGCGGCGGCGCGCGACGCTGACCCTTCCCCGTTCGCTTCGGGTGACCCGGCGGGGGAGGGTGGCGCATCGCGCGGTGCGGTGAGCGCGCGCGGGGTCAGCGAGTGCAGCAGGAGGAACCAGGAGCAGATCAGTCATGACCAAGCAGGCCTATGTCCGCGACAAGCCGCACCTCAACATCGGCACGATGGGGCATGTCGACCACGGGAAGACCACGTTGACCGCCGCCATCACGAAGGTCCTCGCGGACCGGGGAACGAGCAGGTACGTACCGTTCGGCCAGATCGACCGCGCGCCCGAGGAGGCCGCGCGGGGCATCACCATCAACATCGCGCACGTGGAATACGAGACCGCGGCCCGGCACTACGCGCACGTCGACATGCCCGGCCACGCGGACTACGTCAAGAACATGATCACCGGGGCGGCGCAGGTCGACGGCGCGGTCCTGGTGGTCTCGGCGCTGGACGGCGTGATGCCGCAGACCCGGGAGCACGTCGTGCTGGCCCGGCAGGTGGGGGTGTCGCACGTGGTCGTCGCGCTCACCAAGGCCGACGTGGCCGACGAGGAGATCGCCGATCTCGTCGAGCTCGAGGTCCGCGAGCTGCTGTCGGCCTGCGGGTACCCCGGCGGGCAGGTGCCCGTCGTGCGGGTCTCCGGGCTGGCGGCGCTGGCCGGCCAGGAACGCTGGGTGGCGTCGGTCCTGGACCTGCTCGACGCCATCGACGCCTACGTGCCGGTGCCCGGGCGCTGCACCGACGCGCCGTTCCTCATGGCCGTGGAGAACTGCATGACCATCACCGGCCGCGGCACGGTCGTCACCGGCGCGGTCGAGCGCGGCCAGGTGCGGGCCGGTGACCCGGTCGAGCTCATCGGGCTGGGCGCGGCGGTGAGGTCGGTCGTCACCAGCGTCGAGACGTTCGGCAAGACGATGGAGGCCGCCGAGGCCGGCGACAGCGCGGCGCTGCTGCTGCGCGGTGTCGGCCGTCACCAGGTGCGGCGGGGCCAGGTGCTCGCCGCGCCGGGCAGCCTGCGCGCGCACCAGCGCTTCACCGCCACGCTGCATCTGCTGGCGGCGGCCGAAGGCGGCCGGCGCACGCCGGTGCGTTCGGGGTACCGCCCGCAGTTCTACCTCCGCACCACCGGCGTGTCCGGCGTGCTGGACCTCGGCGGCGATGCCAGCGCCGAGGCCTCGGCCCGGCCCGGGCAGACGGCGCAGGTCACCGTCGCGCTGGACCAGCCGGTCGCGCTGGATGCCGGCCAGACCTTCGCGATCCGCGAGGGCGGCCGCACCGTCGGCGCGGGCACGGTCACCGCCCTGCTCGACTGAGCCAGCGGGTGCGGGGATTCCCGGATCCCCGCACCCTCCAGGGAAAGCCTTTATGGTCGCTGTCTTCGCCCGGAGCCGAGTTCGTGATAAATCGCCTCCGAAAGGCGTCACTGGCGGCCGTATTCGTCGTGGCGGCGGATCCAGAGCTGGAATCCGTCGTCCTCATCGCGGCCGTTCGGTGCCCGGTCGAGGATCGCGTAGTAGCCCATCAGGAACTCGACCCCGCGGGCCCCGGCCGAATAGGTCTGGTAGACAGCCCCGTCGTCCAGGACGAAGACGCTGAAACCGAAACTCTCGGTCAGGTAACCGGGGACGTCGGTGCCGGTCTCCCTCGCGTTACGGGCGGCGATCGGAGGCAGCTGCCCGAGCATCGGCACGGCCCACTCGAGCGTTTGCTCCTTGCTGCTCGAGAAGCCGAGATCGAGGTTGAACTCACTGCGGGCCGACGACACCCAGGGGAAGCTCCAGCCCATCCGCCGCTTGAACGCCTGCAACGTCTCGAGTGGGGCCTGTGAGACGAACAGCATGGTCACATCGCGTGCGTTCAGGTGCGGGAGGACGCCGTTGACGCTGTCGGCGATCGACGAGCAGGTCGGGCAGCCGGCCGCATAGCTCGGGCCGAACATGAAGTGATAGATGAGCAGCTGGCTGCGGCCATCGAAGAGTTCCGTCAGCGCGCGCGGGCCGTCGTCGGTGTCGAAGCGGTAGTCCTTCTCGACCCGGACCCACGGCAGCTCGCGCCGCTGCCGCGCCAGCTCGTCGCCCAGCCGGGTGTGCTCCTTCTCCAGGGCGCGCAGCTCCTCGCGGGCAGCTGCCCACTGCTCCCGTGTTCCAGTCTGGTGACTGGTCATGGCCTTGTTTCTCCTTTTTCTTGTGGTCACAGCCGCTCTTGTGTCACAGCGGCTTTTCTCGTGGGCACACCAGCCTGGCCTGGCCGGTGCGGCCGATGACGCCTCACATCGGTGGTACGAGCCCGGGAACCGACGAGGGCGCGACGGCGATCCAGATGCCGAACCCGACGATCGCCAGCGCCAGCGGCACATCGACGGCGGCCTTCGCGGGCCGCAGCTTCTGGGCGACCGCGAGCACGGCGATCACCGCCATCCAGGTCAGGCTCATCAACGCGTACACCGCGACGCCCACCACGGCCCACACCGCCAGGTAGGACCCGACGAACAGCGGCACCGCGCGGACCCGGCCGCTGGCCCGGGCACGCCGCACCGCCGCAGGGACCGCGCCCGGCAGCATCATCGCGGCCATCATCGCCACCCACACACCCGTGAATACCCCGAACGGACCAAGCCGGGTAGCTACTCCCATGTCCATCCCGCTCATCTGCCAGGCCGCGATCACCCAGCACGCTGCGGCCAGCCCGAGCGTCGCGGCCAGCGCGGCCGCCGTCACGGCCGCCCGGGCGCCTGGCGCGGGAACAGAACGGGAGGCCAGCGCCGCATCCGCCCGGGTTCCGCCTGCGTGACGGGGCCAGTCTCCCCCGTCAGGAAGCCCGCTCGTCGGCCCGGCGTTCACCGCCATCCCTCCCAGCCTCACTCCGCGATCGGGACCGCGTCCAGGAGCGCCGCGTTCTGGCGTTCGAGTGCTTTGGCGACGCCGGTACGCCAGCCTTCGGCCAGAGCCTGGGAGAAGGGGTCGGGGAAGATGTCCTCCTCGCCGTCGTCGATGCCGTCGAAGATCGCCCGGGCGACCGATTCCGGTGAGGACTTGGGGATGTCCAGGTCCCGGACCATGTCGGTATCGACCGGGCCGCTGAGGACGGCGTGCACCCGCACTCCCCGCCTGGCCAGCAGCATGCGCAGCGACTGGGCCAGGTTGAACGCGGCCGCCTTCGACAGGGAGTAGGCCGGGGTGAGCGGGATCGGGGCGAGCGCCGCGACCGACCCGATGGTGACGATGGCTCCCCCGGAACGAGTCAAGGCCGGAAGGAACGCCTGGGTCACGTCGTAGGTGCCGTAGAGATTGACGGCCAGGTGGTCTTCGAGTGCGGCACGATCGCTCAGGTCGTCGAACAGGAAGACGCCGGCGTTGTTGATGAGGATGTCCAGCGACTGGACCTGGCCTGCGGCCTCCCGCACCTGCTCCGGACTGGTGACGTCCAGGATCAGCGGCGTGACGCGCCCGTCAGGGTACTCCAGCGGCTGGCGCGTGCCGGCGTACACCCGGGCCGCGCCCCGGGCCAGGGCCTCCTCGACCAGCGCCCGCCCGATGCCGCGGCTGGCGCCGGTCACCAGGACTGTCTTGCCTGCGATTGCCATGTCTGCTCCTCGGTTCGGAGGGTTTCCGCACCGCCCGTGCGGGCGTCTGCGGATATAGACCAGCCGGATCCCCCCAAGTCGCCGCGAGCCTGTTGGTTGGCACGGCCAGTTCCGGGCGACCCGTCCAGGGGCGGCGGCGCGAAAAAGCGCACAGGAGAGTCTGGCCGAGAAGCCGTAGCGCGCCCGTAGCGCGCCAGGTCACGCGGATCTGCCGTGGCCTTCGATGAGGCCGGGCCGGTGCTGGATCTTCTTCCGGCCGCCTGTCAGCGGAGCGCGCCGGTGATGTGCAGCCCGAGGGTGGCGACGGCGAGCTGGGCCGGGATGAGCGTTGCTCCGATGGCGGTGAACTGCCAGGCGCTGAACGCCGTGCCGGCGTGGCGGGCGATTCGCCGGCAGATCAAGGTGGCGACCGAGCCGGTGATGAGCAGGTTCGGGCCGATGGCGGTGGCGAGGATGGCTGCCCACAGCCCGGCCGGCCCGGCTGGGTGCAGGGCGGCGGCGGCGGGCAGGTTGTTCAGGCCGGCGGCCAGTGCGGCGCCGCCGGCGAGCTGGCCGGCGAAGCTGGCGTGCAGGGCGATGCCGTGGGCGAGCAGCGCGCGGATCGCGGAGGCGGCCAGGAACATGGGCATCAGGTCCAGCGCGGTCCGCGCGGATGGGCGGTCGCGGGCCGGGCGGGCTGGCCCGGGTCCGGCGCGGGCGAGCCAGGCGCTGAGCGGGCCGAGGGTGATGGCGGTGACCAGCAGCCAGGCGGGCCATGAACTGCGCAGGTAGGCCAGTGCCGGGAGCGGTGTGCGGCCGAGCAGGAGCAGGCTGGTGATGTTGGCGGTGGGGAGCAGGAACGAGGCGGCGTTGGCGGTGATCGCGACCGCCACGGCCAGCCGCCCGGCGGGCATGCGGTGCTGGCGGGCGGCCTGCAGGGCGACGGGCATGGCCACGACGACGGCGACGTCGAGGTTGACCAGCCCGCTGAGCAGGGCGGTGAACGCCAGCACCGAGGCGGCGGCCACGGCGCGCGGCGCCCGGTCCGGGATCAGCAGGCGGGCCAGCGCGCCGAACACCCCGAGCCGGCCGGCCAGCACCGAGCCGGCGATGATCGCGGCCAGGATCGCGAACGGCCCCAGCGTGGCCCTGGCGGCCGGGAGCAGGGCCTGCGGCCGCCAGCAGGCCGCGGCGGCTGTCAGGATGACCGCGGCCGTCCACAGCACCACGGGCAGCCGGTCACGTGGTGACGTGATCCTGGCGGATAGGTCGGGCTTTCTGGGCGTGACAGTATTCATGATTCCTCACATGTGGTCGAATCTCCTGGTGGATGTCGGTGGCGGCGGCGTGATTACCTGGCTATGATGTTACACGATGATGTCAGATTCTGGCCGAGACCGGGACGATGAGCTGATGGCCATCCCCCGGCTCGCCGAGCAGATCGGGGTCACCCCCCGGGTGCTGCGGTACTGGGAAGAGCAGCAGCTGATCAGCCCCACCCGCGAGCACGGCAAGCTGCGCTACTCACCGCGTGACCTGGCCATCGCCGCGCTGATCCGCCGGCTTATCGACGCCGGCGTGGGCGTGGAGGGCATCCGGATGCTCAAACGGCTCGCCGAGCGCGACGTCCACCGCGCCGCCGCCACCGGCGAGGAAGATGCGCTCGCCGAGGAGGCACTGCGCATCCTGTACCAGCGCAAGGCCTTCCGCGAGGAAACCGGCACCGACGAGGAGCACTACCCCCAGCGCAAACCGCCGCCCCCGCCGCCGCCACACCTGCCGCCCGGCCCGCCACGCCATCCCCCGCCCGGGCCCAGGCACCCGTAAGGGGCGTCCTGGCAGCGCACGCTGGTAACACGCCACGGCCGCGACGTGATCGCCGGCCCGGTGCTCGGCGTAGCCCAGGGTGTCCCAGCTCTGCGCCTCATAGAGGCGATGGCCACGTTCCCGCAGCAGGGCCAGGCCTTGCTGGCAGAACACCCGGGCTTGCTGGTGGCGGCCTAGCGACCCTATGGGTCGCCAAAGGGTCGCTAGGGCTTGTCCCGTAGATCTTGGCGGGTCGTTTCCTGTCGGATTGCGCCGGGATGAGTGGCTGCCTGAAACGGCATCACCTCGGCGATGCGGCTGGGGCCGTTCTCGTCTTCAGCACGGACGGCACCGTACGGGTGGCGGCCCAACCTGCCTGGGGATTGCGCCGGCCCTGTTCTCCTACCTATGTAGACACTCTTGCATCTACTTATGTAGAGTCCTGTCGTGATGTCACGTCGTGACTTCTCACCGCAGACCCTGCCGGTCCTAGCCGCGCTGTGCGATCAGCCGTCGCGGTGGCAGCACGGGTACGCGCTGGCAACCATGACGGGCCTGAAGTCGGGAACGCTGTACCCGATCTTTATCCGGCTGGCTGACCGGGGCCTGGTCGAGGCGTGCTGGCAGGAGGAGGCACGGCCGGGCCGTCCGCGCCGGCACCTGTGCCGGCTGACGGCCGGCGGGCTGGCCAGCGCGACGGGGGCGCTGGCCGCCTCGGCCGCGAGGCGTCCGGGCGGGCGGGACGCGAGGCAGCCGATCAGGCGGGGTGCAGCGGCGCCCGCGGTGCGATGAGCTGGCTGAGCCGGGCCGGGGCGCGGCTGCTGCCGGCCGGGCGGCGGGACTGGGCCGAGGCGGTCTGGGCCGAAGCGCAGGAGGTGCCGCCAGGCTGGCCGCGGCTGGCCTGGCGGGCGGACGGTGTATGGCTGATAGCGAGGGAGGCACAGATCATGCGCAGGATCGGCACCTTGCTGCTGTTCGCGGCGGCCGGGGCGGCCGCCTGGAGCGCCTGGCCGGGCCACGGCGGCCACGCCTCCGTGGCCCGGGCCGACATCGCCGCCACGGTGCTGCTGGTGGCCGGCCTGCCGCTGCTGGCCCGCCGGGTGCTCGGGCCGCCGGGCAACCGGGCGGCCCGCTGGCTCCGGGCCGGCTGTTATGCCGCGATCTTGGCCCTGATGCCGGCCAAGGCCGCGATCGAGCTGTTCCTCGGCGCGGTCCCGCGAGCGGGCATCGACCTGCATACCTTTGAGCGCTTCCAGTGTCCGGAGCCGTTTACCTCGGTGGCCGTTGCGGTCTCCACCTGTCATGAGGTGCCGGGCACCTCAGCAGGCGGTCCCTCCTGGGCGGGCGAGGTGCCGGTCCTGTTCCTGACGGCCTGCTTCCTGGCGGCCGTGCTCACGGTGACCGCGCGGCGCGCACCGGTGGAACCAGCCACGCTGGCCATCGGCGCCGGCGCGGGCCTGGTGCTGGGCGCGGTGATGTACGCGTGGAACCCGCTCGGGGCCAGCAGCCTCAAGTACCAGAACAGGCCGTGGCTGCACGGCTCCGCGGTTGGCGTGCTCGCACCCTTGACCTGGATCCTGCTGTTCGGCGCGCCGCTGGTCGCAGGCGCCATCGCGGGGCGGCGCTGTCCTGTGCCCGGCGACCGTGGCGAGGCATCGGCCGCCCGGACCTGGCAGGGCCTCGCCGCGGGGGTGGTGTCCGGCGGCGTTGCCGCCGTGTTCGTCACCGTTTTCGGCACCGGCACGACCGCGCTGCTGGTCAACTCGGCCTGGGTGCGGGGCTTGCTGTACCACGGGCAGCACCTGACCGCCTCCGCGGTCTACGGCCGGGAGCTGTTCGCGAGCCAGGACGTCGCCGGTTACGCCTTCTTGTGCGCTGCCTTCCCGATCATCGGGCTCCTGATGGGGGTGGCCGGCGCGGGGTTTGCCCACGCGACCGGCGCGCTGCCGGACGGCGGCCGCCCGCCCGGCCCCCCGGGCCCGCCGGGTCCTGAGCCACTGCCGGATCCACCCGACGGCGGCCGCCTGGCCGATGCGGAAGCTGACCTAGACAGGCTGCCCGGCCGCTACGACGACGGCGAGGGCGACCAGGGCCCGCCCCATCTGGTCGGTGCCGGGCTCGAGCGTGTCCGGTAGATCATGTGACGGGATCTCGTAGTAGGCGGCCAGCGCGTCGGCCTGGCGCCCGCGCCTCCCACGTCGGTCAGCCCCGGTGGCCGCGCCCCCGCGGATCCAGCGGCTCCCAAAGGCTACAGCCCCGCCTGAATCCTCGGCCTGCCCAGCTGACGAGCGCGCCGTTGGGCGCCGTCCGGCCGTACCCATTTCCGCTGGGTATTTAGGCCGAACGGGCGGTGGTGTCAGCTCCCGGATCCCGGGTCTGCTGGCCGTTCGCGTGGCCGCCCGGATGATGGCTTCCTGGCCCGCACGATGAGGAAGTGGGGGGCGATCCGGGAGTCAGCGACCTGTGGGTGGGCGGCGGCGGTCTGCTCGTCGGCGCCGGTACCGCACGAACGCTTTCCCGGCAGCGAAACCCGCCAGGTAGGGCAATGGCTCGCGTTCGTAGTCGCTGGCCGGGAGCAGTTCATCGAGTTCTTCGATGCTCTGGTAGCCGACCGAGACTTCGGCGTAGATGAGGGGGTTGATCACCGCCCGGCCGGCGTCGACGGCCGCCGCGATCTGCCTCGCCGACCAGTCGGCCCACTGCTGGTCAGCCAGCGGAGGCACTCCCGGACACGCGCCGCCCCGCGGCGGCGCGCTCGAGTTCGTCTATGACCAGGGTGCCGCGCGGCCTGGTGGTGGCCGCGCGGCCTGGCGTGCGGGAGGATGTTTCAGGCGCTTGGCACGGCGATGTGGCGCCGCGTGGCGCGGGCCCGGTCGGCGGCCACGGCCAAGATGGCGGACAGGGCCGCGGCTGCGACCGCGATGAGCGTGATCTGCCATCCGGGCATGCCGCCAGCGGTCATGGTGTGGATCAGGGTCTGGGCTGGGGGAGCGCTGCGCTCGTAGTACGGGATTAGGGCGGTGCTGGCCATGGCCGGGGATGCCGCGGCGAGTACCAGCAGGGCAGCGGCGCTGGCGGCCAGCAGGCCGGCCAGCCGGTGAATGCGGCGGATGGTGTTCATCGCGACCTCCAAGTGATCGTTCCTTGAGGACCAGCCTTGGCGGCGGACGTTGCAGAACTGTTGAAGCCAGGCCGGCACCACCGCGGGCCGGCACCCGGCGAGGAGGCTGCCGGGCTAGGCCCCGAGGCTGGCCAGCGCGGATCGCGCTCGCTCGGCCAGCGGCACGGCGTGATGTTCGGTGTAGATGGCCAGCGCCTGCCGCAGGCAGTCCCCGGCCTCCTCGGGTTCTCCGGCGAGCCGGAGAACCTCGGCCTTGGTCATCAGCATCTCGGCCAGCAGCGCCACCCAGGTGGAGGCCGGAATCAGGGCCAGGGCCTCGTCGGCTAGCTTCCGGGCCGCCTGGAACTGACCGCGGCGCGCAAGGAGTTTCGCGCCGATGGCGCGCCATCGCACGTGCGCGTCGATGTCACCGTTCACGGCGATCTCGGCCGCCTCGTCGGTCAGCTGCTGGGCCTCGGCCAGGCGTCCCTGGGCGTAGACCGCCTCGGCGAGCAGCGCGCCGATACTCGCGCGAAAGCCCCGCTCGCCCACCTCGCGGAGCGCTTCGTAACCTCCGCGCAGTTCACGCTCGGCGGCCACGGCGTCTCCGGCAATCAGCTCGATCAGGCCAGCCGGGTGGGCGCATATCGCCCAGAAGAACCCTGCCCCGGAATCGGCCCACCGCCCCCGGCTGTCGACCATGGCCGCCCGCGCCTCGGCGAACCGGCCCGCGTAGGCATACACCGGCGCGAACGCCATGCGGAACGACGCCTCGTCCCAAGGGTCGCCGTGTGCCCCGGCCAGTGCCTGCTCCGCGCGGCCGATGGCCGCATCGACATCCGTGCGCAGCATGTTCAGGATAGTCAGGAGCCAGATGGTGGCCTCCCGCTGTGCGCGCCAGTTCCCGCTCCGCTGCGCATAGCCGATGGCGCGTTCCAGGGCTTCCTCATCGCTGCCCGGGGGGCCGCTGCCGCTCCAGTGGAGCATCTTGCCGATCACGGTCCACGCGTCGGCAAGTCCCGCGAGATCATCCGCTTCCTCAAGAACCGCAACGGCCGCCTCGCATTCAGCGGACGCTTTGGGGGTGAACCCGGTGCCGATGCCCACCTGAAGCTGAAGCACGGCGATCCGGGCCGCCGCTGCCCGAAGGCCAGTCGCTTCGGCGGCCCGCATCCCGTCGGCCAAAAGGGCGGTGGCTCGTTCCAGGTCACCGCCTGCGTACAACACCGTCCCGAGCAGCCGCAGCAGGTCGACGCGCAACCGTCCGGCGGACGCCACTGCCACGGCACGCTCCAGCCAGCTCCGCCCCTCCTCGTAGAACCCGCGGGCCAGCCAGAACCCGCCCAGCGCCGTGACCAGCCGCGGCCCGGTCTCGTCCTCCCGGCCCAGCGCCCACTCCAGCGCCGCCCGGAAATTGTCGTGCTCACCCGACAGGAGGGCCAGGTCGCGCTCCCGCTCGGCCAGGCTCAGGTAGACGGCGGCGTGCCGCAGCCGGACCGCATCGGCCTCGCCCGCCTCGGCGAGCCGATCGGCGGCGTATTCACGGATCGTCTCCAGTAGCCGGTACCGGGTCCCGGCCGCCGACGTCTCCGCGACCACCAGCGACTTGCTGACCAGCGAGTCGACCGCCTCCAGCGCGGCGGCTTCATCGCCTGCATCGCAGACCGCGGCCGCGGCTGCCAGCCGGAAACCCCCGGCGAACACCGACAGCGCGCGCAAGAAGGCCCGCTCCGGCCCTGGCAGCAGCTGATAGCTCCAGTCAATAGCGGCCTTCAGCGTCTGATGGCGCACACCGGCCACCGGGCGCCGGCGAGCCAGGAACCGGAACTTGTCCGCCAGGTGCTCTTTGATCTCCGCCACCGACAGGGCACTGGTCCGGGCGGCGGCCAGCTCGATCGCCAGAGGCAAACCGTCCAGGGCCCGGCAGATACCCCCGACCGTCCCTGCCGCCGCCACACCGCTGCCTGCCCGCACCGCCGACGCACGGTCCACGAACAACCGCACCGCGGGCGACAGCGCCAAGTCCGCCTCATCGGCCGACTCGGCGGGCACGCCGAGCGGCGGCACCACGAACACCGCCTCCCCCGGCACGCCCAGCGCCTCGCGGCTGGTCGCCAGCACCCGCAGCCCCGGCGAACTGCCCAGCAGGTCACCAGCGAGCTGTGTGCACGGATCGAGCAGGTGCTCGCAGTTGTCCAGCACTAGCAGCAGCTGCGCTGACCGCAGCCGGTACCGCAGTGCCTCGATCACCGGCAGGTCACCGGTCTGGCGCACCCCCAGGCCTTCCATCACCCGGGACGGCACCAGCCCAGGGTCGGTGACCCCAGCCAGGTCAGCCAGCCACACCCCGTCCCGGAAACGCTCCCCGGCCCGCGCGGCGAGCTCAACCGCCAGCCGCGTCTTGCCCGCCCCGCCAGGCCCGGTCAGCGTAACCAGCCGGGCCCGGCCCAGCAACTGGTCCAGCGCCGCCAGTTCCTCTTCCCGGCCCACGAAACTGGTCAGCGGGACCGGCAGGCGGTGCCGCTCCGGGCGCGGGACGGCCGGGACCTCCTGGCGCAGCACCGCCTGCGCCAGCTCGCGCAGCTCTT
>Ga0208199_1000394_pt1 | contig 17917 bp, 19 predicted proteins | sample Sb_taG_FD_187705 | JGI IMG/M metagenome (GOLD analysis project Ga0208199, IMG submission 187705) | Peat soil microbial communities from Weissenstadt, Germany - Sb_50d_1_NS metaG (SPAdes) (version 2) | ecosystem: Environmental > Terrestrial > Soil > Wetlands > Peat | place: Germany: Weissenstadt... | reverse complement strand
ACGCCTAGGATGGCCTTGTTGCGGCGAAGGTCCGCCGCTTGCACACTGGCGATTTTTTCCGCGCGAGCGGGCAGAGTGAAATTGCTCAGCGGATGCACGTGGCGGGTGTCGTGCTCAACCGGGTTTCCGGCAAGCCAGTGCCGCAGGCCGATGAGAAAGAAATCGTCGCGAAAATCGCCGCTCCACAAAGTGCTGTACGCCACCCCCGCTTTCGTGAGCGAGGCGTTCAAGTTCAGCATCCCGACCAGACCTGGCCACTGGCCGCTCCAGTTGGCTACGGTGAGGATCGGGCCGCGATGCGTGTACAAACCGTGCAACAGGTGATGGCTGTATTGCCAGACTGCCTCTACGACCACCAATGGCGCATCCGGCGGGATCTCGCGAAAAACCTCCATGCCGCGTTTCTGGCTGTCGATGAAACCGTGCTGCTTCACCGGATCGTAGCGATGGCCGCGGCGCACGTCGCACCCCTCGCGGCGAATCGCTTGAAAAACTGCTTCCTCGGCCTGAGCTTGCGCGGGCCAGCACACTTGATTGGCCGCGAGACGCAGATCCCCGTTGGCGACCAGAACGACAGGTTCGGGCATGAAAACATTTTCACACCGGGATTCGCGCGCGTCCAATGGTGCTTCACGCATCGGCGCGGAGAGGCCGTTATGCTAAGCTGAAAATCGTCCCACCCATCCGGGCCGGTAGCTCAGGCGGTAGAGCATTTGCCTTTTAAGCAAAGGGTCGCGGGTTCGAGTCCCGCCCGGCTCACCAAAACTCGTTTGGAATCAATGCGCGATTTCCTGGCCCCATTGTGTTCCGCCGGGATTTCGCCCCGTTTCTGATGGTTTTTGGCATACAGGACAAGTAACTCTGCAATCCTCTGGCCGAGGCGCCGGTCTCAGCCGCGCTGAATTTTTCCGTCGTCACCGAACGGAAGCATAGAGCCGATCTCCAGATCCATGTAGCTGCGAATATCGAAACCCGGATGTCTTGGCGACTGCTCAAGCATGGTCCAGAGTGTTTCAAGGAAGAAGAACAGGCACTTTGCCGGGTCAACCTCCAGTTGGTGCCCGTTCGCCAGAACGGGGAAATTCCGCTCACCATGATGTTCCTCGGCGACCGTAAGCCAGCGCGGAACGTGGCCATCCCCTCTGCAAAAAATCACGCCTTTATCGAGAGAGCGGGCGATGAAATGATTTAGTGGCGGGTGATAGGGGGCATTCGGGATGTCGCGTGTGGAAGTCGGGAGAGACGAGAACCAGCTACTAAAGGTCGCGAACTCGTCGCTCGAGGCTCGATAACCGAAGATGCAGTGGACGGGGGGCGCGTGTGGGATCTTCTGGTCGTTTAGTTCGCGTTTGCCAGTACGGTGATAGAGCAGGATAAAAATCGAGCGCGCGAAGCGCCGCCTCGTTGTCTAATGCTCTGTCGACCTGCTGCTTTGTGAGTTCGGTTTTCACTTCGATAACCGCGGATACAGTTTCAACCGGATAAACCTTGCGAAGATATTTCGGAAACTGCGCATTGTCGAAATGACCACGTCGCACTGCCGGCTCACCGCGCCATGGCGGTCGATGACTAACGCATTTTGCTCAATCGTAAGCTTGATCCTCAAAAACGGTAGCGTCCCGCAGGACGCGAACCTTGGACACCGGTCGTCATGGAACTGACGAACCGATGGATTGAGTTTTCCTCACATCAGCTGCTTCAACCTGTGCGCCGGACTCCAGAGATCTTAGCCATCCTTGAGCGTCTTTGTACAACTCGTCGCGAAGGTTCAGAAGGATTGCAACGGGGAACCAGCGGCTGGTCTTGTGTCGAGCAATAAGGTGGAAAATGGGCCATAGCATAAAACTGACCATTGCGACAAGAATGAACAGTGCCATTGTTAAGTCTCTTACACTTTCGAGGTTAGCCTCCGTTAGGCCATTTGTTGCTTGGGCGGGATCAGCAAGCGAATAGACAGCAGCAATAATCATTAGAACTATGCAACTCGTCACTTTGAAGCGGTTATAGGCAACTGATTCTCGGATGGCATCGACGGAGAGCAGGTGAGCGCGCGGGTTGAGCTCGAGGGTGTGCTCTACGGTCGGAGTAAGCTGGCTCACTTTGCACCTCAACCTCGAAGATCCGCGACGTACATCGAATCCTAAGTCATCCCATGATTGCTCGTACCGGTATTTCTGCTCGGGCGGGAAGCTGCCCTTTACTCGCGCTACGACTGACTGCGAAACTGAGCGGAGTTGTTCCTCGCTCAGCAGATAAGGCACTGATTCAGCTATGCCAAACGGTAAGCGAGTTTTGGCGTCGAGGGCCTCTTCGTGCTCTCGAATGAACTCTTTGCCACGGTCTTTCATCTGATCCCACACGAGCAAGCAAAGGAAAACAATCATCATGAGGAACATCGCGCCAACGTCGCTTGAGGCTCCCCGGACCAATTCGTATGCCTCGTGCAAAGCGATAAGGATGGCTAACGCGATTGTTATCTTTTCCCGCATACGTCGCCCCACAATGGAAGCGAAGCATATCACCGCGGATTTCCATTTTGGCCTCCGGGGCGCGGCCAGTATACACCCGATTCGCCTCGATTGGCGCTCTTTTTTTGTTTCCCATCCAGAGCGACTCCTCTGCGACCCAGACGGGGCAGTCCAGCCCCCTTTTAGCCACGGGAGAACCATTAACAGCGTTAGTTTCAAGCGATTTCTCGGACACCTCGCCGTCCCTCCCTCCTTGCTTCGACCCGTTTGCTTCCCCGCCGTCACGCCTATCCGGTAGGCACCGGCAGCGCGGCGGGCCCAATTACGGTTAGGCCCTCTCTCGTGTCAATCCAGGAGTAATCGGGATGGACCCGAGTCTTTGAAGCGCTGCTCCATACCCTCATTGCATGGTTCGCGGCTATGGTACTGGCGCGCGTAGTTCAGGACAGCCATCTCGGTCATTGATAAACTCAATCACTATAGACCTGTGCGTCTTTTTGTGCGGCGGAACCGCCAAAGCGGATCATCGAGCGTTTCGTGCTCTTTTTGTTTTCAGCAAGTTGCGTGGAATCAGCGGGCGGCAAGGTTCCGAATCCCTCTCTCTCCTTTTCCTCTTTAGTTTTTCGCACTGGCGGCTGAGGGTTTTTCGCATACTGTTGGCATACGGCGTATCCGCACTCGAATTCTTCGAGGAGCCAATGTAATCTTCTCCAACTCCGTCTTAACTTAGCTTTGCACCCCTACAAGTTCCGCGGTGGCTCGACGTAATCTCACGATCCCATGCGGGTCCAGTACGAACTTCTCCGCAGCGCCTTTATCAAAGGCGTTGTAGCCTCGCGGCGCATCCTCCAAGGGCAACACTGTGACATTCACCGCCTTCGCGACAGCCACCTTATTGTGCAGGATGGCCATCATGAGTTGCCGGTTGTAGCGGAGCACGGGACATTGCCCAGTACCGAAGCTATGGGATTTAGCCCAGCCAAGACCAATGCGCAGACCCAACACGCCCTGCTTGGCATTGGCGTCTTTGGCTCCCGGATCGTCAGTGACATACAGTCCGGGAATGCCGATCGCTCCGCCGGCCCGCGTCACCGCCATTAGCGAATTCAGCACGGTAGCAGGTTGTTCGGTTCCAGTCTGCTCGGCTTGGCCCTTCGCTTCAAAGCCGACGCAGTCCACTGCCGAATCCACTTCGGGAACACCCACGATCTGGGCGATGCGGTCTCCTAGTGGAACCCTCTCGCGCAGATCGACCGTCTCACATCCGAAGCTTCGCGCCTGGGCAAGCCGTTCCGGAATCATGTCGCCGACAATAACCACCGCGGCGCCCAGCAATTGGCACGCAGCGGCACAAGCGAGCCCTACCGGACCGGCGCCGGCCACGTACACCGTTGAACCAGTCGTGACCCCCGCCTTCACCGCTCCGTCGTAGCCCGTCGGGAAAATGTCGGAGAGGAGTGTAAGGTCCTCGATCTTCTCCAGAGCCTGCTCCTTGTCAGGAAATTTGAGAAGGTTGAAATCCGCATACGGCGCCATCACGTAATCGGCTTGGCCGCCCACCCATCCGCCCATATCGACGTAGCCGAAAGCGGCCCCAGCCCGATCGCCATTGACGTTCAAGCAAATGCCGGTCTTGCCTTCCCGGCAGTTGCGGCAGCGTCCGCACGCAATGTTGAAAGGGACGGAAACCAGGTCGCCCACATTCAAGAACTCTACGTCCTTGCCCTTCTCAATGATTTCGCCCGTGATCTCATGTCCTAGGACCATACCGGCTGGAGCCGTGGTGCGCCCTCGTACCATGTGCTGATCACTCCCACAGATATTGGTGCTCACCACTTTAAGGATCACGCCGTGCTCGCACTTCCGCGATCCCAGCGACAACTTCGGAAAATCGATCGGCCGGACCTCAACTTTTCCCGGCCCGACGTATACTACTCCACGATTGCTTGCCATAAATGTTCGCTCCTTTAAGAATCTAGAATGCTTTCGCTCCAGCTTCCGCTACAGCGTGATCCTGCTCTCCGGAACCGCCGCTCACTCCCACGCCGCCCACCACTTTTCCGCCGCGCGTCAGCGGAATGCCGCCGGCGAACACCATCACGCGCCCATGATTGGACACATGGATTCCAAAGAATTGCCCGTCCGATTGCGAATATTGCGCGAGATCCTTCGTCGAAATATCGAACCCGCGAAGTAAAGGCCTTGTTAATAGAGATGTCGACGCTGCCGATCCAGGCTCCGTCCATGCGGACATGGGAAACAAGGTTGCCGCCTTCGTCAACGACCGCAATGTTCATGGGATGTTTGATTTCAACAGCCTTCTGTTCGGCGGCTGCGATGACTCTGCGTGCTTCCTCCAGTGTGACCATCACTATCCTTTGCAATGAACAAGAATGCAAACGGCGCTCCAAAATTGGACTGCCTGTCTCACGCTTACCGGACAACAACATAGAGTCCATGGATACAGCGTGCGAATGGCTTCATTTCGACAATGTGTCGTCGTTTCGCCGTTTGCGCTTTACCCGTCGAAACACTTCGTCACGCCCCCTGACACAGCGAAATGGCTGAACTCACGCGGATGTGTCGAGCCGGAGTCGTCCGTGTCGCCGGTCCGACTTCATGCGCGAGCATCCGCCGAACAAGCCTCATCGTTTCAACAGAGGCCGAATTGACTCTTTGGCTCCAAGGTTGCACTCAAGACTGGCGAAGTATGAATCGAGCATCAGTAGGCGAAACAATATGGCCACGTTGAGCGTCGTTCGTCTGCAGAAGGAAGGCCGAAATAATCTTTTGTGTTTGTCCGTCTGCCGCGCCTTGTTCTCCCTGTTTGCGATGCCTCTGCTCGCGCATGCATGGCAGACCGCCGCGCCGCCCGCCGCTGGATGCCAAGCGGCTGGCCAGGTTTTCGGATGGGACTTGCTGGAGCACACGCTCAGTCTCAAGAGCGACTCCGGCCATTACTCCGACTTCCGCTATAACGATTCGACCATATTCATAAATGGCGAAGCCATCCTAACTCCGCAAGAGTTGAACATAAACATAGACGACCGCCTGTGTGTGGAGGCGTTTCGCACCGACAAACAAGAGATCGCATCACGGGTGCGGGTGACCTTGCGTTCAGACATCGACGCCCAAGACAGGCGGGAGTTGGTCCGCTGGCAGAGCGAAAGCCTCTTTGGCACCGTGAAGTCGTGGGACGCCCGCGATCACAAAATTAGCGTCAGCGTCTCCACTTTGCCTGATGTTTCGGTCGACGCCGCAGGGCCGATTACGTTTTGGAGTTTGCCGACCGGGTCCGATGAATCCGGCAGACGTCATCCGCGGCGGTTGGGAGACACTTGTCGCTGGAGCTGCCATCTATGTTCGTGGCGTACGCCTTTCCGGATCGCAAAACATGCGAGCCAGAATGATTGTCTCCGGCGGGTTGCGCAGTTTCGCCGGCTCCGTCGAATCCATGGAACCTCTCACGAGCCTGCTTCTCCTTCGCGATTTTCGATCCGGCCGGAGCCGGCCTGTCCACTTTGATTTCATACAGATCGAGGTGGTGGGAAAGAATGCGGTGCCCGGCTCCCGGGACCGCCACCTGTACCCCGCAACCGTTGGTGACCTGAAGGGAGGCGATTCCGTTCTGATCCTGGGCCGGGAAAACGACCAGACCGGCGACATAGAAGCATTCCTGCTGATCACCGGTTTCTCTCCCGGCGGCGTCCTCCAACCAGGCCCCGGACAATCCGCGGATTGGATTTTTCAAGCTATTGGTATTGGCGGGCCCAGACCATAAACCTTACTACCGCTAACGTAGCCCCCTGGTTGCGGCACCGCTAGAGCCGCGCCAGGAGCAGCCAATACAAAAGGAACTTACAAACATGATCCGTAAACTTTTTGCCACAGAGGACAGCACCGCGACGGCCATTCTCAGACTGGTGCTGGGGATTGTTTTTTTCGCGCACGGAGCACAGAAAATGTTTGGCTGGTTCGGAGGATTGGGCTTCTCCGGCACGATGGGCTTCTTCACAGGCGCCATGCACATCCCGGCTCCGTTCGCCTTCTTAGCAATCGCGGCGGAGTTCTTCGGTGGGCTGGGGCTGGTGCTGGGATTCCTCACCCGCATAGCAGCATTCGGAATTGGGGTCACCATGGTGGTCGCGATTGTGACCGTGAATAGCGCCGTCGGATTCTTCATGAATTGGTTTGGCACGCAGCGAGGCGAGGGCTATGAGTATCATCTCCTGGTACTCGCAATGACAACGTTCCTGGTGATCCGCGGGGCGGGTGCGTTTTCAGTGGATCGCGCCCTTTCGGTCGCTAAGCCGTCCAGTACGGCGCAGCGGAGCTTCGCGCACTCATGAGCAAAAGCGCTTGAGTGGAAGCGCCGAGCCGTGGATCCCCTGGCGAGATGCCATCGCGCAGTGAGCCAAATCGCGGAAAACATCGTCGGGGCAGAGGGATGGGTACTGAGCGATTTTGCCGCACTCTAAAAGCGAGGGTCAAGGGCGGTGAGTCTGCCGCTGCCGCCTGGCCGACTCCACGCCTCAAGCTGTCGGCAGGTTTCGGTATTACCGACAGCAAATACGTCAGGATCGTTCCCGGGGCGCCGGTGACCACGGATAGCCAATTCGTCAATGCGCCGAAGTACACTTTCACTGCGGTCGCGGAGTACTCGGCGACCCTGAGGAAAGCGGTTCAGATTAGCGGTCGCGTCGACTACATCCACGAGAGCGGTATCCAGTACGACCTTGGCAACTCGCCACTGGTCGCGCAGGCTTCCTATGGCCTGTTGAACGCGAGACTCACCTGGCAGCCGCACGAGTTTCGGAACGAATCTCACGAATAGCCACTACGCCGTAGGCGGCTTCGACGATGGTCCCGGCGGCTCACTCGGCCAGTTTTTCGCGCCGGGTGCGCGTCAGGGGGCACCGCCCGATCCTCGATTCGGGCACTGTGTGGGCGCGGTGCTCTCCGAGCCCACACCAAAATCTGCCAAAATGACTCCTGGGATCGTACAGCCGTGGCCATGAGCATGCCCTCCACGACAGAGCCTTCGGGGTACGTGCTGGAGCCGCTCCGGGAAGGCCCGGACTTCACACTTTACCGCGGCTGGCAGCACGGCAACCCATCGCCGGTCCTGGTAGTTGCGCTAGCCGCCGAACAGCCCTCGCCTCAGGGTCTCCGGCGGCTCAAGCACGAATACTCCCTCGCAGCCGAACTTGATCCCGCATGGGCGGCCAAGCGGCTGGCGCTCACTCGTCACGAAGGGCGGACGATCCTCATACTCACGGACCCTGGCGAGGCCTCATTCACAAGGACATTAAGCCGGCGAATGTGCTGGTCGACGACGCCGGCCACGTGTGGCTCACCGGCTTCGGGATTGCCTCCCAGTTGCCGCACGAATGCCAGGCGCCCGCGCCGCCCGAGATCATTGCGGGCACCCTCGCCTATATGGCGCCCGAACAGACCGGCCGCAAGGAGCACAGGGAGTCGCAACGGCCCGAGTCACAAGCCAGACGGTCTCACCGGAGGACATTGACCAATGGAGACGTTGAAAGAACAACTTCGGACCATCATCGACACGATTCCAGAGCTTGCTTGGTCTGCTCGCCCTGACGGATCGGCCGCCTGTGGGCCGCATCTGGCGAGGGTCCAGGCGCCATCTTCCGCTTCAGTCTTCCGGTCCCGCCCGGTGGGCCATACGGTTAAAGGGAGACAGCGACGACGAGACCCACAGTTCGTAGATTGCCAGAAAGCGAGGCCAAGATGATCGAGTTCGTGCAAAAGCTATTCTCTTCGGACTTCATGGCGCACGGATATTGCTATCTCTGGAGACCGGAGATCCTTTGGCTGCACGCAACCTCGGACGGATTGATTGCCGTCTCGTATTACGTCATTCCTTTGGCGCTGGTCTATTTTGTGCGCAAACGACGCGACCTGCCCTTTCACTGGGTGTTCTTCATGTTCGGCTTGTTCATCTTTGGGTGCGGAACGACGCATGCCATCGAAGTCTGGACCCTCTGGCATGGCACCTACCGGTTGGCAGGCGTCATCAAAGCCGTTACCGCAGGGGCTTCATTAGCGACGGCGGCGGCGCTGGTGCCGCTGATCCCTCGCGCGTTGCTCCTGCCCAGCCCGGCTCAACTCCGGGCCGCGAACCAAGATCTCACGAAAGAAATCCAGGAAAGACGCCGTGCAGAGCAGGCGCTGTACAAGGCCTACGACGAAGTGGAAAGCATGGTGCGGGCACGCACAGCCGAACTTGCCAGAACCAACGAGTTGCTGCAAGCCGAGATCGTGGAGCGCAGGCGAGCGGAGCAAAAATTCCGAGGGCTGCTGGAAGCGGCGCCAGATGCGGTCGCGGTGGTGAATCGTGAGGGTGAAATTGTTCTAGCCAATGCGCAACTGGAGAATCTGTTCGGCTATCAACGACGAGAAGTCCTGGGGAACGAAATCGAAATGTTGATGCCGGAGCGGTTCCGCAGCAAGCATCCGGAACACCGGAGAGCTTTCGTTGCGGACCCTCGCGCGCGGCCAATGGGCTCCGGGTTACAACTGTATGGCCTGCATAAAGATGGGCACGAGTTTCCGGTGGAGATCAGCCTTAGCCCGCTGGAGACTGACGAGGGCGTGCTGATTTCAAGCGCGATCCGTGATATCAGGGAGCGAAAGCAGGCGGAAGAAAGACTTCAGCAAAGCGAACAGGAACTTCGGCAGCTGATCGATGTGATCCCCCAGCAAGTAGTTGTTTTCAGCGGGGACTGGAGTCCTCTTTTTGCAAATCGACGAGAATTAGAATACACCGGCCTTACGATCGAGGATGTACAGTCAAAAGACGCTGTTACCAAGGTCTTTCATCCGGACGATTTGAAGAAGTTGCACGTCATTCGTGAGAGAGCGCTCTCCGACGGTGATCCCTTTGAGATGGAGGCACGAATACTCGGGAAAGATGGACAGTATCGGTGGTTCTTGATCCGAGACAATCCGCTACGGGATGAACGGGGACGCGTCATTCGGTGGTACGCTACGCGCACCGACGTCGAGGACCAAAAGCGGGCTGAAGAAGTATCGCGCAAGGCGCAGGCGGATCTCGCCTATGTCACAAGGGTGGCGACCATGGGAGAATTGGCAGCCTCAATCGCGCACGAAGTCAGCCAGCCGCTCACTGGGATAGTCGCCCAGGCGGCAGCCTGTTTGCGGTGGCTCGCCGCGCAGCCACCTAACGTGGCCAAGGCCAGCGAGGCTGCGGAAAGGGTTATTCGCGACGGCAAGTACGCCGGCGAGGTGGTACAGCGCGTCCGTGCGCTTTTCAAGCGGGCAGCTGTTGAGAAGATCGGGCTTGATCTGAACGAAGTCATCGACGAGGTGCTTCACCTTCTTCGCGGTGAGACGGCGAGGAGACATGTTGCCGTGAAGACTGAGCTGAACGACATCCCTCTCGTGATGGGCGATCGCGTGCAGTTGCAACAGCTGGTTCTCAATCTACTCCTCAACGGGCTCGAGGCGATGGATCATCCAGTCCTGGACCATCCCAAAGAACTTGTCGTCAGCTCGAAACGAGACAGCCCGGGAACCGTGCTCGTCGAGATACGGGATTACGGTGTTGGCCTACACGATTCAGAAAGAATCTTTGAAGCCTTCTTCACCACGAAGGAGAAAGGGATGGGAATAGGCTTGACGATTTGCCGCTCGATCGTCGAAGAGCACAACGGGCGCCTTTGGGCCGCTTCCAGTGAAGGTCCCGGCACAACGTTCTGCTTCACTCTTCCGGTCCAATCGAGTGAGACATCGTGAAGTCCGGCAGCCCAGTTGTTTTTGTTGTGGATGACGACTTCCGCGTGCGGGAAGCGTTGTCCACTCTCATTTCTTCGGTGGGGCTTGGTGTGGCGACTTTCGGCTCTGCTTCGGAATTCCTGGAAGCCGAAAAGCCCGATTCCCCGGCCTGCCTAATCCTAGATTTGGAGCTTCCGGGCATCAGTGGCCTGGAACTCCAGCAGGAGTTGTTGGCTGCAAGCGCGCCACCGATCGTTTTCATTACCGGCCATGGCGACGTCCCTTCTTCGGTGCGTGCTATGAAGGCCGGGGCGATCGAGTTCCTGTCAAAGCCGTTCGACGAGCAAGATTTGCTCCGGGCGATCGAAACCGGAATCGCGCTCGATCTTTCTGCACGCCAGACGAGATCAGAACTCGCCGAGTTGCAGAGGCACTACAACCTTCTCACCCCTCGTGAACGAGAGGTTCTTCCCTTTGTGATCGCCGGCTTTGCGAACAAGCAGACCGCCGGCCACCTCGGTACGAGCGAGATCACGATCGGAGTTCATCGCGGTCAGATCATGCGCAAGATGGGCGCCCGATCACTGGCGGAATTGGTCAGAATGGCCGATAAACTGGGCATCGCCCGCGCCGCCGGACCCGCCTAAATAAACCTATAATAGCGGCTCGCCTGCCTTTGCCATTATTCTCGAAAGCGTATCGTGATGGCTGAAAAACAAATTGTAGTTGGAGTAGACGATGACTTTCGAGTCCGGGAGTCCATTGAAAGCCTAGTGGAATCTGCCGGTTACATGCCTCGAGTCTTTTCGTCGGCGGAAGAGTTCCTGGGATCAGGAGCGCTGGGCGAAGCGACTTGCGTGATTACCGACGTTCGGATGCCGGGAATCGACGGCGTCGAGCTACAGCGCCGGATCAGACTCCAGCGGCCTAACATGCCAGTCATCTTCATATCCGCCCACTTTGAGGATGAAATTCGACGGCGAGCGCTCGAAGGGGGCGCAGCCGACTTTATGTATAAACCGTTCGATGCTGCGGATTTGTTGCGCGTGATCGATCGTGCGCTGAACGAGGGTCCTAACCATCGAGCTTAAACGATACGGCTAGGAGTTCAACGATGTCTAGCGATCTGATTGGAGCAAGCTCTAAATTCCGGGCAGTACTTGAGGACATTAGTGAGGACATTAGTATCGTCGCGCCCCTCGAAGGCGCGCGGCATAGAAGCCGCTTTGGCCGGGCCTTGGTAGCGTCGTACGTATGGCGGTTAAAGAAACGAGTAAAAGAATGTCGGTACAAGCAGCGACCTGGATGAGTGAACTGGCCGAAGTCAAAAATAGGGCCTCCTTTGAAGTCGATTGTGTGACGTCGACAGTCACGCTCAACGGTGACGAACTCGTCGGCACGGGACTTCCCCGCATTATCGGCAACAGCGACGCTCTGCGGCGCGTACTCGGCATGGTGCGAGTCGTGGCACCTACCGACGCTACGGTGTTGATCAACGGCGAAACAGGCACGGGCAAGGAACTGATCGCGGAAGCCATTCACAAGTACAGCGACCGATCGAACGGCCCGTTTGTGAAGGTGAATTGCGCCGCAATTCCTGCTGGTTTGCTGGAAAGCGAGCTGTTCGGCCACGAGCGTGGAGCCTACACCGGGGCGGTCACGCGCAGTATCGGGCGGTTCGAGCGGGCCAACCGGGGTACCTTGCTTTTGGACGAGGTCGGCGACCTTCCGCTGGAGTTGCAGCCAAAGCTTCTTCGCGTCATGCAGGAAAGACAGTTCGAGCGTTTAGGCGGTGCTGCCACGATTCACAGCGATGTGCGCGTGATCTGCGCCACACATCGGAATCTGGTTGAGATGGTCGACAAAGGTGAATTCCGCGCCGACCTCTTCTATCGGCTTACCGTGTTCCCCATCGAGCTGCCGCCGCTGCGTGAGCGCCCTGAAGATATCCCTTCGTTAGTTCACCATTTTGCGATGGACTACGCGGATCGGATGGGGAAGCCCATCACGGCCATTTCCGAGGAATTCATGGCGGCTCTTGTAAGTCATTCATGGCCGGGCAACGTCCGGGAATTGCAAAACCTAATTGAGCGGTCGGTCATTCTCGCGACTGGCGCTGTGCTGAATGGTTCGCTGCCCGAGGTCACCGGCAGATTGAAGTTATCCGCGGCTGTGACGCTGGAAGAGGCGGAGCGATCGCATATCCTTCAGACTCTCGGTCAGACAGAGGGTGTGATGGGCGGTCGGAATGGCGCCGCCGCCCGGCTGGGCCTGCCGCGGACGACTTTGATCTCTAAGATGAGGCGGCTGGGTATCCATCGCGGGCAAAGTTCGGCGTTGCCGGTGCGAGCAGGAGCGCAGGTCCCAATCTCAGAACGAAGCCTAAGAGGCAGACGCTTCGCGTGAGTGTTTCGTAGCAACATTTGTAGTTGAGCGTATTGTCGGGCCACAAGGAGGTTATCCCTGTGACCCATCATATGCGCAACTTGGTAATAAGTCGTCCTTTGCCCTGCTTTGGTGATTGTTGAAGAACGAGATGATGTGGAAGATCTCGATGCACGCGTCCCGCGCCTTGCTCCGGAGCGATTTGATTGGATCCGGTCCAAAGTTCCGGGCTGCACTCGAGGAGATCAAGGTGGCCACGCGGGCGAGGTGTGTTGCACTCGTATCCCATAATCCGCCAGGTGGGATGTGGCGCGCATTGTTCCTATCCATCTTTCCGATCGCAGTCAGCGAAGGCGCAGGCGAACCTCGCACCCGTCACGCACAGCAAGCCTCAAGCAGGAGGAGGCGCGTGTGCTACCACGTCGGTTCTATAGGAGAACTCATCACGTTCTACTCGGATAAGGGTAGTGCCGGCCACCGCAAGATTCAGAGGGTGATTACAGGGCGAATTCGTTGTCGCGCTCCGTGGTCGACTTCCGGCGGGATGGCAAGCGCCGTTTGCATTGTGTTGCTTTCGTTGCTTCTGGAAAGTTGTACTCGGCCGTCTGTTCATGAACCGGTTACATTGACTCTTCTGGAGGAGTGGACTACCAAGACATTCAACGAGGGTCGCCAGCAGGAGTTGCAGCAATTCACTCAGAAAACTGGAATCCGAGTCAAGCTCCTTCCGTCTCCGGAGTCCGCACGGGAAAAGCTGGCTTTGTGGCAACAGTTACTCCGGACAGGCGCCTCGGGTCCTGATGTGTATGGCATCGATGTGATCTGGACGCGCATTCTGAACGAATATTTCATCGATCTAAAGCCATATTTCGCCAACGAAATCGCACTCCAATTTCCGGCGATAACCGCCAGCTACACAGTGGATAACAAGCTGGTGGCTATTCCTTATCGCGCCGACATGGGGCTTCTGTTCTATCGCACCGACCTTCTGCGACAGTATGGATATGGTGAGCCACCCAGGACCTGGGATGAGCTGGAGGTTATGGCGGCTTGGATTCAGGCGGGCGAACGAGCCAAAGGTAAGAAAGAGTTTTGGGGTTTTGTGTGGCAAGGGGGCGCCACTGAAGCGCTGACCTGTAACGCGCTGGAATGGCAGGCCTCCGAAGGCGGCGGACAGATCATCGAGACCGACCAGATGATCAGCGTAAATAACCCCCACGCGATCCGGGCGTGGCAGCGGGCGGCGCGCTGGGTTGGTTCCATCTCCCCCCCCACTGTAGGCGGATATGTAGAGGCGGACGCACTGAATGTTTGGGTCGCAGGGGCAGCATTCATGCGGAATTGGCCGACAGCTTATGTCGACAGTCAGGCGGCAGGCTCGCCAATCCGAAATAAGTTCAATATAACCCTGCTGCCAGGCGGTAAGGCAGGCCGCGTGGGCACGTTGGGTGGAGCCGGCTTGGCAGTTTCGAGATTATCGGCTCATCCCCGTGAAGCGGTAGAGCTGGTCCGGTACCTCAGCAGTAGAGACGTGCAGACGAAGCGGTCACGCATGCTTTCGGTGCCCCCCACGCTACCGGAACTCTACGACGTGCCTGAGGTACTTGAACCAAATCCTGGTTTCGCCTTGTTGCGTCAGGCATTCCGGACCGGCATAGTCTCGCGTCCTTCGAATGTCACCGGCAAAAAATATCCAGACGTAAGCGAGGCTTACATCCAGGCAGTGCACTCCGTGTTGATGGGCGAGAAGAGTGCACCGGAAGCAGCCGCGGCGCTGGAGAACGAATTGGTTCGTATTACCGGCTTTAAGAAGGGACCGCCCCATGTGGATCAGCGCACCCGCGAATAAAGAGGTGGCAATTCGCATAGAAGTCGCCGTTTGCATTGTGGTGCTCTCACTGCTGTTGGCAGATTGTACTTCTGTTCATCCACCGGTTACGTTAACTTTTGTAGACCAGGAGTGGGCCACCACGACATTTAATGAAGAGCGTGAACTGGAGTTGCGACAGTTCACACGGGAAACAGGAATCCAAGTCAAGCTCCTTCCGTCTCCGGAGTCGACTCGGGAACAGCTAGCCTTGTGGCGAGAGTTACTCCGGCCAGTCGCCTCAGGTCCTGACGTGTACACCATCGATGTGATTTGGCCGGGCATTCTGAACGAGGATTTCATTGATCTCAAGCCGTATTTCGCGAATGAAATCTCCGGCGACTTTCCGGCGATAACCGCCAGCTACACCGTGGATAACAAGCTGGTGGCGGTGCCGTATGATGCCAATATCGGCCTTCTTTATTACCGCACCGACCTTCTGCGTGAGTATGGATATCGTGAGCCGCCCAGAACCTGGGATGGGCTGGAGATGATGGCGGCGCGGATTCAGGTGGGCGAACGCGCCAAAGGTAAGAAAGAGTTCTGGGGTTTTGTGTGGCAAGGCGCGGCCACCGAAGCGTTGACGTGCAACGCGCTGGAATGGCAGGCCGCCGAAGGTGGCGGACAGGTCATCGAGAGGGACAAAACGATCAGCGTGAACAACCTGGATGCGATCCTGGCGTGGCAACGGGCGGCGCGTTGGGTTGGTTCGATCTCGCCACCCGGTGAAGTTGGATATAAGGAGTGGGACTCGCTCAACCTTTGGATCGCAGGCGACGCAGCGTTCATGCGGAATTGGACCTTAGGCTACGTTGACAGCCAGGCGGCAGGGTCGTCAATCCGGAATAAGTTTGATGTGAGTCTGCTGCCCGGCGGTAAGGCAGGCCGAGTAGGTACGTTGGGAGGAACTGGCTTGGCGGTTTCCCGATTCTCGACTCATCCCCGTGAAGCCGTAGAGCTGGTCCGGTATCTCATCAGCAGAGACGTACAGGTGAAGCGGTCTCGATTGCTTTCGGAGGCGCCCACTCGACCGGAACTCTACGAACTGCCTGAGGTACTTAAACCGAATCCCCATTTTGCCCTATTGAGTCAAGCGTTCCGCACTGGCATTGTTTCGCGTCCTTCGAACATTACCGGCAAGAAGTACGAGGAGGTATCCAACGCGTACATGCAAGCTGTACACTCCGTGCTAACGGGCGAAAGGAGCGCGCCGGAATCGGCCAAAGCACTAGAGAATGAGTTGGTTCGTGTCACAGGCTTCAAGAAGGGACCGCCTCCGCGGGATCAGCACGCCCCTGAATAGAAATCGGAAGCGGTCCGATAACCTCTGCCCGATCGGCTTCAAGCCTCATGCGAAAACGGTGCGAGGCGTGGCGGGAGCTGGCGATCAGCGACAGCTCGAAAGGAATAACCGATGCAGTGGCACACTGTGACAGAATTCGGCCGTTGGGTAAAACGTGTTGAAGCGAAAACGCTTCGTGCCGAACGATTCAACATCGGTCACCGCTTGATAGTGTGCTTCGTGTTCATCATTCTGGTGATGCTCGGCGCTGATGCTGTTGTCCTTTGGCAATTCCACCTCGTTCATGCTCAGGCAGAGCGCCTGAACGATATCGACCAGACGCTGGTCACCTTGTTACGTGTTCATACGAGTCTGTTAGAGTTTTACGCTGGGGTGGAAGCGCTCGCGCAGACCGAAGACGCCGGTCTTCTGGTTACAGGAGCCGGGCCCCTTCGTACCGCTGCCCTAGAGGACATGCAGCGCGCAGTAAGCGCCTTCAGTCTCCTGCCATCCGACCTGCAGCGAGGTCCGAACATCGTACCTACGATTCACGTTATTCAGAGCTCGCTGCCATCCCAACTTGAAACTATCATTACACTGGCTACCTCCGGCGACTGGCGGGCGGTACAACTGCGCCTATCGAACCAAGTACGGCCTCTGGAAACGCTAACCTCGGCGCTCGTGGAACAAGTTGACCACGAGGCCGGTGAACAGCGGGCCCAAACCGTGCTGAACGTTAAGCGCGTGGAACGTCTGGTTTTTCTGGTTGTACCGATGACTGCCACGGTCGCGTTGCTGATCGCTGCTACCCTCGGTCTGGCCATCACGCGTAGCATCACACATCCACTCGCTCGCTTGGTGGAAGGCTCTGAAGCATTGGCACGTGGTGAGTTTGAGCACCGGGTGGCGATCACGGGAGAAGATGAACTCGCTCACCTCGGACAGGTGTTCAACGACACCGCCCGGCGCCTGCGCGATCTCTACGGGGCCCTACAGACTAGCGAAGATCGGCTGCGACTTGTTATCGATACAATCCCGGCGCATGTCTGGAGCGCTGCGCCTGACGGTTCCGTCGATTTCATCAATCGACGTTGGCTGGAGTCCACAGGTTTATCCGTAGAGAGCGGCTTGGGCTGGAATTGGAGCTCCGCGGTCCATCCCGATGATCTCAAGAGGTTCGTCGACGAGTTGCAGCGAGCCCTCGCGGACGGAAAACCGATGGAAAGTGAAGCACGACTGCGGCGGGCTGATGGGGAGTATCGCTGGTTTCTGATCCGAAACGTCCCGCTGCGAGATGAGTTGGGAAACATCGTTAAATGGTATGGGACCAGTATCGATATCGAAGATCGAAAGGAGGCCGAAGAGGCTCTGCGACAGGCGCAGGCGGATCTCGCACACGTCAACCGAGTGAGCACCATGGGGGAGTTGACTGCCTCTATAGCGCATGAAGTCAACCAACCTCTGGCAGCCGTGGTAGCTAGCGGTCACGCCTGCCTGCGCTTTCTTTCGGCCCAACCGCCGAGCCTAGCCAAGGCGTTCGAGGCCGCCGAAAGCATTGTTCGCGACGGCAAGGCGGCTGGAGAGGTGGTGCGGCGCATCCGTGCGCTTTTCAAGAGGGCTGCCATTGAGAAAGTCACGCTAGACTTGAACGAGGTGATTTGCGAAGTGCTCAGCCTTCTGCATGGCGAAACAGAGAGAAGGCGCGTTATCGTGGAGACTGACCTGGGAAAAGACATGGCTCCCGTGATGGGCGATCGCATACAGTTGCAGCAACTGCTGCTCAACCTGCTCCTGAATGGGATCGAGGCGATGGATCCGGTCCTTGACCGTTCTAAAAAGCTCTTCATCCGCTCGAAACGCGACTGTCCAGAAACCGTCCTCGTCGAAATTCGCGATTACGGCGTCGGCTTGAAGGATTCTGAGAGGGTTTTCGAAGCCTTCGTCACGACCAAGGAGAACGGCATGGGCATGGGTTTGGCGATCTGCCGCTCGATTGTGGAAGCGCACAACGGCCGTCTTTGGGCCACATCCGGAGAAGGACCCGGTGCAACCTTCTGTTTTACACTTCCAGTTAAGTTGAGTGCCGAGTCATGAATCCGGACAGCCCGATCGTTTTCGTGGTGGATGACGACTATCGCGTGCGCGAGGCTTTAT
>Ga0208199_1000392_pt1 | contig 17950 bp, 14 predicted proteins | sample Sb_taG_FD_187705 | JGI IMG/M metagenome (GOLD analysis project Ga0208199, IMG submission 187705) | Peat soil microbial communities from Weissenstadt, Germany - Sb_50d_1_NS metaG (SPAdes) (version 2) | ecosystem: Environmental > Terrestrial > Soil > Wetlands > Peat | place: Germany: Weissenstadt... | reverse complement strand
CAAGGCTAGCATCTCATCCCTCATCCGCCCCTGCGGGGCACCTTCTCCCGCGGGGAGAAGGTAGGATCGCCACAGCCTTTCTTGATCGCTGTATGCAACGCGCGAGCAAACCGCGCTAGGGTACGACTCAATCCTCAGTATACTAACCGAGCGCAATCGGATCGAGACCCCCTCGTTGGAGCATCCCGCGGCGCGGGATGAGACGGGCGAGGTCCGCTACACGATGCGGCACGGGTGCTCGCTCGAAAACGTACTGGGCCACTCCCGACTCGGCAAGACGGCCCTCTGGGCCGGGGCGAGCGACCCGCGATTCGCCATCGTGATCTCGAACAATTCGGGAGCCGGCGGTGCGGCCCTGAGCCGGTGCATCTTCGCTGAGACCGTCGCGCGCCTGAACACCGCGTTTCCGCACTGGTTCTGTGGCAACTTCAAGACCTCAAAGGCTTCAACTGGTCAGACCGCTCCGACCACTCGAGCGACGCCAGGAGGGCCAGGATGGCGTCGGGGTCGACGGGCTTGACCAGATGGTGGTCGAAGCCCGCCTCGCGTGAGAGGCGGCGAGCCTCGTCCTCGGCATAGCCGGTGACGGCGACGATGAGAAGGCTGCCCAGTTTGGGCTGCTGGCGCAACTGCCGGGCCACCTCGTAGCCGCTCATCCCTGGCAGGCCGATATCCATGAGCACAATTTCATGACGGTGATGGCTGATCGCCTCCAGCACGGAAGGGCCGTCATGGACGACCTGGACCTCGTGCCCCTCGAGTGTAAGCAGCAATTCCAGGCTCTGGGCCGACGTGACGTTATCGTCAACCACGAGTACCTTGCGGCTGCGCGGAGCCGGGCTCGTGGTGGGGTGAGACTCTGCCGAGAGAGAGGAGACAAAGGATGGCCGGTCAGTGGCCACCGTTTCCTCCGCTTTCCAGGTCGGCAAGCGGACCATGAACTCGCTTCCCTTTCCCAGCCCCTCGCTGGCGGCTTGCACGCTGCCGCCGTGCATCTCGACCAGGCTGCGCACCACGGTCAGGCCCAGCCCCAGGCCCCCATTCGAGCGGTCCAGCGAATGATCGACCTGGGTGAACAGGTCGAAGACGCTGGAGAGCATCTCCGCGGGAATGCCGATGCCGTCGTCGCGGACCCGGAATGCGACCAGTTCCTCCTCGACCTGGACGGCCAGGCGGATGTGCCCTCCCGCCTCGGTGTACTTGGCCGCGTTGTTCAGTAGATTCGAAAGCACCTGGGCCATGCGAACCGCGTCGGCATCCACAAGAATCGGTTCAGGGGGGAGCGCGATCGAGAGCCGATGGCGATGCGCATCGATGATCGGCCGGCTGGTCTCCACCGCGTAGGCGATGATGGTGGCGACGGCGACCACTTCCTTCTGGAGCCGGACCTTGCCCCGGGTGACGCGTGAGATTTCCAGCAGGTCGTCGACGAGCTGTGCCATCTGCCGCGTCTGATGGTCGATCACGTCGCGGGCCCAGCAGAGGGCATGGTCGTCAGAACCGCGCTGCTTCATGATCTTGACGGCATTGCGAATTGGTGCCAGGGGGTTGCGCAGCTCGTGTCCCAGCATCGCCAGAAACTCGTTCTTGCGGGCGTCGGCCTCGGCCAGCTCGCTGGCGTGTCTGCGAAGCTGGTCTTCCAGGCGTTTCCGCTCCGAGAGGTCCAGGCAGAACGCTACAACTGGTGCGCCGAGCTCGGCGGGGCGACGCTCGTCGAGCAGAGCGACCCCAAGCAGCACGGGAAGACTCTGGCCATCCGCTCGCCGACATTCCAGCTCGAACGGGGCGCAACTTCCCCGGTGCTTCAGCTCGGCGCGGCAGCGCTGCAGGAGCTCGACGGAGGTTGTCGGGATGAGCGCATCCCAGGGAAGTCTGCCGGCGTCCATCTGCTCGCGGGTATAGCCGACCATCTCCAGGAACGCGTCGTTGGCGTCGGTGATGTTGCCTTGGATGTCTCCGAAGACGACGCCCAGGATGTTGGCTTCGACCAGGCGGCGGAATCGGGCCTCGCTCTCACGAAGGTTGCGTTCGGCCCGCTGGCGGTCGGTCAAGTCGGTGGCGATATCGAGGAACCCGTTGATTCTCCCCTCGGGGTCAAACACCGCCGTCACCGCGAGCAGAACGGTCAGCCGCGTGCCGTCCTTGCGGATGTAGGTCCACTCGCCGACATCGTGGCCACCCCGCCGCGCCCGCTCGACGAAGGTGTCGAACCCCTCGATCGTGGTACCGAACTCGGCCGACAACCGCGCCGCGTGCGCGCTGACTTCCTGGGCATCGTGAATCAGCAAGGGAGTCGTCACGCCGACCATCTCCGCCGCGGAGTATCCCAGCATGCGCTCGGCTCCCGGGTTGAAGACAGTGATCAGCCCGTCGGCGTCGGTCGCCATGATCGAGACCTGGGTGGAGGCGTCGAGCAGGGCATTGAGCCGGGCGTTGACCTGCATCAGCTCGGCCTGGGTCCGCCGCCGTTCGGCGAACATGCCGATCTGCTGCCCAAGCGTCGTCATGGCCTGCAAGAGCGGCTCATCGCGCTCCAGCGGTTCACGGGACAGGAACGTCATCACCCCGAGGATCGGCCCAGCCTCGCTGGCGATGATCGGAAAGCTGAACGCGCTGCGCAGGCCCGTGCGAACCGCGAGTTCTCTCCGCACCAATCGACCGCCTGGTTCTTGCGTCAAGTCGGCAATCCAAGCCGAGCAGCCCGTGGACCAGACGCGCCCGGTCATTCCGACTCCCGGTGGAAACTCGCGTTTCTCAGCGGTGATGACCCACGCTGGGCCGACGCGCTGCGAGGTCCACGGTTGCGCAGCGGCCCGCAACACTCCTGCCTGGCGATCGACCATCCAGCACTCGGCCACGTCGAAATCCAGCAAACGCCCGATGGTGGAAAGCAGGTTGGGAATCGCCTCGTCCAGGCGGCTGCATGCCGCGAGAACCTGCATGGTTGCGTGCTGCACCTCCATTCGCCGCTCGGCGCGTTTTCGCTCGGTGATATCACTCTCCACGGCGATGAAGTTGGTGAGCTGTCCCGATTCGTCGTGAATGGGTTGAACCTCGATCGCCGCCCAGTATTTCCGCCCCCATTTGTCGTAGTTGAGGAGTTCGCTTTGGAATCCCACCCCCGCTTTGATCCGTTCCCTCATCAGGGCGATTGTGGCCGGATCACTGTCCGGTCCCTGGAGAAACGAGCCCGGCTTGCGGCCCGAGACTTCCTCGGGAGCATAGCCGGTGATCCGCGTGAATCCTTCGTTGACCCACTCGATGCGGACTTCAGCATCAGTGATGATCACGCCATTATCAGTGCGGCTGGCCACCAGTCCGAGCTTCGTGGCCGTCGATTCACTTTTCTTGAGCGCTTCCTCGGCGCGTTGCCGCTCGGCGATTTCCTTCGCGATTTCCCTTGGATGGCAAGGGGCCTTGGTCCCGCGGACCTGGCGAGCCAGCGTGAGAACGGCTGTCCAGGACGCCGCCGCCATGGCCACCGAGATCGCGCCGGTCAGGGGGTTGGCCGTGTTGTCTGCAATCGCTTCGAGAAGAAAAGAGAATCCACAGAGCAAGGCGAACCCCGCGATCATCCAGACGATCGACTGGTAGGGAACGTCTCGTCCCCTCCACGGACGCAAGTAACGGAGTACCAGAAACAGCGAGACGACCAGGCAGGCCAGGCTGATCGACAGATCGGCGATGCGGTGGAGGCCGGAAAATTCCCAGTGCCAGATCGCCAACGGCCGCGCGGTCGCCCATACCCGGGCGTGGTTCCAAGCGAGGAGAGTGCTCAAGAGGATGACCTTCCTTGTTGTGCCCTCAAGATCCAGGCCGAATTCCAAGCGAGGTCCTGATGACCAGGCACCTGCGAAGGGACTCGACGGGCATCGTCGCTATGACTCCTATACAATTCGCGAGCGACGTTCACAAGTCCTGTTTCTTGCTCCCACCGGGCACACGCTGGTGCATGCACATCGCCGGGCCCAAGACTGATCTCCCTTGTCTTACCCAAGCATTCCAGCTTGGCTTGCCCAGGAAGATTTCCGATTGACGACTCACCGGAATCGTCCTAGACTCGCAACTCCGATGTCTGAATAAAGCGGCCCGCCTGCGGGGGTTGGAGCACACGGCGAGTGGTCCAATTTGCCGGGACCTGGTGTCCCTCTTCCCCTCTGTTGAGCAGATCCTTTCGAGACGACGCGGAAAGGATTCCGCCCCATGAACTCTGAGAGCCGGCAGTGGGCGACGGTGGGCGTGTCGGCCCTTGCCCTGGTCGTGATCGGGGGTTTGTCTGGACTTTCAGGCTGTAATCCCCACCGGGATCAACTGCGCCCGGAGAACCTGTTCGAGCAGATTGGCCGCCAGCGCGGCCAGATTATCGAACCCCGAAAGTGCATTCTCCGCGTGGCCATCGTGGATCGTTCCTTCCGCGACCCATCAATCAACGAGATCGTCTGGAAGACGGCCGATGAACAGGCCATCACCCCCGAAGAGCGGCGGGCCCTCCAGGTCAACGGCCTTCGAATTGGCCGGATCACCGGCGAACTCCCCACCGAGCTCGAGTCGGTTCTCGCCGCGCCTCCACCGCACAAGGTCGAGCCCGCCACCTTTCTCCTCGATGACGGCGAGCAAACACTCATCAGCACGAATGAGGCCGTCGATCAAGTCACTCTGCTCCTGAACCGGGAGAACCGCCCCTACGGCAAGGACTACCAGGCCGCCAGCGGCTATTTCCGCGTGATCGCCGCCCACGACGGCGCGAACGGCGTCTCGCTTCGCTTCACGCCCGAGATCCATCACGGGCCAGTGCAGCGCTCGTACCAGCCCATGGTGAACGCCACCCCCTACGCTGCTCAGCAGTTCAAGATCAACGACGGCCAGCAAGAGGACTCACTTCCCGACCTCGCCGCCAACCTCGTCCTCGAAACCGGCCAGGTGGTCGTGGTCGGCTGCCGCCCGGAACAGGAACGCAGCCTGGGAACATTTCTGTTCACCCAGTCCGATGCCCACGGTGACCAGCGACGCCAGAAGCTGATCCTGGTCTGGGCCGACCGCAACCAGCTCGGCACGCTCGGCGAGAAGGCCGCCAGGACGGATCGTCCCGTCCCTGGTGACGGTTCGAAGATCAGGCTGGGAACCCAGGGAAACCCCGAGGTCAGCACGACAAGCAAGAACGATTCCCAGCCTGAGAAGCATGCAGAGCCGGCCGACGGACGTTGAGATCCGCCGAGGCCCGATCGAAGGAGCGACGGCCATGGAGGGGAGACTGCGCTGGAACAATGGACGGGCGTTGCCCGAAGCAAGGCCCGAGGATCGCTGCGCCCGAAAACGGTGGGTGAGCCACGCACCGCATGACGCAATTCCCCCACCCGTTCGGGTATCATGGAATGCGCCTGAGAAGCACGGACAACCGGGAGACGTACCGCTGGTGACGGCATCAACTTATCCTTCTGAAAGACTCGTCGATCTGGACGGCTCTCACGGCGAGGGGGGTGGTCAGATCCTCCGTACAGCGCTGTCGCTGTCGCTGCTGACCGGCCTACCGTTCAGAATGACCAGCATCCGGGCCAATCGCGACCAGCCTGGGCTGAGGCCCCAGCACCTGAAGGCCGTCGCAGCCGCCGCAATGCTTGGGCAAGCGGAAGTGACCGGCGCCGCGGCTGGATCGCGGGAGCTGGTTTTCCGACCGGGAGCGTACTCGCCGGCCGACCTGACGATCGATATCGGCACCGCGGGCTCGACGAGCCTGGTGCTTCAGACGTTACACCTGCCCCTTGCCATGCGGGCCGAAACGGCTGTGCGCGTCGTCCTCACGGGAGGCACCTTCAACCCCAAGGCGCCGGCTTATCCGTTCCTCGAGCACACCTGGCGAGCCTATCTTGCCGCCTTGGGGTTGCCCATCGCCCTGGCAATGCCGGCCGCGGGTTTCTACCCCAGAGGAGGCGGCCGGCTCGAGGCCTGGATCGAGCCGGCCATGCCCAAGGCCTGGGTCCAGACCGGTCGCGGGTCATTGCGGCGAATCCTCGGCATCGCCGGCGTCGCCAATCTTAGCGACAACATCGCCGGGCGACTTCGCGACCGTGCAGTGCAGCGGCTGCGAGCACAGGGGCTGACCGCTGATGTCGAGATCGAGGCGGTTCGCTGGCCCAGCCCGGGGCAGGGGGCTGCCCTCAGCCTGATTGCCGAACACGAGGGCGCCATTCCCGCGACATTCGTCGGCCTGGGCCAGCGCGGCAAGTCCTCCGAGGACGTCGCGGACGAGGCCGTGGACCAGCTACTCGCCTTCGAGGCTGTGGACCAAGGGGCCGTCGACCCCCACTCGGCCGATCAAATTCTTCTCCCCCTGGCGCTCGCCGAAGGCCGCTCCATATACACCGTCAGCCAGACCACGGACCACCTCCGCACCAACGCCGTCACCATCGGTGCCTTCCTCGACCGCCCGATCACGATCGAAGAGCCCAGCACGGAAGGCCAGCACGGCCGCGTCGTGGTCGGTTGAACCGCAACCAGCGAGAGCCGGGGAAGCAAACCTCCCGCCGGCTCTCCGAATTGGCGTCAATAACAGAACGCGTCCGGGTTCGCCGCCAGACGGTAGACCAGCACCGGCGCACGCTTACGTGTGATGGCACCTGCCACCTCGCTGCGGAGGTGGCCGGACGCGCGCACCAGATGGTCATGGACGTTGCAGGGTTCAAGCGTGTCGTCCGGTGTCGCATCGACGGCCACCGTCACCAGCAGCCGCGAGGCGTCTGGCGCCGGCTCCACGTCCAGCACCCGCAGGGCTTGCAGTACGACGTCGCCACATTCGGCAAGCACTTCCTCAAGAGTCTCGGCCACCTGGTGACAGAGTTGCAAAGCCTTGCGATCCGGTGCCTCCTGAGATCGGCCGTGCAAGTGTCTGGCTCCCGGCATGATCCGCGATCTGGAATGCGGATCCAGCCCGTCGTCAGGACTCGGTTCGGCACATAGCCTGGCCATGGTTCTTCGAGAGATGATGTGATCTTTCATGATTTATCTCCCGCAAATCATGTGAACTGATGATGCGCTATGAACGCGCAGATCCGCAAAAGTCACCGGTAAAGATTCCGGCGATCTCGATTCATCACACAAGCCAATCGAGGCAAGTGCCTGGTCCCTAGCGGGCCAGAAGGGGGGAAAGGACCTCGCGCGGTCCTAGCCCCGTCGCAATCCGGAAACGGGGCATAGGCACGATGACTCAATAAGGTGGCGGGTCATCGGCATAGTGGGCCTCCTTCCAGATGCATGAGAGCGTGAAGTGACCGGGGATCGTTGAGCTTCCACGAACGCGGAATCATGGTATCTGAATCATAGTCGCGCCCCGGCTTTTGATCAACCGATGTCTGGCGTTGGGTCAAAGATAGCCAAGATCCGCCAGCCGCTGCTGGATCGCGGCATCCTCCTCGTCGCTGTAAGCAGACGCGACTGGCACGCCGGATAGGCCGGATACGCCGGCGTCGTTACCACCGCTTCCGCCCACGCTTGCCAGCGACGACTGGTAGAGCAGCCCCGGCGTGGAGCCGGGAATCGCGCCGGCCGGGGGCGGAGTAGCCACGGGATCGAGCAGTTCGGTCAGAACGTGGCCGTCCATGTCGGCGGGAACCGGAACACCCAGCAGGTGGAGCACGGTCGGGGCAATGTCGAGCAAGTCAGCCTCACAAGGCGACGAGCCCTGACGGAAGGCAGCCCCCGCGGCAATCAGGATTCCTTCCATGCGGTGGTCGCCGGTCGGGCCGAACGCCGGGGAAATGACCTTGTGCGTCGTGAAGTCGTGAAGCCCGATTGTGCGGTAGCGCCAGTCACTGAGGACCACGGTGAGGTCGGGGGCAAGGTGGGCATGCGGTCCATGGTAGAGCTCCTCCCCCTCGTGGACCCGGGCGATCAGCGGCCGGCCGGTCTCGGGATGAACGATCTCCAGCAAGGCGTCCTTGAGGTCGCGTCGCAGGGCCCGAGCGTCGGCGGGCTCGACGCATCCGTGGGCTTGCCGCCCCTTGAGATTGATGAAGATCTGGCCGAAGTTGCCCTGTGCATAGGCCCGCGTCCGCGTCCAGTCGATGTGCCGCCGCGACAGGAAGACCGACTCGCTCAGCCGATCCAGCAAGCTGGACTGCTTGCCGCGGAACCGGCTAACCCGGTGACTGGCCAGGCCCAGCCGGCTCATCACGTTGTAAACGAACTCGGGCGTGATCCCTCGGCGATAGAACCAGTGTTTTTGCCTGACATAGAGACTGTCTTGAAGCGCAATGAACCCCTGTTCAAGCAGCCAGACGTTGAAATTGACATACCATTCGATCGGCCCGAATCCATGATCGCTCATGAGCAACAGCGCGGAATCGGAGGGCAGCAGCGCATGGATGGCACCCACACCTCGATCGAGCGTCTTCCAGAACTCGATCAGCTTGGGACGCAGGACCGCGAGCTCTGCCTCCCTGCCCCGGGCCGCCCGGTGGGTCAGGTCCCAGACGTGCCACAGCTCATGGCCCAGGCGATCCGTGGCCATGAGGTCGAAAATCAGCAGGTCCCACTCGCACCGCTGCATGAGAAACTCGACGGTCTTCAGATGCTGGTCCAGGAACTCGGTCAGATCGTCGATCACGCCGGCCTCGTTGCCGCCGTCATGAATGCTCGTGGACCAGGGACGATAGGGGCCGACGACCCGCTCGAGCTCGGCGAAGAGCGCGGGGTCGGAGGTGAAATCGGCCGCCTGCTCGGGGCTGAGAAAGTCGCCGAGGTAGAAGCCAGGAAAATCGTGGGCGGGCCGGGGAGGATAGCTCATCGGCACGCCTCCTGCCACGGTCTTCTTGCCGTGCCGGCCAGCGATCTCCCAGAGCAAATCAGCCTGGATCGACCGTGAGGAGTTGACACGCGCCTTGAGTGGGTCGTGCCCGTACTCAAGGAACTCGAAGACCCCATGCTTGCCCGAGTTCTTGCCCGTCATGACCCCGGTCCAGGCCACCGGGCTCAGAGGTGGGAAAACCGAATCGAGACTGCCGGAAGCCCCCGTTTCCCGCAACCGGGCCAGGTTGGGCAGGTGGCCTTCCGCCATCAAGGGGTCCAGAATGTCCCAGGTTGCTCCATCCAGACCGAGCACGAGCACCTTCATCGAACCACGATCCTTTCCCCGCCTTCTTGACGTGCTCACCGAGAAGCAATCCGATCGTCGGCCAGTCCGGCGAACATCCTGAATATCTTATCCTATACTATGAACCCCGTGCAAACATCAAAGTCGCCCAACTTATCCCAGTCCACCCCACTCCCGGAGGTCCTCAGATGCCACTCGGGCTTGGCCGAAGAGCCTGGCATGGAAAACGATTCCAAACGCCGTGCCAAATCCAGGGAGTTCCCGAACGGCGGAGGTGAAGTGTAGCCTGACAGATGGCAAGACGCAGCGCGAGGTTCCACGTCCTACCAGGCCACCAGGCCCAGCACAAGCACATTCGTGCGTGCGACAACGCTATGATGGCTCAGGATTATGAGACCGCTGAGACCGCTTTTGCCGATCGCCCAAGAAAGTGACATCTATGCCGAAGAATACGGCTGAAAAAGTTGACACGGCTAATGCTCGATTCCCCCGGTCCCCGCATCGTGTATTGTAACTCCTTTCTCAGCAGTAGTTTAGCTGGCGTAACAAGGAATTTTTCGGGATCCGAGTCTGACGGCACGCCCTATGCTTTTTCCTCTTTCATCGAACCAAGGTTACCCGAAAGCCTTGGCTGGGTGGGCTGGATTCGGACCGGGTTCGGTTCCAGCCTTCCCAATAAAACCACGAGCAAGCGTCGTTCTCCCTGGCTGTGCCCGGCCCCCTCGGTGGGGGCCGGGCTTTTTTATTTCCTTACATGCCAAATACTTATGACGACTGAGCCGGCTGTCGATGTATCGGAACCACCTGTCCGGCCGCTCGTAAGTCAGGTCACGGACGACACGTTCAATCAAGCCGCCAAGGATCGCGCTGCAGTCGCGCAGGTGCAGTAGCCGAGACAGTGGAATCTGGACTTCCTCTTGTTTCTTGCCTCGGCGTTGGCCCGTGGCCGGGTCGAAGTTCAGGTCCATATCTTCGGGGTAGGCCGTCAGCCAGAGCCGGATCAGTCCAAGAATCCAGTCCTCCAGGAGGCTGGAAAGGTCCCTGAAGGTGGACTCGGCGAGCTGGACGGTCACGTATTTCTGAGCCCGTGACTCCAGATCCCCAGCAGGCAAGTGTCGCTTGGTGGCCAGATCGACGATCCCAACCGGACGGCCCTTGCGGGCAAGCTGCTGCACGAGCCGCCAGGCTTGCCGGGAATGCACGTAGAATTCGCGGGCCTCGTCCACGCGATCCAGGACTTGATCGGCCAGGCCGCGGATGTCGTCGGACAGGGGCATGGCTCGGGCGCCCGGCCGTCAGCCGGCCTCGTCGAGGATGGCCTGAATCCGGGCCGCTTGGCCGGATCGGCCGAAATTGATCACGGTGATCGCCGGTTCGTTGTCCAGAGAGATCGCGTCGGCATCTACCCAGTAGCGGACCTTGTGGCGGTCGAGCACTGCGAGGACTGCATCGAGTTGGGCCACGGGCACCATGAGGTAGGGTCCGGCGATGCCATCGGTCGAAACACGGAGTCCGTCCTTAGTCATCTCGTCGATCATGGTCAATCTCCTCGCCACGGAGTGGAGTCCAGACTCGATCATGAGCGTTCCGCTTTGTTCCTGCCAGGTCAACAAGCCATGGGACGATTGTATACCTATATTATAAGATAAAACCTTATTTGCTTCTTCGGGAACGCCGGCGAAGCCGGACTCAAGGAAACGAAGGATTTCTTTTTTCGGCTCTCGTCTGCCAGGGCCCTTTCTTTTGGTCCAGATGGTTCCGGGTATCTACGCATTCTGCCGCCAAAAGTAATGATAAGCACATTCAATCACCGGCTGGCGGGTGCTCAGGCGCCGTGGTGCCTTCGAGGACCTCGTAAGGAGAAGACGTTGGCCAGCGCGGGAGCAGAGGGACAAGCATGATTCCGCCCACCGCGACGAGCTTGAGCACCTCCGAGCCGGTGTTGAAGACACGGTGAAGGACCCCGGGGCGGTTCAAGACGGCACAGCCGGGTCCGATCGGGTGGCGCCGGCCGGCCGATTCCAGCTCCCCGGCACCGCTGACCACATAATACACTTCTTCACAGCGGTGACGGTGAAGCGGAGTGTGATGACCGGGGTCAATCTCGACGACGCCGAGGCAGAGGCTCATCACATCGAAGCCAGTCTCGGGATAGATCAGCTTCAAGTCTCGGACCGCGCCGCCGGCTTGCTGCATCGCCGAGCCGTCGAGGTACTGAGTGGGATCGATGACGACGCGTTCTGCTCCGAGAGCCTGTTCGGCTGCACCCATCTTGTCGTCCTTCTGGATAACGAGAACGAGACCACCAGAAACTACCGCAAGCGGGTTCGCCAGTGTGAGGCGCTCGGTGAGTACGCTCTGGCCGAGCAGCTCTGCGCCATCCTGGTCCAGGAGCAGGATCACCAGATTGACCTGGCAACAGCCCTGGGAGTGGACGTCCCCGACGTCACGAAGCCCGACGAGCGAGCCTGAGTAACAGGAAGGTCGTCCTGTGCGAGGGGCGGGCGGCAAGTCCGATCCAGTCGCTCAACGTCGTCTCACGGTCAGCTCGAATCCATTGCCGGCAGGCACGCCGCAACTGGTGAACTCCGGCAGGCTGCGAAGGCGGGCAACAAACGGGGCCAGTTCCTCGGCGTGCGTGGTCGTATTGTCGGTCACCAGCACGCACCCGGGCGCCAGCTTGCTCCAGACCGTGTCCAGGTATTCGTCGCTCTGCGCCTTCGTCGCGTCGATGAATACGAAATCGAAGGGCGCCTGGGGTTTGATGCTGGTCAGGACTGTGCGCGCATCTCCTTCGTGAAGGGTCACGAACTCTGCAAGGCCAGCCTCCTTGAGGCTCTCGCCCGCTGCCTTGACCTTTTTCGGGTCCGCGTCGATCGAATGGACGCGTCCCCCGTGCTCACTTGCCGCGGCCGCGAGGTGCAGGGTCGAAAAACCGTAACTGGTGCCGATCTCGCAGATCGAGACGCACCGACCGATCCGAACCAACTGAGCCAGAACCATGGCCTCATCCCGAGGGATCTGCCAGTGGTCGTCAACCTGATCTCGCAGCCGATCAACCCGGTCGATCACCACCCTGACGCGCTCAGAAAACATTGCAGGCCCTCCCGTGTGACACAGAATCCTCGCGATCGACATCCTGATAGTATCATGATAGACGTCCATTCATCGCCACAAAACGGACGGGGCGTTGCCCCGTGCTGGTCTGTTGTGCCCCTTCGGGGCGTTTTCGATTCACTGACTACTGCTCCGAAACCTGCCGAGCCAGGATGACCGAATGCCTCGCCGGAAGCCTCGCCCTGGCATGCTGCAACGTTGGTCTCGACCGCCCTTTGATCCCGACTGCTGTCGTTGCGAATTTGTTTCGTTCGGCGAGGGCCCCCAGTTGCGCGTTGAGCTGGGTATCCATGGCCTGAAAATCGGGGCCGCAACTTGTCTAGAAAAGTCCGAGAAACGCGGAGCTCAAGCAGCCAGATTGCCGCTTGTGCCAGGAGGGACAGGAGCAAGCTTTCCTATCAGTCACATCAAGCCCTTCGCTCGGAGTAACGCAACCGAGTCGGCTCATCTCACACTTGCATGCGTCTTATTGCCGCCGGCCGGAAATTGGGTTCGTTTTGCTTGCCCGATTCCGCCTCGGTTTGTCCTAAATGGCGATCTGCCAATGACTAACACCACAGCGAATTGGCTTCGTTTTGGCGCTTTTCGATCACCGCCAGCCCCCCCTCCTCCGGCTTCACTGATGACTGGCCATATCCTCTCGCCCCACGCTCCACGCCCCACGCCCCACGCCCCACGCCTCACGCCCCACGATCGTCGGGGTCCGCCGTCGATGTCACCGCCAAGCCGGTTACAGCACCCTCCAGCCGGCGGGGGTCAACATGCTACGAAATGCTACGTTTTCTGGTTTTGGCAGAAGTTTGTCCAGCTTATGTTTCGACGCAAGTTAATATAGTCTAGTAGTTTACGTCTATTTCCATCTGGACGCTCGTGGGACGAGACTTTAGACGTAACTGCATACTGAAAAATGAGTTGCGCCATTATGAGCCACGTAGCCGATTCCCCAAAAAATCGCCTTTTCGACGTCTTTTCAGGGCGTTTTACCCCCATCCGGCCTACAAATCATCGCTGAGAGCAGAAGGGGCCACCAGCGGAAGGGGCCACCCACTTTCGGGCACACGGGAAACGTGGGCGGCCCCCAACGTCCCCCCGGCCACTGTTCTCCCGCCCCACGCTCCACGCTCCACGCCTCACGCTCCACGACGCCAGGACCAGCGGGGTCAGGCCGGGCACAGACCCTCCGCCCGCTGGCTACTGCCTGACACCGACCACCGAATTGGCAAAGACCGAACGGGGCCCGATCTCGACGGGCGGTCCCTATTATTTCAGTATGGCATCAAACCGGGCGATGCCTACCAAAAAATCAATCCGTTTGTCCTCGCTCGTCGCCGCCCTCGTGCCCACCTTTTCGTGCCGAACACTATTTGGAAGGGGGGACACAGGGGGGTGCTTCGAGTGCCTCTGCCTTGTGCCAGGGTTCGTCATTCACGCGATCGAAAATCGCTCTAGCCACGATTGAATTCATCACTGTGATGCAGGGGAGGCTCAACCTCCCATGAATGCTGCTGATGCGTTGCAGTATGACCTATCCTGGAGTGAGGCTCGCTCAGTGTGCTTCCCAGACCATCCAACGAGCGTCACGGACGGCAAACAACTGTCACCTGTTTCCACCTTGCCATGTCTCCAGACATCAAGAGCAATCGTGCGCGGGAGTCCCCGGCGAATCGGCTGGGGGTCCTTTACGTCGCCTCGTTCTGTGTGGTCGTTCTGCTCTCGGCACTCAGCCAGGCCTTCATTCTCAGAGAACTCTCCTGGCAGAGCAGCGCGATCGTCTCGGTCGGTCGATTCGCCAGCGAGCGATGGCTCGATCGGCCGTTGAGTTTGTCGGCCTTGGAGCTCATGGCCGCCGAGAACAGCAGCCGTGGCGAGCGCGAGGAATCGCTTCGCCGAGCGATCCTGGAGAGTCAGCAGAAAGCGGCGGGAACGACTCGTCCTGGCGATCGGAGTTCCGCGTCCCGACTGGGGCCGGAGTCCAGATGCAACTCGCTGAAGTATCGGCGTCCGGACGTTCCCCCGGTGGTCCGAGTCTCGAGTCGGACGCTGCGCGAAGACTCTGCCGCGCCGGCGCCAAGACCGTCCCGGACCTTTTGCCAGATCCTGGTCGAGGATAACGGGATCGGCTTTGAGGAGATTTACTCCGAGCGGATCTTCACGATCTTTCAGCGGCTCCACGGCCGCAATGAATATGAGGGAACGGGTGTCGGACTGACCGTCTGCCGCAAGATCGTCGAACGACACGGCGGCACGATCACGGCCCGAAGCACTCTCGGGAAAGGTTCTACGTTCTTGGTCACGTTGCCGGTTCGGCAACAGCAGGAGACGAGTCATGACGGCAGCGAATCCTAGGTCGATCTCAATCCTGATCGCCGATGATGACGCGGATGATCGCCTGATGGCCAAGGAAGCCCTCGACGAGTGCAGACTGGTCAACCGGGTCGATTTCGTCGAGGACGGAGTTGAGCTCTTGGCCTACCTGAGGCGCCAGGGTCGGTATGCCGACACGGCCAAAGCGCCGCGGCCGGGCCTGATCATCCTCGACCTCAACATGCCCAAGATGGTATGAGAGCCCTCGGCGTGTACTGGGTCGAGATCGTCGAACTCCCGGACCAAGACCAATCGCTTGTACGAAGCCTATGAACCAGTGTGGGCTCAACATCCTGCTTGTCGGTGACGACGAGGACGATTGCTTCCTGACGCGCGCCGTGCTCAACGAGGTTTACGGCGACCAGGTCAAGGTGGAGTGGGTTTCGTCTTTCGAGGCCGCCAAGGAAGCGATCCTCAGTGGTCGCCACAGGCTCTGTCTCCTGGACTACCACCTGGGTGCGCGGACCGGCCTCGAACTGCTCCGCGAGGCGCTGGCCCAGGGGTGTTCCACGCCGATCATCCTGCTCACCGGCCACGACGACTGGGATGTGGACGTCGAGGCGATGGAAGCAGGGGCTGCCGATTACCTCGTCAAGGGGCAGTTCGGGACCCGCCAGCTTGAGCGGTCGATCCGCTACGCGATGGGTTTTGCGGTCGAGCGCCAGAAGACCCTTGAGGCGCTCCGACTCAGTCAGGAACGGTACGCGCTGGCGGTGCGCGGCGCCAACGACGGGCTCTGGGACTGGGACCTGACCACCGACCGGATCTACTTCGCCCCCCGCTGGAAGTCGATGCTCGGTTACCGGGAGGAACAGATCGGCGACAGTCCGCAGGAGTGGTTCAGCCGGGTGCACGATCTGGACCTCGAGCGGGTCAAGGCGGAGGTCGCGGCTCACCTGGCGGGGAAGTCCATGCATCTGGAGACCGAGCATCGCATGCTCCACGAGGGCGGGACCTATTGCTGGGTTCTCACCCGGGGCCTGGCGGTGCGCGACGACCAGGGGAAGGCCGTTCGCATGGCAGGCTCGCAGTCCGACATCACCCAGCGCAAGGCGGCCGAGGACCGTCTCCAGCACGACGCATTCCACGACTCGTTGACCGATCTGCCCAATCGCGCACTCCTCATGGACCGGCTGAGCCAGGCCGTCGGGCGGAGGAAACGGCGGGCGGACTCTCGGTTCGCGGTCCTCTTTCTCGACATCGATAGCTTCAAGTTCGTCAACGACAGCTTGGGGCACCACACGGGCGATCAATTCCTGATCGCAATCAGCCGGCGGCTGGAGGCCTGTATCCGTGATGGCGACACGGTGGCCCGCCTCGGGGGAGACGAGTTCATCGTTCTCATGCAAGACGTGGCATCCACCGAGGACGTGCTCAGCCTCGCCGACCGGATGCTCGAAGTCTTGCAGACTCCGTTCTTGCTCGATGACCACGAACTGGTCATGACCGCCAGCATCGGCATCGCCCTCAGCGGAGCCAACGACGAGAGTGCTGAAGAGGTCGTGCGCAACGCGGACATCGCGATGTACCAAGCCAAGTCCCGGGGCAAGGCCGTGCACGTCGTCTTCGACGAGGCGATGCACGCCGAGGCGGTGGCCCGTCTGGAGCTCGACACCGACCTGCGGCAGGCCGCGACCCGGCAGGAATTGCGGATCCATTACCAGCCGATCGTGTCGCTCCGAACTGGCAGGATCCGGAGCTTCGAAGCGCTGCTGCGCTGGCAGCACCCGAACCGCGGAATGGTCTACCCGGACGAGTTCGTCCCGCTGGCGGAAGAGACGAAGCTCATTCTGCCCATCGGCTTGTGGGTATTCCGATCCGCGGCAGAACAGCTCCGGAGATGGCAGTCGCAATTCGGGACGACCCCTCCCTTGACCATGAGTGTGAACCTATCGTGCCGGCAGTTTTCTCAGCCTGATCTGGTCTTCCAGGTCGAGCGTCTTCTTCTGGAGGCGCGGCTCGACCCTAGCTGCCTCAAGATGGAGATCACCGAGAGTGCGATCATGGAACAGGTGGAGTCGGCATCGTCCGCGCTCACGAAGTTCAGAGCGCTCGGAGTCAAGCTCGCGCTGGACGATTTCGGCAAGGGGTATTCGTCGCTCAGCTACCTCCATCAGTTCCCCTTCGACACGCTCAAGATCGACCGCTCTTTCGTCTCCCGGATCGGACTCAATGGCGAGAACGCGGAAATCGTCCGAACGATCATCTCACTGGCTCAGGTCCTGGGGCTTGACGTGGTCGCCGAGGGAGTAGAGACGGCCGCCCAAATGGTCCGACTGCGAGACCTGGGGTGCCACTTCGGCCAGGGCTATTTCTTCTCGCGGCCAGTGACCGCCGAAGCCGCCACCGCGCTGCTCGAGGAATCGCCGCGGTGGCTGGATCCTGCGAGCCAGAGTGCCCCCGCGATCCTGTTACCAGCCAGAAGCACTCTCTGAGCTCGCGAACCGCCCTCGTCGCGGGAGGCAGGGGTCACGCGGGGGGCAGGGGGCTGGAAACAGGCTGGAAACAGGGAAGCAGCTAGTTTTGATTCTAGCTGCGTCCCTGTTTCTGTTCTCTGTTTAGAAAGACTTGAAGCGACCACGGGCTTGGTAGAGCCAGGACGTCGCGTGCTTACGCATGATTTCCTCACGACCAGAGCGATAATCAGAAAGCGACTTGACAAGGGCGCCGACCCCTACGACCGAGCTAGTCCATGGCTCGACGACAGCCCCTGCGGCGGCGAGCACTGCTACGCACATCTCTTTCGACAACAGGGTGCCCACTGCCTTTCGTCGGAGTGCTCGATTGAGTTCGACAAAGTCATCCTTCATGGACTGATCGAATTTCCGCTCGATCTCTTCCTTATCGCCAGGTCGCACCGTCTTTGAAATGTCTTCGGCGTATGAATCAATTGATTTAAGATAATTATGTCTGTATTCTCTCAATAAAGGCGACTCGTTCTCTCGAAGCTCGATCATTTGGTTGAGCGGAATGTCATCGACGCCAACAGACATTATGCTGATAGTGAGGAGCCTCTCCCTGTCAGAGGGATTCGAGTTTGAGTATGAATTGCCATACTGAGACGTGAGATACTTTCCCAGAGCTGCGTACGAATCCTGCTCATCGGTTAGCAGCCGCTTCGTGGAACCGGCGCATTCCTCCGCGAGGATGGACATCATGGTAAGACCGAACCACCGGCAGAGGACATAATCATAGAAATCGCCAGGGCTCGCGGATTGTTGAGCTAGGTTCGACTGGCAAAGAATGTCCCACGTCTCGGGAAGGAATTTCTGACTTGTTTTTGACAGTATACAGTGGCATCTTCTTACAGAACCGTGAGTTGCGCGATCACACAGGCGGCGTGGCACCAGGCGCAGTATCCCCGCAGGGAGCCGACGGTTCGAC
>Ga0208199_1000389_pt1 | contig 18023 bp, 17 predicted proteins | sample Sb_taG_FD_187705 | JGI IMG/M metagenome (GOLD analysis project Ga0208199, IMG submission 187705) | Peat soil microbial communities from Weissenstadt, Germany - Sb_50d_1_NS metaG (SPAdes) (version 2) | ecosystem: Environmental > Terrestrial > Soil > Wetlands > Peat | place: Germany: Weissenstadt... | reverse complement strand
TCGATCATCGCGGCGAGGCGGTCCAATCCTTCCGGCGTCGCCTTGACGAACAATTCCCCGAGGCTTCCGCCGCCCACGATCGGGCAGGATTCAGGCGAGAACAAATGCTCCGGCCGATGGCTTTTGGCCGCCGCCTTCGAGAGCAGCTTCACCCGCACGGGCGCGGCGCCGGCCGTCCGGATCTGCGGAACGATGGCGGTGCGTATAGCCGAAACCTGGCTGGAAAGACGCGCCCGGTACTTCGCGTCAACCGGCCGGAACGGCTTAGGCGGCGCTCCGCCGCCCGCAACCTTACGCTCGGTGCCTTGTTTGGGCATGATGACCTTTATCAGCAGGCGTTCCTGCCGGGGTGGTCTCGGTGTATCAGCCATCGGTATTTACTCCCTTCGCCCATCGATGAGCAGTCGCTTTTGAAACGCCCAACAGATCGGCGAGAGCGGCGTGACTGTATAGCTTGGCGTTTCTGTCACGGAGCCTGGTTGCGACAGCATGCTCATCCTTACCCCTCAGAAGCGATAAGAAGCGACGGTCTTCGCCTTCGCCGATGCCCATGTTCTGGAGAACCTGGAAGGCGTCCTTCAGCTCGGGGAACTCCTTCCTCGTAATCCGGCGGCGGTGGAGACGCACGCAGACTTCGTGAATGTCTGACCCGGTGAAACCTTCCGACAGATCGACCAGCAGCTCTATTTCCCGCGCCGTGAACTGCAACTCCTCAATGAATGCAGCCCACATCTTCCGGCGCAAATCCGCCGTAGGAAAATCCAGCGCCAGCCGGTAGCTGAAGCGCCTCCATATTGCCGAGTCGAGCAGTTCCTGGTGGTTCGTCGCGGCGATCACGATGGATTGAGTGCCCAGCGTATCCAGGTTCTGGATGAAGCTGTTCACCACGCGCTTCAGTTCCCCCAGCTCCTGGCTGTCGCCGCGCAGCTTCGCGATCGCATCGAACTCATCGAGAAACAGGACACACGGAGTCTTGGCCGCAAAGTCAAAAAGAGCGCGAATGTTTTTCGACGTGCTTCCGAGGAATGAGGAGATCAACCCATCGAGGCGTGCGACGTACAAGTCAAGGCCCAGCTCCTGGGCGATGTACCGCGCGAGGCGGCTTTTCCCCGTTCCCGGCGGGCCGTACATCAAGAAGCTAAGCGACGTGGTGAGGCCATTCACTTCGGCCTGGGCATAGCTCTTCGCGATGCTCAGAAATTCGTTGACGGTGTCCCATTGCTCCTGGCCGAGCATAACCGGAGGCTCGGAAAGTGTTTTTAGATTCACCCGCTCTATGAGCGGGAAACGGCTATCTGCATCGACAGGCAGAACTTTGGCAAACGCCGCCCCGGCCGGCCGCAGTTGCTGATCACTCTCTTCGAGCATTTTGCGCAGGCGTCCGGCAGAAGCTACATCTCCTGCCTTTTCAAGTTTATCGGCGAGGAACGCTGTATAGTTACGGACTTTGTCTATGTCGAGACGAAGCGCACCGTTAACGATACGAAATAGCTCGCTCATGAAGCTAGTGTCCTTGTTCATGAGACGATTATGGCAGTTTATGAGACGATTGTCAAGACTGGCGAACGGCTGCTGCAGTCGTTTCGATGCTTTATAGCTTCAAAGCTGTTCCCCAGGAGCCTGCTCACCCTGGTGGGTAGCAGGATGTTTTCATCAAGATTCCAAGCACTTCCTCCAGCTTCAGGACCCTTGCCAGCCCGCCACAATCGCCGTGCCCTCTAAGGCTCCCCTACTCCGTCTCGAAGCCGCTGTTGCTCTCGAACTTCAGGGTCCGGCTGTTCTCCGTGACCGTCCGCACGACGTTGTCAGGAGTTCCGCCGGGGATCTCCGCTTCGATTTCCAAAGTGACGCGCACCGATGATCCGACGAGCCCGACGAGATGGGTAACAACCTCATCCGCGATCCTGCCGGCATCGCGCCCAACCCGCGCGGAGTCAAGAACGACCGTGCCGTGATACCGCTGGGGCTTTAACGGTTGAACCGGTCCGGATGGAAGAGTGGTCGGCTGCGGCGACAGGCCGTCGGGTCCGGGTGACCTTGGATCGCCGGTATCTGCGCCAGCAGGGCTAGGCGGAGCCGTCTCAAGGTCAATCTGCTGTCTGGCTATTTCGGGCCGCACGAGCAGGCCCGTGTCATCTGCGGCGACATTCACCTGTGCGCAGGAGTGAAGGCCGCGATAACGGGCTCCAGATTCGTCGTAGTTTTCAGCGTAGGCGAAAGCGTCGTGCTCCCACGTCAACAGCGCAAGCCCCGCGCGGATAGCATTCAGGAGAACGGTGGTGGTCTGCAAGCGCGGCAGGTAGAGGTAGCGACCGAAGTCCTCTACGAGCTGGCGAATTGGCACATGATTTCCGCGCCATAAGGGTACGTGGTCCATGTCCATGCGAAGGCGCGACGCGGCAAAGTTGACCACGAGCAATTCATCGTTTTTCAGCTTCTTACTGGCACGCTCCGCAAGCGCATCGTTCCCTGACAGACGTATTGTCTGCCACGTGACGGGGGCTTGCGGGGTCTCCTGCGTTGGCACCAGCAACCACTGATACGTTTCGGGAAGCCTGGCCGTCACGGCGCCGTCGGCTGCCGTTTTCTGCGTCTCGGCCTGCTTTACCTGGTGTGGCGAGAGGTCGAGCTTATCCTTCTCATCTAGGATCGAGTCCCACGCGAGGAACTTTCGCACAGCTTCGTCCAGGTCCTGCAGCCGGGTCTTGTCGGCGGCAAGAAAGATGATCGTGTTTCGGTAGAGGCGCGGCGCGGCGCCGCGCTTTTCAAAAATTCCTTTGGCCGCCGTCTCGGCGGCATTGTCAGGCTCCTTGCTGTAGGCGTGGTCAACGCCAAGAACCACAAGTCGTGCGTCAAGGTCGTCCGGCACATCGGCACTGGAGCCCGGCATCGGATGCACGCGTTTGAAGTCACCCATTTTGCGAAGATCGGCTCTCAGGCGCTTGTCCAGCTCGTGCACGACCTTATCCGTGTCTCGCTTAAATTGCTCCGCGCGGTCATCAGCGAGTTTGGTAACAGTCGGTTGCGTCGAATACCAATAGCGCGGCCCGTCCTGATAGAGATAGGTTGCGGCGGCGGTGAGTCGTCGCAGGGCGTCGCCAAATACCGCAGGAGACTCACCCGGCATCACACACCCGAGCTTCACGCGCCGGTCCTCGATGCCACGGTTGGCGGCCGTCGCCGTAGGCGCCGACCCTAGATAGATGGTTCGGGCCACGCGCCGGCAAGCGGCGAATTTGCCAAGATTCGGCACCTCCCCGTCGAGCCTCAGTGGCAGGGAGCTCGGGCCATCAACGTCCTTTTCAAGAATCGGCACCCAATTGTCGGACAAGTAGCGCGTGAGTTCGAACTGCACGCGCGGATCGTCGATAGGGATATTGGCGGGCAGAATCAATGGGTTCTTGTCGCCCTTCTCCCACAGGCTGTGAATCACCGCGGCCATCAGGCGGAGAACGCCGCGTGTGCGCTGAAACTTCACGAGCGTGGACCAGTCAGTGTAGAGCCGGTCAAAAATCTCCGGGTGTATCGGATAAGCTGCCTTAATCCGCTTCTCGTAATCGGCATCGTGGCACTCGGGCGGGAATTCCTGGTGCTGAGTCCGGTAGAAATCTGCAAAAGCCCGCGCCACTACGTCGCGGTCCTTAAATTGCGCCTGATCGGCGAGCGGCTCGAATAGCCGCCGTCGCACGATCTCGAAGCCTTCTTCGGCACTCGCCGGCCGCCAAGAGGACTCCACGCGCCCTACAACGTTGCGCAGCCGGTCCAACGCCTCGCGCCCACGCTGTCCGCCGACCTCCACATCATCGGCCTGCGTGTGGGGGGATCCTGCGGTGTCTGAGGCTGGCAAACTGATAACGAGCAGGCAATTTTTCGCGAGCTTGGCCGATTCTGTAAGGACCTGGGCGAAGCTAAATTGTGTCTCGAAGCCGCCCGCTGGCAGGTCGCTCTGGTCGTGGAGCTGGCGCGCGTAAGCTACCCACTCGTCGATCAGAACAAGGCATGGCCCATATTCATTGAATAATTCCCGTAGGACATCGCCGGGACTTGTGGCCTTCTCATCGTCAGCACGGACGCGCTCAAAAGCCTTCTTTCCGCCGAGCTGCCAGGCAAGCTCACCCCAAAGGGTGCGCACCATTGTGCCATCGGGCTTTTTCGAAGGATTGCCCGGTGAAATCTTGTTGCCCACCAGTACCACGCGCTTGGCGGTCGGCAGCGTTTTGGTGTCTGCTTCCTGCAGCACGGCGTCAATGCCCGAAAGCTCGTTCGGGGCCACGCCCGAGAATAGGTGATAAAGCGCCAGCATCGAGTGGGTTTTGCCGCCGCCGAAATTAGTCTGGAGCTGGACAACGGGATCGCCGCCTTTACCAGAGAGGCGCTGCACCGCGCCTACGAGCATGTGCTTGAGGCTCTCAGTGAGATACGTCCGCCGGAAGAACTCGGCGGGCTTTTTGTATTCGTCTGTGCCCTCTCCTAGGTGAACCTGCCACAAATCGGCTGCAAACTCGGCTTGCTGATAGCGACCGCTGGCCACGTCTTTATGCGGCGTCACCACCTCGCGCCAGGGCTTGAGCTGTGTCGCCGTCGCGCTTTCGATCGCCGTTCCGGCGCTCTTTCGCTTTTCACTTCTCACCTGCTCGTCAAAGCGCAGGCGCAAAAGCTCCATCTTCGTCTTTTCGATCTCGTCTGCCTGCGGGGCCGATACGGCAGTCAGGAGCCGACCCGCGGAGTCAAGCGCGCGGTAGGCGTCATCTCCGGAAAAAGTTTGCTGGTGCGCCCACTTGTTGCGCAGATCGCGAAGCTCGTTAACGAGACTGCGCTCTGCCGGCCCCAACGTGCGGCGGAAGACATCGTTCCAGGCTTCCCACATGAGCTTCAATAGTGCCGCCGCGTCCCATTCGGCGATGGCCTTCTTGGACAAGAGTCGATCTTCGCCAATAAAGCGCGTGGCTTCGACAACGGCTTTGTCGTTGTAGGAGCTCTTGAGTTCGCGCTCAACGAAGGGAGCCAGTCCTTGCTTCAGAAGGTCCATCGCCTTTCCGACACGCTCGTGATTAGTAATGGCCATGCGTTACTCCTGATTGAAGAGTTGAGCTTGCGGCTGCGCCTTGGCACCGTCGCGCGCAAGGCGGGTGATCTCAGGCCAGCTTTGCACGAGGCCGTTGTAAGAAAGTGCTTCCTGCGCGCGCTTTTTGCGCTCGCATACCGTGTAAAGCCGATAAGCCAGCTCGCGGGCGATCTCGGCCTTACTACCGCCCAGCTTGGCTACGAGCTCGGCCGCTGCATTCTCGCCACCGGCTTCCAACACGCGCACGAGATGATGGACTGATTCCCACGCCGTCAGGCGCAGGTCTGTTTCGGGGTCCCAGTCCGCTGGCAGCTCGTTCGGAGAAAGGAGCCTCACTTTGCCTGCCTTGGATTTCACGATACCGGCCTCGACCATTCCGGATACGCTTGTGTTCTTGGCCTTGGATAGAGTTTCAGCCATTCCGTACTCGCCCTCAGCGAAACCCGCCTGCTCGAACCACGCAACCGCCCAGCGGCTATCCGCATCGAAGTCGCCCTCCTGCTCGGTCAACACCTCATCGAGAGTCTGGTTGATAAGCGCGAGCGCCTCGCGCACTGAGAGCGGCTCGCCGTTGGCATCAAGTACCTTGGCGTACCGAGTATAGACTGCCATGCCGGGGCCGATCGCCGCTTGAGCCAAATCCACCGGTGCGATATTGCCGCGCTGAAGATGTTTGAGCGCCGGCGGCAGTTCGGCTTTAAGCGCGGCCAAGAATTCCCGCCGTGATACTGTGCGAGCATCTGCCGCCCGGCTTCGTCCCACAACGAAAATTGCAGATGCGAGAGCATTGTTCCCGATCCCGATCATCCGAGTGTCAGTTGTAGTCCGTACCGGCCACGTTGCGACAACCGCCAATCCGGCGTCCACTAGCCCCCCGAGGAACACCTCCCAACCCGTGGACCCGACGGCGTCGTCGTCTTCTTCGGATTGTTTGATGGCGTAGACAATCAGTAAGGGAAAGCGCGGATCTGCCCTACGGGCCAGCGCACCAAAGACGTTGCCAAACCCCTCTCGGAAATACTCGTTCGCTCGCTCAGTACTACCCCCATGTCTATAAGGGCTTGCGATAAGCTCATCATCCTTCGGGGTGGCAAGCGTGCCTAAAAACCCTGGGAATACGGGTCGGAGCGCTTCTCTGATCCATAGATAAAAGAAATCCGATAAATCCGCGTAACCGATGTTGGAGTAGTACGGCGGATCAGTCGCGACCAGCGCACTTGCTGGCATGTCGGTGGCAACCTTTCGGGCATCCTGCTGAACGACTTCAGTGGCTATTCCATCGGGAACGCAAAGATCAAATGCCCTGAGAGCCGTCTCAAGAACTGGACCTGTCCAATCTCCAACCGAGCCTCCGAACGGGTTCGTCTCTACAAAATCCCAAACCATCGGCACCGCGTGCCGATCGAATGCGGGCGTCGCCTTTCCACTGCCATTCCTCGGATCGATGAACCAGCGCACCAAGATGTTATTACTCTGCGCCATTTTTCCTACGCAAAGCCCAAGCACAGCCGTGATTGCATCAGCGTACGCAGGCGCGCCGGTCCCGCCCGCATCAAGTCTGATGCCGTCGTCGGCTAACCCGGCTGCGACCGCATCCCGCAGAATTTCGTCGCGAACTGCCGCCACCAGACGCGCAAAGCTCCCGATCGCCAGTGCTTGACGCTTTGTAAATAGGTCGAGAAAATTCTTAATGCCATATTGCTGGACACGGAAGCCAAGTGCAGCTTCCGGCATTTGTATTCCCTCCAACTCAGGCGATGGGGCGGAACCTGCTGCAGAAAGCTGCTGCTCGTCCGGCGCGATATAAACAACCTTATTCCCTTGCCGTGCCGCTACTGCAAACATTGTTTGGCGCAAATGCCCTGCTCGCCCTTGCTCTCGAACATATTCAAGTGGAATGGGGGTTTCCGAATAAAGGCAAGTGGCTGCAGCGCGTCCAGTCGTAGGCTTCGGTGGCTCCGCGGCCGTTTGGACTACAAATCGAATGCCTTTCTCGTGGCGGACTGGCTGAACCCAAGCCCGTGTCGTCTTGTGACGTGACAACCACCAGTTCGATACTAGCGGTGTGTGCAAGCCCTGCGCCGTCGGTTCAGGGCTTGCGACGGTCCAAGCCCACCGATAGGCAAATGGCATTGCTCCACCAATAGACGGATAGTATTTCTCAAGCTCTTTCCAAGCCAATTCGCGCACCAGACCGGCATAGTGCGTCACATCTGTCTTAAATCCATCAAGGCCATTCGACTGGCCCAGGAGGACGCCATCTGAACTGGGGCTGACTGGCCGTCGATTTCGGAACAATGCTGGAATTCGGCAAAGCACGGTCGTGATCAGGACGGGCACGGGGTTTAAGTCCGAGGCTCGTGTGGCGAGGCCCAGTCTCTGCGCTTCCAGAAGTGTAGAGCCACCACCGCAAAAAGGATCGACGACCGTGGGCGGCGTCGAGCCTACGGATTTGGCTATCTCAGCACGGGCGTCGGCGAGAAGATTCCGATCCTTATGCGCTTCGAACGTTGAGAGACGCTCGACCAACCGCATAAGTCTCTCGCGCTCCCGCTCTGCCTCTTTTTCAGGAAGATGCTCTCCGGGATCATCGACGAGCGCTGCGAAGAGCATGGCTCTCCACGACGGGAGTGGCATCGGGGCAAACCACTTGTGAAGATTCCGTATGTGTCCCGTCTTGCGATTTTTGTCTTCTTCACAACCACGATTTATAGCCAGCAGCGGAAGGGCCACTTCGATGAGTTTCTTCTTCGGGGTCATAGGCTGTCCGTTTCCGCTCATGCCGGATGCTCCGACCGTGTCAGCAGTTCGGCGAAGTCGTAGTTGACGCTCGTGACACCGAAATCCGGCTCACGCTGGAAGGGCTTCCGGACGTAATGTACGCGGTGCGCATCCCCTTCCAGGAACTCGACGATAGCGAGGATAAAATCCTCGGGCTTGTTGAGGGAGTAGAGAATTTCGTTCTTGGTGACGGTTATGGTTGCCGCACCCGAGATGCGGCCCTTCACTTCCAGAAAACGCAACTGGCCGGTGTGCGCGACGCGGCTTTCGATATCGTAGCCCAGCTTCTCGAATTCGCGGTCGGTAGGCTCGAAGCCAAGCTCACGCTCAACCTTCATCACGATGGCCCGCGCGCGCTCAGCCGAGAGCTGAGTGTCTACCGCTTGCGTCGATTTCGGCAGAGGCCGGCCGGTCATCTCAGCAAGGAGCCCGGCAGGCAACACCACGAGGCCGCCCAGTGCCACCGGCGGCAGCGCCGAGACCTGTGCTTCCAGATCGAGCTGCTCCATGCGTTTCTGGAGCCGCGCCTGCAGGTCGTCCGCACGGCGGCGCGCTTCCAGGGAGTTAAGACGCGCGTTCGCTTTGCCGGCCTGCTCCTGCAGCTTCAGGTCCTCGGCGCGATGGTCCCAGTAGCCGATTTCCTTCGTGAGACGATCCTTTACCGCGGCGCGAGCCTTGGCGATCCAGGCACTACGCCGGTCCCGTACCTCCTTCAGGTGTTCCGGCACGACCTCGGCGATGGCATGGGCCAGCGCCTTCTGTTCCAAGTCGCGGGTGATCCACGCGCTTTCCGGACGGGCTAACAACGCATCTACGCCGGGTTCATCGTCCCGCAAGGGGCGATAGTCCAAATAAGGCGCGTAATGCAGGTGCCGGGCGTTGCCCGTCGCATCCAGTTCCACATAGAGCATCTGCTTCGAAATCGTCCGGCGATCACCATTCTTGAGCAGGCTCGCATCCTGAATGGCGTGCTCAAGGTAAAACAGCACGCGGGGAGAGGTTCCGGGATCGCTCTCGTCTATCAACACCGTGCCTCGCCGCAGAAGGTCGCGGTGCCGATCGAGGGTCAGGTCAAGCGTGGCATCGAGCAGGGGATGACCGGGGCAGACAAAGGCCGCCAGCGGCTCGCCTTGCGGTGCAATCAGAGATTTTTCAAAGGCGATGCGTTCGTAGCGCGGAAGCACCGGCTCACCCGTTCCGATCAGACGGTCCCGGTTGCGCACCGGCGCCGGGACATGGGTTACTTCATAGCGGCGCGTCTCGCGCTGGCGCGCTGTGCCGCCGAGCTGGCTGAAAGCTTCGAGGAAGAAGGACTCAATATAGTGCGGCTGCAGGCGACGGGCTGCTGCGCGTTCCATGTCCTCCCGAACGCGAGCGACACGGCTCACGTCCATCACGTCGTGCGCCAGAGCGCGCTCTTCGAGCAGACTCTGGAGCTGCGGGCGATCAACGGCGTTGGCGATGGCCTGCGTCAATTTGGCACGGATCTCCGGGCGCTCGCCGTAACGGATCGCCTGAATTAACAGGTCCCGCAACGGCCGGCCTTCGAACTGGATTTTGCCGAGCACGTCGAAGACTTGCCCGCCAAGAGCCTGGCGGGCCTGCTCCAGCTTCTGAAGCAAGGTGTGGTAAACGTCGCCCTCGCGCGTTTCCTCGGCGACCAGGTTCCAGAGATGGCAAACCTCGGTCTGGCCGATACGGTGAATGCGGCCGAACCGCTGCTCAATCCGGTTAGGATTCCAGGGGAGGTCGTAATTCACCATCAGGTGGGCGCGCTGAAGGTTAATGCCCTCGCCTGCGGCGTCCGTGGCAATGAGAACCTGAACCTCCGGGTCATGCTTGAACGACTCCTGCGCCTTCATGCGCTCCTCGCGGCCCAGACCGCCGTGGATGACGACGACGGCATCCTTGCGACCGAGCAGCGTCGTGACACGGGTTTCGAGGTAGCTTAGCGTGTCGCGGTGCTCGGTGAAGACAACGAGCTTCTGACGCGGCGAAGGCTTGGGCGGCGGAATGGCGGAAGCCTCGCCGGCCGGATCCTTGGGAATGGCGCCAGCGGTGAAAATCTCGCCGAGCAGGCTGGCGAGTTCGCGCCATTTTCGGTCCTCGCCGCTGCGGCGCACGGTGTTCGCCAGCGATTCAAGCCGGCCGAGTGTGGCGATTTCCGCTTTCAGCTCGTCGATGGTGCGCGCGGCCGTCGCCTGATCGAGAATTTCCTCCTCGGCAGCTTCGACCTCGTTATCCGGCGCCTCCTCAAGATCCTCCACGTCCTCGTCATCGAGCAGGGGAGTTGCGGCGGCAATGGCCTCGGCAGCCGCGCCGCGCTGCAAGACCTCGAGTTCCCGCAGGCGTTTCTGCAAGCGTTCGCTGCGGCGGTGCAGCGACTGGTAGATGGCCTCGGGAGAGGAGGCGAGCCGCCGTTGCAGGATGGTAAGGGCGAACCCCACCGTTCCCGCTCGCTTGTCGTTGGCAAGCGCCTCCGCACGATTGAACTCCTCGCGCACGTAATCGGTGACTTCCCTGTAGAGCCGGGCCTCGGCGTCGGAAAGCCTATAGGGCACGGTATAAGCGATGCGCTCCGGGAAAAGCGGCGTGCCGTCGAACTTGAGCAAATTCTCCTTCACCATCCGGCGCATCAGGTCCGACACTTCCACCTGGTGGACGCCGTCGCGAAAGCGCCCCTCGAAACGGTCGCCATCAAGCAGCGCCAGGAAGAGCTGGAAATCCTCTTCCTTACCGTTATGCGGCGTTGCGGTCATCAGGAGGAAATGCCGCGTCAGACCCGAGAGAAGCTGCCCGAGGTGATAACGCTTGGTGTATTTGACTTCGCCGCCGAAGAACGTGGCCGAGAGCTTGTGGGCTTCGTCGCAGACGACCAGGTCCCAGCGGCATTCCGGGACTTGCAGCTTGAGTTGTACATCTTCGTTGCGAGAGAGCTTGTCGAGGCGGGCGATGACAAGATTATTTTCTAGAAACCAGTTGCCGGTACGCGCCGCTTCGAGCTTGTCATTCGTCAGGATTTCGAAGGAAAGCTGGAAACGTCGGTAAAGCTCGTCCTGCCACTGCTCGGCCAGGCTGCCAGGGCAGATGACGAGACAGCGCTGCAGGTCCCCCCGGGCGATCAGTTCCTTGATGAACAATCCGGCCATGATGGTCTTTCCTGCCCCCGGATCATCGGCAAGCAGAAAGCGCAACGGCTGACGTGGGAGCATGGCCTCGTAAACGGCCGTGATCTGGTGAGGCAGCGGCTCGACGAGCGACGTATGCACGGCGAGCACGGGGTCGAACAGATGCGCGAGGCGGATACGATGCGCCTCCGAAACGAGGCGGAACAAATGCCCGTCCCCGTCGAAGCTCCACGGGCGGCCGTGCTCCACGACCTGAAGGCGAGGCTCGTCGTGGCGATAGAGCAGCTCGTTGGCAACACGGCCGGATGGCCCTTTGTACGTCAGCTCCAGGGCTGCCGAGCCAAACCACTGTACGCTAACCACCGTAACGATCTGCTCCGGCAGAATGCCTCGGACGGCTGCGGTGGGCTGAAGGTCTTCGAGGCGCGTCATCGTTGTTCGTCTTGCTACGTGTCTATCTTTTGCGAAACTACCCTACACCATGCCGTTACGGCTAAGCACGATTACGGGCCTATCTACCGCAACACGGACATCCACTCGGACCCAGCGGCCCGGTCTGCATTTTCATAACGCGATCCTGCGAGGATTCCCTGAGCTCCCGCTGTTTCGTCGAAGATGCCGCATTGTATTCCTTCACTGCTTTTTCAAATTCCTCGCGCTCGGCTGTGCTGAGTGCTAACCAGCCATTGAAAACGCGTCTCGTCTTATCGTTCATTTAAAATCTCCCGCATGTGTGACATTTTGAGGCCTCCATAGAACGTGGTACCTGCTTGCATTCATCGCAAGCACGAGCAAATTGTCGCAGACCTGCGCGGTGGCCATAACGCAGTTCTTTGGGGCTAACGCCTTTTTTGGCATCGGCCATCTGTCGAGCATCATCCTTGGCTTTCAGTGCCGCTACCCGCAATTCGAGGTCGTCTGGCGGAGTCTGTGCCTGCTCACCTAACTCTCTGAATTTCAGCGACAGGTCAAAATTTTCAGATGCTGATTCCAGAGAATATTGCAGGCCATCTGCCCAGCTATAGACGATTGACCAGGCGCTAAATACGAGCTGTACAATGCCTGCCGCTGCCGCGATTGCGATAAGCGTCTCCAGGTAGGAACCTTTAGTACCGAAGCCGAGAACGACCCCACCGATAAGCAGCGGCACGACAATGCCGAAGAAAGATAGCGCCTGTAGCAGTTTGGTGTATTTCCGGGTTCGCTTCAGAAATATCTGTCCGGTCCCGTAGGCGTAAATGGCGCGGTTCCAACAGTCGGAACATACCCGGTCCGTGGCATCTGTTCTCAGCATCCTGATTTCAATCACTTGTGCTGCGTTCGGGCCGGCAGGCGGTCTTCAACGTACTTCTCCGTGGCATCACGCACCACCCAAGCCAACGAGACTTTTTTTTGCCTCGCAAGCTCTCCAAGCGTCTCGTACAACTCGGGCGGAAAAGTGATCGTTGCGCGCACCGAAGTCGCGCTGTTTTCCGGCTTCATGCTCTTCGCTACTCCCTTTTTACGCTTCATACACAGGCTCTATCGACCATCACCGCATTTCACCACATCGGTGATGAGAAGACAAGCCCGCCGCCAGGCCTAATTCTCTCCGGCAGTTCCGCGCCAGCAGAGAAGGGCTTTCTTTCCCAGAAATCGGCCATCGCCATACTTTGCGCCACAAAGCGCCCTCACTCTGACAGCCATGTCTCTCCTTTTCCGTTCGCGTCCCCTCGGGATTTTGTTGTCCGGATACCATACGGCCGTCGCGGAAAGAGCATCAAGAAAAGCCCTCGGGACCCATCCCGACGTTTTTCTTGACGCCGCGCCCTCCGTATGGAGCCCGGACTTATCCCGAAGGGGACACAACGCAAACAAAAGGAGGAAATCGCATGACAGAGCCCACCGCACGCCCTGAGCTGCCGGAAGGCCCATGGAACTACGACTACCACGGCGACTGGTCAACCTACGCCCTGGGTCTCGAAGGCACGGTTCGCGTCGAGTTCGAGCAGATCCACGAAGACGACAAGATCGCTATATCCGATCTCTTCGAACAAGCGCCATGCATGCTCGACGAGCTGCAGGCCGGGATCGAAACCGCCCAAGACGTGATCGATACCTGGGCGCAAGGCGATCTCGCTGCGGCCGTCAACGCTCTCGAAGAATGGATGAAGGCCGCGCAAGCCCTCATCGCAAAAGCTCAACCCGCCACACAAGGAGAATAACCATGACTGACATCACCAACATCCCGCTCAACAAGCTCACCGCCTGGGAAGGCAACGTTCGCAAGACGCAGAACAAGGGCATCGACGAGCTGGCCGCATCCATCGCGGCCCACGGCCTGCTGCAATCGCTGGTGGTCCGGAAGGACGGCAAGAAATTCGCCGTCGTCGCCGGCAACCGCAGGCTCGCGGCGCTTGCATCCCTACTGAAGGCCGGCAAAATCGAAGCCGGTTTCGAGGTGCCCTGCCAGGTCATCGAGAACACGGCCGACGCTACGGAAATCAGCCTTGCAGAAAACGCCGTGCGGGAGAACATGCACCCCGCAGACGAATGCGACGCCTATCGGGAACTGATCGACAAGGGCACTCCGATCACCGATGTCGCGGCCCGCTTCGGCAAATCCGAGCATTATGTCAAGCAACGCCTGAAGCTCGCGCGCGTCAGCCCCGTGGTCATCGAGGCCTACCGCAAGGGAAAGCTGAACCTCGAACAGGTCCAGGCTTTCGCGATCTCCGACGATCACAAGGCGCAGGAGGCCTTGTTCCAGGACTTCGACCCCGACCGCAACGATGCGGACGACATCCGTGATGCCCTCACCGAGAACGACATCGCGGTGACTGACAAGCGGGTCAGATACGTCACGCTGAAGGCTTACGAAAAAGCCGGAGGTACCGTGCGCCGCGACTTGTTCAGCCAGGACGACGACGGCGTGTTCATCCTCGATGTGCCGCTCCTCCACAGGCTGGTCAGCGAAAAGCTCGACCGTGCTGCGAAAACCGCCCAGACGGAAGGCTGGAAATGGGTGGAGGTCCACCCCGAATTCGACTATCAGGCGAAGTCGAAATTCCATATCCGCCGCGAGGAACTGACGCCCCTCACCGCCAAGAAGCAGGCCGAGCTGGAAACTCTCCAGAAGGAATACGACGAACTCGAAGACGAATGGTCCAATTCCGACGACGCGGAGAGACCCGAGCGTCTCGATCAAATCGGCGAGCGCATCGAGAAAATCAACGCCGGCCGCGAGAAATTCTGGCCCACTGAAACGCTGGCTATCGCCGGCGCTGTCGTCCATCTCGACCACAGCGGCAAGGCGGAGATCGTGCGGGGCCTGGTGCGGCCCGAGGACATGCCCAAGAAAACCGGCAAGTCCGAAGGGACTGCACCAGACAGGACCGCTCCCGGCGGCGACGAAGACGCCGACGCCGGCCGTGCGGAGTTTTCGGCGGGATTGGTCGAGAGCCTGACCGCGCACAAGTCGGCAGCGATCGCCGCCCGATTGCTCGAGTTCCCGGACAAAGGCCTGGCGGCCGTCGTTTACACGATGGTGCTGGACGCCTTCGAGCATCACCACGATACGGCGCTGAAGGTTTCGGCATCGTCGCAATCGCTCCACCGCGTCGAAGGTTCCGCAGCTTTCAAGGCCCTCGAAGAGGCCCGCGAAACCTGGGGTCAGCGTCTCCCCGGCAAGCCCGACGATATGTGGACATGGTGCCTTGAGCAGGATCAGAATGTCCTCATCGACCTCCTGACCTTCTGCGCCGCCTGCTCGATCAACGCCGTGCAGACGAAAAGCGACCGTCCTGAGAACGACCGGCTCGATCACGCCGGCAAGCTCGCCGCAGCCCTGCAGCTCGACATGAAGCCGTACTTCACGCCGACTGCGGAAAACTACTTCTCCCGGATTGGAAAGCCGCAAATCCTCGAAGCCATCCAGGCAGCCAAGGGACAGCCTCCTGCTCCCGCCTGGGAGAAACTCAAGAAAGCCGAACTCGCTCAGGAAGCCGAACGCCAGATCGCCGGCACCGGCTGGTTGCCTGAAATACTGCGATGACTTCCTTCCGGGGACGCCGGTCGTTCGCGCGGCCGGCGTCTCCTCCTTCTTTTGGCTTGCGCGGTTCAGACTTCAAATCCGCCGCCCTCACCATGCCAGCTTGCGCGGACATCGCAGACCTGGACCGAATGTACGAGACGCATCGCCACTGAGGGAGTTGTCCAAGCCGCCGCCGAAACGCTGTGGTCCATCGAGCCCGAGCGCGAGCACCGCAAATCTGGCTTACGTGCGCGTCCGACTGTGAAAGTGACGTTGGCGTGAGCCTGTTTCGTGGTCTGTTTTCAGAGTTGTCAGTTTCTCCTTGCAATCCCCATCGGGCATGTTCGAGCCCCCTGCCATCCGCGATCGCTCCCCGCGTAAACAGGAAGCCTCGGTTCCCCCTAAAGGTTCCCCCCAATTTTCCTGTTGACGCCGCGCCCGCTCCTGGCCTTTCAGGGGCACGCCCGAAAGGGCAATTGCAAAAAGGAGAAAGACCATGACAACCGAAAACACAGAAACCACCAAAAAGGCAGGCCCCACCGACGAATTGTTCCCGGTCACCGACGGCAAGATCGACCGCAAAGGCCGGGTCGGGGTCTGGACCAGCAAGAACGGGAAGGCGAAGAGCTTCAGGATCGGTGGACAGCTCTACGTGCAGTTCCCGGTCAAGCCGAAGGCCGAGCAACCTGCACAGGGGGAGGGCGCGTAAGCGCTCTCTTCCCTTCCATCAACAGCGAAAGGAGTACATCGCCATGACCAAGAAGACCTCCGCACTGACGCTCAGCGAGATCAATGACCAGCTCCAAATCATGGAGTACATCGCGACCAACACGAAGGAAGGCCTGACGCCGGCAGACCGCATCATCCTCCGCAACCTCGACAACCAGCGCCAGCGGCTGACCCGCAGGTACCGCAGCCGGAGGTATTCATGAAAAACAATTGTGACCGCTGCAACTGCGAGTTAAAGCTTTCCATCATGTCGAATTCAACACCGACACAATCTGCATGTCGTGTTCCGAGGACGAGCAGCAGGCCCCCGGCTACGTCGCGGCGCGAGACGCCGAGCGCGAAGCCGTCAGAAGCGGTGATTACAACTTCCCCGGTGTCGGCCTGTCCACTGAGGATCTGGCTTTCCTGGCGCATCGCCGCAAAGCGAGAGGTGCAGCATGAAAGGAAGCGCAGCGGAGAGTAGTGGCGCGCCTGACCCGCTACGCTTTCGTCTTCCCCCTCGGGTTTGCGCGTCCGGCGCGGGCGGCCTATGGTGGCTCTTCCGCGGCTTCGCGCCGTCCGGCTTGTAGCCGAGCTTCGGCAGCTTTTCGTCGAAGGCCTTCACGGCATCAGCTTTTTGACGCAGAACGTCCTCCATCAACGCTTGCTTGCGGTCCTCCAGCGCCTTTTGTTCCGCGAGGAATTTCTCGACGATGGGATCTTCGGGCACGAGCCCTATCGTATCTCCCTACTCTGGCAGGGCATCGGGAGAGCTACCTGAACCCACCTCCCCCATATCGGTTTTCACGAACCTCGCAAACCTCGACCGTGAGTACAAGACGCATCGCCGACGAAACAGTTGTCTAATCCGCCGCCGATACGCTGTGGTCCACCACCACCACCGAGAGCGAGCACCGCAAATCCTGGCTTACATTCTCGTCCGACCGTGAAAGTGTCGCTGGCGTGAGCCTGTTTCGTGGTCAGTTTTCAGAGTTGTCAGTTTTCTCCTTGCAATTCCCATCGGGCATGTTCGAGCCCCTTGCCATCCGCGCTCGCTCCCCGCGTAAACAGGAAGCCTCGGTTCCCCCTAAAGGTTCCCCCCAATTTTCCTGTTGACGCCGCGCCCGCTCCTGGCCTTTCAGGGGCACGCCCGAAAGGGCAATTGCAAAAAAGGAGAAAGACCATGACAACCGAAAACACAGAGACCCCGAAAAAGAAAGGCTCCCGCCCCACGCACGAGATCTTCCCGGTCAACGCTGAAGGCAAGGCCGAATACAAAGCCCGCACCGGCGCCTGGGCGCACAGCAAAGGCGGCGGCTACAACTTCAAGATCGGCGACAAGCGCTACGTGATGTTCCCGGTCAAGCCGAAGGCCGAGCAACCTGCACAGGGGGAGGGCGCGTAAGCGCTCTCTTCCCTTTCCTCAACCGCGAATGGAGTACATCGCCATGACCAAGAAAATATCCGCCCTGACGCTCAGCGAAGTCAACGACCAGCTCCAAATCCTGGAGTACATCGCCACCAATACGCCCAGGGGTCTCACGCCCGGCGACCGCATATTGCTTCGGAAGATCCAGCAACAGGAAAAACTCCTGCTCGCAAAGGCAGGTGCAGCATGAAGCGCCATCACATTGATGCCCTGCGCGTTGCCGGAGGCGATTTCACAGCCCACGAGCGCAAACTCCGCAAGGCCTTGCGCGAGCTGATAAAGGCCAGCGACAGACTCACCAGCGAGATCGAACTTTCCGCGCAGCACTTCGACACCGGCCTCCTCGATCAGATCGAACCCGCAAAGGGCAATCTTATGGACGCGACCAGCGCAGCCGAGAAAGTTCTGAAAGGCGGTGCAGCATGAAACCCGACCTCACAAGAAAAGCCATCGCCGCCAACATCGAGGCGATGCGCCAGATGCTCGCGGATGCGGTCATCCTGGCATCCGAAGCCTTTCAGGCCATTCAGGCCGGCGAACAGAACCAGGCCATCGGGACCATGCTGGACCTCGACCGGGATCTGGAAGACGCGCTCGCTCTCCACCGCGCAGCCGTTGCCCTGCACCGTACCCGGAGGGCACCATGAAAAAGACTCTCGACCTTATCGCTCGAGAGATCCTGCGACTTGAAACGCTTGAAACGCGCCGCCGGGACAGGCTCGACTTTCACGATCTGGCTGTCTGGCAAATAAAAGCCGCCCTCCAAGCCGCCTATAAGGCTGGAGCTGAAAGTACGCCTCGCGAGCGGCGTCACTCCAGAGAGCTCAAAAAGCTGATCGCCAAGTCTACGGATTTAATTGACGCCCTCGACGGCACGATCTGCGACGGCGAGCCGGAATT
>Ga0208199_1000381_pt1 | contig 18209 bp, 18 predicted proteins | sample Sb_taG_FD_187705 | JGI IMG/M metagenome (GOLD analysis project Ga0208199, IMG submission 187705) | Peat soil microbial communities from Weissenstadt, Germany - Sb_50d_1_NS metaG (SPAdes) (version 2) | ecosystem: Environmental > Terrestrial > Soil > Wetlands > Peat | place: Germany: Weissenstadt... | reverse complement strand
TCGAGCCGGCCACCGTGGTGGCGGCACTTCTACCGGGCCGCCGAGGAGCTGGCCCGGGCCGACCGGGCCTGGCTGGCCCGGCTGATCTCTCGCCGGGTCCCGCCCCAGAACATCGCCGGCGCCCTGCAGCGCGGGCCGGACGACATCAAGGTCGTCGTCGACTTCGGAGGCTGACATGGCAAAGGTGCCCCAGCGAGTCGGCGGTGCCGTCGCCTGCAATACCGAGCAGACCCAACTCGGTGAGGGCATTCGGTGGGACGGCCGCCGCAGCGAGCTGCTGGCAGTCGACATCCTGGCCGGACGGGTCGCCCGAGGCCTGCTCCGCAAGGACGACTTGATCGAGCGCGTCGGGGTCTACCAGCTACCTGGAACGGTCGGGATGATCGCTCCCATCCAGGGGGACGACGGCTGGGTACTCGGGGCCGGGCGTGGCTTCGTCCACCTCGCGCTCGACGGCACCCAGCGCACCATCGCCCAGGTGGCACCGGCCGGGACCCGCATGAACGACGGCGCCTGCGATCCCCAGGGCAGGTTCTGGGGCGGGACCCTGGCCGACGACCACCACACCGGCGGGGGCGCGCTCTACCGGCTGGACCGGACAGGGCGGACCGAGGTGGTGCTCGAGGGCCTGACGATCTCCAACGGAATTGGCTGGAGCCCCGACGGCCGGACAATGTACCTCGTGGACAGCGGCCCGCGGGTGGTCCACGCGTTCACGTTCGACGGTGATCGCGGCACTATCTCCGCTGGGCGAGTCCTGGTCACCGTGCCCGAAGACATCGGAGCACCAGACGGGATGACGGTGGACGCTGCGGGTGACCTCTGGGTGGCGATCTACGGCGGCGGGCGGGTCAACCGCTACGCACCCGACGGCTCGTTGCGCGACGTGTACCCATCCCGGCCCGGGAGTGCACGTGCTGTGCCTTCGGCGGCCCCGGCCTGCACCAGCTCTTCGTCACGACAGCGACAGAGGGCTGGACCGACGAGCAGCGCCGCTCCGATCTGGCCGCCGGGCTGGTCTACCGGGTGGACACAGATGCCACCGGCCGGCCGGCAGCGCCGTTCCGTCCGGATCCGGCGTGGTGGGAAGGCTTCACCCGGTGAAGGAGAACCACCAACTCCGAGACCAGCAGGCGCCGAGGCCAGGACGTCGGAGCACCGAGCGTGATCAGCGCGCAGAGTCGGATGAATCGCCGCAACGTCCCGCCAGTGGGGCAGTGGCGTGGCCTGAGCGGCCCGCGGACTCGGGGCTGGCCATGGCAGGGACGCCAGTCCGCGGAACGCCGGCGCGTGGCGGGCCAGCGCGGACGTCGCTGGCACGGTTCACGGAGCGCGAGCGGGACCGGGGCGCGGTCATGCCCGGCACCTTCCGGGCCGCAGTCGGCGCCGAGATGGGACAGGCGTTCAGCCCGCCCTACCAGGTGCCCATCGTGGTCGCGGTCAACGGGCTGCTCATGGCCGGCGCATGGTTCCTGCTGCCGCGCGGCTGGCTGTTCACGCTGCAGAGCGCGCTCGCCTTTCCCGTCGTCCTGTCCAGCTGGATGTACGCCGACGTCCCGGCGACGAACGTGCTCGCCCCGGACCGGATCCGTGTCCTGGAGGCCCTGGGCGACGGCACCATGATCAGCCGGCTGCTGCTGGCCAAGACCGCGGTGCTCTGGGTCTTCGTGGCCCCGCTGTGCGCGGTGCTGGCCCTTGGTGTCGGGCTGGAGCACCACGACGCGCTGCTCGTCGGCGCCGAGATCATCGCGATCTGCGTCGTCCCCGTCGCCTGCCTGCCAGTCGCGGCGCTGGTCGGCATCCGCTGGCCCTACCACCCGCTGCAGCTGCATTACCGCTGGGACCACCGCGTCCCGCTGCGCCGGATGATCGTCCGCTGGCTGATCCTCGCGGTCGTCCCCTACGCCCTTGTGCCCGCCCTGTGCTTGCTGATGACCGTCCCAGCCTTCATCCTGCTCGTGCTCACCCATAGCGCCAGCAACCACGTGATCAGCTTCGTCGATGCTGAGGGCAAGCCGTTCGGCCTGGTACTGTCCGGCCCTGGCCACCCGCTATCGGGCGGCATGTTTGCCGCTGCCGTCGCGCTGACCTGCGGGGTCGCGGTCGTGGTCTGGGTGCTCGGACGCCGCGCCGACATGTGGCTTATCCGGCGCCGGCAGCCGGCGATCGCCGCATACCTGGCGGACCCGGCGCTGGGCTGATCGCGGTACCGGCGGCCGCACCCCGTCCGCCGTGGGCTGACGGTGGCCGGGCAGCTCGCGTCTGGCCGGCCGGTTCGGCGGCGTGTGTGCCGGGCGGCAGCGGTCATGTCATGCGGCAGGTGAGCCCCCGGGACGGGCGTTCAGGCCCGGCCTGTGCTGGGGGCGGCTTCTCCCCTAGGGGAATTCGGCTGGCAGGTGATGCCGGGTCACCTGTCCGAATGTGAGCCTGGGACTGCGATGCCGCGGCCGGGTAACGGCTGCGGCGGATTGGCTGAACCGGCTGGCAAAAGATGCCAGCGGAACTGAGGAGGTCGCCATGTCCGGGTCCGGTAGCACGTTCATCCTGGTGGCAACGTATCCCGATGAGGCCACCGCACGGGAGGACTACCAGGTCGTCAAGGACGCTCACGCGGCGGGCCTGGTGGGTTCCTACGATGCGGCCGTGGTCACCAAGGACGCGGACGGCAAGGTCCATGAGAATAAGGACGAGACGGCCACCCGCCATGGTGCCTGGTGGGGCGTCGCGGCCGGGGCGGCGATCGGGGTCATCTTCCCGCCCGCGGTGCTGGGCGCGGCCGCGGTCGGCGGCGTGGTCGGCGGGGTCACCGGGCACCTGTCCAAGGGAATGTCGCGCTCGCAGGCCAAGCAGCTGGGCGACTTCATCAACCCGGGGCAGGCCGGGCTCATCGTGGTCGGCGAGAGCAAGGTCGAGGACGCGATCAAGAACTCGGTGACCAGGGCGGAGAAGCAGACAGCCCAGGAGCTCGGCGTGGACCCCAAGGACATCGACAAGGCCCTGCAGCAAGCGGTCAACGAGATGTAACCCCCGGCCGGCTGTCCTGGCCGGCACCCGCACCGCGGCCGCTACCGAAGTCAGCTGACCCGCCGGCCGCCGGCCGGGCATGACTGTTTCAACCCGCAGGCCGCAACGCCGGCACCCCTGGAGGAAGCATGAGACCCACGTACCGGCCGGGCACACGCACAGGGCTGCTGCTTGCAGCCGCGGTCTTGGCCCCGGTCTTGTCCGGGCTGGCCGCCGGATGCAGCAGCAGCACCCCGGCCTACTGCACCGACGCCGCCAACCTCAAGACCTCCGTGAGCGACCTCGGCAATGTCGACGTCGCCAAGAACGGCCTCGGCTCCCTGCAGACCGCGCTGAACAGCGTCACCAGTGACGCCAAAATGTTCGCCGCCGACGCGGGGTCGGCATTCGCGCCGCAGACCACGGCACTGCAAAACTCGCTGTCCGGCCTGGGCACCGCGATCACGTCCGCGAAGAGCCAGCCTTCGGTGACCGCGGCCTCGGCGGTCGCGTCCTCGGTCACGCAAGTGAAAAGCTCAGCCAGCGCTCTGCAAAGTGCCGTATCAGCATCAGGAAAATGCTAGCGAACAAGGGTTGCGCAGCCGATCGGAGGGAAGCGGCGATGCCGGAATGGATGAATATCGAGTTCTCCCGCAAGCTCACCGAGCGGCGTGGCCCTGCCCAATACCTACTGGGATCACCCAGGGGAATTCGGCCGGCAGGGGATGCAGGGTCACCTACCCGAGTGCGAGCCTGCTGGGTGACGGCCCTTCGGCCCTAGCGGGAACCGCTGGCCCGCTTGTCGGGTGAGGGAATGCCGGGTTTGCTCCGCCCGGGTGAAGCTCGCGGGCCTGCCCGGCCGCGGGTCGCTGAGTGATTCCCGGTTCGTGCGGTCGTCCGGTGCGGCCGCGGGAGGGGCTGCTTCGCCGGTCTCAGGCCAGGGCGTTGAGAGGTGAGTCGTGAGCCAGGTGTCGAAGGTGTTCCAGCTCAACCGGCAGGGATTCAACCTGCGCGCAGGCGTCGTCTTCGCGGTCGTGCTGGGGCTGCTGATCATCGTGGGCGTGCTCCCAGCGGAGCGGAGGTACTTCCTCACGGCGATCTTCGGGGCGCTGATCGTGGCCGTGAGCGACCCCGGCGGGAACTACGGCTACCGGATGCCCCGGCTGGCCGTGGTCGCCGCGGCCGGCGCGCTGCTGACGGCGCTGGGATTCGGTATCGGCGGCGGGGCCTGGGGGTTCGTGGTGCTGGCCGCCTTCGTGGCCACGTTGCTGGGCGGGCTGGCGGTGACATACGGCCTGCACCGATTCATCGCCGCCTATCTGCTCAACGTCTGGTTCATCATCGCCCTCGGCCTGCCGACTCTCATCTCCTTCCAAGTACCGGGTCTGTTCGGCTCCGGCCTGATCCACACCGAACCGTGGAAGCAGGCACTGGCCTGGCTGGTCGGGTCGGCGCTGTGGATCGCTTACACCTTCATCATGTGGCTGGCACGGGGGCGGGTCACCGAGCCCCAGCCTGTCGCCGAGATCCCCGGGGATATCTCGCCGCGGCCGCTGACCCGGCCAATTATCCTTTTCGCGGTGATCCGGGCCGTCGCCCTGGCGATCGCCGTCGCGATCTCCTTCGGGCTGCACCTGCCCAACGCCTACTGGATGCCCATCGCCACCATCATTGCCATGAAGCCCGACCTGCAGCAATCCGCCCTCATCGCCGAGCAGCGCATCGCCGGGACGGTCGTGGGCGCCGCGGTGGCCGCCCTGGTCCTGCTGGCGGTCGACAACAGGACCGCACTCGAGGTCATCGTCGTTGTCCTGGTCGCGCTGGCAGCGTCGATCCACGGCGTGAACTACGCCTGGTACACCGCAGCCATGGCCGGTGCCATCCTGATCGCCGCCGACGTGCCCCACCCGTCCGACCTTGCTGACGAGGGACGCAGGATCCTGTTCACGTTCGCCGGCGTCGGGATCGCCGTCATCGTCATGTTCCTGGCGGACCGGCTGCAAAAGCACGCCGCCAAAGCGGCACCACAGGCACCTGCTCAGCCGGCCCCGGCGGGGTGAGCGGCCAGGGCGCCGTCGGCCCGACGCCAGGCAGGCGACTCCGGCCACGACAAACATGCCGTCCTGTCCTTCGCGGAGCCGGGCGACAGGCCTCCGGAGGATGCGGTCGTGGTCATCCATGATCCGCGCCTGGACGGAGACGCGCTCAGCTACAGCATCAAGCTCCTCGACGGCACCGTGCCGGCCGCCACCGGGCCATGTGCGCTGTTCATCGACCCGCTCGGGCGTCCTTTGTCACCGGTCTCCGTCGCCGGGATGCACCGGCGTGCGCGCCGCCGGGGACGCTGAGGGGCCCGGAGGCTGGCAGCAGTTCGTGGAGCGAACGCGATCCGTGAGAACGGCTGGCTGCTGCTCCGCCTACACATTCCCGAAGAACCGGCAGCATCTCGCCGCGCTTCGCGCCGTCGTGAAATGTGGCTTCACCCACGATATGGCCGACCAATTTCTCTACGACCTCAACCGGCTGTTCCCGCGGCTAGAGAAACAGCAGGCGCTGGTACTCGACCACGCGACCGGCGCCCGCTTCCGCCATTAGCGACCGCACCACGAAAGGCCATGCACATGGACCCGTTTGGACGACGGTGCTCGGTGGGGGGCCGGTTCGTCCCGCGCGTGGAGGCGCTGCCGCAGGCCGTCGCGGAGCGGTGTTCATGCTCACCCTGGCCGCCATCTCGTTCGCGGCGAGGGTGCTGACCGGCAAGGACATCGCCTGGAATAAGGGCGACGTCTGGGTGGTCATCGCGTATGCGGTCTGGGGGTTCATCTACTTCGCCTATTCCTGGGCCGCGAGCGGCAGGACCGCCGGCATGGCGCTGTTCGGCGTGCGGGTGGTGCGAGACGATGGCACCGACGCAACCGGGCGCCGGGCGGTCGTGCGCACGCTGGCATTCCCGTTGAGCTTCCTGTTTTTGGGGCTGGGGTTCGCGGGCATCCTCGTGGGCGGCCGGCGCCGGGCGCTGCACGACGTCATAGCCGGGACGGCGGTCATCTACTCCTGGGACGCGCGGGCGGCGCGGCTGCGGTTCCTGTCCAGGGGTTGATCCTGCAGCATCCCGGCGCAGCCGATGACCGCCAACAGCGGCCCGTCCATGCGCAGCGTGACCCGCTGCCCCGAGAACCCTTGCCGGATCGGCAGCGGTTATGCCACGCGGCAGTGGCGGCAGGTGAGCCCCCGGGCGGGCGTTCAGGCCCGGTCTGTCCTGGCCGCGGCTTCTCCTCTAGGGGAATTCGGCTGGTAGGTGATGACGGGTCACCTGCCCGGGTGTGAGCCTGAGACTGCGATTGCAGCGGCCGGGTAACGGCTGCGGCGGATTCGCTGAACCGCCTGGCAAAGGATGCCAGCGAAACTGGAGGAGGGCCCCATGACCGCCGATACGCCTGTCCTTGACACACTCGCCGACATCACCGCGGCGTCGGTCGAGCACAATTCTCTTGCCCCGCGCGAGCTCATGCTCATGAGGATCGCTGCCCTGATCGCGGTGGACGCGCCGCCTGCCTCCTACCTCGCCAACGCCGGGGCCGCCGAGGACAGCGGGGTCACCGCCGACGACATCCAGGGAGTCATGATCGCGGTTGCCCCGGTGGTGGGCACGGCCCGGGTGGTCTCGGCAGGCGGGAAGATCCTCCGGGCGCTGGGCTTCGCGATCGCTGTGGCCGACGCCAAGATGGCCGACGACGGCGATGCCGGGCAGTAGCAGCAACCAGGCCCAAAGGTCGAGGAAGCGATCGAGAACGCGGTGACCAGGGCGGAGAAGCAGACAGCCCAGGAGCTTGGCGTGGATCCGAAGGACATCGACAAGGCTCTGCAGCAAGCGGTCAAGGAGATGTAACCCCCGGCCGCCTGTCCTGGTCGGCGCCGCGCACCGGGGCTGCCGCCGAAGTCAGCTGACCCGCCGGCCGACGGCCGGGCATGGCTGTTTGGCCCGCAGGCCGGAACGCCGGCACCCTCGAGGAAGCACGAGACCTACGTACCGGCCGGGCACACGCACAGGGCCGCTGGTTGCGGCCGTGACCCAGACATGGGCTGGAGCCGGTGGCTGCAGTCAGGCACACAGCCTGCCAGCGCCGATCCGGGGTGTCCTGACCGGGGACTGTCTGGTCTCGGTGACGCCAGGGGTCTCATCCCGGCGGGTGAGGGGCCGCTGCAGGCACACGAACTATCAACGAGATGCCGGGCCGCGACCCGGCAGATAGAGGCGGCGAGATGAAGACGGTGATCGTGGGAGGAGTTGCGGGCGGCGCCTCGACCGGGGGCGCGGCTGCGGCGGCTGGATGAGTCGGCGGAGATCGTGGTGCTCGAGCGGGACCAGTACGTCTCGTTCGCGAACTGCGGTTTGCCGTATCACATCGGCGGGGTTTATCCCGGACCGGGACAGCCTGCTGCTGCAGACCCCGGAAAGCCTGGCCAAGAGCCTGGCGCTTGATGTGCGGACCGGGCAGGACGTGATCCGCATCGACCGCGGCGCCAGGGAAGTGGAGGTGCGCGACCTCGCGCAGGGGCGGACGTACCGGGAGTCCTACGACAAGCTGGTGCTGTGCCCGGGGGCCGAGCCGGTCCGGCCGCCGATCCCGGGAGCGGATGACCCGCGGGTGGACGTGCTGCGCAACATCCCCGACATGGACCGGATCATCGCCCAGCTCGACAAGGGCGCCACCAGCGCGGTCATCGTCGGCGGCAGCTATATAGGCCTGGAGCTCACCGAGGCGTTCCGGGCCCGCGGGCTGGCAACGACCGTCGTCGAGCGGACCGAACGGCTGATGCCGTGGCTGGACCCGGAGATGACCCGGATCCTGGACTACCACGTCGCCACCCACGAGGTGGACCTGCGGCTCGGCACGTCCGCCACGGCAGTTCGTCACGGGGAGGACGGCAGGCTGGTGGTCGATCTGTCCGACGGCACGTCCGTGGAGGCTGATGTTGTCGTGATGGCGGCCGGGGCGCGTCCCAACGTGGATCTTGCCCGTGACGCCGGCCTGGAGATCGGGCCGCGCGACGGCATCGTGGTCGATGCGCAGATGCGCACCTCGGCCCCGGACATCCTCGCGGCCGGCGACGCGGTGGAGACCGCTCACCTGCTGACCGGGGAGCCGGTGCCGTCGATGCTGGCCGGGCCGGCGAACCGGGAAGGCCGGATCGCCGCCGACACGATCGCCGACCGCGAGGATGTCGGCGGCTACCGGGGCACCCAGGGCACGGCCGTGGTCAAGGTGTTCGAGATGACCGCCGGGGGCACCGGCCTGACCGAGACCGAGCTGCGCGCGGCCGGGATGGACTTCCGCAAGGTCTACACCCACCAGAACGGCCACGCCGCCTACTATCCCGGCACCGCGCCGCTGTTCCTGAAGGTGCTGTTCGACCCGGCCGGGGGCAAGCTGCTGGGCGCGCAGGTGCTCGGCTGGGACGGCGTCGACAAGCGCATCGACGTCCTGGCGGTCGCGCTGCGCGCCGGGATGACGGTGTTCGACCTGGAGCTCGCTTACGCCCCGCCGTACGGGGCGGCGAAGGACCCGGTCAACATGGCCGGCTTCCTCGGCTCGAACCTGCTGCGCGGCGACATCGCCCTGTGGTACCCCGAGGACTACCCGGGCTGCGCCGCGCGGGTGACGATCCTGGATGTGCGCACCCCGGCCGAATACGAGGCATGGCACATCCCCGGGGCGGTCCTGCTGCCCTACACCGAGCTGCGGCAACGGCTGGATGAGGTGCCGCGGGACAGGCCCGTGTATACCTACTGCCGGTCGGGTTTCCGCAGCTACATCGCCTACTGCGTGCTGAGGCAGAACGGGTGGGACGAGGTGGCGTTCCTGGCCGGCGGGATGATGACCTACCACGGCTACCACATGACGCCGCTTGCCGTGGGCAACGGTGGCATGCCGATGGTCGCCCACGCCGAGGACCAGCTGGCGCAGCGCCCCGGCGCGCTCGAGCACATCTGACAATCGACGGGAAGAGCGTCAAGGAACTCAAGGCCGGCTCAGGCCGGGATGGGCAGCTGATCGACGGCCATGCGCCGGGCCGTCCCTGCGCGGTTGTGAGGTGGCGAGGCGGCGCCCGATGCGGATGAGAATTCGGCCGGATCTTCCGATGCGAGGGCGGATATTGCGGCGGGGCTAGCAGAAGTGGGGACCTTCGGCCTATGGACCCAATAATCTGCATCAGGCAGGCTAGGCGCTATGTGCCCTGCGCAGGAGGCTTCCGGCGGCGGGCAGGCACCGAGTCTGTCCCGCCGTCAGGTAGTGTCGCAGGCCCGCCAGGGCACCTCTGAACGGCAAGGCTCGGTCGCGGGCGACGGGGTGCGACGGGGTGCGGGGCTGCCGATCCTGGTCGGCACGAAGCTGCATCCGCCGTCGGTGCGCGAGCTGACGATTCCGCGTGAGCGCCTCCTGGAACGTCTTCGAAGCGGGTCGGACCGCAGCCTCACTCTGGTTGCCTGCCCGGCGGGCTTCGGGAAGACTACCCTGCTGGCGGCGTGGCGCGAGGCCGAGGCCGCGCGCAAGCCCGTCGCGTGGCTGACGCTGGACGAAGGCGACGACGACCCTGTAGTCCTCTGGACGCATGCGATCGAGGCGCTCCGCCGCGCAAGCCCCGCCGTCGCCAGGTCGGCGCCGACGCATACGGTCGTGGCACCGGTGGTTGACGTGGTCCTGCCGCGCCTGGTCAACGAGCTGGACGGCCAGGGTGAGATCACGCTCATCCTGGATGACTTCCACCGGCTCTCGAGCGGTGCGGCGCGGCAGAGCGTCACCTGGTTCGTCGAGCATGCGCCGCCCGGGTTCCAGCTCGTGCTCGCGAGCAGGACAGAGCCGATCCTGCCGGTCGCTGCGCTGCGCGCCCACGGTGAGCTGCTCGAGCTACGAGCCGACGACCTGCGATTCACCTGCGAGGAGGCGGACGCCTTCCTGAACGGCCGCCTTGGGCTCGACCTCACGCCCGAAGATGTCGAAGCCCTGATGGAGAAGACGGAGGGATGGCCGGCCGGGCTCTATCTCGCCGCGCTCTCGCTGGAGCACGCTGCCGACCGCCACGCGTTGGTGCGCAGATTTGGCGGCTCGAACCGTCACGTGGTGGATTTCCTGGTGACGGAGGTACTCGAGGCGCATGACCCGCCGGCGCAGGCGCTGATGCTCCGCACGTCGATTCTCGAACGGCTGTCCGGCCCCCTCTGCGATGCCGTGCTGGAGCAGGAGGGCTCGGCCGCGATGCTCGACGCGCTGTCGCGGAGCAACCTGTTCCTCGTCCCGCTCGACGACGAGGGCAGGTGGTACCGCTTCCACCACCTCTTCGCCCAGCTGCTCCGGGTGGAGCTCGAGCGGCGCGAGCCGGGGTTGGCCCCGGCGCTGCACCGCCGCGCGTACTGCTGGCATCGTGATCACGGGACGACTGACGAGGCGATCCAGCACGCAATAGCAGCCGAGGCTTACGCCGAGGCCGCCGGGCTGATCCAAGGCCCCTGGATCAGTTACGCCAACACGTGCCGGTACGACACCGTGCTGGCCTGGCTGCGGCGGCTCCCCGACGAGATACTGGACGGCGACGTGCATCTGCTCCTGATCCAGGCGTGGGTGCTCTCGCTGTCCGCTAAGCGGGAGGAGGCGGCGCGGGCCATCGCGGCGGTCGAACGGCTGGGCGGTCTGGGCGCGGGGCCGCTGCCGGACGGTTTCAGCTCGGCTGAGGCGAGCCTGACGATGCTGCGGGCCTGCTTTCCGTGGGGAGATGTCGGCGTCCAGCTGGAAAATGGCCGCCGGGCGGCCGAGCTTGAGGGCCCCGGGTCGCCTTGGTGTCCATTGGCTTGCTGGGCGGTCGGCACGGGCCTGTACTTCCGGGGTGAGCCTGACGAGGCCGACCGGTGGTTCGCGGAATCGGCGGCGCTGGCGCCCGCGAGCAGGCAGTGGCTGGCTGGCGAGGCGTCGCTGGCCTACCGATCGTGGATCGCCGGCGATCGGGGCCAGCTTGAGGAACAGCGGGTGCTGGCCGAGACAGCAGCCGGATTCGTCCGGGAGCACGGCACCGGGAAAGTCATCGGCGTGGCTCCGCTGGCGCTGGGAGTATCGCTTGCGGCGCGCGGGAGGCCCGAGGAGGCACTGCCGCTGATCGACCGCGGCGTCGCCCTCTCGCGGACCTTTGGCCAGCCCATCCAGCTGGCGAATGCGCTGCTCGGCCAGGCGCCGGTGCTGCGGGCCCTGGGCGAGCACCAGCGTGCCGCCGATGCGATAGCCGAGGCGAGATCTATCCTCGGATCCTGCCCTGATCCGGGGATCCTGGCCGGGAGGCTGGCTGCTCTCGACCGGCCACCGCAGATCCGCCCTGTCCGATCCGGCGATCAGGAGCTGACACAGCAGGAGCTCCGGGTGCTCAAGCTCCTGCACGGCGATCTGTCTCAGCGGGATATCGGCCGTGAGCTGTATGTGTCGCACAGCACGGTCCACAGTCATGTCCGGGCGATCTACCGCAAGCTCGCGGTGTCCTCGCGGGCCGGCGCGCTCCAACGTGGCCGCCAGCTCGGCCTCCTGTAGCGAGCATCGAAGGAATAACGCACCGGGCGCCGCTGGCCGGCGCCGCCGCCCAGGCCTGCCCGCCTGGTTGTCCGTGACTGGCCGGGCCCGGGCGGGCCGGGTCCGGCCTGGCAGCAGTTTCCCCTAGGGGAACCCGGCCGGCAGGTGATGACGGGTCCCCTGCCGGAGTGTGAGGCTGCGTAGACATGGACAGCAACTGGGCGCAAGGCCGCAGGTACCAGCTGGTCCTTCGCGGGGAGCTGGGCGATCCGTTCGGATTCCTGTTTGAAGGCATGCAACTGCAGCGGCTTGCGGGCATGACGGTGCTGACCGGCCAGGTGACCGATCAGGCGCACCTGCTCGGGCTCATCGAGCAAATCCAGGAGCTGGGCGTTGAGCTCATATCCGTCAATCCGGACCAGGGAACGGACAGCGGCGCAGCGGGTCCCGGGATGGAACCCGGTTGGTCATGATGGCTCATCGGCACATCGCAGCCGGGAGCACCTTGGCCAGGGTGAGCCGCCAGTTGGTGACCAGCAGCTTCACTCCGTCGAACAGCGTCACCAAGGCGGTACCAAGCGCCAGGGATGCCGTTACCCGGCGGTCGGCCCGGTGTCATCGCCCGTACCCGAGCTTTGTTCCCGGCCGCGTTGCACGGCCCCCACGAGCACTCGTATGCCGGCGCCCAGAAATGCGAGGTCGGCGAGCATCTGGACGATGAGCACCACCCGGGCGGTCTCGGATTTGGCGGTGATGTCCCCGAAACCCACCGTGGAGAACACCGTTACCGTGAAGTACAAGGCGTCCGTGCGGGTCAACGGCTCGGTGAAGCTCGCCGCGGAGGCCCGTTCCATCACAAAGTAGGTGGAGGCGAACAGCACCAGGAACAAGGGAAGGATCAACCCCAGCGCCTCGGCCGCCCGCAGACCCGGGTAGCGCGAGCCAGCGATGACCCTGACCTCCCACACCATGACACCCGCGAAGACCACGATGCCAATCAGCAGGCGGATCGCCGTATCGGAACCCCATCGCCGGTCCAGCGGAAGCACGTAGTACAGAACGACCAGCACCACCGCGACCAGGACGCTGCGCAGGACCGCCCAGAAGATGAGCCGCCGCCGCTTCGCCGCCGACAGAGCCTGGAAGTGCTGGTTCGTCATACTCGCCCCCGTGCAACGCTCTCCCTGGAGTTGGCCCGCCTAGTAGGCGAGCCGCCGCGAAGGCATCAGCGCGCCGATGAGCCAGAAGAATGGCAAGAAGAACCCGATGATGAACATCACCCAATGACCCTTCCTGATCGACATAACGCCAAGAGTGATCACGAGTATCAGGTAAACGATACCACCGGTGATGATCTACACCATTTCGATCCTCCATGCAGAACGTTCTCGCTGTCTTTTGGCAAGGGTTCTCTGACATATCCGCACCGCCCAGGGCCGAAAGTCTCGCCGAACGTCCCCATCGCACGTGGCTGCCCGTCGCCAGAGTCCCCGGCAGGCGACGCGATATGGGTCAGGGACCCACCGCGTCAGCGGCTTGGCCTTGACTCGGAGGACTCGGCCGAGATCATGTCACGGCAAGGAGGGCGGTTGAACCCTGTGCGCAAATGGCCGTGATCGTCCGAGCCAGCGAAGCCCTAGCGATTTGCAGATACCGGGTCGACAGCCTGTCACTGAGCGCCTCGAGCCCCTTGCGGACATCGCGGGCCGTCAGCTCCCGGAGCGGCTTGGCGCCGATGCGCTCCAGGAGCGGTATCAGCGCCTCCCGGTAGATGGACCGCGTGCGTTCTGACCGTCCCGGCAGGCCACCCTCTAGCCAGTCGTCCACCGCCTGCCGGACCGTGTACGTGGCAGACGTATGCAGGCCGCGGTCGAGCTCGGCGTGCACCGCCTTGAGCTTGTCCCGGACCTCTTGCTTGGTCCGGCCACCGGGCACTACCGCCTATTACAGACAGTGACACCCGGAGTGCGGTAACCGATATGCGTGTTGCGCCGGGTCGTCGCGTGGGCCGCTTGACTGTGCGGGAATGGGTGATCTGCGTGCTCATGCGGATCCTGAAACCCCACACGGTTACGGCCGGTGCTCGTAGCTACCGGCCTGGTGGCGGAGGGCGAAGATCGCCGCCTGGACGCGGTCTTGCAGGCCGAGTTTGGTGAGGATGCTGCGGACGTGGGTCTTGACGGTCTGCTCGCCGATCGCCAGGTCCCGGGCGATCTGCCGGTTGCTGTGACCGCAGGCGATCAGCCGGAGTACCTCGCGTTCGCGCGGTGAGAGCGGCTGCAGCGGGTCCGGCGGCGGCGGCCGGCGCAGCGCCTGGGTGAGCCGGGTCAGCAGCTCGGGGCTGAGGCTGGCGGTACCGGCGGCGGCGTCGCGGACGGCGGCGATGACGTGCTCAGCCGGGGCGGTCTTGAGCAGGTAGGAGGTCGCGCCGGCGTGCATGGCGCGGACGAGGTGCTCGTCGTCGGCGGCGGAGGTGAGCACGACGACGGCAGGCCGGTGCGGCGTGTCGTGCAGTGCGGCGATCACGGCGTGCCCGTCAAGTCCGGGCATGTACAGGTCGAGTAGCAGCACGTCCGGGCGGGTGGCGGCGACGACGTCTACCGCCTGCCGGCCGTCTCCGGCTTCGCCCGCGACCTCGACGTCTGGTTCCTGGCCGAGCAGGTAGCACAGCCCGTCCCGGACGACGCGATGGTCGTCGGCGATCACCACGCGGATCGTCATGGCACCGGCACCCGGACGGTGAGCGCCGCGCCGTGCCCGGGTGCGCTGTCGATGTCCACGGTGCCGCCGAGTTCGGTGACCCGGTCCCGGATGTGGGCCAGCCCGGAGCCGGCGTGCGGGGCGGCCGGGTCGAAGCCGGCGCCGGTGTCGCGGACGGCAAGCTCGACGTGCCCGTCCTGGCGGGTCATCGACACGGCAAGCCGGCGGGCGTTGCCGTGCCGGACGGCGTTGGCGCATGCCTCCTGGGTGATGCGCAGCAGTGCGTGCTCGACGGGCGCGGGGACGGTCACGTCGTCCAGGCTGGCGTCGACGGTGACGCCGAGCCGGTCGTGGTAGGCCGCGCAGATCTCCTGCAGGGCCGGGGCGAGCCCGGCACCGTCCAGGCTGGCCGGGCGCAGCTCGGTCAGGAGCGCCTGCATGTCGCGCAGTGCCTCCTCGCTGATGCGCTCGATCGCGCGGGCCTGCTGATTGCCCGGGTCGGCCCGGCGCATCCCGGCGGCGATCATCCGCAGGCCGAACAGGTGCTGGGAGATCGCGTCGTGGACCTCCCGCGCGATCCGGGCCCGCTCCGCGGCGCGCGCGTCGCCGCTGGCTCGCTGCCGTTCGGCGGCCAGCGCGGAGCCGAGTTGGCGGGTCATGGTGGTGAAGTTCGCCTCCAGCCGGCCGACCTCGTCCCGGCCCGAGACGGGCAGGGTGACGGTGTAGTCGCCGTCGGCGACCGCGAGGGTGGCTCGTTCCAGGCGGCGTACCCGGCGGACGAGGCGGCGTGAGGCCAGCAGCCCGAACAGCACGCCGACCGGCACGATGGCGAAGATCAGCGCGTAGGGGGCCGACAACAGCGGGCCGGCGTCGCCGAGCTGACCCAGCTCGCTCCAGGCGCGGATGGGGTTGATGAACCCGGGCGACCATGGCGCCTGGACATAGACGTAGGCGACCCGTCCCGGCGCGCTGGCCGGCGGCTTGCCGATGCCGGCGCGGCCCGCCCGCCCGACCATGAAGAGCACGTTGCCGTACGGCGTGGACACGCTGCCGCCTTTGATGGGGCCGCCTGCGTTCGCCGGAGCCGCCGGGGCGGGGAGTTCGCTGGCCGCCGCCCGTCCGGGCGGGTACCGGGATGGCGCGGAGGACGCGACGACCATGCCGTCGGCGGCGACCGCCACGACCGCGGTGACCGCCTGGTCGCTGTGGACCGGGCCGGTGATCGCCGGAACGACCAGCGTGCTGCCGTCCGGGGTCGTCGGGGCCTGGCCCGGCTGCGCCGGCTGGCCGGGGTCGCCGAGCACGGTTCCGGCCGGCACGCCGCCGGGGTAGCGCTGGGCGAGCTGCCCGGCGTAGCTCTTCGCGGTCGCGTCCACCTGAGCCTGCAGCTGGGCACCGTTCACCAGCGGGAGTACCTCGAAGCCGAGCACGAGCGCCTCGACCAGCACCACGACGGCGAGCGTGACGAGAATGTAGGAGGCGATCAGCCGGCCCGATAGCCCCCACACCCTGCGTCGCACCCGGTCCAGCACACCTGCACGCTACCTCCGCGCAACCCTCCGGCGTATCCCTCCAGCGAGGGACCCGCGCTACCCCCGGCGCGTGATGCGCCCGCCGCCGCCGGCCGGCACGCTGGCTGTCATGAACCCACAGTCACAGTGCCAGCCGCGTGGAGGCACGAGATGAACAACTGCCCCTGCCGCGGACCCGGCCCGCGACCGCCCTGGCCCCGGCGGGCGCGAGTCGCAGCCGTCATAACCGTCATGGCCGCCGCCGCCCTGCTGGCGGCGGCATGCAGCGGCAGCCCGTCATCCACCGGGTCCGGCGGCTCACCGAATGCGGGAGGGTCAGCGACCTCCCAGCTGGTCGCCTACACCCAGTGCATGCGCTCCCACGGGGTGCCGGACTACCCCGGCCCCGACAGCAGCGGACAGATGCCTAAGATAACGTCGGGGCAGCAAGTCGGGGTGAGCGATTCCCGGCTCACCGCGGCCCAGGGAGCCTGCCAGGACCTGTGGCCGTACCAGGCGCCGACCCAGGCCCAGCAGCGGCAGCAGCTGACCGACGACGTGAAGTTCGCCCAGTGCATGCGCTCCCACGGGGTGCCGAACTTCCCCGACCCCACCAGTTCCGATGGGCGCGTGGAATTCGTTATAAGCGTCAGCAGAGACGGCTTTGACCCGCATTCGCCGCAGATTATCGCCAAAGCCCACGAATGCCAGTACGTGCTGCCCGCAGGCACGGGGCTGCCGTCAGTGACGGTGTCACCGTGAAAGGCATTGCCGCGCCGAATCCACTGCGCCAATACGGACTGCCCGGCGCCGGCCTGGCGGCCGCCGCGCTGCCGGCGCGAAGAGGCGGGTCATGAGCGGGACGGTTTCGCGCGGCCGGGAGGCCGGGCAGCAGGCGGAGGCCCTGGCGGCCGCGGAGGCAAGGGGATCGCGCGGCCGTGGCCGCTGGGTGGCCCTGGGCATCGTGGTCGTGCTGGCGGCCGGGGCGGTGTCGGCGTGGCGGGCCGGGGTGTTTTCCCCGGCCGCCGCGTCCGGGGCCGGGCAGCACGGGGCGCCCGCGCCGGCGACGCAGCCGGTGACCCGGCAGGATATCGCGGCAACCACGCCGGTGAACGCGACGCTGGGGTACGCCGGGTCCTACACGGTGGCCGGGCGGGGCGGCGGGACGCTGACCTGGCTGCCGTCGGCTGGGCAGGTGATCAGCCAGGGACAGGCGCTGTACAAGACGGGCAACGGCTCCCCGGTGGTGCTGCTGTACGGCAGCGTGCCGGACTGGCGGACCCTGGATGAGGGGATCACCGGCCAGGACGTGACCCAGCTCAACCACGACCTGGTGGACCTCGGCTACGCCGACCGCGCGGATATCCTCGCGCTGGGCTGGGATTACTACTCGTGGGAGACGGCGTACGCGGTGCAGCGGCTGGAAGAGCACCTGGGGGTCTCCTTCCCGCCGGGGAGCCTGTCTTTGGGGCAGGTGGTGTTCGAGCCGGAGGCGCTGCGGGTCAGCCAGGTGACCGGGAGCCTGGGCGGCCCGGCGTCCGGGCCGGTGCTGGCGGCGACCTCGGACCGGCACTTGGTGACGATCCCGCTGGACGTCTCCCAGCAGTCGGAGGTCAAGGCCGGCGACACGGTGAGCATCACGCTGCCGGACGGGACGACCACGCCGGGCGTGGTCTCCTCGGTCGGCACGGTGGCGACCACGTCCGGGTCGGGGCAGGGGCAGAGCCCGACCACGACGATCCCGGTGCAGGTGAGGCTGACCGATCCGGGGGCGGCGGGAACCCTGGACCAGGCGCCGGTGACGGTGAACATCACCACCGAAAGCAGCCCTGGCCCGGTGCTCGCGGTGCCGGTGACGGCGCTGGTGGCCCAGTCGCCGGGCGGGTACGTCGTGGAGGTCGTCGGCCCGGGGAACACGCGGCGCTGGGTGCCGGTGACGCCCGGGATCTACGACGGCGCTAACGGGCTGGTGCAGGTGACAGGGGCGCTGAGTCCCGGGCAGCGCGTCGTGGTGGCGGCGTCGTGACCGCCGCGGGGACGGCCCTGGCCGACTGGGACGGGCCGGGCGGGGTGCCGGTGCTGGAGCTGGAGCAGGTGACCAAGCAGTATCCCGGGTCGCCTCCGGTGCAGGCGCTGGCCGGGGTGAGCCTGGCGGTGAGCGCCGGGGAGCTGACCGCCATCGTGGGCCCGTCGGGGTCGGGCAAGTCCACGCTGCTGCACCTGATGGGCACCCTGGACAAGCCGACTGCCGGGACGGTGCGCGTCACCGGCCTGGACGTGGCGCGGATGACCGACCGGGAGCTGGCCGGGCTGCGGGCCTCCCGGGTCGGGTTCGTGTTCCAGCAGTTCTTCCTCGCCGAGCACCAGAGCGTGCTGGGCAACGTGGCCGACGGGCTGCTGTACGCCGGGGTGCGGCGCGGCGCGCGGCGGCGGCTGGCGCTGC